>UMDN01002464.1_pt1 | contig 14730 bp, 12 predicted proteins | sample 1964491 | NCBI WGS metagenome assembly UMDN01 (sample SAMEA4835994, study PRJEB28245) | human gut metagenome | biome: gut microbiome; material: fecal sample | place: Denmark | collected 2008 | reverse complement strand
ACGCTCCAACGGTAAGAACCCGAGCTCGGCAGCGTGCGAGATGGCTGGCTTCCCGTATCATGCGCTCGACACCTATCTGCCTAAGCTGATACGTGCCGGTAAGCGTGTGGCTATATGCGACCAGCTGGAGGACCCGAAGCTCACGAAGACACTCGTGAAGCGTGGCATCACGGAGCTGGTTACGCCGGGCGTGGCGATGGACGACACCGTGCTCAACTATAAGGAGAACAACTTTCTGGCAGCGGTGTGCATGGCTAAGACGGCGTGCGGCGTGGCGTTCCTCGACATCTCTACGGGCGAGTTCCTCACGGGTGAGGGCACGTTCGACTACGTAGAGAAACTTCTGAGCAGCATACAACCGAAGGAAGTGCTGTACGACCGACAGCTGAAGCGCGAGTTTGAGGAGCGTTTCGGCTCCAAGTGGTGTGTCTTCGAACTCGACGACTGGATGCTCACCGAGCAGAGCTCGAGACAGAAACTGCTCTCCCACTTTGGCACCACAACGCTGAAGGGCTTCGGCGTAGACCATCTGCACCTCGGCGTGACGGCGGCAGGAGCCATACTGCAGTATCTGGAGATGACGCAGCACACACAGATAGGACACATCACGTCGCTTGCGCGCATCGATGCCGACCGCTATGTGCGTCTCGACCGCTTCACAATCCACTCGTTGGAGCTGCTGCAGTCGATGCAGGACGACGGCGTGTCGCTGCTTTCCGTCATCGACCGCACCTGCACACCGATGGGCGGCAGACTGCTGCGCCGCTGGACGATATTTCCGCTGCGCGACGTGGCGACCATCAACAAGCGTCTCGACGTGGTGGAGACGTTCTTCCGCAAGCCCGACTTCCGTCAGACCGTCGACGAGCATCTGCACCGCATCGGTGACATAGAGCGTATCATCTCGAAAGTGGCTGTGGGCAGAGTGTCGCCCAGAGAGGTGGTGCAACTGAAGTACGCCCTCGGCGCATTGAAGCCGATAAAGGCGGCGTGCCTCACCAACGACAGCGCAGAGATACGTTCCATCGGCGACCAGATAAACCTCTGCGAGGCGCTGTACGAGCGCATCGACCGCGAGTTGCAGCAAGACCCGCCACAGCTTGTAGCTAAAGGCGGCGTGATTGCTACCGGCTTCTCGCCGGAGCTCGACGAGCTGCGCTCCATCTCGCGCGGCGGACGCGACTATCTGCTGAAAATACAGGAGGAGGAAGCGCAGAAGACCGGCATACAGTCGCTGAAGGTGGGCTACAACAACGTGTTCGGCTACTATCTTGAGGTGCGCAACACGTACAAAGACCAGGTGCCGCAGGAGTGGATACGCAAGCAGACGCTTGCCAACGCCGAACGCTACATAACCGAGGAGCTGAAGCAGTACGAGCAGAAGATAATGGGTGCCGACGAGCAGATTCTGGTGCTCGAGACCCGTCTCTTCACCGAGCTTGTCACCGATATGCAGGCGTACATACCGCAGATTCAGGCCGACGCCAACATCGTGGCGCGACTCGACTGTCTGCTCTCGTTCGCCAAGACTGCCGAGGAGCACCGCTACGTGCGCCCCGTGGTTGAAGACGACAACGTGCTTGAAATACGCGCCGGACGCCACCCCGTCATCGAGACACAGTTACCCGTAGGCGAGGAGTACGTGCCAAACGACATAGAGCTCGACACCGAGCAGCAGCAGATAATGATCATAACGGGTCCGAACATGGCTGGTAAGTCGGCGTTGCTACGCCAGACGGCACTCATCACGCTCATGGCGCAGATGGGTTGCTTCGTGCCTGCCGACTCGGCTCACGTGGGCGTGGTAGACAAGATATTCACGCGTGTCGGTGCGTCGGACAATATCTCGCTCGGCGAGTCGACGTTCATGGTGGAGATGACCGAAGCGTCTAACATATTAAATAACGTGACACCGCGCTCGCTGGTGCTCTTCGACGAGCTTGGTCGTGGCACATCTACATACGACGGCATATCTATCGCCTGGGCTATCGTGGAGTACCTACACCAGAACCCGAAGGCGCAGGCACGCACGCTCTTCGCCACCCACTACCATGAGCTGAACGAGATGGAGAAGAACTTTCAGCGCATAAAGAACTACAACGTGTCGGTGAAGGAACTGGACGGCAAAGTCATCTTCCTGCGCAAGCTGATGCGTGGCGGATCGGAGCACTCGTTCGGTATACACGTGGCAGAGATAGCCGGTATGCCGCGTTCGGTGGTGAAGCGTGCGGAGAACATACTGAAGCAGCTTGAGGCTGATAATGCGAGCGTAGGAGTAGAGTCAGCCCGCCAGATTGTAAGTCAGCAAAGCACAAATGGCATGCAGCTATCGCTCTTTCAGCTCGACGACCCCGTGCTCTGCCAGATACGCGACGAGATAATAGGTCTTGATATCAACAACCTCACGCCCGTAGAGGCGCTCAACAAACTCTTTGATATCAAGAAGATAGTGACGGGACGAAGCTAAGAAGTTGCGTTACAACCAGCGCATGAGTATATCCCACACGGCTACGATATGGCACACGCTGCCTGCGAGCACGAAGAAGTGAAACACGGTGTGCATAAAGCGGCGCTTGCGCACAGCGTAGAACACGGCACCGGTGATGAAGCACACGCCCTCGGCTATAATCCATATTATGGCTGAGGGGTCAACACAATGCATGAGCGGCTTGAAAGCTACGAGCACGCTCAAACCCATAGCCACGTAGCATATTGTTTCTAAGTTGCTATGGCTCTTTAACGACGAGAAACTCTTCACGGTGCCGGCAATGGCGGCAGTCCAGATGAAGGCGAAAAGCGTCCAACCCCAGTAGCCGTACTCGCGCAGAGCGACGAGCGTGATGGGCGAATACGAGCCGGCGATATGCCAGTAGATAGCAGCGTGGTCCCACTTGCGCAGGCGTTCCTTCCATGGCGACCATGCCGAGAGAGCGTGGTACACGGTTGAGGCGATGTAGCTTGAGAGCATACCGAAGAGGTAGAGTATCACGCCGGCTGTTGCCCAACCGTTGCGTGCCCAACCGCACCACACGAGCAGCACGGTGCCTACGAGCATACCGAGGATAATGCCTGCTGCATGTGACCACGAATTCCAGAGTTCTTCCTTATGACTGAAGTAGATTTTCATACACTTTCCTTTTGTTTCCTCGCAAAGTTAGTGCAAATCGAATACAATACAAAATAAGTTTACTTATTTTTATTATCGTCCTTGCATAGTTTCAGCAAGTCGTTCGGATACATATAGCTATTATGTCGTAGTTTGGAAAAACAGAAGCAGTTGTTTTGTTCAAAAACCCTGACCACCATCTCCGTGCAATACAGTGCTTTCGATGTGGAGTGGTCGAAATTGAAATCGAATGGCACCCTGTTCTTTACCAGCGTCTCCACCGACTGTCGTATGGCGAGGGTGTCCACCGTGCAAGGCGCTTTTCGTGTGTAGATGCAGTACGAGCCATTGTTGTGCAGGTACTCCTCTGGCGTTTCGAGTACAATCTTCTTTTTTACTGTCGACGCATGAGCCAACTTTACGCCCTCGGCATATCTGACGACTATTCCGCAATGAGAAGGTGTGGAGTCTGCCACCTCGAGAGAGAGCGACCCGGACAGGGTCCGTACGGCTACAGACTCCCACGAATCTCCTACGCTGAAGAAGACGTCGCCCGTCTCGAACGTAGATGTGTCGGGCTCAATGTATGCAGGGCGGTTCAGCCAGACGATGCCTATCCATACAATGAGGAACAAAAAGACGAAGGTGCATCCCCATCCAATGATGCGGAGGTAACTTCTTTTCTTTTTATCCATTTCGTTAAGCTTTTATTTTGTGAACATTTCGATGCGGCAAACGCTTGCGCCGAGCACGCCAGCAAGGATGTAGAGCCAGCAACCCCAAGCCGGTGAAACACCATTAGGCAGAACCACGGCAAAGAGGAGGCAGAGCACGCTGCCTGCTAAGAAGCAGATAATGCAGAGGTTATCTTTCAACATGCTCGTGAGCTTCGCGCTTATAGGCTTGCCTACTACGACGAGCAATGGGGCTAAGAGGATAAGCAGCGAGAGGAAACGGCTAAATCCGAGTCCTTGCCCCTCAAACAGTACTTTCAGTCCGTTGGCTTTTGCTTTGCCGAGAATGTCGATTACTGGGCAGAAGCCGTAGAATATGAGCATGAGTATTGCGAGGCCAATTACAAGGGGTTCCTTGTATTGCTTAATCTGTTTTAATAAGTCGTCCATAGTGATTTCGGTTTTATTGTGAGGTATAAGTTTACGGGTTGATAGGCGACGAATGAACAAGTATTTTCACTTGGTAATCGAAGCGTGATATTACCACGCTACGGCAACGTTGTTTGCGTAGCGTGGCAATATTGTTTGCGTGGCGTGGCAACGTTGTTTGCGTAGCGTGGCAATAACACCAAAGTTTTTGTGTTGTATTATTCTTTCACTTCCAGCTTGTAAGTCTTAGCAGTTTTGCTACCTTCGATGTCCGATTCTCCGAAGCGTACGGGGTCGAACTTTACGGGTGTGTTGGCTTTAATGAATGCCTTGCCGTTGACATCTTCTACATCAACATAGCCTGCCTTCGTCTTGAACACCTCTTTGCCCTCAGCGTCGTAGCCTACGAGGTACACGGGGATGCTTTTTAGTACATAGTTTAATTCGGTTTGTGTGTCGGCTTTAGCAATGGCTGTGCCCTTGATGTTGAACTTCGGTTTAAGATCCGACTTGCTGAAGAATTCTTCAAACTCGAGCGACAGGGGTTCGGTAATGTTGAAGTTGCATTCCGCAATCTCAATAGGCTTGCCACTGAGTGCTTTTGCACTTTCCTCCATTTTCTCCTTCCACTTCGCAGTCATCTTCTCCGACTTCTCGATAAGAGCCTTCTTATCTTCTGCCGTCTTGATGTTCTTGGCTTCTTCCTTGATCTGTGCTTTCTCCTCAACGAATTGAGCGTACTGGTCGGGGATTGCTCCCAACAAGTTGTTCTTAGACGAGCTGCCTCCCGAGCACGAGAACAACAGCGGCATAAACAAGGCAGCAACTGCCATCATTTTTAATATTTTCATAAGTTTTGTGTTAGTTAAATGATTAACGATTGTTTGTTTCGATTGCAAAGTTAAGCACAGAGCAGAATATCTCTGTTCTCAATCTCTCAAAATGTTGTTCACAAAGGGTAAAACGAGTTCGCAAAGCGTAAAAGAATCGTTAACAACTTTCCTAACACGTTGTGGTTTAGCTGGTTGCTTCGTTGCGATATTTTGTTGGCGAGGTGCCCATAATCTTGCTAAACACGCGAATAAACGACTGTGAGCTGTTAAATCCCGACTTCTCGGCTATCATCGTGATGTTCTCATTCGAGTGGAGAAGCAGGTTGCAGGCGTATTCTATGCGGTATTTGTTGACATAATCGTAGAATGTACATTCGGCTTCTCGGTTGAAGAACGCGCTGACGTAGGTGCGGTTGGTGCCGGTGGCGGTGGCTATGTCCGACACTTTGAGGTTGGGGTTGAGGAATATCTGCTCCTTGTCGAACAGTCTGCTTATCTGTTTGCCCACCTCCGACATTTCGCTTTCTGCCACCTCCGTATTCTCCAACACATCGTCGCTTGTGCTGTCGGAGAGCTCGCCCAACACCGACTCGTGCTTGTAGGTGTAGTAGGCGATGAACATCCACATCACTAACGTGCTTGTCATATACAATACTTCGATGGCATAGTTCGCTTCCATGCAATCGATAGTCCATATCACGAGGATGAAGAGGAACGAGAAGAAGATGGCGCGTAGCCAGTTGAGGTTGATGTTCTCGGTGTACGAGAAGCGTTGCTTCAGTTGGGCGTGGTATCGCGGAATGGCGAACGCTGCCCATACAGCGTAGCTCACGCCGTACACTGCAGCCTCAAGCACCTCGGCATAGTAGAACACTATGTCCTTCGTTATGGCGAAGAGCGTGAACGGTGCTATGAACAATAGTTCGTGGAGGATGATAGTGCGTCGATTAAGTGTGGCTGGGCTGCACAGCTCGATGAGCACGAACACGTATAGCGGCACAACAATCATGTCGGCTGCGGTTATAACCATCCAGTCGAGTTCGTCGAGTTCGGTCAACGGCTTGATGAAGAAGAGGTCTTTCAGACACTGCAAGCCGATGACAAACATTATCACCGCAACAAGACGCGAGAGTAGCTTCTTGTCCTTACGGTAGAAGAGCCATGACATCATGAAGTAGAACATGACGCACAGTCCGTAGATGAAATAGATGGCGTATAACATATTGTTCAGGTGTGTTTATGTAGAATAACTCTCAGCCCTTGCGTCCGAAGTCGGCAGGCACTTCGCCCCACTTCTTCGTCTCCCACTTCACCACAGGGTTTTTTATCTGATGCGTGCGCAGCCATGTCTCGGCGCGTGCTATGATCTGGTAGAGTTGCTCGGTTTTTGGTGTGCGTTCGAGCTTCGTCTTGCACTGTCGCTTCTGCACCCACAGGATGGCGTTGTGCGAGTCGGAGTAGATGGTCTTGCCCTCTATGCCTTGCTTGTCGAGCAGGGCGAGAGCGTGTACTATGGCGAGAAATTCGCCTATGTTGTTCGTGCCGTGCATGGGTCCGAAGTGGAACACCTGCGCACCCGTCGCGAGGTCGATAGCCTGATACTCCATCGGACCGGGGTTGCCGGAGCAGGCTGCGTCAACAGCCCAAGCGTTCGCCGTCACTTCCATAGGGAGCGGCAGCACGGTGTCGTGACGGTAATCGGGAGGGTTTTGCATTGTCATACCATGAACATGATTATTACTTGCGCTATGATCACTCTGATGAACATGCCGAGCGGATACACCGAGGTGTACGCTACGGCAGCGCGTTCGCCCGGGATGGTGTCGTTGGCGTAGCTCAGTGCCATAGGGTTAGCCATTGCTCCGCAGAGCAGTCCGCAGATGGTGCCGAAGTCGAACTTGCGCGTTTTCAGTGCGATGGCACCCACGATGAGCAGCGGCAGCATGGTGAGCACTAAGCCGATGCCCACCCACATCAAGCCCTCGGGGCGGATGATGGTGCTGAGGAAGTCCTTGCCGGCTACGAGTCCGAGGCAGGCGAGGTAGAGCGACAGACCCATCTTGCGCAGCATCAGCGATGCCGAGCGCGTGGTGTAGGTGATGAGGTGTATGCGTGCGCCGAGCGAGCCGATGATGATACCCATGATGATTGGTCCGCCGGCGATGCCGAGCTTCACCGGTGCGCTCATGCCAGGTATGCTTATTGGTATCATGCCGAGTGCTAAGCCTAAGAGCAATCCGAAGAAGATGGCACCGAGGTTGGGCTCGTTGAGCCCCGTCACGGCGTTGCCGAAGAACGCCTCAGCGTGGTTGATGTCCTCCGGTGTGCCCACGATGGTCACACGGTCGCCATACTGCAGGTGGAGCGAGTCGGTAGCAAGCAGCTTGATGTCGCCACGCATCACTCGCGACACGTTCACGCCGTAGGTCTCGCGCATGTGCAGCGAGCCGAGCGTTTTGCCGTTCAGACGGCTGCGGGTCATCACTATCACACGGCTCTCCACCGACGAGTCGATGGCGTTCCAGTCAATCTTCTCGCGGTTCCAGTCCTTCTCCACGTGTTCGCCGAAGAGGATGTTCATGGCTGCCACCTCGTCGCGGTTGGTCACCACGAGCACGTTGTCGCCATGCTGCATCACGGTCTGTGCCAACGGCACAATCACCTTGCCGTCGCGCCAGATGCGCGAGATGATGAAGTGGCGGTGGGTCGACTGCGATATCTGTGCTATCGTCTTGCCCGAGATGGCGGGGTTCACGCAGATAAACTGTCCGACGTATGTGCTGTCGTCGGCACTGCTGTTGCACTGCTGCAGGTCTTCTTTGCGCACAAACAACTTGCGCAGCAATATCATGGCGAAGATGACACCCACTACGCCTAACGGATAGGTCACGGCGCAGCCCAACGCCGCACCGCTGCTCGAGATGTGCTGTGTGGCAAGTGCCTGCTGCGCTGCACCGAGTGCTGGTGTGTTCGTCGTCGCTCCGCAGAGTATGCCCACCATGTCGGGAATGCTTATGGGCAGCACGAAGCACAGCGATAGTGCCATCACCGTGCCGAGCAGTATCACGCCCATGCTCCAGCCGTTGAGCGAAGCACCGTCGTGGCGCATCATACCGATGAAGTTTGGTCCGACGTGCAGACCGAGGGCGTAGACGAAGATAGAGAGGCCGAAGGTCTCTGCAAAACTCACCATCTGCTCGTCGGCAGTGAAGTGGAGGCTGCCCGCCACGATGCCCATGAAGAACACGAACGCCACGCCGAGCGAGATGCCGCGAATGCGCAACTTGCCCAGCGCCATGCCCACGCTGATAATCAGCGCCAACACCACCAGCGTCTGTACTGCCGAGTGTATGGTGAAAAGACTGTCAATCCATTCCATTGTATCTTTATGTCATTTGTTTTAGTTTTTATTAGCTACCTTCAAGGGGTGCCTTATGGGGGTGCACTTGTCTCAAGTGCACCAACGTAGCTCTATTAGTGCACTTCTTGCTCTGTTGGTGCAGTTTAGGGAGTGTACTTCTTGCTCTATTAGTGCACTTCTTGTTCTGTTGGTGCAGTTTAGGGGTGTACTTCTTACTCTGTTGGTGCACTTGAGACAAGTGCACCCCCTAAAGCACCACCTAATGATTCTTTTTGCAAAGGTACTGCAAACCGCCGACTCCACAAAACAAAAGCAACAAAAAAGGCGCTGCCCACTGAGGGCAACGCCTTAATATTCATTTATATAAGCTATTCTGTTGCTTTGTAACTATTTCGTCGATTACTTAACGAGCACCTTGCGTGTGGTGCCGTCAGACATCTTCAGGATGTTCACGCCCTTCACAGGAGCCGAAACCTGAACGCCGTTCACAGTGTAGCGAGCCACAACAGTAGCCTCAGTGCCAGTTGTTACGTCCTCGATACCAGTAGAACCAGTGACGCGAGCTCTGCCAGCATTGACGATAGCTCCGGTCTTCTTGTCGAGGAGCACTGCAACAACGTAAACCTGATCAAGCTTGAGGGCCTTCTTCAGAATAACCTTTGTCGGCATCTTGAGTGTGTACTCTGAGCTTACAGTGCCGTTAGCAACGAGTGTCGGCAGGGTCGCCTTGTTTTTGTTGCTTACGTAAGAGCTTGCAATGAGCACATCGTTGTATGTCTCTACATATGATGAGCCCTTATCCCACAGGAACTTAAGATCGTCAGGCATGCTTGCTTTCGAGCTATATCTACCGCCACCCTTGCAGAAGTAGTTATGCTGCTTCCATGAGGTTGTCGTGCCAGTGAGACCGTCAGCTGTAAGCATAAATGCGATATTGTAGTCGCCTGCTGCCAACGACTCTACTGAGGCTGTTGCATTAACCTTTGTATCCTCATCTGTGAATGTACCGGCTACGGTTACTTCTGTCATAGCAATTTCCTTCAGAGAAGCCTTGAGCGCTTCTGGCATTTGCTCATATGGTGCCAATACACCACTTGATCGGTTTACCATACATTGTGGAGCACCCGTGAAACCCAAATCGTATGAGGCGTAGTACATCGGATCGTTAGAGTTGAACTGGTGCAGAGCGATGCCGATGAACTGGTCGCCATAAAGATTATGCATGTTATGCATACTAACGTGACCACTCGGACAGTTGCCACAACCGGTACCCGTGAACTGTTCTACTACAGATCTCTTCACGAACTCTCTTTCTACTGTATAGAGTGTGCCGGTAGCTGTCTTTGTTGCGTTTGCGTTCTCTACGCCGTTTACCTTTGTGACGGTGAGTGTAACAGTGCTTTTTCCAATCTTAGAGTCTGCTGCGAACGGAATCTCTACAGTGTGTGTGCCGCCTACGCCGTAGTCCTTGCCGAAGTCGAGGTGCTGCTCAGTGCCTGCCTTGCCGTCAAGAGCGATGGTGTAGTCGATGCTGCTGAGCTTTGAACCGAGGTTGAAGAGGCTTACCGCTACGTTCTTTGTCTTGCCCTTTGTAACCATTACGTCACCGAAGTCGAGAGGCTGTACAGCGTTAGGTGCGAAGTCGCCCTCCACGATGAGCTGGATAGAGAGGCCGTAGCCGCCGCTATTTATCTGATACCAGTTTTCGCCATTGCCGCCCTTTGAAGCGGGGATGTTGGCGAATACGTAAAACGGACCTTCAACTTTAGAGCTTACGCCGATAGGGTAGTTGTTGCTCTTCTGTTTGTAGCAGTAGCCTACGAGCAGTGCTTCAAACGACGAGTTAATCTCCACCTTGTTGTCGAACATCACCTCATGCCATTCGCCAGTGTTCTTTGCACCTGCTGCAGATGTAACGCTCTTGTCTGAAGTTACAATGGCGGTGTTTTCAGTGATTGTACCATTATTTATTTTCACATTCTCTACAAATACACCGGTAGATGTTTCGCCCTGTCCCAGGTTGAAGCGCACACCGACAATCTTCTTGCCGTAATAGGGAGCGAGGTCGTCTGCTGTAAGTTCCATGGCTACCTTGTTGTTGCCGGTGATAGATGTCACACCTAAGTAGGTGTCGCAATCGTCAGTGTTGAAGTAGCCTACGAGACGCTGGTTGACAGCAAGGTTAGCCTTTGCAGGAGCCTTGTGTGCACCGAAAGCCTCAGTCTGAACACCGAGCGGGCTCTGTAGCTTTTCTACGGTGAGGTTTTGCGCGTTAGCAGTCACTGCTAACAGCATCGCAAAAGCAGAAAGCAAGATTTTCTTCATAATGATTTCCCTTTCTGAAAATGTAAAACTTGTTTTTTTATTTGATGTATTTCACAGTCTTGCCGTTAGAGAGCTTCACGATGTTCAAGCCCTTCTGTGGAGCAGAGAGACGTGTGCCGTCGGCAGCATAGCGTGCTACGACTGTAGCGTTTGCGTTGCTGATGCCGTTGATGCCGGTAGACTTCTCGTTATACACGAACTTTACTGTTACGGTTGAGCTCTCGCCTACATCCTCGTATTTGAACTGCTCAATGTCGAATTGGTCCTTGCCCTGTACCTTGCGGCAAGCTACCAATGTGAGCTTGGCTGTTGCCTCACCGTACTTTGCCTTACCGGTTTCTTCGTCGTTGCCGATCTTCCATTCGGTCTCAAGGTCGTTGAGCTGCTCTACGAAACCGCCGTTAGATTCATATGTTCCTTCACGCATTACGGATCTACAGTTGCCAAGCAGACAGAAGTTGATGCTGCCGTGGTCAATCTTTTCTACGTCAACACGCAGCTTGACGCAGAGCTTCTCTCCGTTCAACTCAGTCTTTACGGGTTTAATCCACAGACCTGTCGGGATCTGCATGTTGTCTTCTCCGTCTTCTGGATCTGTGTAGTCTTCAACGTCCGATTTTGTTATAACTGATCCGCTTGGTACAACTGTACCGTCTGCTGTAGCGAATTCAAACATGCCCTTAGTCTCCTGCGCAAACATTGACACTGCAGCGAAAAGAGCAACACAAAGTGTAAAGATTTTCTTCATATGATTCTGTTTTAAAATTAGCGTTTAGGGGTAATACTGTATTGAAAGAAGTATGAGACAGTGTGTGCGACCGACGCATGCACACAGTCTCAAAAAATGCTATTCGGCAGCGGTTTCTGCGAAGACAGCCTTCTTAGTAACCTGCTGTACCTCGTTGTTGTCATAAACGAAAGCCACTACCGATACCTTCTCAGCGTTCCACTTCTCAGGCAGCGTGTAGTCGTACTGCTTTTCTGTAGTCTCGCCCTCGTTCACGGTTACGTCCTCGCCCCAAGTGCCGTTGGCAACATCGCGGAATACGTGGTTGTGTACATACTCTCTGTTGATTTTGCCATTGGGCATCTTCTGTTTAGCTACGATACCGTCCTCAATGAGCCACACCTGCAGCTTGCCTGTTGTTGTGCCGTCGGTGCCGAAAGCCTTTACGTCGATGGTGAGCTTGCGCGATGCGGCGTCGTAAACGTTGTTGACGCTGAGCGAGAGCGTAGCCTTCTTTGAGATGAGCACACCTACGTATTTTGCCCATGTGTTATAGTCCTGGTTAGGAGCTGTGGCGCGGTTGAAGAGCGCCCACGGCTGTCCGAGCTTGCTCTGGCTGTCCCAGTGCTTGTAGTACTCGTCACCTATTTCGGTTGCCAACGAGGTCTTGCCCTTTGATGCGAGCGGACCGCTGTGTATGCCCACTGCGATAACGTTCTTCTCGCCGTAGGTCTCAACGATATTGTTGATGGCGTTTGTGCCATCAGGGCAGTTGACACACTCCTGACCGGTGTAGTCCTCGATGAGCACTGCGCGTCCCACCTCAGCCGGCTTCACATAGATGAGTCGGTCGTTGGGATCGACTTCCTGACATGCCACTGTTGCGAAAATGGCGATGGCGCTTGCTGCGCCTAACAATATATTCTTCAGTTTCATAATAGTGGCTTTAGAAGTTATAGTTGTAAGATACTGTTACACCCTTGCTTGCTGGTACGAAACGGCATACGCCACCCGAGCAGTTGTAGCCTGCGCGTGTCTTGCCGTAGCCAACCTGCAGACGGTGTGCACCGTGAGTGAAGGTTACGGAGCCGTTGATGTAGTGCTCGGCATGTGTACCCTTTTTCTCGTCGATGGAGCCGGTAGATGTATAGTAGTGCTCCGCACCGTTATACTGGTCGCTGATGGTGAACATGAAGTTAGGCAGAACAGAGAGTTCGAGCAAGCCGAACCACCAATCGCCCTGATCATCCTTTGTACTCAGGTACTGAGCCTCGCCACGCAGCGTGATCTTCTTGTTGAAGCGGTACTTGCCTTCTGCCACGAAGATGTCAGAATGAATCATGCCGCCATCGCCCTCAACAACTGTCTTGTTGTAATACTGGTTCATATACATGAGGTTGAGTTTGAAGTCCTTGGTGAGCTTCTTCTCAATCTGCACGTTGATGTCCTGGTAGTACTTCTTGCCGCTCTTCCAGAAAGGCGAACCGTAGCCGTCGGTGCCCTCGGTGCCGCCGTTGTGTAAGTTCTTCTCGATGGCACGGATGTGCGAGAAGTTGAGCTTCACGCTTGTGCCGTACTTGCCGCCGAGGAATGTCTTGCGGTTGAACTTGTAGCCTAACTCTGCCTGGTAAGCCCACTCGCCGTCAGTTTGTGTGGCGTAAGGATAGAGTGCTGCCAAAGCGTATGTCTGCTGCATGGCGAACGCCGGCAGGTGGTTGATGAAGCCTGCTGTGCCGCTCTCTGTGCGGCGTGATCGGAAGTTCATGTTGTCCGAACGCTTTGCCTGCAGGAGGATACTCATGCCGCGCTGCGAGTAGGATGTAGAGAGCATCGTCACGTAGCCCTTGCGGTAGATATACCTATTTTTTTCTGGTTTTGCAACTGTAGGGTCTTCGGTCTTCTGTGCATACTCGCCGAGCACGCTGAAGCCACCCTTTTGGAAGTTGGCACGCACGTCGAAGGCGTTGGTGTTCTCAACGAAGCGCAACTTGTGCGTTGCGTCGGCGTAGATGTCCTCCTTCTGGTGCTGGTGGTTTACAACCCATGATGCACCGAGCGTGAGATTGGTGCCCGACTGCTGCATCTTCTGCGACCACTCAGACACGCTGAGCTCGAGGTCGGCACCTGCTATGAGCGACTGTGTGTCCCAATAGCGGCGCTGTGTGCCTACTACCGCCTTTGCCTGCACGCCCTTGAACGGACGCACCATGATGCGACCGCCGAGCAGCGAGTTGTCGATGCCCAGCGAGCGCTCCTCGTATGTGCGGAGGATGAAGCCAGAGCCGAACTGCTCGTAGAAGTTGCCGAGTGTGAGTTCGGCGTTCTTCATCTTGCCCTTGATGTAATAAAACGGCACACCCCAGCCTTTGAAGTCCTTTTCAAAGCCTGGGAGCGGATGGTCGAGATATTCGAGACGCACACCAGCGTCTACATACTTGGAGAGGGCGTGAACCTCGGCGTAGGTGTTGTTGAGCACCTTTTCTTTATAATGCTCTGTACCAATCTTGTTGTCTTCCTGCGGAACGAGGAAGTCGGTCTGCAAGCTACCCGTAATCTGTACGTCGTAGTCCTTAGTAACCTTTATTGTTTGTGCGCTCGCTGTGGCTGCCGACAGAGTGAGGGCAGCGAGAGCGAGCGTAAGCTTTTTGTTCATATTAATGTTGTTAGGGTTGTCGGTGAGAGTGATAACTGCGAACTCGTCAACATGTCAACATATCAACATGTCAACTCGTTTACTTGTTTACAAGCTTGCGTACTTCCTCGATGAGCTCTTCCTCAGCACCCTCGGTATAGCCGTTATGCTTAGACACAATCTTGCCGTTGCCGTCGCATACGATTACGTAAGGGATGGTCTGAATGCCGAGTGCGCGCTTGAAGTCGCTATTCGGGTCGAGGAGCACCTCGTACTGCCAGCCGTGGTTGTCAACGAGTGGCTTCACCTTGTTAATATTCTGAGCCTGGTCGATAGATACGGCTATTACCTTCACGCCAGTCTCCTCCTGCCACTCCTCATACACCTCGCTGATGGCTGTGAGCTCGCGGTTGCAAGGCTTGCACCATGTAGCAAAGAAGTCGATGATGAACGGCTTGCCGTTGTTTGAGAGTGTGTCGGTAGACACTGACTTGCCGTCGATGCTCTTAAGCATCACTTTCGGCAGCTGTGCGCTTGCTGTGGTAACGATACCAAGCAAAAGCAATGTTGCAAGTAATAATTTCTTCATAGTCGTAAGTATTTTGTTGCAAAATTAACCTTAATTCCGCAGCACTATAGTTTA
>UMDN01048274.1_pt1 | contig 14900 bp, 11 predicted proteins | sample 1964491 | NCBI WGS metagenome assembly UMDN01 (sample SAMEA4835994, study PRJEB28245) | human gut metagenome | biome: gut microbiome; material: fecal sample | place: Denmark | collected 2008 | reverse complement strand
TTTTATCCGTAATATAAACATCACTTCTGCTCCCCGCCTCTGAGCAGTATGTAGCCAAGCACTCCGCCAAGTATCGAGGCGGCAAATATTCCGAGCTTTGCCTGAATGAGGAAAGTTTCGTCAACAAAGGCGAGAGTTGATATGAACATAGACATCGTGAAGCCTATCGAGGCAAGGAAGCCCACACCCACAAGGCGGCGCATGGTCATCGAGTCTGACGCCTTTGCTATCTTAAGACGCGTAAGCAGCACGGTTGACAGTACAATGCCCACGGGCTTGCCTATCAGCAGACCGAGCATTACGCCCAGCGCAACGTTGTTGGCCATAACGGCGTCGAAGCTTATGCCCTCGAAAGATATGCCGGCGTTGGCAAGCGCGAATATCGGCATTATGACAAATGACACGAGCGGATGCATGGAATGCTCAAGACGCTGAAGCGGCGGAATGGCGTCGCGAGAGTCGCTCATCATGCGGTCGATTATCTCCACCTGCTCATGCTCGAGCGTAGACACATCGTTAGGCTTTGCCTCTCTGAACCGGTTGATAAGCTTTGAGGCGCGCGCCAGATACACAGGCTCTGATATGCGTGCGTCGGCCGGTATCATAAATGCCGCCAGCACGGCAGCGATAGTGGCGTGTATGCCCGACATGAGGAAGGCTATCCACACGCCGCCGATGCCCAGCACGCCATAGAATATAACGTTCTTAACGCCCAGCTTGTTGGCAATGAACATGGCGAGAAGGAACACCACGCCGACGGCTATGCTCGCGAACGAAATCTCAGAAGTATAAAACAGCGCTATGACAAGCACCGCCCCGAGGTCGTCAACAATGGCCAGTGTAGTAAGGAAAACCTTGATAGACAGCGGCACCCTGCTGCCAAGCACATAAAGAATGGCTAACGAGAAGGCTATGTCCGTAGCCATCGGTATGCCCCACCCGCTCGCCGTGTCGCCTCCGGCATTAAGAGAGAAATATATAAGGGCAGGCACTATCATTCCGAACACGGCCGCACCGATAGGCAATATGGTGTTGCGCACGTCGGCAAGTTCGCCGCCAATGAACTCGCGCTTAAGTTCCAGACCTACCACAAAGAAGAACATGGACATCAGTCCGTCGTTAATCCAGTGGTGAAGACTGTAATAAAGATAGTTGTCGCCGTTGAACACAAAGCCGAGCTTATGTTCAAAGAAATGAAAATAGCTGTCGCTCCAAGGAGAGTTTGCCAGCACAAGGGCAATAACAATACTGATGCCGAGCACTATTCCGCCCGACTTTTCCTGATTGATGAAATGCTGCAAAGGCATTATCAGTCTGTGGTTGATTGTGTCTTGATATTGTCTCATCATAACTAAAAAATGTTTATCTCTTCACGCTGCCGCGGCTATACACTGCAGGACGCAAAAGAGGCTGTTATCCATGCGGGCAAAGTTACGGAAAAACATTGAAAAAATTTCCATAATAATAGAATGATTATTATTTTTTTGTAAATTTGCATCGGATTGAGAAAACTCTATCCAAGACATGTTAGAAAGAAGAAGCGTTATGCGCATCAAGTATTTGGAAACGTAGGAAATTTTCAAATTGCATACTCAGATGGCATAGTGGTTCTCACGCTATAGCGTGGGCTGTTATCACTACATCTGTATGCAAGGTTTCCTACGACCTTCAAGTAAGGAGTGCAGCATACAGTTCCACGCTTCTATGATTTAATAAGTAAAAGCCAAAAGGGACTGAAGGCATATGTATTTGACTATGGATTTGTCAAACAACGAAAAAATAGCTATTTTATATTCAATTAAATGCATGATGGCTGCTGATGGAGCTGTTGTTTCTCTGGAAATGGACTTATTAAACAAAATTTGTTCAATGATGCATGTGGGACAAAATGAGTTTAATCAAGCATTAGAAATGTCAGATGAGACAGCTATGTCTATTTTAAAAGATATGTCGCAAGATAAAAGGAATTTATTAGCATATCTTCTTCAGGATATGGCACGAGTAGATGGACACATTGACGAAAGAGAAAGACTGTATTTTCTCAAGGTAAACAAAGAGTTGAAATTTACTAATTTAGATAATATTTAATCTCATGGAAACATTTGTAGAAATAACAAACAGCGCAAAAGTGCGTAGCAATACGAATTTAGTTATATCTGGAATCCAAGCAAACAAGAGCGCTTGGGATCAATACTCTTTCTATCCGAACAAAGGGGTTGTCGGTGTTATAATCGGCGAAGCACTATGTTGTGAAGGTAACATATTGATAGTACACTGTGGAGATAACATAATAGTTCCAGTCCTCCCCGAGGGAGTGCGCGAAATCACGTATTCAGAGTATTCATCAAGATATCCCCAAAACATGCAGGTTGGCAAGGCGACTAGTCAACAGATAAACAGAGAGTTTGATGTTGATGAGATGATGGACTATTTCGGAAAAATGTTCAAATTTTAAATCTTTTTGTTATGATAGATATGACACCTGCCCTAACAGAGGGAACGAATAATCTTATTAGTTGGAGAAATAGATATTCAGATATTGAATATCCCAGAAAGGTTGTACTGAATATTTTTTATAGGCGTTATGCCATGAGCAAAATGTGGAATAATTTGATGAATATTGTTAATCAAAAATCATACAATTCATTTCAAGAGGCAGTCATAGCCTTAGAAAGGCTTTACTCAATTACAGCAACAACAAAGGTTCTGCCTTATCTCGAATCGTGGATTCAAAACAATCCAGATGAAATTGTCGGTGCGATTCATTATAGGGACTTTGTGGGCTTAATCCAAAGAGTTCAAATGGGAAGTAAGCCAGCAAAAGAAGAACTGGAGTTCTCTTATCTTTACTATCTGATAAGTGACAAAGCGACATTGGCATGGGCGGCTTTCTGTGCGACTGGAATTTCGCCACTAAAAGCAATTACAGAAGTTTCTAGCGCAATAATCCAACCGATGCCTTTGAATGACTACAACACATTGACTGTTGGGCTAGGTCAATTATACACTACTCGTTTTTTGCAGGAAAGATATAACCCATTGCCATAAATAAAAAATGAGCGAAGACATAAGTTTATTTTTGTTCAGCCATCCATTAGCTATTGAATTCATTCGTCACCTAAACGGAAAGCAATTCAGAGACATATTGGATTATGTCGCTGAATTTCATGCATATTGCAAGGGTAAAAAGATTTCAGGTTTTGACAATGAACTATGGTTCAAAATCCTACAAGAGAAAATAGATTCATTTAAAGCTGAGGACAAAACTGATTTTTACCAAATTGACAATAAAGAAAGGCTATATATTACTTTAGGACAGTTTAATCCATGTTTAAAATTAGATGAATATGACTTGGAAGATTTTATTAAGGAATGGGAAAACAGAAAGATTGACCAAGGAAAATATACAGAAGAACAAAGTAAACGATATAAATCATATGGAGAAAGTTGGCTATATGAAGTTCATACATATGACGAATTCTTTCTGAAGAAATATAAATATGCTGCACATCCTTTAATTCAATCTACTATTGGGAAAGCACTAATTGCTGGCGGAGAAGACAGAGGTATCGGATATCTTTTCAATGCGCTCAATAGGGCCGTTGTTATGCCTAACATATACTGGCATAACGAGAGAGCTATAATAGGTTATATTGAATCAATATGGGAAATAATCCGTCTCAGCAAACTTGCTCAAATATCTGAAGATGAGATTGACGAACCTCTAATCTTTTGTAAATTGCTCAGATTATTATTTCTATATATGAGCAGATATATTGAACTTAATCCTAGTAACATAAAAACAGCAGATATATATTCCAATCGTGCTGAATTGTTTTATTTCTTTCCAACAGAAATGCAAAGTTTATTTATTGACAGTGGTTTTTATACCATTATACCAGACTTGCAGTTTTCTTCTGATAAATTTCTCGCTTATCGTACTGCTTCACAAACTTGCCCAGAACTAGTCAGCACCGGTTTTTATTTACAATGTTTATGGGATGCAAAAAAAATGTACCAATATGGTAATCTTAACTATCCGACAATTGATGGAGGTTACACTGTTATAGAGGATGCAGGGTGGATGGAAATTATAGAAAGATGTAGAGTACGCTCACGAGTTGTCGCACAGCAAATCTACAACAAAGACTCACAGGGCTATATTTATTTGACAAAAGAACAGATTGAATATCTATTTTCCCATATTTTAACTGCTGGTGTTGACTTGCACAAAGATATGAAGGATTTGCATGATAATTAATTTAATCCAACGGTCAATACAGCAATAAGATAGAGGGAGCAACAGATACGTAAAAACTCAATTATTTACGACTAAAAACTCGGTCACTTTTGATGCAAAAGTGGCCGAGTTACGACTCAAAAACGATAGGTTAACAGTTTAAAACTTACACAATACACTTTGCTTACAATCAAGGTTGATAATATTCCTCTTTTGCACAGACATTAAGCATAAAAATATATTTTGCTTCCATTTTTTTCGCTCTTGTAATTTAACTGTCTTATTTTAAATATTTTCATATAGCCTAAATATGGCATAACGCTACATTCGGCAAGTGCGCTCATGCGAACATACGCAGGCTGACTCCTGCGCAAGAGATTCTCTTAAGAAAGGCGATACTACGGCATGCCGGAAAGGGATAAAACTGAAAAAAGGGTAAAAAGATTTAATAATGTGAACATTGCGCCGGAATGAACATTTTGGACTTAATAAAGCAGAAATAAAGAATGGGGTTTCAAAAAAATTATATAACTTTGCAGTCAAACACCATGCCGCGACACCGTCGCTGCTGACACGGCATGAAAACACATACGGCAGCCTTAGCCGGAAAGACCGCAAGACGGCCACAAAAGCGACTTACGAACAACTGTTATATAAAATAAAAACATTATGGCAACAACACCAGAATTCAAGTACGCCCCGATGTTCCAGATGGGCAAGGACGACACAGAGTACTATCTCCTCACGAAAGAGGGAGTGTCATTAGGCGAGTTTGAAGGCAAGCCTATACTGAAGGTAAGCCCCGAAGCACTGACCATGCTCACAAACGCTGCCTTCCGCGACGTTAACTTCCTGCTGCGCCGCTCTCACAACGAGCAGGTGGCCAAGATACTTAACGACCCCGAAGCAAGCGACAACGACAAGTATGTGGCTCTGACTTTCCTGCGCAACGCCGAAGTGGCATGCAAGGGCAAGCTGCCTTTCTGCCAGGACACAGGTACTGCCATCATCCACGGCGAGAAGGGACAGCAGGTATGGACTGGCTTCTGCGACGAGGAGGCTCTGTCGAAAGGCGTATACAAGACATATACAGAAGAGAACCTGCGCTACTCTCAGAATGCTCCGCTGAGCATGTATGAGGAGGTTAACACACGCTGCAACCTGCCTGCACAGATAGACATCGAAGCTACAGAGGGCTGCGAGTATAAGTTTCTGTGCGTGGTTAAGGGCGGAGGCTCTGCCAACAAGACATATTTCTATCAGGAGACAAAGGCAAGAATACAGAACCCGGGCACGCTGGTTCCGTTCCTGGTTGAGAAGATGAAGACTCTCGGCACGGCTGCTTGTCCTCCTTATCACATAGCTTTCGTTATCGGCGGTACATCGGCTGAGAAGAACCTGCTGACAGTTAAGCTGGCTTCTACTCACTATTATGACAACCTGCCTACAACAGGCGACGAGACAGGACGCGCATTCCGCGACGTAGAACTGGAGAAAGAGCTGCTCGAGGAGGCTCACAAGATTGGACTCGGAGCTCAGTTCGGCGGCAAATACTTTGCTCACGACATCCGCGTTATCCGTCTGCCGCGCCACGGCGCATCATGCCCCATCGGTCTTGGCGTAAGCTGCTCTGCCGACCGTAACATCAAGGCTAAGATCAACAAGGACGGTATATGGATTGAGAAACTTGACGATAACCCAGGCGAGCTGATACCAGAAGAGCTGCGCAAGGCAGGCGAAGGCAATGCCGTTAAGATAGACCTCAACCAGCCCATGAGCGAGGTTTGCAAGATTCTGTCACAGTATCCTGTATCTACACGCCTCAGCCTCAACGGAACAATCATCGTTGCACGAGACATAGCACATGCCAAACTGAAGGCACGTCTTGACGCAGGCGAGGATCTGCCGCAGTATTTCAAGGATCACCCCGTACTCTATGCCGGTCCGGCAAAGACTCCGGAAGGAATGCCTTGCGGCTCAATGGGCCCGACAACAGCCAACCGTATGGACCCGTATGTAGACGAGTTCCAGGATCACGGAGGCTCTATGGTGATGATAGCAAAGGGCAACCGCACACAGGTTGTTACCGACGCCTGCAAGAAGCACGGCGGTTTCTATCTTGGAAGCATCGGCGGCCCGGCTGCAGTTCTGTCTATGAACAGCATCAAGAGCATCGAGTGTGTTGAGTATCCAGAACTCGGCATGGAGGCTATATGGAAGATTCAGGTTGAAGACTTCCCTGCTTTCATCCTCGTTGACGACAAGGGCAACGACTTCTTCAAACAGCTGAAGCCGTGGACTCCTTCATGTAAATAATAATTTTTTCTAATATATTTTTCATTTTCAAGGCAGATTGGACGTGATGTCCGGTCTGCCTTTTTTGTGCATTCATGGCATGCATGGCTGCAACGGAGCCACACGCAGCAATATTGTAAGCCAATACAAAGATTAGTCCGCATATAGCTTAATTCCATAAGCATGCAGATACATTCAGCCGGCTGCAGTTTTTCTATTTTCTTCCTACCGGCTGTTGTTTCAGAATATAGCCTGATATGCCGGAAAATAGGCAACGACAATACAGCAGAATGCCAATAACAGATATAGGATTAAGGCAAGAAAACTGCGCCACACGCATAAGCTCAATGAGCCAAAGAACAGCAAAAGATGATGAAGATGCAAAAAACAAGAGGCTGCCCGGAACGAATCCGAAGCAGCCTCTATTATTTTATTGTAAGTAAAAAAAAGTTTACCACGCAATGCTCATACCAAGCGCAAGGCTTGCATTAGAGCTGAGCGGAATGCCCTCCTTGCTGGTCTTGCCGAGGACATGGTCCATTCCGATAAAGAAGTTATAACCTTTGGGATGAATGTTGAGCACCCAGCCCATGCTTGTAGTGAAGCTGTTGACAGCAAAGTTTACGCCGCCGTCGAGCCAGCTCAGCGGAGTCCAGTTGGCGCTGATGCGTCCTTCTGTCCATGTGTAGGCACCGTTGATGCGCGTGCTGCTCAGTGCTCCGAATGTTATTTTGCGGTAAACAGGCAGGTTATATTCAGCACCGACGTTTACGGTTGCACCTATTCCGGTTGTACGTCCGCCCTGGTCGCCGTTGTCTCTGAGGTTTACAAAGTCTGTAATCTGGTCGCCATAGCTGTCGAGCTGGTCGTCGATAGTTGACCCGTGGTCGCTCGAAACAGACAAATCGCGGAAACCGCTGAACTCAAACTTGTCGGCTCTGTTAACGGCCTGCATGTCGTTGCTCCAGTTGATAAAACCGAGATCGAGCACAGCAGCATTGACAGTCCAGTCGTCGTTTATCTTGTAGACACCTCCGAGATCGATGGCCATACCGAAGCCTCCGATGCCTGCACCGTCAACATTAGCGCTGTTTATCTTCTCATATTCACCCTTCGACGGGTCGTTATACTCTGCTGTCTCCGACTCATAAGTGAATCCTTTCATCGATACATCTGCAGTAGCCGTTCCTGATATTATCCACTTGTCGTTTGAAGCCAGGTCGGCCTTAACATCCTTGAACAGGAAGTCGGCACTGGCTACGCCCAACAGGAACTTCAGCTTGGCGCCCACACGCAGCTTGTCGTTAATCTGACGAGAGTGGCCAAGGCCGAGCTCGACATACGACTTGGCGCCTACGTTGATATCGCCGATGTTATAAGTCTTGTTTCCTGTGTTTTTAGCAAACTCGAACAGTTCGTAAGGCAGCGACACGCCAAACGATGTCTTAGACGACAGCGTGATGGTGTTATATCCGCCGAAAGCCTTGAATCCGGCAGAAAGCAGCGTTACGCCTACATCGCCGACAATGCGGTTGTTGCCTGTGCTGAATCCGTCGAGAGCCTCTGAAGCAGAGATATAAGGGTTCATGAATGTTGTCATCTTCTTTCCGCCCTCAATGCCATACATCGGATTATGCAGCACAACATCCTGATAGCCGAAGTTTCCGTGCAGTCCGACGTTGATATTTCCGAGTGCAGGGATAGACACATAGTTCTGCTCGTTGCCGTAGGCAGGGTTCATTTCATGACGGAAATTATAGTCTTCTGTATAGTATGCCGAATTAAGTTCCTGGGCCATGGCGCCGCTGCATGCCATAAGCATTGAGGCTGCAACGATAGCCTTATTATATATTGATTTCATTTTTGCCTGTTGTTTTTTTATTAATTAAAGTTGCCTATCAGTTTTCCCACAAGTTTGATTTTAATCTCGTCAACCTTGAGCGAGTGCTTCTGTGCGTTGAGCGTAATGCCCGTAACGGCTCCGCTGGCACCGTTGGCCTTGCCCGACACGACAAACACGATGCCGTCGAGCTTTTTCATTGCGCCTCTCTTGCTCTGGCTAATCTTTATATTAACAGGCGAAACTGTTTCAGTCACTCCGTCTTTAGATGCCTCTACCGTACCCTCTACTTCAACAGAAAGCTCGTCTGAACTGATGGCATTGCCGTCGGCGTCAACAGGCACTGCTGTGATAGACATATAAGCAGGCACGCAGCTCTTTATGCTTGCATCAAGATTGATATACGAACCTTCAGCAAGTTCAAAGTCCTCAATGTCGTCATTCCATCCGTCAAGCGTGTCGCGATATTCTATATTGGCATTCTCGCCAAAGGCGATAGGAGCGTCTACCTTGTAAACCGGCTGCACCGTGTAGTTGCGTCCGAGTTCAAAGCGATAGTCGCTCTTGCTGTCTGCCGTTGCATTGGCAGAGAAAGTGATGTTGTCAGGTATAGTCTCGATAAGTTTAGACAGACTCTCGTTTACGATGACATGGTCGAAGCCGGTAACGCCTTCAGCCCTGCGGCATATGCATACGGTTGAGGTTCTGTTGGCATCAATCGGAATATCATTTACGTTCACCGTAGCCAGGAGCTGACCGTCCTTAAACGACTTAATCACGCCGTCAAGCATGCCGGGCACGCTCATGTCGCTTGTCATGGTGAGCTTTATCTGCGGATTATACAGGTCGACAACCACATTGCCGCCAAGCAGGAAGTCTGGAATGCCGCTAACGGTTACGCTGCCGAGGTCGTTAAGCGCAATCTCAGGGTTAAACTTACCCGTAGCTGCATTAACAACAAAGCTGCTCATGGTCATTGTGCTGCTTATCTTCTTGCCTGTAGTGCTGCCTGCACCTGCATTGATACTTGTGGCCACGGCCTTGATATAGACTTTTCCGTCCATCATAATCTTGCCGCCAGAAAGTTTAAGCGAGCCGTATGTGGTGTCTTTTTCCTTAAAGTCGAGAGAAGTTACGTTTGCTGTTATAGTAAGGTTCGACGAAGTTGAAACATTCTTAAGCGTAAGCTCTGATCCAGACATCGTATATGCATGACCGCCGCAATTAACGTCAGACAATGTCATAAACGCCGGAAGGGCAATGACAATCTGGTCAAACTGGCTTACAACAGACCTTACGTCGCTGAAGTTTATCTGAAGATTTACCGAAGAACTTACCTCAGCGTCAGACAAATCCACCACCTCTTCTGGCTGCTTGCCTTCATAAGTAAATGCCTGAAGCCATCCGTCAGCCACAAGACTTTCGCCTCCGGCACGGGTTGCACGGCTGCGACGGCGCGAACCAGAAGGCGTAGAGAACACAAGTTCAACATCATTAGAAGTCGACGTCTGCTCAGCAACAGTTATCTTATCAATAAAAGGATGAACCGGGGCTACATCAGCACCATCCTGACGGAATACGTAGTCGCCGGTCAGTTCGTCTTCAATAACACTACCATTCTCTTCCAGTTCCAAAACATCCTTCAACGGGATAATCTCTGTTGACATCGAAGGTATCTCGAGACCATCGCCTCCTATACCTATTGTTGAGTCAATCTCATTAAAATCATAGTCATTGTCCGTACATGCGGAAAATCCTAAGATTGCGGCCGTTCCTAAAAGAAGGAACAGCTTAGATGAAAAAGTTCTTTTTCTCATTAGTTCTTTTTATTGGTTTATTTCTTCTTATCAATTTATTTAGGAAACAATTAACATTCTCAATATTAATACAGATTATGCCTGCTTTTTACCGATAAAATTATTTTATACCTATTTTTTAATACCTATAAACAGCGTTTGTTATAAAAGATGTGCAAATTTAATAAAAACTTTTTAAAACAATGCAACTTTTAAACCACTTTATTTTACCAAAAGAACATCCTACAACAGACTGAATACATTTTCACTTTATCCGTAATAATATAACACGCAATATGCACAAACAGCAAGAAACACTAAGTATGATAAAAGTCAAAGACACATTGGCGCACCAAAGAAAACATGAATTCTGAGCCACAAAAGCGACAGAATAACGAAAATAAGACCAAACAGGGACACGCTTTTTAGCCACAAAAAATGGCGGCTAAATGTTAGCCGCCATTCCCTTTAGCAAAAGCGATAAGGAGTAATTATAAAAAACATCCGTATCAACAAACTGCATTTACTTTCTTTCCCCTTTCATCTTAAATAAAAAACATCAATCTCAAATCAAGTGCTTACATCTTCAACAGACTCCTCATCACTTTAAGGGCAATTATCACAAATCATCTTTTTTCTTACTTTATCAGATTGCTCTGATTGTTGCATATTTTTGAGACCGCCAGATAACTATTTGTATCTGTTCTTTTTCTGCCATAAATATACGAATAAAATTTCATATCACAAAATTTTACGCTTGAAAAATTGCTATTTTTTTATTTTTTATCCATTCAGCCGTCAAAATATCATGATTATTTACATTTTTGAAACAAAAACATTACAATAGAGTTGCATGTTAGTTAAAAAAGCCTTAACTTTGCCGCCGGTTTACAAACGGTAGATTAAGGGGTGCCTGATAAATTGCAGGCTGAGATTAAACCCTGGAACCTGATACGGGTAATTCCGGCGTAGGGATAAACGGCCGAACTAATTTGTTTTTTGGTCTAAAGGATTTAAGCATAAGAAAGTATGCCCCTTTTTGTGTATTTAATTATTAGTTTTTTAATGAAACGTCATTTTTTTGTTGCGGCAACATTGTCATTGGCATTAACCAACGCAACAGCAGCTAACGAAACAGGAAAGACAAAGGCAGACTCGGTAAAGACCGTTGCACTGCAGGAAGTTCAGGTATTGTCTACACGTGCAGGCGAGACAACGCCTATCACGCACACCGACATCAGCAAGTCACAGATAAAGTCGATGAACTACGGCAAGGACGTACCGTTTATCCTCTCACTGACACCATCGGTAACAACAACGTCTGACGCAGGAAACGGCATCGGATACACCAGCATAAGAGTGCGCGGCACCGACCCTACACGAATAAACATAACAGCCAACGGCATTCCAATCAACGACGCAGAGAGCAGCAACGTATACTGGACCAACATGCCCGATTTTGCATCGAGCGTTGAGAGCATGCAGATTCAGCGCGGCGTGGGTACATCAACCAACGGTGCGGGTGCATTCGGTGCCACGATAAACATGCAGACCGAGAACATCGGCGTAAAGCCTTTCGGCGGAATAGACCTCTCTGCCGGAAGTTACGGCTCACACAAGGAAACGTTCCGCTTCGGCACAGGACTTATCAACGGCCATTGGGGCTTCCAGGGACGCCTTTCCAACGTTGGCAGCGACGGCTACATCGACCGTGCATCGTCGAAGCTCGACTCTTATTTCTTGCAGGGCGGATATTTCTCAGACAACACCGTAGTAAAGTTTATCACCTTCAACGGAAAGGAAGAGACATATCATGCATGGAACTATGCTTCACTCTACGAGATGAACCTCTACGGCCGCAGATACAACTCCTGCGGATATATGTATACCGACGAAGACGGCAACATGCACTTCTACGACAACCAGATTGACTATTATCATCAGCAGCACTACCAGTTGCTCTGGAACCAGATTCTGTCACGTGAACTGAGCCTCAACGTGGCCCTGCATTACACAAAGGGATTCGGCTACTACGAAGAATACAAGGACGGAAGAACACTGGCCGAATATACTTTGACCAACGACTGGAGCAAGACGAGCGACCTGGTGCGCCGCAAGCAGATGGACAACGACTTCTACGGAGCCATAGCATCGCTCAACTACAACAACCGTAAGGGTCTGAAGGCAACAATCGGCGGAGGCTGGAACAAATATGACGGCGACCACTACGGCAACGTGCTGTGGGTGAAAAACTTCGACGAAGACATAGAGCCTAACCACAAATATTATGACAACAACGCCAAGAAGACTGACGGCAATATTTACGGAAAGGTAAACTATGAGTTCATAAAGGGACTCAGTGCATACGTTGACCTGCAGTACCGCCATGTAAACTACAAGATGAGCGGACCATGCGACGCATTCGACTACGACACATACAAGCAGATTGTGTTCAACGAAGACAACTCGTTCGACTTCTTCAACCCGAAAGCCGGAATATTCTGGCAGATGAACAACAACCACCAGGCCTACGCCTCGTTTGCCATATCTCACCGCGAGCCGACACGTAACGACTACGAGGACAACCTTGGCGAAGACCTCAAGGCAGAAAGGCTCTACGACTGGGAACTTGGCTATAAGTTCACCACGAACAGATTCTCTGCCGGAGTAAACTTCTACTACATGACTTACAACGACCAGTTTGTGCTCACCGGCGAACTCAACCAGCTCGGCGAGATGATAGCACGCAACGTGGGCGAGAGCTACCGTATGGGCGTTGAGCTGCAGGCCGCATGGCAACCTGTCGACTGGCTGCGCTGGGACGCCAACGCGACATGGAGCCGCAACCGCGCTAAAGACTGGCACATAACACTGAGCGACACGGGCGAAAATGTAACGCTCGGCGACACTCCGCTGTCGTTCTCGCCCGACTTCATATTCAACAACATCTTTACGTTCAACTGGAAAGGACTTAGCGCATCGCTCCAGAGCCAGTACATCGGCGAACAGTATCTCACCAACACCGGCATAAAGAGCTATATCAGCGAGAACGAGAACGGCGGCAACGAGGTGAGCATGATGATTGACAGCTACTTTGTAACCAATCTTGACCTTTCATATACATTCAAGCTGAAAGGTCTGAAGAGCATAACACTCGGCTGCACTGTATACAATCTGTTCAGCGAGAAATACATGAACAACGGATGGTCAGCCCCGGGCTACAAGAAGAATGCTGACGGCAAGGTAATAGCCTACACTGAAGACGACGAATACGAAACGGGATATGCCGCACAGGCCCCGATAAACTTTATGGCTCATCTCAGCCTGACGTTCTAACAACAGCAGCTGCAAGATGGACTTCAATCAGTTTATGTCACAATATTGGCTCGACATCGTAACCACGGTGTTGGGCCTTATATACATCTGGCTCGAATACAAGGCCAGCATAGCCCTTTGGATTGTGGGCATAGTCATGCCGGCTCTCGACGTGTGGCTCTACTGGACTCACGGATTGTATGGCGACGCAGGCATGGCCGTCTACTACACCGTTGCAGCAATCTACGGCTATGCGGTATGGAAATTCGGACGCAAGAAGGGTCAGAAAGAAGGCGAAGATATGCCCATCACTCATTTCAGGCGCTCATTAATCCTGCCTGTAACGCTGTTTTTCTTCGCGGCATGGGCATTAACGTGGTGGGTGTTAGTAACTTATACCAACAGCACCGTGCCCGTTACCGACGCCTTTACCAACGCCCTGAGCTTTGTAGGCCTGTGGGCTTTGTCTAGAAAATACATCGAACAATGGCTTTTCTGGATTGCCGTTGATGCCGTGTGCGCATATCTCTACATCGGCAAGGGCATACCCTTCAAGGCTTCGCTCTACGCTCTCTATGTGGTAATAGCCGTAATGGGCTACTTTAAGTGGAGGCGGATGATGCAGCAGCAGTCACAGCCGGCATAAGTTCAGGCAGCATCACCCTACCCTACATTTGTCTCATCCATCCCATTTCTCCCATAACTCCCATTCAAAAGAAACAGCAATGCAGAACCTTCTGATAACAACATCCTTTGCCCCTGATGCCGTGATTATCGGCAACGGCGACTTTCCCACTGCCGAAATTCCGCTTGCAGCCATAAGTAATGCACGTTATGTATGCTGCTGCGACGGTGCGGCTGCCAGCTATATCTCACGTGGCTTCGTGCCCGATGCGATAGTAGGCGACGGCGACTCACTGGACGAAGTGTTCAAGGAGAAATACCGCGACATACTTCACATCATAGATGAACAGGACGACAACGACCAGACCAAAGCCACACGCCACTGCCTAAGCATGGGTTTCAGAAGTATTGCATACGTGGGAGCAACGGGAAAGCGAGAAGACCACACATTGGGCAACATCAGTCTGATAGAACGCTACAAGAACGAAATGGGCATAGACGCGGTGATGCTAACCGACCACGGCTACTTTGTCGCTGCCGAAGGCGATGCTGAGTTTGAGACCTTCGCCGGTCAACAAGTCAGCATATTCAACTTTTCTTGCAGCAGGATAGAAAGCAGCGGACTGAAATGGAACTCTTACGCATACGGCAGCTGGTGGCAGGGCACTCTCAACGAGGCCACAGGCAACAGCGTAAAGTTCTGTGCCGATGGCCGCTATCTGGTGTTCCGCACTTACAAGGGAAAGATTTAGCATAGGCTTAACGGATAAGAACGGAACTTCTGTTTCAT
>UMDN01025605.1_pt1 | contig 14989 bp, 9 predicted proteins | sample 1964491 | NCBI WGS metagenome assembly UMDN01 (sample SAMEA4835994, study PRJEB28245) | human gut metagenome | biome: gut microbiome; material: fecal sample | place: Denmark | collected 2008 | reverse complement strand
AGACCGCGCTTGCCGAGAAGCAGCTTAACGGGAACGGCCGACCTTGCAAGCGGCTGACTGTCGGTGTTGCACACGGCAAAGCTTATGCCGTCGATGCCTTCTTCATACATGTTCTGAACGGCATTGCAGCCACCGCCGCCCACGCCGACAACCTTGATGATGTTCTGCGACAGGTCTACAGGTTCGCCAAAATCTATCGTACCAAACTTTCTTTCTTCCATACGCCTTGTGTTTTGCGACAGCAAAGATAATCATCTTTTATATAAGGCGCCGCAGAGCGCAAGGCTTGCAGAGATAAAAATGCCGAAAAAAATTATTACACAATAAAAATATTAAAGTATTTTTGCAGTGTGAATGACATGGAAACAAACAACGACAAAGCGCAGGCTATTGCTAATGAGGTGAAGAAAATGGTAATGGAACTGCAGCGCATGGGACGCACAGACCTGCTTCTGCGTGCCATATCGGTGCCTGTGCTGGAAGAACTGCGCATAGAGGCAGCCAAAACGAGCCTGAGCCGGCTGAGAATTACAAGCGACTACCACTTCATACTGACAGACTACGGCAAAGAGGTTATTATGACGCCCGTTCACAAGGCTCTCTATCTGTTCTTCCTTAATCATCCCGAAGGTGTTGAGTTTAAAGACCTCGTCGACCACAGCGAGGAAATAACGCGCCTGTATAAGGCCACGACCAACGGCAGTCTGGACATAGAAAAGATAAACGAGACTGTGAGCAGGCTGGTGAATCCAACGGACAACGCCATAAACGAGAAATGCTCAAGGATAAAGGCTGCATTTGCCGAACACATGGACGAGTATGCGCTAAAATACTACATGATAAGCAGCCACGTAACGCGCTACTTCAACAATTCGGCAAGAGTGTGGTTCAAGCGGCTAAAGGTGATAACGCTGCCGAGGCATCTGGTTATAAAGGAATATGAATAAGGCAGATGCTCTGGCGGAAGCATGATATTGGCGGAAAACCAAGCAGACAAAGCATTTGTGTAAACCAACGATAAACACTGACATGGCTAAGCCGGACAAGTTTTGGCATGTAGCACAATTTTATTGATAATAATTTTTAAAATACTGACATTTTTGTTAACTTTGCTCACCATAAAAAACATTTAAATACGTTCCTGCCCGCTGCAAAAGGCGGCAAAACAAGTTGAAAAAGAAAACGCCTTTATTATGAAAAAATTATTCACGCTAAGCCTTATCCTGATATTATTTGCAGGATGCAGCAACAAGAAATCTGCCGAAGAGCTGTTCAAGGAGACATCTTCGGGTGTGGTAGTGGTGTTAAACGAGTTTTACTATGAGGTGCAGCTTCCTAACGGCAACTCGCTTTACTTCAAGGGACTTGACGAGGACGGCGACATAACCGGACTGACGGCCGACGCTGAGGAAGCCAAGAAAGACCGCAACATGATAACGGGTACGGCATTCTTCATCGACAAGGAGGGCACGCTGATGACCAACCGCCACGTGGCACAGCCCGACATCGACGCCGTGACGGCACGCCGCAGCATGATAAGATTCATGAAGACGCTGAAGCAGTTTTTCACTGAGCAGATGGCGGAACTGTCGCAGCAGTATGACCAGCTGGAGAGCCAGAAGAGCAGCTGCTCTTACTTCGACTTCTACGGATTTATACACACCGACCAGGAAAGGCTGGCACAGATAAACGCGCAACAGGCTGAGCTGAGCGAGCAGTTTACGGCACTGAAGCAGTCGCGCGAAGGCATCGACGACAACATTGACCCGGAGGGCATTAAGATAAGGACTATATCGGAACTGGGCATTGCCTACAACAACACATACGTAACCAGCGAAAGCGACTTCATAATAAAGAATCCGTGCGTGGTGGTACGTACATCTGACAAAGAGAACATCGACCTCGCGCTGATACAGCTAAAGAACAAGAAGACGCCTGAAAATACATATATATTTAAACTGAAAGGCGACGACTCTGAGCGTTCGTTCACCGACAAGCTGGCAACCCTCTTCTCAAGCAGCGACGACGACAAGCTGAAGATAGACCAACAGCTGTATATGATAGGATATAACGCCGGACTTGTGCTTGCCAACACCAAACAGGGCATAAAGGTGCAGATGACGAGCGGCAAGGTTACGCAGCTGTCTGACGGCCAGCGCCTGCTCTACAGCATACCTACGCTGCAGGGCTCAAGCGGCAGCCCCGTGATTGACGAATACGGCAATCTGGTGGCCGTAAACTTCGCCAAGCTGGGTACTACCGACAACTTCAACTTCGGTATTCCTGAGGAAAGCATAAAAGAATTTATGAGAAAATAATCTTTTGCACAAGAAACATAAAATACGCACTCCCTGTTGCCTGCCATAACAGCAACAGGGAGTGTGCTTTTATTTACACCGCCTCCTGTTTCACTGCCATAAGTTTCAGGCAAAGGCCTTACGGCATTACATAATACAGGCTTTCTGCATCTGCCTGCTCGCCCTACTCTTACATCTAAATGCCCCGAACTTAACATCTGTGTCTGCAGATAACGGCTTGTTGCCATACCGGCAGGAAACAAGCATGACAATAACAGCCTTAAATCTAAACGGAGTAAACTTTAATCAGTGAAAGGTCTGTTTGAAGTCAACCGAAATCGGGAAGGGTAAAAGGAATTTGTTGTATAAATATTTTCATAAAAACTCATCACTCGTCACATACGGCCATAACGCACTGACAAGCAAGACGTTACGGTGTGACGAGTTGCAGTTTCAACTCATCACATCATGCTCAATAAAGGACAAAACATTATTTTTACCCTGATTTTGGTTGACTTCAAGCAGGTGTTTTCCTTGTTAAGTTCGGCTAAAATGGCATCTTCAGTATGGATGTGACGAGTTGGAGCGGCAACTCGTCACGCTATAAACAATTGTCTGTCAGGGACTTATATAGCATTGTGACGAGTGATGAGTTTTTAAGAAAAACTTTTTATGTCATCATCCAGAATAAAAGCATACCTTTCATGGTGCGATAGGCCGTGTTTTAGTCTCCATTTTGCCGTCTTTCGCAATGCAATATGTGCCCTTTCGCCTATATGCCTGATATGTTGTCGCCACCGGCCGCAGGGCAAAGAAATCACCCATCTCGCATCTATTCTGCTTAAACCCAAATCTGTCTTTAGGATTCGGGATAAAAAGAAAGTGGGACGAACCTCACGGTCAGTCCCACGAATGATAAACCTAAAATGATATAAACTTAGAAATCATTATAATTTACTGATTATACCCAATTTTGTTCCGTTAATGAACTCAATAATGTGGCGTATCTCTTCGCCATCAGGTACCTGTTCCTTAATCTGCAATACAGCATCAAACACACTGGTCTGACCATGGAACACCAAACGGTATGCATTGGCGATATGGCTCTGCACCTTCTCTGAAACGCCATGGTTGTTAAGGATAGTGGTATTGACGCCACCATACTTCACCGGATTATCGCTTGCCACGATATACGGAGGAACATCCTTGCTGAAGCGGCATCCGCTCTGCACCATAGACGCCTTGCCCACACGTGCTCCCGGATTGGCAATAACGCCAGAAGAGAATATCACAGCATCCTCTATGACGCAGTCGCCGGCAATCTTCGTACCATATCCGAACACGCAGCCGTTGCCAATCTTTGTGTCGTGAGACACGTGAACGCCTTCCATAAGGAAGTTGTTGTTGCCTATCACGGTCTTGCCGTCGCTGAACGTCGCACGGTTGATAACGACATTCTCGCGTATGATGTTGCCGTTTCCGATAATAAGATGAGAAGGGTCACCCTTATAGTTGAAGTCTTGAGGAACAGCTCCAAGCACAGTGTTCTGGAACACCTTGTTGCCGCGTCCCAGGCGGGTACCGTTCATTATGCTGACGTAAGGATAGATGACGCAGTCGTCACCGATCTCAACATCGCCTTCTATATAAGCAAACGGATAGATAGTAACATTCTTTCCGATTTTTGCTTTAGGATCTATTTCTGCTTTAGGACTAATCATATTATCAATTCTAATTTATGTTATAACCGTCATCATCCCGGCGCAATGTCATCGTGCTGTCAGCATCGGCACAGCGCCGGCAATGACTTAAGAAACTTAATCTCTGCCGCCGCCGAGTGCGTAATAAAGATTTACAACGGCCTGCATCTTATAGAAGTCGTCCTGTACCTTTGCCAGCTCTGCGTTAAGCAGTGACTGCTGGGCACTGATAACCTCGAGGTATGTGCTGTTGCCCATAGCAAAGAGGTCTTTGGTGTATTCAACGTTCTTGGTAAGGCTCTCTATCTGCTTCTGCTCCAGCTTGCTCTTCTCATCTGAAGAGTTATACAGCACCAGGGCATTGCTTACCTCGCTGCCTGCAGACAGAACGGCATTCTGCCATGTGTTGTATGCCTGCTCCTGCTGAGCCTTGGCCACCTTCAGACCTGCCACGAGCTGACCGTTCATGAATATCGGCTGAACAAGACTGCCGACTGCGCTGAGCAGCCACTTGCCGGGATTGACGATGCCGGCACCAGAGCTGTTGGTGAATGCTCCTGAGGCGCTTATCGTTATGTTAGGATAAAACTTAGAGCGGGCTGTCTGCACGTCGTAGAAACACTGTGCGAGAGTCATCTCGGCATAATGCACGTCAGGACGGTTGTTGAGCATCTGTATGCCTATGCCCGTGCTGAACTCAGAAGGAAGCGACTGGTTGTCGAGCTTGCCGCGACCGATGGTCTGCGCCTGCTGACCTATCAGCAACGAGAGCGAGTTCTCGGTCTCGCGTATCTGGCGCTTCAGGTCGGCAGCCTGTGCAAGCACTGAATAGTAGTTGGCCTCAGCACTCTGCACGCTTGTCTCCTTAGTGTTGCCAAGCTCCTTCTGCAGTTTCATCATGTCCCATGTATCCTTTGTCAGGCCGGTCATGTTGTCGACAATCTCAAGCTGCTTGTCGAGCATCATCAGCGTGTAATACATGTTTGCTATGTTGGCTATGAGATTTGTCTTAACGACGAGCTGATAGTCTTTTGTGGCGAGCAGTGCCATCTGTGCGCTGCGCTTCTGGTTGAGCAGATTGCCGAACAGGTCGATGCTCCAGCTTGCGTTGATGGGCAGCGAGTAGGTCTTTGTGGCCTTGCTTCCGTCCCAAGAACTGATGGTTCCCTGCGGTGAGAATGTGAACGAAGGCACAAAAGCCAGCTTTGCAGCAGTGAGCTGAGCCTCAACCATCTTGACGTTCAACGCGGCGTTGAGCATGTCGGTGTTATTGGCAAGACCTTTCTCTATGATAGACTGCAACTGCGGATCAGTGAACACGCTGCGCCAAGGCAGGTTGCCGAAGCTTGTGGTGTCTGTTACAGCCAGAGTGTCTGTGGCAGAAGCTACATCGCGTACAAGTCCCGTGGTGTTCACTTCCGGGCGCTCATACTTGTTGTAGATTCCGCAGCTGCTTAAAAGAGCAGCCGCAGAAATCATTATCAATATATTATTCTTTTTCATTTTTATCATCATTTTTCAGCATTTCAACAGGACGTGTGTACTGTAACAACTCTGTATCGACAGAAGTAACCTCGTCTTCAAACTCGAGCGGTCTGATCTTCTCCTGCAGATATTGGAAGATATAGAACAGAGCAGGCACAACCAGAAGCTGGCAGACCATACCGATAAGCATACCTCCGATAGCGGCTGCACCAAGGGTCATGTTTCCGTTGTATCCTACACCAATCGGGATGAGCAACGGAGCAAGACCGATAATCATAGCCAACGAAGTCATCAAGATAGGACGCAGACGGGCGCTTGCACCGAGAACTGATGCCCACGACAATGCCATACCGGTGCGGCGGCGCTCAAGGGCGAACTGCACGATAAGGATGGCGTTCTTGGCCAAAAGTCCGATAAGCATAATCAACGCAATCTGCATGTAGATGTCGTTGTTCTTTCCGAACAGGTCAGTGAAGACGAACGCTCCGGCAATACCGAACGGAATAGAAAGAATTACTGACAGCGGAACAAGATAGCTCTCATACTGTGCACTCAAGATAAGGTAAACGAATGTCAAACAGAGTGCGAAGATAATCATCGTAGAGCTGCTAGACTCCTGCTCTGAACGTGTCAGACCAGAGAACTCGTAACCAAATCCTGTAGGCAGTGTCTGCTTAGCCACTTCGTCGATGGCACGGATAGCGTCACCTGAAGAGTAGCCGTCTGCTGCTGTGGCGTTGATGTCAATAGATGTAAAGAGGTTGAAGCGGGCTATCAGCTGCGGTCCGTAAACCTTGGTCATTGTTACGAACTCGTTGATAGGAGCCATGCCTTTTGCAGTTCTTACATATACATTGTTCATACTCTTGATGTCCTCACGCATCTTCGGGTCTGCCTGGATCATTACACGATAAAGCTTACCGTAAGAGTTGAAGTTTGAAGAATACATACCTCCGTAGTATCCTTGCATTGCAGTAAGCACTGTGTTCGGGTCGATGCCGCTCTGCTTACATTTTGCAACATTAACATCAATCATATACTGCGGATACTGAGAGTTGTATGAAGTCATGGCAGTACCGATCTCAGGACGCTGATTAAGCTCTGCAAGGAACTTCTGAGTGATGTTAAAGAATGCGTTCACGTCACCACCGGTACGGTCGAGCATAGAGAATGTCAGACCGTTGGTTGCAGAGAATCCCTGCACCATAGGCGGCTGGAAGGCCAGAATCTGTGCACCCTTGATTGAAGCAGTCTGCTTGTAAATCATTCCGAGCACCATCTTAGAACCCATGCTGTGTACGTCGAAATACTTCATGAATCCTTCTTCCTTGTCACGGTCCTCAAACGACTTCAGCTTAATAACGAAAGTACCCTGGTTTGAACCCTGACCTGAAATAAAGTTATAACCTGTAATACGCAGACGGTTCTCAATAGCCGGGTTAGTTGCAAGCATCGAGTCAACCTGGTCCATAACGAGGTTGGTCTTCTCAAGACTGGTTCCAGGAGGCGTTGATATTGTACAGAATACTGTACCTGTATCCTCGTCAGGCACAAGACCTGTCTTGGTGTTCATAGCAGTAACTACCAGAGCAGCCACACCTACGAGCACAGCAATTATTGCGATAAACGGTTTTTCAACAATCTTGCGGACACACTTGGTGTACTTGTCCTGCACCTTACCGTATGCGCCATTGAATGCAGTGTGGAAGCGGTCAATCATTGACATCTTGCGCACAGTGCCGTCTTCGTTCTTCGGTTTCAGCAATATCGCACACAATGCCGGTGAAAGCGTAAGAGCGTTGATAGCCGAGATTACGATTGAGATAGCCATCGTTATACCGAACTCCTTGTAGAACGTACCTGAAGTTCCGCCGATGAACGACACAGGAATAAACACGGCCGACATCACAAGCGTAATAGAAATAATGGCTCCTGAGATTTCGTTCATCGCGTCGATAGAGGCCTGGCGTGCCGACTTGTATCCAAGGTCGAGCTTAGCATGGACGGCCTCGACGACCACTATGGCGTCGTCGACCACAATCGCGATGGCAAGCACTAACGCAGACAGCGTAAGCAGGTTGAGAGAGAAGCCGAACACATACAGGAAGAAGAACGTACCGACCAGTGACACAGGCACCGCAATAAGCGGGATAAGTGTTGAGCGGAAGTCCTGCAAGAAGATGTAAACCACGATGAACACGAGCACGAATGCCTCAAACAGCGTATGAACGAGGTCGCCCATAGACGCGTAGAGGAACTCTGTAACGTCCTGCATATAGTCGATTTCAACGCCCGGAGGCAGCAGAGTTCTCTGCTCATCTATAACTTTCTTGATATCCTTAACAATCTGCGTAGCATTTGAACCCGCAGTCTGTGTAACCATCATCATGACGGCCGGCTGACCGTTAACCTTTGATGTAACACTGTAATAAAGTCCTCCGAGCTCAACTCGTGCAACATCCTTTACACGGATGGTATTACCGTTTTCATCGCTCGAGATTATCATATTTTCAAATTCAGTAGCAGTCTGCAGACGTCCCTTATAACGTATTGTGTATTCATACTGGTTGTCGCTCTGCTCACCAAACTTACCTGGTGCGGCCTCAATATTCTGCTCAGCCAACACATTCTGTATGTCAGACGGCATAAGGCCGTAGTTCTTCATCTTGACGGGGTCGAGCCAAATACGCATTGAATAGGTCTTGGCACCCATAACTTCACATCCACCTACACCGCTTACACGCTTAATGGCAGGAATGATGTTGATGTCGGCATAGTTCTGCAAGAACTTCTCGTCGTATCTGCTAGCATCTCCCTTGATGGCCATAAGGAGCACGGTTGAGGTCTGTCGTTTTTCAACCGTCACACCAGCCTTTGTTACTTCGGCCGGCAGCAGGGCTGATGCCTGAGACACACGGTTCTGCACGTTTACCTGACACATGTCGGCGTTCATACCCTGATTGAAGAACACCGTAATGTTGGCCGAACCTTCGTTCGAAGCCGTTGATGTCATATATGTCATGCCTTCCACACCGTTGATCTGCTCTTCAAGCGGCACGATAACCGAGTTGAGCACGGTCTGGGCATTGGCACCCGTATAGTTTGCGCTCACACGCACCGTTGGCGGCGCAACGTCAGGGTATTGCTCTATAGGCAACGACACCAATCCGATAAGACCCAGGATGACTGTCAATATTGAGATAACCGTAGACAGCACCGGGCGTTTTATAAAGTTATCTAATCTCATGTTTTTTCTGTTTTACTTTTGTTTATGAGGTTGTAAGGCTGAGGGCAAGTGGCGTCATAAGCATTCACTCTGACGCCCGCATACGCCGCAGAGCCCGGCGACCTGATTTACTTTGTAAGGTCTTCTTTCAGTTTGTTCAGGTCGTTCTGATGCGAGCCCATCTCGCTTGTCTTCTTCAGTTTCTCCTGATATTGAGCCTCTGTTATCGGTGTTATCTGCATACCGTCCTTCAAGGTGGTAACACCCTTAACAACGATCTTGTCGCCGGCCTTCAGACCACTTTCGATAATATAGTTCTTACCGTCGTTGTTGGGGTTTACGGTAACGGCGCTATACTTAACCTTATTGTCTTTTCCTACGATATAAACGAAGTATCTGTCCTGAACCTGTACAACAGCTTCCTGCGGAACAACGATGGCAGAAGAACTTGCATGAGGCACGACGATGCTTCCTGAACCGCCGCTCTTGAGCAGGTGCTCAGGGTTGGGGAAGTCGGCACGAATAGACACAGAACCTGTGCTCTGGTCGATTACTCCGCTGACAGCAGCCACACGTCCGTCATGTCCGTATACTGTACCGTCGGCAAGCTGCAGCTTAACAGGAGGATAATCCTTTATTGCAGCGTGGAGTCCGCCGGCTGTCTTTGTCATGTCGAGGAGGTCTTTCTCTGTCATTGAGAAGTAAACCTGCATTGAGTTAATGTCAGACACTGTTGTAAGCGGCTCTGCATTAGAAGAGCTTACAAGCGCACCGACTTCATAAGGCAGGTCGCCTACTACACCGTTGGCCGGACTTGTAACATAGCAGAAGTCGAGATTCTGCTTTGCAGATACATAGTTGGCCTGAGCCTGTGCAAGAGCTGCCTTAGCAGACTCGTAGCTGTTCTTGGCAGACTGCAGTTCGTAAGAACCGATTACGTTGTTCTTGAACAACTTCTGGCTATTCTCGTATGTAAGAGTTGCTGTGTTGAGCTGAGCCTTGGCTGAGTTAACGGCAGCCTTAGCCTGGCGCACTGCTGCGGCGTAAGTTACGTTATCAATCACGAACAGCAGCTGACCGCGCTTAACGGTCTGTCCTTCTCTTACGCAAAGTTTTGTTATGAATCCTGAAATTTTCGGGCGGATCTCCACGTCCTGGACGCCCTTGATAGATGCAGGATAAGAAGACTGGAGATTCGCGGTCTGCGTCTCTATTGTCCTCACAGCGAACTCATTGTCGCCCATTTTTCCTCCCTGCTTGCCCCCGCACGATGTTAACATTGCGGCAACAGCAAATGCAAGCAATAAAAATTTGTTTCTTTTCATACCTATTTTCCTAAAATTTTTATACTATTATTTCTAATTTGCTTATATCATATTCTGAAAACTATTTTCACACCGGTAGTTTTCGAGATGCAAATGTACATATTATTATTGAATATTACATTAAGGTTAAATGATAATTATTGTGTTTTAACTCTAATTCACTGTAAGTAGCATTAACAAAAACATTTTGAACAGTGTGCGCGTCAAAATTTAAAGCTATGCACGCAATGCGGCGCGCAAGGCCTGAAAACGAAAAATAATTACAAAACGAAGCATACATACAACGCAGCGCATGGCAACGCTTTCCACATAATTATCGCGCTATTCGGACTAAATGCGCTGCCGGCACGCAGCACAGAAAGCGGTAAAAAATCAGGACATTTGTTTTTGACGAAACAGAAAACAGACAACAAAAATATGTTAAAATACACAACTCTGCAGGACCAACAATTTAAGATTAATTCACACCAAGTGCGGTTTCGTATATAAAATCAGCCTGTTTTGAAGACACAAACGGGTGAAATTAGAACGCAAAAGGCGACATTTTGACCTCTAAAAGGATAGGTTTTACACTGCAAGATGCCACATTCTGCATTTTTGGAAAAGAAAACTCATGCTGCATAAAACATTAAAATGCTGCCCGTCAGACACTTAACTAAACTATCGTTTTTAGACTGTTTTCTGCCAGAAATGCCTTTGCGCCGCGGGCGTTGGCGATGTAGAGGCGTCAAACGTCTGCGAAAAATAAAAAAGATTTACATTCAGCCGATACCTTCAGCACCGGCATTGCATGGCAAAGCGCAAGGCAGGTCTACCGGAAACGGCAGCGCCTTTGTCAAGCCTTATCCTGACGAAGTCCCATCTCACGTGCCTTCTCCATAAGCAGCTGCATCAGCGGCTCGCGCTCGTTGGGCACCTTGTTGTCAAGCACGGCATCCTTCAGCACCTTCTTCAGCTCGCCAACCTCGCGCGAAGGCTTAAGGTTGAACATCTCCATTATCTCTGTTCCGTCGATGCAGGGCTGCAGCAGACGCTTATAGTCCTTTTCCTTAAGGTCGTGGAGCTTAGAGCGCACAATGCGGAAATTCTCGAGGAAATGGCGCTTGCGCACCTCGTTCTTGCTCGTTATGTCGGCCTCGCACAGCATCATCAGGTCGTCAATGTCGTCGCCGGCATCGTTAAGCAGTCGCCTTACGGCACTGTCCGTAACCACGTCGTCGGCAATGACGATTGGCCGCATATGCAGGTTTACGAGCTTCTGCACATACTTCATCTTGCTGTCGAGCGGCAGTTTCAGTCGTCTGAATATCTCCGGCACCATCTTTGCGCCTATATAATTATGGTTATGAAAGGTCCATCCTATCTTCTGGTCCCATCGCTTGGTCTTCGGTTTGCCTATGTCGTGCATCAGCGCAGCCCATCTCAGCCACAGGTTGTCAGAGTGCTTGCACACGTTGTCGAGCACCTCAAGCGTGTGATAAAAGTTGTTTTTGTGCGCCCTTCCCTGCCTTGTCTCCACCATATCCATGGCAGCCAGCTCGGGCAGTATGCGCTGAAGCAGACCGCAGCGCTGCAGGTCAACGAAGCCCTTGCTCGGCGTCTTGGTCATCATTATCTTGTCGAGCTCCTCGGCAATGCGCTCTCCGCTGATTATGCCTATGCGGTCAGCGTTGCGCTCAAGGGCGTCGAACGTCTCCTCTTCGATAAAGAAGTTAAGCTGAGTGGCAAACCTTATGCAGCGCAACATGCGCAGCGGGTCGTCAGAGAAAGTTATATCGGGGTCGAGCGGCGTGCGTATTATGCCGTCTTCCATGTCGGCAATTCCGTCGAATGGGTCTACAAGCTCGCCGAAGCGCGGCCCGTTAAGACACACGGCAAGAGCGTTTATCGTAAAGTCGCGCCTGTTCTGGTCGTCCTCCAGCGTGCCGTCTTCAACCACCGGCTTGCGCGAGTCGTGCGTATAGCTTTCTTTTCTTGCGCCGACAAACTCCACCTCAAGGTCGCGGTATTTCACCTGTGCCGTTCCGAAATTGCGGAACACCGACAGCTTTGCCTTGCGCCCAAGTTCCTTTTTCAGTGCGTCGGCAAGCTGTATACCGCTGCCCACCACAACCACGTCGATATCGTTCGACGGTCTTTCAAGAAACAGGTCGCGGACATATCCGCCGACAACATAACATTCGAGGTTAAGCGAATCGGCGGCAGAAGAAATCTTATGGAATATATCTTTATCAAGCAGGCTTGCCAATTCGGCGTTTGTCAGTAACTTCATAATCAAAAAATTTCTAAGCGGCTGCAAAATTACAAAAAAACAATGACACAACAGCCGTTTTCATGCTCTTTATTATTCATAACAGCAACTACCATACAACACAAGGACAACAAGGAACAATATAAAAGTGCACATCATCAACATATAAAAAAGGTTACAACTGCCACAGAAAGACCTATACGAGAGTTTATCACAAAAAGAGGATTTTAGCTATTCACCTGACCACATACAGCAACACGAAAGATGCCTTTTTGCAACACGAAAGGTGGCATATCAGGACGCAAAAGGTGGCCTTTCGCAACGTAAAAGGTATGCTTTTACAATACAATATGTGTCATCTGATATTATAAAAAGGATATGGTTGTTGTAAAGTCGCAGTCTGTTGTCATCAACGCAAAAAGTTTTTTTAAAAAACTCGTCACTCATCACATTTGGGTTTAACCTGCTGACAAACAACATGTTATGGTGTGACGAGTTGATTTTTCAACTCATCACATCCGTCATCTGCAGCAAAAAAATGTTGATGTTTCCTGATTCTGGTTAACTTCAAACAGCCAAATTCATGATTTAGATTGACTTCGGCTCATCTTATTACTGCCGTCGGTTGACGTAAATACGCATGTTTTTACCATACACAGCCCTGTAGGGACACACCCCAGGTGTGTCCAAATCACGCATTATCGAAAAAATCCTCCGCAATATATAATCAGACATAAACATCTGTTATACAGACAATTACATCAATATGCCTACGAATCCCTGGGACAGCAATAAATCCGCATTATTCATCAAGATGATATTGCCGGCTATAAAATTTACACGTAATCGGGCTGCGGGCGCACCTGTGGTACGTCCCTACTTTTATTATCAACAAGACTAATGACTTTAACTCCTTACTCACCCCAAAGAGCGATAACTCCTTTAACTACTCCAACTCCCAAAAAGAATCTGCTTTAACTCCTAAAAAATCCACCCAAAAAGCCCCATGTGACGAGTTGAATTTTCGACTCGTCACACTTTAACCGTCTGTCAGTCAGCCTGTTAAACGGCATTGTGACGAGTGACGAGTTTTTATAAAAAACTTTTTATGATTGTCTACGGCTATAAAAGACAATACACAAACGCCACAAAACATACGGCCGGCAATAAGCCTAAGAAAATAAATATATCATACAACACTATGCCCCGGCCATAGCACGTAAACATCAAATAATAAGCCGTTTAACGGGCATTTATTTTGCATTTCGCCCGACTTGCACTATATTTGCACCCGATAATACAAAACAGAAAATGAAAACAAACAAGATAACAACGCTCTGCGCAGCCATAGCCATGATGACGGCAATGGCAGGATGCACAGGCAACGACATGAAGAAAGAGGCCGAAGGGCTGCTCGACAACGCACGCGAGCAATTCGGCAAAGGACAGTATAAGGAGGCTCTCGCCACGATCGACTCGCTGCGAAAGAAATGCCCCGAGGCGATAGACGAGCGCAAAGCCGCACTGCGCCTGTATCAGGAGATTGAGCTGAAGCGCGCACAGCTGAACGTGGAGAACACGGACAGGGCACTGCAGAAGATAGAAAGCGAGTATGAGCAGATGAAGAAAACCGTGGAAGACCTGAAGAGCAAGGGCATGGCCACGGCAGAACAGCTGAGAAACCTGACGCTGACAAGGGTTAAGCGCGACTCGCTGAAAACGGTGTTCGACGTGGAATGCGCCAAGATAAAATACATAAACAAAAGAATGAAAGAATGACGCCGCCGGCTCACCTTTTTTATTAATTAATATTTTATATTGGCCGTATATCGTGTAAAATTAGTAACTTTGCACCCGATTATTCAGAAAATATGTCAAAAGACAATCAGAAAACAGAAGAACAATTCAGGAGCGCCATGGCAGAATGCCGCTCACTGTTTGCCAAGAAACTTCACGACTACGGCCCGTCGTGGCGCATACTGCGCCCCTCGTCGCTCACCGACCAGCTGTTTATCAAGGCCAAGCGCATACGCAGCCTGGAGATAAAGAAAGAGTCGCTCGTGGGCGAAGGCATACGCCCCGAATTCATAGCGCTCATCAACTATGGCATAGTTGGTCTGATACAGCTCGAGATGGGCTTTGCCGACACGCCCGACATATCTGCCGACGAAGCACTGGCCATATACGACAAGAAGGCCGACGAGGCACTGCAGCTGATGATAAGGAAAAATCACGACTACGACGAGGCGTGGCGCTCGATGAGAGTGAGCAGCTATACCGACTTTATACTCACAAAGATACAACGCGTAAAGGAAATAGAAGACATACACGGGGCCACCCTGGTGTCTGAAGGAATAGACGCCAACTACATGGACATAATCAATTATGCCGTGTTCGGGCTGATAAAACTTTCTTAAACATTGACGATGCACGCAAGAAAAGCCATAACGGGAATATTGGTCAACGTCTGCCGCCTTGTAATATCGCTGACGTTTATCTTTTCGGGATATGTCAAGGCTATAGACCCATTAGGCACACAATACAAGCTGCAGGACTATCTCAACGTGGTGCAGCTGAGCCAGTATGTGCCCGACTATCTCACGCTTGGCGCATCGGTGCTGCTAGGCGGACTTGAGTTCTGCCTCGGCGTGTTCATTCTTTTTGCCATACACCGCCGCCTCATGTCGAGGCTCGTGCTGCTGTTC
>UMDN01036208.1_pt1 | contig 14995 bp, 10 predicted proteins | sample 1964491 | NCBI WGS metagenome assembly UMDN01 (sample SAMEA4835994, study PRJEB28245) | human gut metagenome | biome: gut microbiome; material: fecal sample | place: Denmark | collected 2008 | reverse complement strand
AACTGTCAGCCAATTGTCTGGATGGTTTGCTGATGTCAGATGTGAGGAATTCATACGACAGGAATTGCATGCGCTGGTAGAATCCAGGGAAAAGGAATAGGAGTACTACAAAATGAAGATATTGGGCATGTGTCTGACTGTAATTCTGCCCAACAGGGGCAAGCACCTTGCCCCAGTTGGGTAAGCACCTTGCCCCACATGGGCAAGCATGCTGCCCATTTTTTGTATAAAAGCAATCACTGTGTTCTTGTATGAATTAGATTGTAATGTGGTGATGGCAATGCAAACGTTTGTATTATTTTTTCATGCGTTTTTTTCTTTTCGGATTATTTACATATTTAATAAATTCTTAAATTTGCCAACGCTAAAGAGTCAATAAAAGTGAGAATTATCATAGCCTTGCAAAAAATGCAGGACATATAACATAATCACGTAAGTCAAAAATGATGCTAACATTATGGTAACAATGAAAAAATCAGTGAAAAGCCTGTTGACTCTCCTGTTGCTTCTGGGAGTAACGTTGGAGATGAAGGCGGCAGATGTATATCTGCTTACATCCCAAACAATCAACGGTGTCGTTGATAATTATGCCGTGCCAAGCAACCATAAGCTTGCTCAGAACACTCCAGGCAGCAGTGTGTATTCCCTTAAAATCACTTCCATGCCCCAAACGGGATTCTGGTTCCGTATCGGAGTGTCAGGGTGGAGTAATCAGATTCAGCCTAAAGTCAATGACGCTCCGCTTACGATAAACGAGGAAGGAACACAAAATCCCACCTCAGAAAGCGGCTGTGATGGAAACAGCAATGTCTGGAAAGTAAGCTATACTGCGAACGAATATGAATATCTCACGGTTAATGTGGACCTCACAGAAGGCACGACGCACCGCGTATGGATAGAAGGAAAGAAGAAAACTTCCGCAGGAGGAAGCGATGAGCCTGTTGCACTGTCAACAGATGTCGAACCTGGTTACTATCTCGTGGGCAATTTCTTCTCAAAACATAATGTCGGCGGAAAAGTTAATCCGGGCGGCGACGGCGATACGATAGAATATACAAAACATGTGTATTTCAAATTCGAACAGCAAAAAGACAATAGCTATGCGTTCAGCATCCCGGCATGCCTCACGGCACATGCACAGATTCTTGCTGTTGACGATTATGACAATAAGATGGTTTACGGACCGGGTAAGGTATTCAAGCTGCATGGTGCAAAGAATGGAACCGCTCAGCCCGTAACAAACGGTACGGTAGGAACTATGGGGAAAACACCTACGGCAGACTGCATTCCCCTTGTAGGCTCCGCATCATTAGCAGAGAACAACAACTACTGGGATCTCGAGACCCGCAATGACAAGGTGACCGACGACGACGGCATGTATACCTTCAGCTTCACGCTTGACGGCGAGGGAAACCCCTCCGACTGGCAGGTAAAGCATGATGCCAAGACTCGTGTGTCTTATATCCTTGGCAACATGGAAGGGGCAACGGCGCAGCCGCTCTACAATAAGCGCGCAAGTGACACGGGCGACTACAACAACAATATGTATGCTTCGCTCTATTTTAACGGATTGAACGGTTATTGGGGAATAGGATATATAGCGAATGATTTGAGCAATGAAAATAGTGATCAGTTTAAACAGGCACAAAAGGCTACGCCCGATATTCATGTCACACAGAGCCTGGAGCGTGATAAATCCGGAACTCACAATAAGCTCTTCTTCCTCGGCAATGGAGGATATCCCTATAGTCATTCCGATTACCACGACAAGGTATGGCCTAACCAGAAACCCTTTACCCTTAATCTGCACGGTATAAAGAGAGTTGAGTATAATCCCACTCGTGGCGTTAATGAACTGTCGGCGGAAAACGGCAGTTACGGCATGTCGGGCGATATACAAATTGACGGTGACAACCAAGCCGACTTCTCGATAACTACCATGTCTATGATAGGTGATGCTGTGGAAGAAACTTATGATGCGAAAACGGGCAATTGGAATTATACTTCTAAGGCAGGAGACATGGAGTATGACGCCAATGAGCGTTGCTTCTCGTTGACGATATCTACCGAAGACGAAAAATACAACACCCCGCATTATTTCAGGTTCGTTGCCAACCATAGCGCAGAGCAGAACTGGGGCGAGACAGACGATAATGTGAAAAACAATACCGGATTTGCCAGATCCAGATATGTTGGCGCAGATGATGACAATCACTCTTGTATGGTAGACGATCCGAACGATGTGCAGCATCGTACGACTGCCAGAGAGAACGAGAAAGACTTCGGAAGCACAAGTCCTAATAAGAGGGATATTCTCTGGAATCGTCCCGCAGGAATCTGGAGGATAAAGTTTTACCCTGAGATCGACAAGGACAAAAAGGACGCATCCCACTACACCATAACAGGAACAGAAGTCGTCAAGATGCCTTTCACCTATCGCGTAGGGAGGTTTATCCGTACGTATAGCAACAGTGTAGCAATGGAACCCGCAAAAGGCAATGTGAAGGTGTATGCGGCATATAAGTACGGTACACCTGCAAATCCAGAAAACCCAAAATCACAGGGCAAGGTTTATCTTCGTCAACTCGAGTATATTCCGGCAAACATGGGAGTAGTGCTCGTGGGTGAGGTGCCTACGGACAAGGTGCCTGTGGGCGGCTACAAAGACGGCGCTAAAGTGGATTTCTATTTGAAAGAAACGGATGATCTTTATCCTGAAAATAATTATGAAGCGTTGTGGACAAAGGCAGAAACTTATGTAGCTGCAGGTGATAAGTGGAACAACTATCTCAAGCCGACAGTCTCGGCTATCGACAAACTTGGAAATGCTGATACCGACGATAAAGGGACCATACTCCACCGTTACTTCGGACTTGGTAACTTCCATTCCACAAAATATTACCAGGATAATCAGACCGGAAAAGACTATATCGGTTTCTTCCGCCTTACGCAGGATGGCAGAAGCGGTGCCAACAAGGCTTATCTGAGTATTCCGGCAAATGCTGTCGTTGATGACGGAGTGGGAGATAAGTACGGCTTTATCGACTACAACGGACAGTTCCTCGGAAATGGGACGGACGACGACCCGAACAATCCGTCGCTTGCCAAGATGGCTATTGTCTTCGACGACGAAGACAATGGCGGAACAACGACTGCCGTAAGAGAAGTGAAGATGGATACTGCAGACGCCGACGCATCGTTCTATACCCTTCAGGGAGTAAAGGTGTCACGTTCTGTCAAAGGAGTGTATATCCATAATGGAAAGAAATTCATCAAATAAAATTTGCGACTTATGAAAAAATATATAAAACCGGAAGTCGAGGTGTATACAGCTAGAATCCAGTCTCTTCTTAGTGGAAGCGGTGAAGGTGGACAGCTTGGTGAAGGTGATGCAAAGAGACATAACAATTCTCTCTTTGATGAAGAAGACGATGACAGTCAGACTGACAAGGGCAGTCTTTGGGATTACGACTGGAATAATATGAGATAACAATAGGTTATAGTTGTCTTAAGGTAAGTTTGTTAGCGCGAGACAGTCTATAGGAGCTTTTGCGGATGCTTTTCCCCCAAAAGGACTCTTGTAGATTGTCTCTTTTTTTATCCCTACTTGCTTATAATACGGATATTTTGTCTAAATTTGCAAAGGAACATTATATGTCGGTAAATAAGCAATAGTGATAACAGCAAAAAAAGAATATGAAAAACAGAATTACAGAACTTTTCGGAATAGAATATCCCGTGATACAGGGAGGAATGGTGTGGTGTAGCGGTTGGCGACTGGCTGCCGCAGTGAGCGAAGCCGGCGGACTGGGACTCCTCGGTGCCGGATCCATGCATCCCGAAACGCTTCTCGAACATATACGCAGGATGAAAGAGGCTACCCGGAAACCATGGGGCATCAACCTGCCGCTGATGTATCCGGAGATAGACACTCTGATAGACATGATAATAGCCGAGGGTGTGAAGATAGTTTTCACCTCGGCTGGCAGTCCGAAGAAATACACCGCCCGCTTCCATGCCGCCGGCATCAAGGTGGCACACGTGGTGTCGAGCAGCAAGTTCGCTGCCAAATGCGAAGAAGCCGGCGTAGACGCCGTGGTGGCAGAAGGCTTTGAGGCAGGAGGACACAACGGCAGGGAGGAAACCACCACTATGGTGCTCATTCCGCAGGTGCGCCGCGCCACCACGCTGCCGCTCATAGCAGCCGGCGGAATAGCTTCCGGCGAGGCGATGCTCGCAGCCGAAGCGTTGGGAGCAGAGGGAGTGCAGTGTGGCACGGTGTTCGCCATGAGTAAGGAGAGTTCGGCTGCCGATGCCTTCAAAGACCGCTGCGCCTCGCTGCAGGAAGGCGACACGATGCTCTGTCTGAAGAAACTGGCTCCGACCAGAATGATAAAGAATCCGCTCTACGACGAGATAAAGACTGCCGAAGACAATGGCGCCGATGCCGAGGCGCTGAGGGGCATTCTCGGTAAGGCGGCATCGAAACGCGGCATCTTCGAGGGCGACCTCGACAGAGGAGAACTCGAAATCGGTCAGGTGGCGTCGGCGGTAAAGGAGATACAGACAGCCGCACAGATAGTGGAGCGCATGATGGGCGAATATGCCGATGCACGCAAGCGGATATTGGGATAATCCCAAATGGCTTGTTGTGGCTTGGGGGATAAAAGCAAGGCGGAAAACGAATAAAAGGGAAATTTCTCCATTATTATAATTGATGATGGAATAAATTTGCTACATTTGCAATTTGTAATCCGGCTTTGCGTGGATTATCACGCACAAGTAATTCGTATCACACCATAAAAGAAAAAACTCTCTGACTGAACAGTATATCATGAAGGAAGACAACAAGGACAATCTTCTCAAACGCATAAAATACCCCGATGAACTGAGAAAACTGCCTGTGGAGCAGTTGCCGGAGGTATGCGATGAGTTGAGGGCAGACATCCTGAAGGAACTGTCGGTGAATCCCGGACACCTCGCTTCGAGTCTCGGTGCGGTGGAGATGACCGTAGCTCTACACTATGTGTTCAACACGCCGTATGACAGACTCGTATGGGACGTGGGTCATCAGGCTTACGGACATAAGATTCTCACGGGCAGACTCGACAGCTTCTGCACTAACCGTAAACTCGGCGGACTGCGACCGTTCCCCTCACCGGAGGAGAGCGAGTATGACTCTTTCATGTGCGGACACGCATCAAACTCCATATCGGCGGCGCTCGGAATGGCAGTGGCTGCCAGGCAGACGGGCCACGACGACAGACACGTGGTGGCGATAATCGGCGACGGAGCGATGAGTGGCGGACTGGCTTTCGAGGGACTCAACAACGTGTCGACGACGCCAAACGACATGATAATCATCCTCAACGACAACAATATGAGCATCGACCGCAGCGTGGGCGGAATGAAGCAGTATCTGTTGAGGCTCAACACCAGCGAGACTTACAACAAACTGAGATATAAGGCTGCCAAATGGCTGCACTCCAATGGTATGCTCGATGACGAGAGACGCAAAGGCATCATACGGCTGAGCAATGCGCTGAAGTCGGCGATAAGCCATCAGCAGAATATCTTCGAGGGGATGAATATACGGTATTTCGGACCCTTCGACGGACACGACGTGGTGGAGCTCGTGCGCACGCTGCGCCAGCTGAAAGAGATGAAAGGACCGAAGCTGCTGCATCTGCACACGATAAAAGGTCACGGATACGCTCCGGCAGAAAAGGCCGCCACCATCTGGCACGCTCCGGGCAAATTCGACCTCGACACAGGGCAGCGCATAAAGACGGAGGACGGCACCGAACCGGCAAAGTTCCAGGACGTGTTCGGAAACACGCTTCTCGAACTCGCCAGAGAGAACAAGCGCATCGTGGGAGTGACGCCGGCGATGCCTACGGGTTGCTCGCTGAACATCATGATGAAGGAGATGCCGGAGAGAACCTTTGACGTGGGAATCGCCGAGGGTCACGCCGTGACATTCTCCGGAGGAATGGCGAAGGACGGACTGCAGCCTTTCTGCAATATATACAGTGCTTTCGCACAGAGGGCATACGACAATATCATACACGACGTGGCGATACTCAACCTGCCGGTGGTGATATGTCTCGACAGGGCAGGACTGGTGGGAGAAGACGGTGCCACACATCATGGAGCCTTTGATATGGCGGCTCTAAGACCGGTGCCGAACATCACTCTCGCCTCGCCGATGAACGAGCACGAACTGCGCCGGCTCATGTATACGGCACAGCTGCCCGGCAAGGGAACATTCGTGATACGCTATCCGAGGGGTAGGGGAGTGCTCGCCGACTGGCATTGTCCGCTGGAAGAAGTGAAGGTGGGCACGGGACGCAAGTTGCGCGACGGCGACGACATCGCCGTGCTGTCGGTAGGACCTGTGGGAAACAACGTGGTGAAGGCTGTCGAAATGATGGAAAACGACGGCGATGGCATATCCGTGGCACACTACGACATGCGCTTCGTGAAACCGCTCGACGAGAACCTGCTCAAGGAGGTGGCGGCAAAGTTCAAGCATGTCATCACCGTGGAAGACGGAGTGTGCGAAGGCGGTTTCGGTTCGGCGGTGATAGAATGGATGGAAGACAACGGGCAGCATCTTGATATTGTGCGTCTCGGACTGCCAGACCACTTCGTGGAGCATGGCACCGTGGCACAGCTGCAAAGTATCGTGGGCATTGATGCCGAAGGCATACGCCGCATGATAGAGGAAACACTCAGGAAGTAAACAAACAGAAATACATAATGAAGATAATCATTGCGGGAGCATACGCGATAGGTTCGCATCTGGCGAAACTGCTATCGAGAAACAATCAGGATATAGTGCTTATCGACGACGACGAGCAGCGGCTTGAGAATATCAGCTCCGACTACGACATACTGACGATGCACGCCTCGCCGACGAGTCTGGCGGCACTGAAAAATGCGGGAGCGGCAGAGGCCAACCTGTATATCGCCGTGACGCCCGACGAGAATCTCAATATGAACAGCTGTGTCATGGCGAAGGCTATCGGAGCCAAGAAGACCGTGGCAAAGGTGAACAACTATGAGTTCGTGGAGCCGGAGATGGCTAAGTTTTATGAGAAACTGGGCATCGACTCGCTTATCTATCCTGAGAACCTCGCCGCATACGATATCGTGAACGGACTGAAAATGAGCTGGGTGCGCCAGAGATGGGACGTGCACGGAGGGGCTCTCGTGATGCTCGGCATAAAACTGAGGGAGACCTGCGAGATACTCGACCGTCCGCTGAAAGAACTCTGTAAGCCCGACTCGCCATACTATATCGTGGCGATACGCCGCGACGGCGACACCATCATACCGGGAGGTAATGATGTGCTGAAGATGTACGACCTCGTTTACTTCATGGTGACGAAGCAGTATATACCCTACGTGAGGAAAATCGTGGGCAAGGAGCATTATGTCGACGTGAAGAACGTGATGATAATGGGTGGTGGCGACACTGCCGTGAGGGCGCTGAAGAATATGCCGGAATACATGAACGTGAAGCTGATGGAACACGACGTGGAGCGCTGCGATTATCTCAACGACCAGATTGACGACCAGAGGGTGATGGTGATAAACGGCGACGGACGTGACCTGCAGCTGCTCAACGAGGAGGGAATACACACCACGCAGGCTTTCGTGGCGCTCACGAGCAATGCCGAGACGAATATCCTGGCTTGTCTCACGGCGAAGCGCATGGGAGTGAGAAAGACCGTGGCGGCGGTGGAAAACCTCGACTATGTGAACATGGCGGTGAGTCTCGACATCGGAACCATCATCAACAAGAAGGCTATCGCTGCCAGTCATATCTATCAGATGATGCTCGACGCAGAGGTGAACAATGTGCGCTTCCTGATGACGGCAAACGCTGATGTGGCTGAGTTTACGGCACATCCGGAGTCGAAAGTGACTAAGAAAAGGGTGTTTGAACTCGGACTGCCGAATGGTGCCACCATCGGAGGACTCGTGCGCAACGGAGAGGGACACCTCGTGTCGGGTGGTACGCAGATAGAGGCTGGCGACATCGTAGTGGTGTTCTGTTATAACGTGAGGATGGAGAAACTTGAGAAATTCTTCAAGTGATGACATCCCTCAAGACTCTTTGGCTTATTATCAGTCAAGGGGAATATTGTAATCATAAGATATGAATCATATAAAGAAATGCTGAATTTCAAGCTTATATATAAGATATTGGGACAGCTCCTCTTCCTTGAGGCATTGCTGATGTCGCTGTGTCTCGCCATGGCTCTGTTTTATAGAGAAGACGATGCCATGGCGTTTGCCATATCCATTGCCATCATCGTGGGGTCTGGCTTTATGCTGAAATACAAGGGTCGCATGGCGGAAAACAGTATGAACCGCCGTGACGCCTATCTGCTCGTCACGCTGACATGGGCGCTTTTCAGCTTCTTCGGAGCATTCCCGTTCACTATCAGTGGATATATCTCAGACTATACCGACGCCTACTTCGAGACAATGTCGGGATTTACCACTACGGGAGCCACCATCATCGATGATGTTGAGGCTCTGCCGCATGGACTGCTCTTCTGGCGGTCGATGACGCAATGGATCGGTGGATTGGGAATAGCGTTCTTCACCATCGCCATCCTGCCGTCGCTCGTGGGCGGAAGCATAAGGGTATTTGCAGCGGAGTCTACCGGACCGATAAAGAGCAAGGTGCACCCGCGAATATCGTCGAGTGCAAAGTCGATATGGCTTGTATATCTGTTGCTGACATTGGGTTGCGCCGTGTGTCTGTATCTGGGAGGAATGAACCTCTTTGACTGTACCAACTACTCTATGAGTATTACTGCGACGGGGGGCTTCGCACCCTATAATGACAGTACCGGACATTTCCACTCGGCATTCATCGACTATACCACAATAGCCTTCATGTTCCTGTCTGGAACAAACTTCACGCTCTTGTATCTTGCGTTTTTCAAGCGTAAGTTCCTGTCGCTGTTCCAGAATTCGGAATTCAAACTCTATGTGCTCGTGGTGTCGCTTGCCACGATGGGAATAATGTATTTTCTGATACGCTTCAACGGTTATGACATGGCGAATGCCCTCAGAAGCGCGTTGTTCCAGGTGGTGTCGTTCCTCACCACAACGGGAGTCTTCAACGACGATGCCGGCAAATGGCCGCATATCACGTGGGTCATCCTCAGCATCTGTATGTTCATCGGAGCATGTGCCGGCAGTACGAGCGGTGGTTTCAAGAGTGTCAGAGGCGTGATATTGTTCAAGGTGGTGCGCAACGAACTTCGTCGTATCCTCCATCCAAAGGCGGTATTGCCGGTGAGGGTGAACGGCAATTTGGTGAGCAGTTCGGCACAGGTCACGCTGCTCGTGTTCTTCGCCCTGTATATGGCGTTGTGTATCTTTGCATACTTCTGTCTGATATGTATGGGAGTGGACAGCACAAACTCCATCACTATCGCCATGAGTTGTGCGAGCAACGTGGGACCGACGCTGGGACTGGAAATAGGACCTACCGTGTCGTGGAATATCCTGCCTGCCGTGGGCAAGTGGATTTGTTCCGTGCTGATGCTGATGGGCCGACTGGAGATATTCAGCGTAGTAGTGCTGTTCACCCGTGGTTTCTGGAAGGACAGATAACCCATGATATGAAAGAAAACATGCGTTTTCCGGTAGAGGGGGATGCAATGTTTTGATGCTTTTGGAGTTATGATAGCATAAGGAAACTTGTCAATCTTAATAATAACAAATAACAAAACGAAAAGAGAAATGAAGAAATACCTGTTTATGCTTTTTGCCCTTTGCGCTGTAGCGTTTACGGCATGTAGTGATGATGATGATGATTCAAAGGTGTTGCCGGTGCTCGACCCCAACAACACTGATGTCTACATCAATGCTGAAGGTGGAGAGGCTTCCGTAACGGTGAAAAACGCCAAGGAACTCAATATCGTGCAGATAAACGACAAGACTACCGACGACAAGGGAAAGACAAAGGAAACTAACGTGAAGAGTGTGGAAAACGGCAAACTGGCTGACACCAAGAACGTTACAGAGGGCGGATGGTTCACGGCAAAGGTGGTGAACGATGGCGAAGGAAACCGTCGTATCGTATTCAACGCACAGCCTTATAGAGATTTTGAGAAGAATCGCGTGAAGTTTATACATGTCACTTGCGGTGACAATATGTATGGCATCGCTTTCAGACTCATTCAACGCAAGGCCGTTGAGAAGAAATGACTAATTGCTGTTCTATAGTCGGTTGGCAAATCCCTAATCAGCCTGATGACCGGTTACGGTTAGTAGCAGTCAGAACGTTACTTTTATAGAGTAAGAAACCATAGCGAAACAAAATATCAAAAACAAAGCGCCCCACATCGCATCAGTATCGCGGTGTGGGGCGCTTTGTTTATACCAAGTGCTTATACCAAGTGCTTATACCAAGTGTTTGATGAGGTCTTCGTGTGAACCGGCAAGCATGTCGATTACAGGAATCTCCACCATCGTGTAGCAACCAGGCTGCTGGCGAACAGAGGCACGGGCTACGTTGACGAGTACCTGACCAGTCAATGCAGGGTTGTTGATGCTCATATTGAACTCCATGCGCTGGTTCTGGGTCTTGCCGCTCACACCCTTGCGCACGAGGTTCACACCATGGCCCATATCGCGGACTTCGTCTACTGAGTCTACGGCAAACACATGTGTCTCGTCGTTGGCGAAATATGGATCTTCCTTCACTGCCTTTGCAACATCCTCCAGTTTCGCTCCCTCTTCAAGTTCCACATACACCATACGGCGGTGCAGACCTTCACCCTTCGGAATGGTAACCGACAGAGCGTTCTTCACACCTGCCTTTGAACGTACGCAGACGCTGTGGCCCATTGACATTCCCGGTCCGAAGTTGGTGTATGACAATCCTTTAGGTGCCAGACTCTGCATCAGAGTGCGTACGATAGAGTCAGAACCTGGATCCCAACCGGCAGAGATGACAGCTACAGCATTGTGCTCCTTGCAGATTGGCATGAGAGTGGCGCGATAGTCCACGATGCCCGTGTGTATATCGAAACTGTCAACGGTATTGATGCCGAGGGCGAGAATCTTCTTGGCATATTCCTCGCAGCTACGCGATGGAGTGGCGAGAATTGCCACATCAACGTCCTTCAGCTCTGTAATGTCCTTAACTACCTCATATTCTGCCAGTTCTGCAGGTTTGTTCTCTGCGCCGTTGCGTCTTACGATACCGGCTATTTCGAAATCCGTTGCTGCTTCGAGAGCCTGTACAGAATAATGTCCGATGTTGCCGTAGCCCACTACGGCTGCTCTAATTTTCTTCATTTTATGTTGTTGTTTAATAGTTTTGTCTTTCTTGATTGCTGTTTTCTTTTATTTATAGTTTTATTCTTTCTTGAAAGTTTTGTCTTTATTGATTGCCATGTAATATGAATATGCATTTGTGAGATGCTCTTCTTGTATGCTATGAACGTACATTTGTTCGTTCCGACTACAAAAATACGCCTTTTTGTCGGAATATCATCATATTCTTGTCATAAAGAAACTAAAAAGGTGGTATGTTACTTGAACCTGGCCAAATGCAGGCGTGGCCAGCAATATTATTGAGAATGTTATCAAGCCCTAATGACCGATTTGGGATAAAAAAAAAGACGTTGCTGTGGATAGGTGCATCCCTGCGGCTATACACAGACGTCTTTGAAGACTTAATTATTTTTGGTACAATTCTTTACTCTTTGTGTTTGCTATATTTATTTCATGCTACATTAATAAATTCCTATATGCTATATTCTTTCAACCATTCCATCCACAATTCTTCAGATGCTCCATGTTTTCGGGGCCTCCATACATTCTGGACAAACGGTTCCTTTATCTTGATAATTGTATTTTTATCTTTATTCTTTTATATTATCTTGTTTTTTGCTTTAGTCCTAAACACTGTAGATATTGCTTTAGTGAAGTTTAGCTTTTGACAATTTAAAAGTGATGATTGAATCTATATATTTTATTATTTGACTTAATCAAAGTTGTCTTATTCTATATTGTCATCTCTCCTTTTTGCTTTCCAACTTGCTTTTGTTGACTTTATCTTCTTCTTTTTCTTTAAATAGTGCCCCACATCGTTCTGTTGATGCGGAGCCCTATTCTTTATTGTTCTTACATATTTAATATTTCAAGGAGATATTTATTGTCTCTTCAATGCATCATTTTTTTGATTGCGCTGCAAAGGTAATAAAAGGGAATTAATTCGAGTTAGTAAAAATATGATATAAATTTACTAATGTGTCGCATCCGATGTAATATTTTGTTGATTTGATACAAATGCTTCTTCGAAACTCTGGCGGACATTTGAGGGTGAGATGTTGGGAAGTGCTTGATTTTAAGGCAGATGTGTTATATGTGACATTGTAACATTTTGGCTTAGCCGCTTTTGAATGATTAATAAATATGTTACACTAATATTTATGAGATTGCTTGAAAAATGGTTTTGTGCCCTTGGCTTCTGTTGCTTTGTCGTGTCTGAAAGATTGATTTTCGTATATAAGGAATGTTAATCCCAAAACGGTCATTAGGCCGTTAAAGGTATATTTTTAAATACAAAATCCAAGCAAGCCCTAATGATCGATTTGGGTTAATACAGATGAGTGTACAAAGTGAATTATTTTCTTCTGCGCCTCTTGTGCTCCTGCTTATATTGCGACGGCGTTATGCTTTCAGACTTCTTGAATACCTTTGACATGGCAGAAGAGTCCGTAAAACCAGTATGGGCAGCTATATCTACCAGAGTCATTTCCGGTCTTTTACTTATCAACCGTTTCACTTCCTCTATGCGCAGCATGTTTATCCATGCATTGAAGTTCATTCTATACATATTGTTTATGAAGCCGCTCAGTAACCGTTGGTCGATTCCCATTTCAGCTGCGGCTTCTCTCAGTGCCAGTCCCTCACGGCAGTATGGCTTTGACGGTAGTCTCATCCAGCTTCTCACTGTGGCTTCTATTGCCTCAGGCTCATTCTTCTTTTCTTCCTTCTTCGTTTTTCTTGCATGCGAATGGATTGTTTCGTTTGTTGTACTATCCTCGTTCGCTGCATTCTTCAACAATAGGTTTTCTATATCCTTTATGCTTATAGCCTTTAGTCTTGTGTTTTCTGCATTCCTTTTAGCTTCAAGATAACCAGTTTCTTTCATATATTTCAGCGATATGTTGACTATGATGCCACCATTTGATACGAATATAGCTGTATGGACCAACACGAATACTATATTCGCATTGTTGCTAAGGTGTTTTCCAGTTATTGCCTCGAAGAATATTACACAACCTAAAATCGTTACGTATGCAATGGTCATCTTGGCATTCTTTATCATCGGCTTCGTTCTGATGCGTTTGCTGAGTTCTTCGTCCCTTTCCACACTTTCTCTAAACCTTCTTATTTCGAAGTATATCATTGCGGAGTATACCAGGTAGATAGAGAATATGGCTACAAGCAGAATGTATTTTATTATCTTGGCAGGGAGAGTATTGGTGAACAGTTCATAAGATCCGATATTGAACCCCGTTTCTCTGTTCACGATGAAATATACAAGGTAAATCAGCGTCAATGCCACAATCGGCAGGCAGGTCATGTTTTTCATGTCCACCTTCTTCTGGTCTGCAATGGTCATTGTCAGAATAGATGTTGTGAGCAGATACAGTTGGATATAGTATGTCAGAGGGTAGGCGAATGATGTCAACACGTCATAGTCGATACCTTTTGCTATCAATGTGGCATTGCACATTTGAAGCACGCCAATGACAAGTGACGTCCATGCGATACAAGCCCTTGGTGATTTGTAGCAGGCGGCCATTTCCTTTTCCATCACTCTCAGCGACATCAGGAATATACCCAATATGATGAATGCCGTGCTGCTTATCACGTATGCCGTATAGCCCAACATATTGAAAGTTGGAGTTAAAATCATTTCCATATCAGCCAAGTTTTACTGTTTAAGGTATAAGTCTCGCTTTTGTCTTGCTTCAAAGCATGATTCAATTTCAAGTACAAAAATACAAATTCTTTTTCTCTTTCTGCTTCCTTTTTCCTTTTTTTTGCATCCTTGTTGTCGCGTTCCCCCTTCATTTGTCACATCTTCCCAGTCTTTAGTCAAGGCTTGTTCTGGTTCTGATTCCTTTGGTTAGTGACAGTAAAACAATAACTTGGTATCCAATTTCTTTTTCTTCCCTCACTTGGCATGGTTTTTTGCTTCACTTTTATTGATTATTCGTCGAAATTCTTGTCCGTGTCGTGATTTATTCATACTTTTATACCGAATATTATCCGACGGTCCATTTCGGGCAGTCTTTGGAAACACACCTTAATATATAATATGAAGCATTCAATCTTTACCTTATTGCTTGCGATAGGCGCAGTTTTTTGCGGTTTCGCACAAGACAATCTCACACAATACGTGAATCCCCGTATCGGTACCGGCGGACACGGACATGTATTTCTTGGTGCCAACGTGCCCTTCGGTTATGTCCAGCTCGGTCCCACAGAGCACACCCGCGGTTGGGACTGGTGTTCCGGCTACCACGACTCCGATTCTGTGCTGATAGGTTTCGGCCATCAGCATCTTAGCGGCACCGGCGTAGGCGATCTTGGCGATGTGGCTTTCCTTCCCGTCGTTGATGCCGGTCAGGAAGAGATAGTCTTCCATCACAGCAATGAGAGCGTGCGCCCCGGCTATTATGCCCTGAAACTCGAGCGGCCCAATGTGTGGGTAGAGTTGACAGCCACCCGTCGTGCTGGCTTCCACCGCTATACCTTCGGTGCTGACATGGCGAAAGCACAGTTTGTTCTCGACCTTCATCAAGGTATAGGATACGACAAGCCTGCAGACTATGCCCTCGACCGCATCACCGATACGACAATCTCCGGCCATCGTCATTCCACAGGTTGGGCAAAGAACCAGAAGGTGTTCTTCTCTGCGGAATTCTCCCAGACAGTC
>UMDN01013538.1_pt1 | contig 15059 bp, 9 predicted proteins | sample 1964491 | NCBI WGS metagenome assembly UMDN01 (sample SAMEA4835994, study PRJEB28245) | human gut metagenome | biome: gut microbiome; material: fecal sample | place: Denmark | collected 2008 | reverse complement strand
AGCCAATGTAAACTTGCTTTTCCGGTAAAATCACATGATGGATTTCATGACTTAAATATTGTAATAGAATTAGATTAGAAAGGATATATGAATGATTTTAACAGAACATGAACAGGCAATTATTAATAATATGAGATATTCATCAATTCGTACAGTAACGGCGAGCGAATCGTATAAAGATTTATCTGATGAGGAACTCATTTCACTAATTGGTAAAATAGATGACTATGTAAATGAAATTGGTGGAACACAGAGAACTTTAGGTAATTATGATGAATTTTACGTATTAGAATTTGATTTGATTAAGGCTCGTTTAGTAGATGAATGTCAACACAGAAAAATTATGCTTAAAATGTAAGACGATAAATTTGACGTTTATCGAAAAGAATATAATGAAATAGTAAATAGTGTAATGAATCATCCTGTTGATAAGGTGATGTATAAAATTCGTCAAATTAAAAGAATTCTTATGGAAGAGTTTCCAAAAGAAGCAAACGATGAAAAAGCAGAACTTGTTGCAAATAGATTATATGACCAAATGCACGAAGACAAGGATGTGTAATTACATTGTGTAAAAATAACCCTTTCTTTTCTTTTTAAAAGAGTTCTGGAAGGGTTATTTTTCTTCTTGTGTTGTAAGTACTTCATGTTATAATTTATATAAGATATCAGAAAGGAGAATAAAACATGGCAATACAGAATGGTAGGGTGATGTATAACACTTCTGGTGTACAGAATCCTTTGCTAATAAAAAAGAGTGTAAAGGCGATTCGTAATGGTGGACAGAGAAGTGCATTGGACTATACGTTGTGTGTACCGGATGAGAACGTAAAGAAATCATGGAAATATGATGATTATAATGATAAGTACACATTTGATGGTTATGAAGTTAGCGTGCCTGTGAAGAAAAATGTGCAGGGCAGGATGCAGGATGCGAAAGCAACTTTTTATGTAAGTCCTTATTCAAAGACGTATCATGATGCCAATGGTTTATTTGTGGCAAAAGGCTATTCGTATGAGGGTAGTTATAATTATGCGTTGATGACAGGTAAGGTTTACGCAAATAAGAATGGTGTGGTGCATCAGGTCTTAGATGTGGATGCTTTACGAGAGAGTTGTAAGAAAGCTGCAGCGTTGAATTTGCAGACATCTGCTGATTTTCAGCCACAGCAGAATGGTTATGGTAATAATGGACGGCAGGTGGATGCTTCGTATCATGAGACTGTACATGTAGAGCGTAATCCTGAGCCAGAAGCATCAGATACAACACCAGTGCAGAATACCGATGTGGTTGTTGAAAACACGGATTCCGGCAGTCATATTATTCCATCACTTCGTTGTGTTGAATTAGAAGAATTCAATCGAGATAAAAAGCAAAAGGCAGATATGCTTGCATATAATTCTTTGACGCAGAATTATAATGAGTTAGTGGATTTTGCAAATGCTCATGGCTGGGAATTAGAGACAGAACCATATGCAGAGGAACTTCGCACAGGTGATTATTATAAGGATTCGTTAGCATTACGTAATGTACGTGATGATATGTTTGACGAATTAATTGATTTGTGTGATGAGAATGATGTAGATAAAAATCAGTTACCGGACATTAACACAGTGCATCGTGTTGTTTATGATAAAACCACAGGGGAATCAAAATCGCCAGCCGAGAAATTAATGGATTTCAATGCAGAGCGTGGTTTGTCTTTATTAGATGGTGACAGATTAAAAGTACATACATCACCGTCCGGTCAGGTATATACGGCAAGTTATGCAAAGTATGCGTTGTCTGATGCAGAATGTGAAGCATTGGAAAATGGTGAACCGATTGTATTGTCTGGTATTGCAGATGATAAAAATCAGAGTGATTATAACGTTGTTGTAAATCTTGTACAGTTAGCGAATCCAGATGCAAATGGAAAAACGCATATGTTAAATGTAGAGAAACAGATTGATGTAACACATCCTGATTTTAAGGATTTATATAACGAAGGTTATATTTTACATCATGATGATTATGATATGTTACGACATGTTGTTACGATACAAGAGGGTGCATATGCTTTGACAGATAATAGCCGAAGTGCAACAGGTACACCGAGAAGTCCTAGAAAGAGTGCATCTGAACGTTGTGCTGAAATTCATGAAAATGCAGGCGGAGAACGTGTCTTTTCCAAGCGTAATTATACGATAGCCAAATGGTACGATTTGTATTCAAAGACGGATAAAGTGATTGAAAAATCACGTGATGCATCAAAGATTGCAGAGACGAGACATCGTTTGCTGCAGGAACCACCAACAAAGAATGAAGCTAATCGAGGTTTTACAAATCGTTTTGATGCTGTATATTTTGACCAGCATCGGAAAGCTGAGAATAATTTGGTGAAGAAATGTTTGGAAATTATTGATGAGTCAAAGAAGCATCCTGAGTTGAATTCAAAGTCATATTTGAAGTATATTGCTGATGTAACAGCTGCAAAGGAAGAAGCCGATGAAAAATTGGCGAAGTATCGAGAAGAAGAGACTTTACGAAGAACTCCTGTAAATGATGAGCGATATGCGAATATGGGTTTTGCGAATGAATATGAAGTAAAGGTTTTTAAGGATTACAAGGAATATCAGGGTCGTAGTAATGCACGTAAGACGGTGCAGGGTGAAGATTCTGTTGCAAGGTTTAAGCGTTTAGAAGAAACGTTATCCCGTCGTGGTGTTGCAGTGCCAAGTGCAGATGATGATTTCGACTTTTCTTGATAGTGTTGATTAACGTATTGTAATCAACATAATTGTATGTTATAATAATTCGTATCAAGAAAGGAGCAAAAAATCATGTCGAATTATAAGGATTATAAAGACGCCTATATGGTGTGTTTACGTGCATTGTTTGACGATGTCTTAACGTTTGACGAAGAAACTTTTGCGTTATTGGATGCTAGTTTTGCATCAGTGGAAAATGATGGTGATTATATTTGTTCAAAAGGTTTTGAACGTTGGCTGCAGGTGCAGCTGCCTTATATTTATGGTGCTTTCTTATCCAGAGAGGATTTTACAAAGAATGTATATGATGTAATGTATTATTTTGTAGCAACTGGAAAAGAAGTGGCTTTTCAAAAATTAAAGGCAAAACCGATAAACGAGAAGATGTCTGACCGTGTATATACAGTAACATTTCAGAATTTTAGTCAGAATGTGTATACACAGTGGCTTGATTTGATTAAGACACGTATTACGTATCTTAATAGCTTATCTGAGTGGATTGATGAGCAGGCATCAAATATGACAGCATCGCATAAATATATGCTTACATTTATTTTGTTCAATTTTCCGGTTTTCGTGCAGTTATTAATGCGGGATGCAAATTTCTTACAGGCATTTGAAATTGGTACAGAATATATGGCAGATAGATACAAATATGTTCACTATGAATTGCATGGTGAAATGTTAGAACTGTCTGATGACGAAAAATATAAATAAATTCAGAAGAACTCACGATGAAAGTGAGTGCTTTTTATGATTATTTATGTGTTGAATATAATTGTTTTCTGTAGAAAATTCAATGAAATTTGTTCTTGAGATTTATTAATGGACATGATATAATATATTCGTAAATCAGGCGATTTTACACATATGTACGGCATGACCTGTCGGAGTTTAAGCTATGGATGAAATTGTAAGTCAAGTATTGGCTCATTTGCTAATATTTGCATGTTTCTGATATGGAAGCTTGAAAAAGCAAGGTTACACATGGGTTATGTGGAAGATAGAATAAAAGTGATGAAGATACCGCATCGGATATAAAGCAAAATGTGAACAGTGGAGTTTTATAAATTGATGGAACGCCGTGTACGGTGAAAGTCGTATGCACGGTGTGGACCGGGGGAAAAGATGGAGATGATTTCAAAGTTTTACCTATCGGTATTGTTTATGGTATTGCAATCACTGCAATGTCATTTTTCACCGACCCGACAATATCAACTTTAACATCAGGTACACCTTCTCAGAATGCAGACCTGCCGGGTATGTCATTCCCACGCTGTTTCGGAGTTCGTTTCCATCCTGATTTCTTGGAGAAATATCATTTAATTGGTATGCAGGCTCGTTGGCGTTCGTATGCTGACAAGGATTTCAAGAAAGACCTTGGAAAAGACTTTTATCATGAGGATTTGGTTTCTCGTGAAGGCTGGGCAAAGTATTACTTTAAAGGAAAGTATGATAAGGATATTGCCTATTGTAAGTTGGAAATCGTAAATCCACAGACGGATATGTTGATACGTACTTTTTATTTCCAGTTTAGGAAATCGTATCAGACGTCATTGGATGCAAGATATTACGTCGAAGACCCAATCTTGGGTGATAAAATCGTAAAGAATGGTGTGCTTATTGAGATTCGTAAGTTCAAGAAAAAGGACGGCACGATTGTTTTCAAGAAGGCAAAAACATCGTTTGATGAAGAGAAAATCATTGACGTATTATCGACAACAAAGCGTGAACGCGTAAAAACTGCTGCAATAACACAGACAATGGTGCGTTATAGTGAGAAACCGAAAATCGTGTTCTTGGTAACGCCGCCGCATTTGATTCCAAAATTTTGCAAATATGCAAAATTTATGTTATAATTAGTTTAGAGAACATAGACTAAACATAATAAGTAAGGTGAACAAATGCAGAGAATAACCAATACAGAAGAGTTTGTAGTAAGGTCAAATGAAATATATCATAATAAATTTGATTATTCATTGACAAAATATGTTAAATCAAGTGAAAATGTTAAAATTATTTGTCCAATTCATGGTGTGTTTGAACAAACGCCAAATAAACATTTACAGGGACGTGGATGCAAATTGTGCAATAGAGTTGAAAAACTTAAAGCACGAAATGTTGCTTTTATAAATGAAGCTAAAATCGTTCATGGTGATAAATATGACTATTCTAAAGTAGACTATACTACATCACCTGATGGTTTAAAGGTTTGTATTATTTGTCCAGAGCATGGTGAATTTTGGCAGACGAGGTCTTGCCATATTTTACAAAAACAGGATTGTCCACGATGTGCTGCAAAAGCAGGTGGTTTGAAACGTACTGGTGAAAATAATGTTGTACACAGAAAAGATGTGAAAGATAAAAGGCGTAAGACATGTCAGAAACGTTATGGTACAAATACATGGGCTGAATCCGATGAAGGTCGTCAGAGATTACATAATATTGTAACATCTGATGAAGTTTCATCAAAAATGATAGCAACTTGTCAAGAGCGATATGATGCAAATATGTGGTCGCAGAGTGTTGAGGGCAAAGAAAAGCTTCATAAAATTATGGGTTCTGCAGAAATGAAAGCAAAAGTTGTTTCTGGTTATATGAATTCATATGGTGTTGAACATTATATGAAGACGAGTGAAGGTCGTGAAAAAGCCCGGATTAATATTTTATTACCAGAGCGACAGAAAAAAATCCATGATACGATGTTTGAAAAATATGGTGTTTATTCTTTTTTGGAATCTGATGTTTTTAAATCAAATATTAAACAATATTTGAAAAAATCATGGAAAACAAAACATAAGAATGGTACATTTAATACTTCAAAACCGGAGCAAACAATGCGATTAATGTTGAAGCGTATTTTTGGCGAAGATGATGTTTTGTATCAGTATAATTCAGACAGATATCCATTCAATTGTGATTTTTATATCAAATCTTTGGATTTGTATATTGAATTAAATGCGTCATGGACACATGGTGGACATTTCTTTGATGAAAACAATCCAGATGATATTATTCAATTAGATGAGTGGAAAACAAGAGCTAGAGAAAAAGGTTCTCGATATTATCATTCAGCAATTGATACTTGGACATATCGAGATTTGTTGAAATTACAGACAGCACTTGATAACAATTTGAATTACTTAGTGTTTTGGAGAAATGATTTAACAGATTTTCGTAATTGGTTAGAATTGCAAAATTTAATATAATTATAACATTTTGAGTCGTCTCTGACGAAATCATCAAGTAGGTCAGAGAGTATGAGTGAGGAAATAAGCTGGGACGGGGGTTATGCCCTAATCAGAGAGTTAAGGCTATATTTAAAAGTGTAGTCAACCGCAACGAGTAGATGGTGAACCTGTAACTGAGATGTTACAGAATATAATCTGTCCACGAGTCCTCACTGTCGGGTGATACTTGTGCAGAGCAAGTGGCAAAAAGTTACTCTGGACTATACAGTAATAGTATAGAAAATAGGATAAAGAGCCTATTGATAACAGTACGGAAATATGCAAAATTGATTCTGATTTTGTTAAAGCAGTTGGTTGACCTGAATTTCGATAAATCTTATATGACGAAAAGTGAAGATGATTTACAATGTATTCAATGCGAAGTTGTAAATTTTGCTGTCTATGACGAAGCTATCGTGTAGGTCGTAGATAATTAGTGGGGAAATAAGCTGGAAAGCGGTTTGCAACCGTAATCAGAGAGTGAAGGCTATGTGTAAAAGCATAGTCAACCGCAACGAGTAGGTGGTGAAACTGTAACTGAGATGTTATAGAATATAATCTATCCACGAGTCTCCACTGTCGGATAGCATGAATGCAGAATTCATGGCAAAGAGTTACTCTGAACATACATCGTAATGGTGTAGAAGACAGGATAAAGAGCCTGTCGATAACAAGATTGAATCAGAAGCCGTTATATAAAACTCGATTTATGTTGGATAATGTATTGATAAATTAGAATTTGTATAATTTATCATAATTACAACGTCCTGCACATCTCGTGAGAGGTGTGTACCCTCACAAGTTAAAACTATGGAAAAGCCTTAAGAGCCTGTCTGCCACAACGTAGCTGGAAACGGCAAGCGTGATGGAGCGAAAGCGGAAAGAAGTTAAAATACAACATATATGTTGTATGACAGGATGATAATATGCTGAAATACAAAGTCGTATATGCTCAATGCGACGCTAAGTTATCATTAGAAAAGGGCTAGTTTAGTTAGGAATGTCCGTAGCGTAAGAGTCGGATAACCTTCAACGACTGGGAGATTGGGAGTCTCCGTTAGTGGTGCAAGCGAATGGCACACACGAAAAATATGTGGACTTAATATATTAATATTAAGTTTGACGCATAGTCTGACCTACGTCCTGTAATGGGAGTGCATAGGAATTGACCTAGCGTTTGTGTTGCGAACAAATGAAACAGAGTGCGAGTTGGGTAACCTTCAGTCAGAAGGACATGGAATTTCAGGATTTGAGACAATGTTGTCAATCGGGTGACCTAGCCCTGCTCATATGTAATGTGTGAGTATCTTTACAGCAGTTAAATACCTTGAAGAACCTTAAGAGCCTGTACGCCACAACGTAGCTGGAAACGGCAAGCGTGACGGAGCGAAAGCAAAAAGAAGTTAAAAGTGTGTTTTACATATGACAGGATGACAAAAGGATGCAATACATGCTGAAATTATTTCGGTTCCTAATTGTCAGTGAAAAGGGTTTGTTTGGTTACGAATGCCCGTAGCGTAAGAGCCGGGTAACGTTCATCGACTAGGAAATGAGGTTTCCGTTAGCGACGTAAGCGAATTTTATTCAGACGTGCGCGAAAAATAGCTGGGGGAATCGCTCTATTTAGAGTAGACCTTGACATATAGTCAGTCACTTATTGTAATGATAAGTGCCGGAAACGGAGCAAATTTTGCGAATTTGTGCGGAGAAAATTATAGGTGATTAATATGGCAAAGTGTATAGGTGATTTAGTCGAAAAACGTTTTGGTAATTTAGTTGTTAAAGAGTTTGTCGGTAAAGATAAATATTATAATAAATTATGGCGTTGTGAATGTGATTGTAAAAATATGGTTGTTGTTCGATAAGGGCATTTAATGTCTGGTCATACAACATCATGTGGTTGCAATAAGTTGCAATTAGATAATTTAAAAGATAAACAATTTGGCAATTTAGTTGTTATTGAACGTGCAGATGATTATATTACACCATCTAATGGTAAACATTATGTTCAATGGTTATGTCAGTGTGGATGTGGTAAGAGAACAGTTGTGCTTGCTAGTAATTTAAAGTCAGGTTTAGTTGTTTCTTGTGGTTGTATGAATCCACATAAATTAGATGATTTGTCACAGCGATATTTTGGTGATTGGTTTGTTGTTGAGCAAACAAATTCATATGTGAATCCGTCAGGTCGTAAATTAATTCAATATAAGTGTAGATGTTCTTGCGGTACATATAAAAATGTATTAGCTAATACACTTCGTTCAGGAGAATCAACATCATGTGGTTGTAAGGTTAATTCCAAGGGTGAACGGATTGTATCTAAATGGCTCGCATTACATGATTATTCATTTGAATCACATAAATCATTTGATGATTGTTTGAGTGATATTGGCTGTAAATTAAATTTTGATTTTTATTTGCCAGATGAAAATGTACTTATTGAGTGTAATGGTATACAGCATTATGAATCTATTGAATTTTTTGGCGGTTATGAACAATATAAACGTCAATGTAGACATGATGAATTAAAGTTAGAATATGCTTGTAAAAATGGATTTCGTTATTTAGTATTGGATTGTAGACGAAATGTGTTAAAACATATTAATCAAAAATTAGATGATTTTTTCAAATAACGTTAGGTCAGGAACAGCAGTTCACGTTAATACTTCAGACACTCCAGCAGTTGCGAGACGTGTATGGAGATTCAGTGGATAAGATTGTACAGGGAAATACTTCAAATATAGTAAACTTTATTCATAACATGTATTCAATGCGAAGTGTTATGAAATGCTGTCTATGGTGAAATTGTCATGTAGACCATAGATTATGAGTGAGGAAATAAGCTGGAAAGCGGTTTGCAACCGTAATCAGACAGTTAAGGCTATGAGTAACGTTATAGTCAACGGCAACGCATAGGTGGTGAACCTGTAACTGAGATGTTACAGAATATAATCTACCCACGAGTCCTCACTGTCGGACAATACTTGTGCAGAACAAGTGGCAAAAAGCTATGCTGGACGTACATTGTAATGATGTAGAGGTAAGGATAAAAAGCCTTACGATAACAATTCGATTTTTGAAGTCTACAGACGACAGTATGCTTGATACATTGCAGAAAATGTCTGGAACTACTCATAAAACGTTTATTGAGTCTAAAAATGTAACGATGGATAAGAGTCAGTTATTCATGCGTGTAAAGCCGGAAGTTACATATACAGTATCTACGAAAGAAGTGCCTGTTATTTCGTATAACGATATGGCATTTATTTCAGAACGTAACAGTATTGTATTCCGTGCTGGTGATAGTCCGATTTGGAATCGTAACGAAACGATATTACCAATGTCATGGCGTTTGTTTAAAGATACAATCGTTCATGTCGGACACGATTATACACTGCAGACAATACCAACATTGTCCTCAGCATTGGATTTCGATTTACGTAAAAATCAGCCTGATTTCAATGAAATGCTTTCGAAGAGAATGGCACAGGCAAATGTGTCCGAAGAAGCACAGACAAAATACAAAGAAGCCTATGGCTATACCGATTATGAATTATCAAGACTTGACCCTGATGTTTACTCAGATGAGATTATGCAGGTGATTGAAGAGAAAATTCGTCGTCGTAAAGCCGAAGAGGACAATGTAGCTGAGTCTGATTTCGAAGATTACATGCCTGATATGACCGATGACCAGTTTGTAGCATCTGATATTGAAGACAATACGGAAGTATTGGAAGAAGCTGCAAAAGCACAGCAGGAAATGGAAGACAGATGTCGGAAACGTTATGCTGGTGGTCGTATTTCCAGAGAAGATTTGATTGCCAAAATTGGTGGTTATAATCATCAGTGGGATGAGGATATCATTCGTGTTTATGCAGATTTACGTGGCGACTTTGGTCGTGACACGGAATATTTTGTGGTGAAGCCACAGGATAAAGGTCTGTATGGCATTGATGGTACATGCTATATCAGAGAAGCAGGCGATTCTGATTTGGATAAACTTTACAATGAAGATGCAAAAGACCCGAATAAGAGGGTGTTTAAAGGTGTGGATGAAGCCACAATGACCGCTGAACAGAAACGTCAGTTTGCTGATGAGAAAGAAGCTTTTGCTGGATTTGTTGTAGAAGATGCATTTTACAAGTTCTTGGCGTCATTAGACCGCTGGGATTTTGTAAAGGGTCGTTTTGATTCAGAAATGGCTCGTCGTATTGATGCATAATCTGAATTGCTAAAAGTTATAAAAAGGGACTTTTTTGTAACACAAAAAGGTCTCTTTTTTGTACATTAAAACATGCGTTTTCTGTTGATAAATCAACGTATTTTTGGTATAATAATAGTGAATAATAAAGTACGAAAAAGGAGTAAAATAATATGAATTATGGTTCATATTTGATTGGTGATACTGTCGATGTTGATGGTGTAATTACGAAAATAGATAAAAAGTATGACGCTGGTGTTTTTGATTTTTGGTTTGTTGTTGAGAACAATATCGGTGAGACATTTTGTTGCTGTGTGAAAAATTTCAGAACAAAAATCAGTGTTGGTTTTCATATGAAATGTGAATTGGTGTGTACTAATATAAGACAAAATGGTCGATTTACTAATTATTATTTTGGTGTGAATTCTTATGAATTATGTAATGTGGTTGGTCGTGCTGATATTGTTAAGTTTCTATCGTCATCTATCTTTGTAGGTGTTGGTAAAAAGACAGCAGAATCTTTGTATGATTTGTATGGTGATGATACCTATGATATGTTATGTAATCATTTTGATGTGGTACAGCATGATATTCATTTAACACCAAAACAAATAGAGTCTTTATCATCTATTTCAGATAATCAGGCAGTTAATATTATACAAAAAGAATTTCCACGTTTAGGTTTATCACGTATACAAGATATTGTTGTTCATAGCAATGGTATGAGTCCTCATGGTATTATTTTACGAATTAAACGAAATCCATATGCTATAGATTCTTATTGTGATGTGAATATACCGATTAAGGTACGTGATGAGATATATTTGGAAGATATGCATGGCGATTTAGATGATGACAAACGTGTGAATTATTTATTTGCTTATTTTCTAATGGAATATTGTCGTGACTCTAAAGACACATATGCATCTACTTGTACAACAGAGGATATGTCAGGAATTGCAGGTATTTGGTTAAAAAGCAAAGTGCCATTTATTACATCAGTTCCTGTTGGTGTGTATGAAAATGGATATTATAGAGCATTAACAGCTCAACAAAAAATTGATACTATGGCATCTTATTTGTATGATACAATTGTAGCTTTACATTCACGTTTGGGAAGTGACCTACAATTTAAGATTGTAACGGATAATGTTACGCAGGAACGTCGTATTTATGATAGAAAAACGTATCGTTATGTATCTGATTTACAGAGTTCTTTAAGTTCTATGTTAGCTGGCTGTTATACAAAACAGCAAAAACAGGATAAAGTAAATGTGTTTCGGGTTTGGTATAAAAATGCTGTAAAGAACGGGTTAAAATCATTAACGGATGAACAGTTAAAAGCTGTAGAAACATCTGTTTCGTCAAAATATAGTATCATTACGGGTGGTCCGGGGCGAGGTAAGACATATACTGCATCTGCTATACTTGAGTTTGTGAGAGCAACTGGTGGAGATATGATTATGCTTGCACCTACCGGACGTGCGGTAAAGAAATTAAAAAACGACACTGGCTTTCAAGATGTCGAAACGATTGCACGTTTTCTTTTGATGAATCAAGATATGGTATCACATCCTGATGTTGTATATGATACAAATCATAACGAGATAAAATTAAAAGATAATACGTATGTTGTTATTGATGAAGTGTCCATGTTAAATCTTGCAGACGGTAGTCGTTTATTTCAAATATTGCGTAAATGTCATATCATATTGATGGGTGATATTAATCAATTGCCACCGATTGATGCTGGAAATGTATTGCATGAGATTTTAAAAGTTAGTACTATTTTTAAGAATGAATTTCCGATTTCATTTTTGACGAAGAATATGAGAACATTATATGCAGATATCAGTGACGTTGCTGATAAGCTGCAAAATGGTTCATTGACAATCCGTGATTTATATTCACAGCATGTTACATTTCATTTGCTTCAAGAAAATTTATTGCCAGCTGTTATTGATGAATTAGCAGCGGATGTTGCTGTTGATAAATATAAATCAAGTTTGGGCAAATATGGTTGTGAAGATATTATGTTAGTATCACCTAGAAAAAAAGGTGCTGCAGGTGTGAATACATTAAATAGACGTGTCAGAGATTTTTGTAATCCATTAAGTGCAACAACTATTGATAATGTTGTGTGGCATCATGATAATGCATCAGGTAATGATTATTTTGAAGATAAAGGTATGGAATGTCCGGGCTGTATTGCTTATTATGAAAAGAACGGCAATAAAAATGTACCTGTTATGTATCGTATCAATGATAGGGTCATTCGTATTAGAGATAATGATGCTGAGAAAGAATGGGTTGTGTATAAGAACAATAATATAAGTTCTGATGTTTTAGAGGTAGGCAATGGTTTTTATAATGGTGAATCTGGTACGATTGTTCGGTTTGAACGTGGACCAAAAGAAACTTTCATCCATATTTTGTTAGATGATGGAAAATATGTTCGTTTAAGTGTTACAAAAAATGAATTGTCTGTTTTGTCATTGGGTTATGCAATCACAGCACATAAGGCACAGGGTTCTGAAGCACCTGTTGTGATTAATGTAATTCCAGAAGAAGTTGTGAATATGGATAGACATAAAATATTTAAGCGAGCATTTTATACGAAGAATAGTGAGTATACTATTTGTACACGTGCAAAAGAAGAATTATATATTATTGGTACAAAATCAGGATTTATGGATGTAATTCATTTGGAGCAATATATCAGTCGTTGTAAAGTTGGTGACAATGTTATTTTACGTGAATATAAGCGTCTGATGCGTGAAACGAACAATAATAAAGCATTGAGAGCCAATTTTGTAAATGAATTTACAGCAATGCGTGTGATGTATGGTAATGCATATATTGATATGATTGATGATTACTTAGATAAGAATGACTATAATTAATAAATGTGTTGTGTCATGTTATAATACATGACACAACAATAATAGAAAGTGAGGTTTTGAAATGGGATTTTATGACGATGATGAAGATGTGTCTGTAGATTCGAAAACACTTTATCAGTTGCGTGTGGAAAAGTCATGGTTTCGAGGGAAAAATGTATTTACAGACCGCATGTATGATTATGAGCGTCAATTGATAAATGCAAATAGTGTACAGATGCCTATTAATGCGGGCAATATGATTTATGTTATGATGCGGCGATTAGACCCTTCTGATTTTGAACGACAGGACGCATTAATTGATTCTTATCGAGATTTGATGTATAAGTTGTCATGGGTGAATGTCATTTGGTATCGAAATGATAGAGGATATTTACATATTGAGGGCGAAAAGTCTGATATTATGTGGGCGTTATCTTTTATTACGCAGGTATTTCCTGATGAACCGCTTTCATGTGAGAATATTTCACAAATATCGGAGAATGGTGTAAAAAATGTAGATTTTGCGGTGCAAAATGGTTCTTATACTGGTGCGAATATGCGTGAAGCGCAGAAGCAGAATGATGTATTACCAAACATTTGGGAATTAAAGAACGTAAAATCACCTGTAAATGACACAGATAATTATGCTGGTGCTGGTGTGGATTATTCTTATATGCATACACCGGAAACTGGTGAATTGTTTGCAATTTCTGATGGACGTGTAGCTGAGTATATTCGTATGGATGAACGTTATTTACTTGGTGACCAGTATGGTGCTGATATTGACCCTGTAACACGACATAATATTTCGGCAAGTTGTATTAAAGATTTTGAGGATATGGTTCACACACAGACAACCATTCCATATGATTTGTATCGTATGCGTTATGTTGCATTTATGAATAAGATTCATAATTTGGAAAAACAGATTGGTGGATTTGAAGTCAGTTGTTATGATGTTCTTCCGATTGGAGAACGAGGTCTGCCATATGCATCTTCAGAGACTTTAGAGAGAACGAATAATTTGGATTGTGGTTCTTTGAAATATCAGTTAGATAAGATTAAGAGAAATAAACAGCATCTCACACAGGTAGAACGTAAAGAGTTAATGAAAACGATAGGTCATTCTATTTTGTATCGTATTGACGGATATGATATTGAGTATCAGACTTATATGATTACAGGTTCCTCACCGGATATATGTGCAAATGTACGTATGCAGATGGTTTGTGCATTGTATGCTGATTTTGCAGAAATTGATTCTTATAATTTGATGGCATTTCCTGATTCAGTATATCGTGCTTTGTGTAATGACCCTGAAAATGCAACATATCAAATGACTGAATTTGAAAAACAGCGTTTACAAGTGTTTGGTCGTGGTTATTATAACTTTTTGCTTTATCAGATGGATAACGTAAAGAATAAGAGACTGCGTGCTGTTTTTGAAAAAGCTTTGAAAATATTGGAGAAAAGATATTTAAAAATCTCTTGATATATCAGTGTATTTGTGCTATACTTCGATTATAAAATTTACGTAGGAAAGGAAATATGAAATATGACTAAGTTAGGTAAAATCGCAATTGTAGGTGCTGCTGTCGGTGCTGGTGTTTATTTGGCTCAGAAATGTATGCCAAAGATGTCTGTGTTCTTTGCTCATGAGGATGACGATGATATGGATGCAGCTGATGAAACAGAAGATGTAAAAGAAGACGAAAAAGAGGATGCGGAAAATACAGAAAAAGATGCTTGTGACGGCTGTGACGGTCATTTATGTGAGATTCATGCAATTCCGTTATCAGAAGCTCCAGCTGATGTGAGAGCAGTAGTTCATGCAATTGATGATGCATTACGTCAGTATCATGCTGATGCTGAGAATGCTGATGAGAATGATGAAGATTTGAATGTAGAGGATTACGGCTTAACAAACGAAGACTTTGAGAATTTGGACATGCTGTTCGAGAGCGATGATTTTGAGCAGCCGAATGGTCAGTTTGA
>UMDN01013581.1_pt1 | contig 15372 bp, 9 predicted proteins | sample 1964491 | NCBI WGS metagenome assembly UMDN01 (sample SAMEA4835994, study PRJEB28245) | human gut metagenome | biome: gut microbiome; material: fecal sample | place: Denmark | collected 2008 | reverse complement strand
TCTGAAAAGCGTGTCGTTCCAAGTGGGACGCACCGGAGCCGTAACACCGGTGGCTAACATGGATGCAGTGCGACTTGCCGGTACAATGGTCAAGCGTGCCACGCTTAACAATGAAGATTTCATAAAGAATCTCGGTTTGCACATCGGCGACTATGTATATGTTGAGAAGGGGGGCGAGATTATCCCCAAGATTGTAGGCGTTGATGTGACGAAACGCTCTGCTGAAGCACAGCCGGTAGAGTTTGTCGATTGCTGTCCTGAGTGCGGCACTCCGCTTGTGCGTTACGAAGGGGAGGCTGCGTATTATTGTCCGAACGACACAGGATGTCCGCCACAGATAAAAGGACGCATCGAGCACTTCATTGCTCGCAAAGCAATGAATATCGACTCGTTAGGTCCCGAAACAGTTGACGACTACTATCGTCGTGGACTAATACATAACATAGCCGACCTGTATTGCATACAAGTGCAGGATATTAATGGCAGCGGTAATCGCGAGCGTTCGGCACGCAAGATAGTATCAAGCATAGAGGCTTCCAAGCAAGTGCCCTTCGAGCGCGTTGTCTTCGCTCTCGGTATACGTTTTGTCGGCGAGACATCCGCACGCCAGTTGGCTCGCCATTTCAAAACGATGGAAGCATTGCAGAACGCTTCGTTGCAGCAGCTGATGGAAGTAGATGGAGTGGGAGAGGTGATAGCCAAGAGCATAGTGGCTTACTTCCACAATCCTGCAAACATGGCGATTGTCAACCGTTTGCGCGACTATGGTCTGCAGATGCAGCTTTCTTCTGAACAGATAGCAAGCGCAACGAACAAACTCGAAGGTAAGAGCATAGTTATCAGCGGTGTCTTCTCCAAGCACAGTCGCGATGAATACAAGGCTATGATAGAGCAGAACGGAGGCAAGAACGTCGGCTCCATCAGTGGCAAGACTTCATTCATTCTTGCAGGCGAGAATATGGGACCGTCGAAACTGCAGAAAGCCGAAAAACTGGGCGTGCAGATAATAGACGAGGATACGTTCCTCAGTATGTTAGAGTAATAATGTAGAAACCATACATTCAGAATATGAAAATAGTAATAGGTATAGACGTAGGCATTAGCACTACAAAAATCGTAGGTATCAACGAGGAAGGCGATGTCGTGTCCCCAATCCGAATACGTGCTACCGATCCCGTCACCTCGCTTTATGGCGCATTCGGAAAGTACCTGCACGACAACCACATCCAGTTGCATGATGTAGAGAAAGTGATGCTTACCGGTGTAGGCAGCGCATACATCAACGAACCGGTGTACGGACTGCCGACAGACAAGGCTGAAGAATTCCTCGCCGACGGTTTGGGTGCTCGTTACGAAACACATCTCGACCGTATGCTCGTCGTCAGCCTTGGTACCGGCACATCCATTGTGAAGTGCGATGGCGACGACATCAAGCATATCGGCGGTATCGGCATCGGCGGCGGTACGTTGCAGGGCTTGTCGCGCCTGCTACTGAAGACCGACGATATAAAACAGGTGGCAGCGTTGGCAGAAGAGGGCGATCTCTCGCATATCAATGTGCTCATCAAGGATATCTGCACAAACCCTCTGCAGGGACTTCCGATGGATGCCATTGCCTCATTGTTCGGCAACGCCAAGATGAATGCCTCTCGCGAAGACATAGCCCTCGGACTTATCTGGATGGTACTACAGTCAATTTGTAGTGCAACGATTCTCTCGTCGTTGGGCAGCGGCATAAAGGAGTTTGTGATGATAGGCAATCTTACGCTTCTTCCGCAGGTGCGCCATGTCTTCCCCGCAACCGAACGTCTGTACGGTGTAAAGTTCCGCATTCCGCGCTATTCCGAATTCTGCACAGCCATTGGTGCAGCCCTGTCTTACCGCAACGTTCAAAGCACAACGCTTTAATACTCAATGTACGGACCTATCCGTTCAATGTCATGGCTGGAGAATTCTTTCATCAGTTTCAGCTCCGATATCGAACGGATATTTCCGCGCAAACGTCTGTAGTCGCTTATAGCGCGAGCCTGATAATAATTCAAGTACGGATGTCGCTTAAGTTGTGACAGCGTCAATTGGTTTATGCGCAATCTACGGATGCTACTCTCGTCAATACTGATGTATTTGACAGCATCCTCTGGGAAACCTTCTATTTCCAGCAACTGCTCCTTACTTACAAAACCGCCCAATTGGTTGCGGTACCTTACAATTTGTCGCGAGTAATAGCTGCCGATACCCGGTATCTTCATCAGTTCCGTAGTATCAGCACCATTTATCTCAATGTGTTCTCCAATGCATATTTTAGGTGTATAGGCTTTACGTTCCACGTTCGGTGCGTTTTCGCCATTATCCGATGCGTATCGGCTGCTGCGTTCGTATCCTCGTTTGCGGTTTCTTACTTCTGCCAGCGAACTCGCAGGCAAGTAGTCCGCACCGATACGTATATACGGCTCCAAACGCTTGTAGTCCTTAACAGTCAGTCCATAGACATATGCAAAGTCCTCCTTGCATTGATACACACCGCCCCTCGCCCTGTACTTATATATATTGCGAACCTGCCAAGGACGCAACCCCAATTGAAGAAGTTGCGTACTGTCCGCAGTGTTCGGGTCGAAGTAAAACAACTTCGACCCTTTGTTCGTCTCTTCCACAGCATAACCTTGCCCGTCAGCACTCTCATGGCTTTCGTCCTTTACCGTGGCAGTCTCCTTTCTCTCCTCAATCTTGTTGCTGGTGTCATCAGTTAGCGACACCGCACCAAAGAAGATGATCGCAACCAACGCTAAAGAGCATAAGCATATAAAAGTGCGTCTGTCGGCTCTGGTCATATAGAAGAATTCTTTCAGAAACATTGTGGCGTATTATAAATGGGTTAGTCCTCCATCAATTTTCTGTAGCGACCCTTCTTTATTTCTTCATTTCCCAGTCTGCGAGCCTTGTTGATCTCGTAGTCCGAATAACTTCCCTCAAAGAAGAACACCTCGCCATCACCCTCAAAAGCAAGAATGTGCGTACATATACGGTCAAGGAACCAACGGTCGTGGCTAATCACTACAGCACAACCAGCGAAACCCTCAAGACCCTCCTCCAGAGCACGCAGCGTGTTCACGTCGATATCATTAGTCGGCTCGTCGAGCAACAGCACATTGCCCTCCTGCTTCAGTGCCAACGCCAGCTGCAGACGGTTGCGCTCACCGCCCGAAAGAGTCTCGCAGAGTTTGCTCTGGTCCGTTCCCGCAAAGTTGAAACGCGAGATGTAGGCACGCGCATTCACATCCCTGCCACCCATACGTATCGTCTCGTTACCCTGCGAAATAGTCTCGTACACCGACTTCTTCGGGTCAATATCCTTATGCTGCTGATCCACGTAAGCCAACTTAACAGTCTCTCCAACCTCAAACGTACCGCCGTCAGCATGTTCCAATCCCATAATCATGCGGAAAAGCGTAGTCTTGCCCGCACCGTTCGGACCGATAACACCCACGATGCCGTTAGGCGGAAGCATGAAGTTCAAGTCCTTGAACAGCACCTTCTCGCCGAAAGCCTTCTTCACATGCTGCGCCTCAATCACCTTGTTGCCAAGACGCGGACCGTTCGGGATGAATATCTCCAGCTTCTCCTCACGTTCCTTCTGTTCCTCACCGAGCATCTGCTCGTAAGCATTCAGACGAGCCTTACCCTTAGCCTGACGAGCCTTCGGAGCCATGTGTGCCCATTCCAACTCACGCTCCAATGCCTTGCGACGCTTCGAAGCCTGCTTCTCCTCCTGCATCATTCTCGTAGTCTTCTGCTCCAACCACGACGAGTAGTTGCCATGCCAAGGAATACCCTCACCACGGTCCAACTCCAAAATCCATTCGCTCACATCATCCAGGAAGTAGCGGTCGTGAGTCACAGCGATAACCGTACCCTCATACTGCTGCAAGTGCTGCTCCAACCAGTCGATGCTCTCCGCATCCAAATGGTTCGTCGGCTCATCCAGCAACAGCACATCCGGCTTCTGCAGCAGCAGACGGCACAGAGCCACACGGCGACGCTCGCCACCCGAGAGATGCGTAACCGGCAAGTCGCCCTTCGGGCAACGCAGCGCAGCCATCGCGCGGTCCAGCTTCGAGTCCATGTTCCATGCGTCCGTTGCGTCAATGATGTCCTGCACCTCCGACTGGCGCTGCATCAGCTTATCCATCTTCTCCGGATCACCATAGTACTCCTCCAGGCCAAACTTCTCGTTTATCTCCTCATACTCCTTCAGAGCATCATACGCCTGCTGCACCCCCTCCATAACGTTCTCCTTCACCGTCTTCGCCTCATTCAGCGGTGGGTCCTGCGGCAGATAACCAACCGAGTAGCCCGGACTCCACACCACCTCGCCCTGAGTAGGTTGGTCCAGTCCGGCTATAATCTTCATCAATGTCGACTTACCTGCACCATTCAAACCGATGATACCTATTTTTGCACCATAGAAGAACGAGAGATAAATGTCCTTCAATATCTGTTTACGATTCTGTGGGATGATCTTCGACACCCCAACCATAGAGAAAATAATTTTCTTGTCGTCTACTGTTGCCATTTTTATATAGAATGTTGAAAAAGACTCACTGTGATAAATAAGATTTAAGATTTACTTTTGCAAATTTAAAAAATATATCCGACAAATCAGCATCTTTTCATTAAATCACACCCTATTTTGCTTTCTTTTATATGAAACCCAATAAAATATTACAAAAAAGCATTGTGTTTGAAAAAAAAATATTACCTTTGCAGTCGATTTGGAGGTTCCGTAGCTCAGTTGGATTAGAGCAACAGCCTTCTAAGCTGTGGGTCTTGGGTTCGAACCCCAACGGAATCACTTTGTGACCCCATGCGGGTCACATCGGAACAAAACAACGTCAAAGAGGATTCTACTTCGGTAGTATCCTCTTTGTTGCTTATATACAGTTAGTTACGAGCGAGTAACTTGAAATTCAGACAGTTATTTAGAGGACGAGCGTAATGTCTAATTAACGCAGCGGATTTGAACCTGGTGCTTTGATGATGACATAACGGGACACAACGATACATAAATGTGTGACACTTTGTGTGACACTTTTCTGAAATGTGTGACACTTTCTAAAAACGTGTGACACTTTCAGCCACTAAATAGCTGGGATTGGTAAAACTACCAATTAAAAATTGTTAAACTCCCATTATTCTCATCTTCTCCACTTATTTGTCCGCTGTACTAAAACCTACTTTAACGATGAAGAAGGAATTGGTAGAGGTCGTCTTCGACCGTAGAAAAAACTCCGAGAAGAGGGGTTACGGATTTTTGGAAGTGCAAGTTTATCTTGGACGTGCCACTCGTAAATACATTATGATTGGCAAGTATTCACCCGACGACTGGCAAGCAGCAGCAGCTTCGCCCGAAACACAAGCTCTGGTAGCGAAGTGTAAGAAAATCATTGCTGCGATGGACGTTCTTGACGAAGAGCGTACCTACGACAATTTCATGTATCACTTTAATGGCGAAGAAAAGAAGCCAAAGGTGGAAGTGAAAGAGGATAAATCCAAAGAGCCGGAGAAAAGTGGAAAGAGCTTTCTCGACTTTATGAAGGAAGCTCTCGCCAATGAAGATTTGCGCGAAGGCACACGCAAGCACAAGATTTGTGCCATTGAAACCGTGCGCACATTCGGAAAACTCAACACCTATGGCGACTTGACTCCGAAGAACATCATCGCCTTTGACAACTGGCTACATGATGGCACCCGTACCGATGTGACGTGTTACGGCTACCACAAGAAAATCCACAAGTGGGTTCGCCAACTTTATCAGATGGGCGAAATTCCACAGGATCCTTATCAAGTGGTGACGTTGAAGCGAGGCAAGTGCCGTGAACGTGAACCGCTCACTGAACTTGAACTGAAGCTCATGCGCAACTACAAGTTCGAGGGCAAACTTGCCAGGGTGCGTGACCTCTTCATCTTCGCTGCCTACACCGGTCTGTCGTTCTGCGACACACAGACCTTCGACTTCGAGACGATGACGAAGAAGGTGGGCAAGATGTACTACATCGATGGTAGCCGTATCAAGACCGATACGAAGTTCTTCACGCCTATCCTCTCTCCTGCGATGAAGGTGCTTGAGAAGTACGACTACCAACTGCCTAAGATAAGCAATCAGAAAGCCAACGACTACCTTCATGTGATACAGATGGAGCTGCACTTCAGGCAGAAGTTGACTTTCCACGTGGCTCGCCACTCCTTCGCTACGATGGCGTTGGCTCACGATGTGCCTATAGAGAATGTGGCTCGTATGCTTGGGCACCAGGACATCAAGACCACACAGATTTATGCCAAGGTGCTGCGCACCACCATCGAGCGCCATGCCACAGCCCTGCAGCGTTCAATCAGCTAAGACACGATAGAATATTCCCTTTAGTAACTGCGACTTTCCCGACTCATGGAAGGTGGCAGTTATTTTTCGCATATATACCTCTGCCCACGTATGTAGAACAAAGCACGAGGATTTGGTATTGTGTCGGACAGGAAAGAGAAATGGAACTTCTGCTTTCCATCAATCTTGTGCATTGACAAGCGCATAGAATTGGCTATGCCGTCTTTCAATCGCAAGGTGAATTGAGTTCTGTTATACCCAAACGAGTCAGTAACCTCCACCTTATCTATTATAGGATGTGGCTGATTACCGCCGAAAAGATAATGTCCACTCCAAAAGCCGACATATATAACATCAAAGTATGCAGATGACTTCTCGGTTTCTCCTTTGCCAATCACATAGCTTGCAGTGCCTTGTGCCAAGTCTCCAGCATCATAGTCGACATCATCGTGATAGCGTACCGATGATAATTGCCCTTCATTGTTCGGTCTTTGTCCTATGTAGATGCCAGAAGATGCAGAGCCAGAAGAGCCTGTACCGTCTTCCGATATAGTCCATGTTTCTCTACTGCCCAACTCTCCGCAGTCGAGAAACATACAATTGCCATACTTGTCGTCAGTACCCTCTATCCATGCAGGAACGATTTTCAGTTCAATATCGTCAGCATCATTATCAACAAAATAATCTCCGAACTGATTTACAGGCATCAGACGGTTATAATACTTGTACCACTTCATGCCATTATGCTTGCTGACAAATTCTGATTTGTAGCAGTACATTATAAAATAGGTATCAATCTCCTTGCAATAAAACAGTCTGTTTCCGTCACTTCCAACTGGATAGCCACGGCTGAAAGACTCGCTGTATCCATGTCCGCTATGCCCCGTGGACTTGTAATAACCGCTAATCTTCAACGTCATTGCCTTGTCAATCAATTCCCGAAATGTATCATAGACCAAGGCCTTTGACTTGTTGGCTCTTATAAACCAGTCGCACGAGTAATATGACCACAGAAGCGCATAATTATCAGCGTATTTCAAGTTAGCCGAAGCGATGTACTTGCTTTCATCTTCTTGCGACACCTCTGTTGTGTAAGAGTCCAAGACCTTGTTTAAGATTACCTCTCCTGCCGATTTTGCCAGACTATTAGAGAAATGAAACTCGATGCGCTTAGCCTTATGGTTGATATCAAAATCTCCGAAAAGGAAGTTTTCAAGATGCTCAAAAAACTCGTTCAATGTCCAATGAGGCAATGCAATGGCAAAGTTCCACGCAGCCCATGCAGCCGGAAGCGTATTGCAAATCAAGAGATATTTATATTGCGATTGCTCCAGTTCAGCAAAGTTCGCCTCATACCCCAATTGCGAACAAATACGCTTCAAGATATACAATAAGTATGGCTGGAACGAAAGAGTACTTTTGACATTCTCGAAGCCAGTGATGAAATGGACAGATGTAGTAACAGCATTTTGCAGATTGCCGGAATAGTTGTTTACCCACGGCAACGGCACCCAGTTGTTCGTTGGATATGGCTTGAACGCTTCTGCTGCTATAAGATTATCGCGCTTGGTAGGATATCCCAAATCCATTTCATTGAGATAGATATCGTCAAACGTTTCGTTAAAGTTCTGCTCGCTGCGACCCTCCAGGAATTGCGTTTTTACTTCTACGTCCGATATTTCTGTTATTGTGATGGAGCCAGACTTCAGGAAAGCGCCGTCACGGATGTCGCAGTCAAATACCACCTTTGACTTGATAACATCCGCTCTGTGGATGTGCCCGAAGATGGCTATATTTCGGGCGCATCCCTTTAGTGGAAACGTAATTGTCAAGGTGTAGCTGTCGCTACCCGTAAACAGACGGTTCTCGAAGATGAAGTCAAACGAAGTGTTCTTCTTCAAAAAAGCTTGTTTGCCATTGATTATTATTTCCATTTTTATTACTTTTGCAAAATGAAACATACACTAATTATAATATTCGCAAGTTTGATACTTTTTGTTGCAAGTCTTGTCTTTATTGACTATTGGAATTTCGATTTTCCACACATGCTCATATTTCTTATTGCAAGTAGTGTCGTACTGTATATTTTAAGTAGATATGTGAAAGGTAAGTCTGCAAGACGAACACTTGCCACTTTATCATACATATCGCTTGCCACATGGATTTTGCTCCTAATATTCTTATTTATTGCTATGTATGTAATGACAATTGGCGAGGCTCACCATTAACCAGAGGTTACTCACTTTCTCCTACTCTTTGGTGTCTTGTTACGGATTAGTGTGTCATACTCGTCCTGCGCTTGCTTGATGCCAGTGTCACCCGTGACCGTGTTCACCGTGACGAAAGGCTCGCCCAATCGCTTCTCCAATTGCTTCATCGTATCAGCATAACTCTGCATAGCCTTTGTGTTCTGCACGATTGCAGCCGTAGCCAGTCCGTCCGACTGCTGCTGCACGATGATAGGCTGTTGTTGCTGTGGTGTGCTATATGCAACAGGCGCAATAGTCCAGCTCACATCATCGGCTCGTAAGGATCCGATGGTGTTAGTCCGCTGCGCATAGTCCAGGGCATTGATGATAGGACGTGCAACCGGGTTGGCAAGCATCTCCTGCGACGCCACCCATTCCCCGGCATGAACCACGCCCACTTCCTCATATTTACTGCCATTAGGTGTGAAGCCACCTTTGGCATAGCCCTGGCTTTCACTCGCTTGCTGTTGCTTTTTGATTGCAGCAATCTGAATTGCTCCAGCTGCCACCGCCATTGCAGCAGCCACTGGTGCCAGGATATAACCCACAAGCGGAATGGCCGCTGCCGAGCCATACGCCGAGATGGCGTTCTGTGCCGTCTGCGCCACCGCTTGAATGACCTGCATGGCAAACATCTTTTTATTCGCCTCGTTCTTTTTCTTTGCCAGCTCCTTCTGCTTCTGTTCTTCGAGTTTCTTCACCTTGTAGTTGTTGCCCTCCGCTTGCGATATCTCCTTGTCATACCGCTTCTCGATGGCAGCAGTCTGTATCTCCAGCTCCGCCTGAATGAGCGAAGTCATACCCGAAAATATCGACGACATGCCAGATGTCAGCGTGTCAAAAGACCCTTGCACCGCCTGTCCGAGGTCCGAGTTCAGCCACTCCGTGATGTCCTCCGTCATGTTTTCGAGGAAGTTCTTGCTCGTGTCGTTATACTCCTGGCCGTACTTCTTCGCCAGTGCCACCTTTGCCTTTTGATACGCTTCCTCGATGCGCAGCTTCTCCTTAGCATCGTCGCCAGCAGCCTTTATCTCCTGTTTGAAAACCTCATCGAGGGCAGCACTATCTTTGGTGTATTTCTCCTTCTTCTCCGACTTGTTATCCCCGAAGTAGTCCTCTTTTATTTTGGCAAGCTCTTTCTGATGCATCTTCTCGTTGTCCTCAATGGTCTTCTGATTACGCTTTTGGTTTTCAACGAGCTTATTCTGATAATTCTTCTGCGCTTGCAGCTGTTCCTTAGAACCGTCCGTGTAGACCTTCGTCAAACGGCGCAGATGCTCCAACTCCATGAGTTCAAGCGCATCATCAAACGTCTTTTGGTCTACCTTTCCATCAATGTACCGCTGTTTCTCCGTAGCAACAAGTTCATTATAGTAGTCGTTCTCCTGCTTCGCCGATTGCGTGTTCTTGTCATCAGCAAGTTTCTTCTTCGCCTCATAGTACGCTGCTTCCGCTTCCAGCTTCTGTTCACTCGTAGCTTTGCCATTAGCCATAACTTTCTGATTGTACTCCATATCAATCTCCGTCATGCGGTTGGTGTACTCCTCGAAGTCCTTCTCACCTTTGGCATACGCAATGCGGTTGAGAGCCTGCTCCCTGGTCTTCCAGTCCTTTTGCGGTTTCAGCACATCCTCAGTCTTCGTCTTCTTGTCCGTCTTAGGAGGCGTGTATGGAGGGTTCTGCGTCTGCTGTTCCCGCTTCTGTTCTTTCTTCGCGTCATTGAGTGCCTCCTTCTTGATGTCTTCGCCATATATGCCTAAGATGTTCGCCTCACGCTGGTCGAGTTCCGCCAGGTCCTCCTTTGTCTTGGCAAGCGCACGTCTGTTCGAGGCACGCAACGAGTTGACACCCAACTGCACCACCTTTCCCTCCTGACCAGGCATAACCGTTTCCGTCCTTGCCTCCATCTCATCCATGGCAACGACACGCTCCTGCCTCTGCTTTTCCAGATTAAGGTCGACACGCTGCTTTCCAATATCACGCAACTTATCCTTAGCACCCTCAATCTCATACTTGCGAGTCAACGACTTCAAGTAATCATCAAGAGCCTTCTTGTTCTCCTTATACTTGCCCGTAGTATCATCCAACTGGGCATTATAGTTCGGGATAATCTTGTTGAGCGCATCAATCGCCGTGTGTCTGTCCTTCAGCGACTGCGTTTCATCGCGAGCCACCGCAATAAGAGCATCAATCTTGTTCTTCTCGTCGATGATGCCCTCCTGCCCACGCTTGCGTATCTCCTGCAAATCCTTTTCAGCTTGCGACACCTCCGTCATCTTCTTGTATAGCTTATAAAGAACCGCACCGAGAGCAATGGCTCCGGCTGCTATCGCACCATAGCCCGATGCGAGAAGGGCACCCTGCTTTTTGAGGTCCGACATCAGCCATGACTGACGTACCCAGTTGCCCTGCAATTTGGCGAGACCCATCTGCAACAAAAGGTGTGCAGCGTGCAATGTGGCGACCGTAGTCTTGTATGCCGTCGTCGCAGCCTTGGAAATAACAAGCCACGCATAATGCGCCTTGAAAGCAATGTTTGAAGCGTTCACCGCAATCTTATAGGCAATGAAAGCAGCAGTCAGCGAAGCCAAAGTAAAAGCGTTCTCCTTGATGAACGTGATAGAAGTAGACATGAACTTCAACAACAACGTGGTGGAAGAGATGACATGCTTCATTATCGGCTGCAGCTGCTCACCGAGTGCCACCGCCATCTCCGTCACACCCTTGCGAGCCTTGTCAAGTCCTGCCTGCACCGTACTGTTCTGCACGTTAAACTCATTCGTGACAGATGTACCCTCCGCAAACGCCTTAGTAGCTTCCTCCTGCTCCCACCGCACCATATCGAGGTTGCCAGCAAGAGCTGAAATCACCTGCGCAGCACGAGCACCATTCTCGCCCATATCCTTGAATACTGGAGCCAGTACGTCGATGTTGCCGAGTTCGTGAAGACGATCCAGCAGCATCAGCAGTCCCTCGTTGGTGCTCTTTTTCAGCGTTTCGTTGAACTCCTTCGCATTAAGACCCGTAGCCTTTATTATCTTGTCGTTCTCCTTGAACATATCCATAATGACTTTGGAAACAGCAGTTGCCGACATCTCCACCGCCTGTCCCTGGCTATCCAGCACCGCAGCGAAGCCCATGATTTCCGGGATAGTCATCTTCGCCTGGGCACCCACGCCAGCCATGCGCTGTGTAAAGTTTGCGAGATAAGGAGCAGAAGCCGTGCAGTTCTGCGACAACTCATTAATAACGGAACCCACGGCAAGCAGAGCCTTCTCCGTGCCGAGGCGTTCCTCGTCACCGAAGATGTTTGTCAATTTTGAAAGAGTCAGCGTAGCCCCATCACCGAGGTCGTCCAAAGCCACATTGATTTGGTCGGCAGCTTTCACGAAGCCCAAGACATCCTCCTGCGAAGTTTTGCCCAATCGACCCGCCTCCTGCGCCAACTTATTCAACTCCTCACGACCCGTTCTGGTGTCAATCTTCTGGAAGTCCTCATTCAGTTGCTCCACCTCCGAAGCGTTCATTCCCGTAAACTTGCGCACATTCGCCATCTCCTGGTCCATATCCGCAAAAGCGTTCACCGCCGAGCGTCCTGCCATGATGATACCCGTGATGGCAGCAGCAATGCCGGCAAGAGCCGTCTGCCAGTCGTTCAACTTTCGGTTCATCCGTTCCCACAGACTCTCATTCTCTCGCAGTTGCGAGTTCACCTTGGCAATCTCCGCCTTTACACGCTTGATAGCCTCACATTGTCTGTTCCACTCTTCGCTTCCCCGTTCAAGCCCATTAAGGTTACGCTTCAGCTGTGACAATGTGCGGTTCAGTTCCTTTGGCGAAGTTTCATCGAGTCGTTGCAAAACATGCTCGACCCCTTTCGCTGCATTTTCAATCTGCGAGATTTGGCGATTGGTTTCCTTCAGTTCACGCTTTAGCTTCGTGAGCTGCTGTTTGTTTCCTGCTGCTGCCGCTTTCTCAATGGCTTTTTCGAGGTTTGCAGCCTGAGATTTCAGTTTCAGGAGCATATCTTCCGCCTGTTTTCCGTTTACAGTGAGCGTAACGGTCGCATTGGTGTTTATATTCGACATACGTCTTTCAATTTTATTGGTTTAATGATACGCAAAAATAGCACCGCTCAAACACCACTCAAAAGACGAGAAATAAGGCAGTTTCGCCCGATTTAGGCACGCTGGCGCCGACAAAAACCGACGAAATTTAAGCAATAGAAAAACGAAAGGCTTGTGTATCAAGCCGTTAAGGGATTGTTAAGGGATTTTCCCTTAACCCGTCTTGATAAAGACCCCCCGACCGCCCTGTCCTTGCTGACGGCTACGACCGCCCGACCTTTGCGGAATATGTAAACAAATGTTAATATTTGGTTTCTCACACACGCAAAACCGCCTTAGTTGCGCTAAAAGGCGAAAAGGCAGAAAGTGACGAAAAAGGCTTGCAAGTTTCGCTGATGACGAAAGCGAACCGAGGTTTCACGCTGACGCACAACCGCTCCAAGTTCCACGAAAAACGAGGGTTTCGGCTTGAGCAAATAAGGCTGAAACAAGCAAAAGGTTTCGGAAAAACACCGAGTTTCGGCACGATATAGGGTTTCGGATGCGTCAAACGCTCTATTTTCGGCACTTTAAGCCTCCAAGCCGAGCAAACCGAGGGTCTTGCCGTACCACAAAAGGCTATTGGGTATCGGATGGGCATCAATGGCTTGCGGATGTTGCAATATATGCGAGAAAAAACGAAGGTTTCGGCTTCATACTGCACTCTTTCGTGCTACTGAACCACCGCCCACACCCAAGCGAGCCACCACGCCACGCCCGACCCATCGGGCGGTAATGCGGCAGTGGTGAGGGATAAAAAGGTAATGCGCCTGTCGGTCTTGCCCGACATTAGGCGCACTACCTTTTCTATCCCATACCTCTGCCATACCTATTTGAATAAGCGAGAGTGCTGTCAGACTTATAGCAATCTTGATTGCCATTAGTCAGACGGCTTTCTCGCATTGATAGATAATAGAAAGCGCAGCTTTACCAAACCATGAAGGCGCAGCCTTATAGGAAACAGAAGGCTCTGCCTTACCCGAAGCGAATGGGTATGAAGTGGAATGAAATGAAGTGGTAATGTAGGACTTCTCCATGGCTCGCAGAGACATAGAGAAACTCCGGAATGAGAACGTAATGGAATGTAGCGCAATATCCTTTCGCAACAGTGGACGAAAGGATGTGGCGCATAACGGACGGAAACGGGAGTGGAGAGCCACTGCCTTTCGGCTGAAGAAGAGAAGATTGAGCGAAGCGAATGAAAGGGATTGAGCATAGCGAGATGATAGACAATAGAGCGCAGCTGCACGGACTTATGCGCAATGCAATGGAGCGTGTGTCCGTACCTATTAAGAAAGGTGAAGGGTGTGCAACACTTTTCACCTTTGATGATGATAGATAGACATCTTTGATGTGCAAAAAAACAGAATGACATCGTAGATGTGGAGAAGAATGACGGAATGAAATGACGTGGAAGACCAATGACGCTTGCGTGTTGATGATTGACGAGGAGGTCAGCCAAGCTCGCTGCAGGCGTTGCTTGGCTGGGTGATGCGTCAATCATGTGCGTAGGTGGTGCATTGTTCGGTGGCGAGGACTGGCGTAGCCGTGAAATTGTGGGGCGTGTAATGAAGTGAAGAGGCTTTGGGCTGCCGTGGAGAAATGTGTATGTTGCTTACCCCGTACTGTGACTCGTGTGCTTGCACTTTTCTCGAATGTATGGAGGACTATTCGACTTCAGGCGATTTGTCCTCCTCACATCCGAGAAAAAGAGACACGGTACGGATCAGGGAAGTGGCATACTTATTTTGCAACATAAGCCCAAAGCGACGGAACGCAATGGAACACCCCACAATTTCACTTAGCCATGCAATGGCTTGTCCTCGCCACCGAACAATGCACCGCCGGAGCTGCCAGGCAATGAATTCGGGAGCCTGTGACCGAAATGTCGTCGTCTGCCAGCGAGATAGCGACGGATAAAGAAAATGACGGCTACTGCCGTTATCATCATCAGGACGGTAATAGCGAGCTTTGCCGTGAAGGGAACTGAAGACCTTGACTTGATGAGTTCCTGCGACTTGTCGGATGAAGACTGCTTCGCTATTGCGATGCTGTCTTCCACCTGCTGTGCAGCTGCGGACTCCTCCTTTTCCTCTTGGGAAAGGTGAAGTCCGTAGAGTCTGATAGAAGACGGCTTGCCGTGACTTATAGCTGAAGGCTTGCCGTGATAAGATGGAGGCTTTGCCTTGTCATTGGGCAGGGGCTTGCCCGATGGATAGATGAGGTCGGAACATTGAGGGGTTGCCGACGTGTCGACACCCCCGAATGTGAAGACGCAGCTATCGAATGAAAGGGCGGTGAGGCGCTGTAGGGAACTGAATGAAAGATTCTGAGCGGATCGCCATTGAGCTTGCGAAACGGCGTTTCGCTCACTTTCATTGGAGGATGATGCTGTCTTTGTGCTCTTGCACGCCAGTACAAATGCACAAAGAATAAGGATTAGGATATGTTTCATATCGTAGGGTTTAGATGTTTGCATACTCTGCCGTGGCATCGAATGATGGGCACGCTTTGGCAGCGAATTTGCAATTTGCACAATGACGGCTGCACTCGGCAATATTGAAGCCAGCTTCATATTGCGCTCGTTTGCACGTCATTTCGCGATGTCCTCGGATTTTGGCATTGGGGAACTGCACTCTGAGTT
>UMDN01020739.1_pt1 | contig 15386 bp, 40 predicted proteins | sample 1964491 | NCBI WGS metagenome assembly UMDN01 (sample SAMEA4835994, study PRJEB28245) | human gut metagenome | biome: gut microbiome; material: fecal sample | place: Denmark | collected 2008 | reverse complement strand
CAAAGTTCAAGAATAAACAAACAGGTCATTACTTCACAATCATGTATATGGTATTTAGTTTTTATATTTCTTTTTATTATCCAGAGTATTCTTTCTTTTTTGTTCTTCCTACCGCAAAAGATAAAGAAGAAATGAAAGAAATTATTATTTTAAGACATTCTAAAACTTTGGAGGATTAACTATGTGGGATTTAATGGGTAACAATTATTCAGAAGTATACGGTATTGGATATGCTTTACTGAATGGAATTTCAGCTGGGTTTTATGTGAGTGTCATGTACAAGGATCTTGGAGATGAAATTTACTTCTATTATCTTGATAATGCTCCTTACGGAGAACTTGATGATAATACCAAAAATAAAATTGAGGATATTATCCGTGATGACCTTAACAAGCGTCATATTTTTGGGGAGGACTGATTATGTGGGATTTAATAATAAATAATTACCATGAAGAAGATGGAACAGGTTACGCCTTGATGTTTAACACAAGTGATAGGTGTTATCTTGATGTTATGTACAGGTGTAGGCCGTTATACAATTCGATTCGTGCTTTTTATTCTCTTAATATTTCGGAGAATGAAAAAGAGAACATCGAAGAAGCACTTGTAAAAGAACTGAGAAACAATGGAGTTTTAAGGAGTGAAGATTATGTGGGATCTGAGGGAAGTTCACGCTTGTTTTGATGGTGAAGGTTGGGTTTGGAATGAATCTTTTCATCACAAGAATGTGTTTGTAGGTGAGAATGAAGATCCGAAAGAAATCTTTTGGCAGGAATGTCAGATGTTCTTCCTTCAGGATTATCTAAGCAAGTGTGAGATTGTAGATGACGGCGACATTCTGGAACTTCAGCTGAAAGATTCCGGTGAACCGGTTCTCGCTATGATGATTACAGAGTAAAGGAGAATGAATTATGACACGGTTTTATCTTAACGCAGGTGCTCTTGGCCGTTGGATGCACCAGAATAAAGCACAATACACTGGTGCTTACGTTGAGGGTGTTTTGGTTGATAGTTTTGTCGTTGAAACAAAGCGTGGTGTTGCAGCTATCTATGAACACTACCTGAATGAGTGGACAAGCAACTATTATGTTGAGTTCGCACCGTACAAAAACGAGACAGAGGTAAACGAACTCTGGAAAGAATGGAATGAATTTGAAGAAAAGGCAAGTGCATAAGAGGTGAGTAAAATGTATGTGCTTCTCGCTTACGAAAAGGATGGAGGCTATTATGATGAACTCTTCAGAAATAAAGATCTGAAATATGTTGAAGCAACAGGTATGGGTTTGATGTCTGTTCTGAAAAGCAACAAATTACGAGCTTGCAACGGAGAATCTTACGATTGGCTTGAAATTTGGAATAATGAAGTTGATGATCTTGAACCGTTGTTGATTATTACTGCAAACGGGTGCTTATAAAAGGGAGATTTTAGATATGGAAAAACTGTATTGCTACGATAATGAAATCATAAAGTGGACTTACGGCGACAATCTATACTGTTTGCATATCCAACACGATGATGAGGCAGATAATAATCCTCGCTGGTGGGATGATCATGATTCTATAATGGCTTGTTTTCATTCTCGGTATCGTCTTGGTGATAAGATTGATGCGAGTACGGCAGAGGAGTTTTGGAACGATCTGGTTTACGAGATGTGCGAGCCAGAAGAAATTATCAATGCACTTATTAACAAGAAAACCATTGATGTAATTGCAGAAAAGAGTGTTCATGATGATACATATTATCTTTCTGTTCTTACTGATAATGGAGAGTATACTCATTTTTGTCAGGGTTTGAAGGAGAATGAAATCCCAGTATATGCTGAGGGAGAATTATCCATTAAGGATTGTCAAATTCTTCTTGATATGTATATCGCATGGCTTCCACTCTGGTTACATGACCACTCTGGCCTGTCTATGGATTGTAATACACAATTCAGAGGTTCGTGGGACGATAGCAATGTTGGTTGGATTATTACAAAAGTTCCTAGCGGTTCTGATGTTTACAAAACAGAAGCGGAACGAATCATGCGTGACGAGGTTAAGACCTATAGCGATTATCTTTCCGGTGAGAACTACGGCTATACGCTTTATCGAGAAGAACACGGAGAATGGAATGAGATTGACAGATCATTCGGATTTATCGGTTTCGACGTGCTTGAAAATGGTATTGTATACAGCGCCGGTTGTGGTCTTGAAAAGGCATTAAAGGAAGATCGGTGCCGTATCGGTGATGCAAAGAAGGTCGTTACCGTCACTTATAACTTTGATAACATTTAAGGAGGCATGGATCATGAAGAAACTCACAGAAGAAGAGTTTGCCAAAAAGGTTATGGAGAACGGCACTGAAATTGATTACAGCGAATGGGCTTCTAAGAATCGTGGTTGCGAGGTCTGGGAAATCTATGCACACATCAATGAGAATGGTGAAGTAGTCCATGGAAATGGAATCGGAATCGAAAGTATCTGGACGTACCTAGAACTTGAAAATGAAGAACAGAGCAAGGCGTTTATGAACGGCGAGCTGGATGATATGGAAAAGAAAGTTATTATTGATGATCTTTACCCTGAATATCTTAAAATTTTGGAAAACTTATAATAATTTTATTTTTAGGAGAGGAAATATTATGGATAACAATATGATGGAAAGAATCAAGTATCTGAAGCGTGAGCTTTTTATGGATGGGCTTGATACTATTGAAAACTTTATTGGCTACAAACTGAACGAAGACGAGGATGATGATGTTATTGAACGCCGAGTGGATATTGCAATCGATTCGATGTCGGAAGATGAGTTGAATATTTGGTTTGTAAAATATAATATTATTTGAATCTTCGGACGAAAATATCTTTTATGAGGTGCGAATGTATGAAAATGAATATTGACATTGATATTGAACGTGTTGGAAGTGGTTTGTTTAACGTCTATATCAGTGATAATGGAAACTCTGGTGCTGAATACAAAAATGTAGATTGCGATCAGATTGGTGAGTATGTAGCAGATTTGATTGATTGTTTGGAAGAAAGTTATGAGGTTTAAAGTATGAGTTACAACGGTGGACCTTGTTGGTCATGCATTGAGAAATCTTGTAAGAACTGTCCATGTGCTGTCGCAGAGTCTTTTGATAGTACATATCTTACTGCACAATGGATGTTAAAACTAAGAGAAAATAAAGATGATTGCGACAAATTTGTTGAACGTCTTTGGAAGGAGAACACTGATTTTGCATGGGCTGAAAACGAACGTGGAGAATTAGTTCTTGATCAGAAGTGGAGAGGCTTTCCAGTTGGCAATTTCACACAGGATGAATGGTTTCATTGGGTAGATGAGTTCCATAGTAAAGGCGTTGGCTGGGTTTACGAGAATGTGAGTGTGTAAAATTTAAGAGGAAAAATATCATGAAAACTTACACAAAAGACGAACTTTATAATCTCCTGAAGAACGGCGCTATTCTTGATGAATTGCTTGATATGAGTGATGGGCAAGAGTGTACGATATTTAAAGCGGATTGCTTTCCTGAAGAGGACTGTTATAACAGCGTTATTTATATTCCTGATCTCGATATGAATGGTGTTGCCTATGACCATAAAATGACTTTGCAAGAACTTGCAGACGCATATACGAACTTTTACACTGCACAGGATATTATTGATATCTGTGAAGGTGATGAAAAGAAGGCAAAACGAGTGTTTTACAATTGTGATTGGCAGCATCCATCCACCGAACTTACAGAGATGGAAGCATTTGACGAAGATGATTGCGATGCTCGATATTATTATGCTGAAACTCGTTGGTGCATCGATGACGTTATCGATGCAGCGAAAAGAAAAGGTATTGTATTGAGCCAGCAGCAGGCTGAATTGTGGTGGGAAAAGAATGAAAATTGGTTCAAGGATACTCTTACTGAATATGGTAATGAGATTCTTTTTAATGCAAAATTTTAGTGAGGTGTAAATATGTGGTGTGTTATCGAATGTGGTTCTGAAGGCGAAATTTTTGAGCCTGAGTTTTTTCAAAACGAAAAAGAAGCTATGAAATATATCGTGGAAGATTCGAAAGAATGCTATGCAATGTATTCTGACCTTCCTAATGTTCTGGCTTATTATGATAGTGACGAACTCGAAGCACAGGTTTGGACGGATGAATTTAGTTTCAGATGGAAAGCATTTGATATTTCTAACAAATTGATGTAAAAGGAGAGTTTTATTATGAAATATGACACTCAAGCGATGGCCGAGGTCCTTTGTAAAACAGCAGGCGTTGAATATAGCTCTGATTTGGAAAATTTGCTGTACCATTTAGATGTTCAAGCACAAAATCCTTACAATGCAGATTTTCGGCATACAGGTTTGGCTATCATTGCAAAAGTGTGTGAGGAGTTGAAAAAACGATAATGTATTACCATCTTGAATACTCTGTCAGACACTTTATGTACGGCGATACATATAGAGGGCATGAAGTCTATCCCACAAAAGAGCTGCGTGATGCAGAACTTGACTGGATGAAAACGTGTTACAGCAAGCCGACAGAGCTTGTCTATGCAACGTATGAAACCGAAACACTTAATGAAGATAAGATAATAATATAATGAGGAATTAAGGGAGTGAGAGTTATGATTATCCAAAATTGCGGATGGGATCATTCAGTGGATGAAGTTAAGGAAGCTCTTGATACACTTTCATATTGGTTAAGAGAAGGTGTGAGAGTTGGGATTTTTAATAAAGAAACCAACAAATATGAGTTACTAAAACCTTTTGATTCAGAAAAAACTTTTATTTTGGAGGACATTAACTTATGACGGCACGTGAGATTGCAGAAAATTTCGTCAGTACAATGAACCCGTCAGGTTGGGACGGTGTTGGGAAGAAACCTGATGATTTTAATGATAAGCAGCAGGTTACATATCATGTGGGTAAATATCCCGATATCGATGTTGATATCCATTACGAATATGACGACAACAAATGGTGGCACGTTTGCGAAGCATACGACAAAGAACTTAATGAAAGACTTTGTGGTGGTGCATGGGGCGATACCGTGAACAATATTGATGATATGATTAGAACTATTAAATGTCTTTTCGATATGTTAGGCATTAAACTTTAATAAAATCGAGGTTTTAAAAATGTGGACTTTTAATAGGATTTATCTTCGGGAAAGTTGTATTTTGCTTATTGAGGAGGACGGAGAAAAGAGTGCAATCACAACAAGTGCATATGACTTAATAAGAGTGTACAATAACGGCGAGAGTGAATGTCCTTGTGATAACGCAAAGGTTATTTATTGCTCGATTTTTAATGTAAAAATGAAATGTAAAACGTTTAAAGAACTTATGGATATGCTTGAGAAAATTGTAGCTGATTGTTGTTGAGGTTTTAGATATGAAAAATAAAGCAGTGGTTGTTGTTTATGACGATACGATGTGTAATGGTCCTTACCGTGTAGAGTACAAAACAATTGAAGATGCGGTAGAGGCTGTTAATAATGATTTTGAAAGTCTGATGAAAGAACTGCGAGATGAAGGCTATGAACCTGAATGGATTCGTGATGGTTACCATATGCTTGAGGTTTATGTTCCGAATACGTCTATTAACGCATGGTGGGATTTTAAGTAAGGAGAATTAAAATGAAAATCAAACTTGAAATCGAAAATGACTATGGGCTCTTTAAAGCAAACAACAATGAAGAACCTGATCGGTTGAAGATTTATGACAGTGATGGCGAGTATATGGAATATATCGATGTAAGTGATGTCATTACAGAAGAAATGGATGATCTTTATTTGGCAGCAACAAATAAAGACGCTCATTATGTTGCCTTCCGGCTCGCAAGACTGCTTTACAACCAAGGGGCTGAGATTGTAGGCGTTATTGATAATGCAAATTTTGACCACCTCTATGAATTGTATGGGGAAGAATTTGTGAATCGTATCGGAAACTGTGCTTTTGTATTCAAGGAGGTTTAAAAATGGATACTAATGAAATCAAGATGTTTGAGCAGAAGATGATTGACAGTGCATTTATTGACGCTGTTGATTATGATCCTAAGGTGGCTGCACGAGCTGTTGGAGCACGCAAGATGAAAATGAAGGGTGTGTGCTCCTTTAATGAGTACATTAGTTATTTGCAGACCATTACAGGCAATGCAAAGTTGTTCTGGAAGTATCAGTTTTGATAAAACAGTTCTTTTAAGGAGATAGTAATATGAATGAAAAGAGATTTGCAATCGATACACCCATCGGAAGGATTGTCGCAGAGGGTTTTGCAGAGCCATATCCTGAAATTGTAATTTACCTTAAAAGAAATGATGGCGAAACAATCAATCTGTCCAGCATCAATTATGACATTAGTGACGATGGTGATATTGAAAATTATCTTTGGATGGATGTGTTCAGTGACGAGTACACAGACCATAAGAGCTGGACGTCTGAAGATTTGACCGCAGATTTTTCTTAATGAATAAAAAGGAGCAAAACAAAATGGCTACTAATAATCCTATGACCGTAATAACCTCTAAGCCCTTCGGTGCACTGAATGTGGATGTTTACCAGAATGATAAGCACCAGTATTATATGACCCGTGAACAGATTGGGCGAGCACTGGAATGTAAAGAACCTCGGAAATATATTGCAAAGATTCATGAGCGTAATGCAGACCGTCTTGACTCCTTATCAACTGTCGTCAAATTGACGACAGTTGAAGGTGGAATCACGAAAGAGCGTGAAATTATTTGTTACAGTTTGCGTGGTGTTATGGAAATCTGTCGTCTGTCTCGTCAGCCGAAGGCAGATGCGTTTATGGATTTCTGCTGGGATATTATGGAATCTCTGATGCGTGGTGATTCTGTTCTGGCTACTCCTAAAATGGATGCTGCATTGAGCAAGGAGTTTATTGATGTAAGACTTCACGCTCTGTTTGATAGTATGAAGAATCTTCAGAGTGAACTCGATTCCACCCGTAAAGATCTTAGTGAACAGATTGAGGAAGCTCGTGCTACTAGCAATGAAGCACTGAATGTGATTAGTAGCGTATCTCAGTGTGTCCATCAGATTAAGGACAAGCAGATGGATGATGCGATTCGTTCTACTAGAAACTTTACTCCTCGTAAGGATGTGGTGAGTGACTGGCGTAAGAAGATGTATGAACGTATCAATGTGATTGCGGAAATCAATGAGATGAAGGTTCAAGATGTGTTTCGTGATGTTTACGAATACATGAATAGTGTTTATACCTTCGTTATCGAGGAAGAGCGTAAAAAGTATTGCGCAAGAACTGGTCGTACTGGTTACATTCCTACGATTGATGTGGTCGAAGCAAGCACAATGTATAAGTCTATCTTTGGTGCTCTGGTTGAGGATCTGTATACCGAAGCGGTCAGCAAGAAGAAGGAAGAAGCTACTGAACGGAAAGCTTTGCCTGAAGCAAAAACTATTGAAGCAGCTCCTGAAGTGGCTGTCTGTGATGCTCCTGTGATTGAGGTGGAAGTTAATGAAGTTGAGTCTGAGCCGGTTGCGGAAGAAAAGCCCAAGAAGCAGAGCGAAACGGCGAAGATTCTTATCCCGATTCTGTTACCTTTGGCAGAAAAGCTTAATGATAAGCCGCAATACAAGCACACTTATACTCTGATTTACGAGCATATTGGTTATAAGAAGATGAATAATTTATTTATTGCTTATGAAAAAGTTCACGGTAAAGCACCGAATCCGAAGACCAAGGTGTTTATTGAAAACGAAAAGAACCTCGCGTTGTTTAAGAAAGCCGTAAAGCAGCTGATGAAGGAGCAATTTGAAAAGAATTGAGGTACATAAAAATGAAGATTTATGTTTTACACGAATGTATTGATTCTAGCGATTTTTACGCAGAAGATAATGTGATTATGGTCACAAAGGATAAAATCAAAGCAATTGATAAAATGGTATTTCTGTTTAATGAAAGCAAGAATGATTTACAGCCGGTAAGCGATGACGAGACGTGGTGCGTTGCTACTGAAGCATCCGTTGTTAGTGGAGATTCTGGAAATTATTATCGCCATCACTGGAAAATTGATGAGTTTGAGGTATAAGAAAATGATGAAATATGGAAACATAACGTGTAAACGATGTGGGGTTACGTGGTATGGGCCAAAGTGTGGAAAGCTCTATTGTGATAATTGCAGAAGGATTGTGGATAGAGAAAAAGATATTAGATGTAAAAATAAAAAGAAACACAAACCGACATTTGTTGAAATTACAAGAATGGCAGATGCAGAAGGACTGTCCTATGGCAAGTATTGTTTAAAATATGGAATCTAAAGGAGACGCAAATATGAACGCAGTACCTGAAAAGAACGAAAATAACGCAGTTGAGTTTAATCCGCCAAAGGTTGATCCTGCTCCCAAAGTGAAACATAACCAGGCGAAGAACTATAATATCAAACGCAAGGAAGCTTGTAATGGAACGGTGCAGCCTATTAAAGATGTAGAGGATATTAAACGAATTTCGGAATATTTTTGGAATCGTGGGATGTACCGTGATTGGTGTTTGTTTAATGTTGGTGTATGTACTGGTTTTCGTGCAAGCGATTTGCTTCGTTTTAAGGTTTCAGATGTTACAACGCAGAGGGTAAATGGAAAGTTGCAAGTAAATGCAAATGCAAAAATACGAATGAAGGAAAAGAAGACTGGAAAATACCGTATTGTTTTTCTTCCAGAATCTGCTTTGGAAGTGATTTCTACTTATATCAATAAAGTTAAGCTCCATTATGACGATTGGCTTTTCCCGTCATGTAAAGGCAGCTCTCGCAATTCACTGAGGAGCACAGGTGGGACATCAATTAGTAAAAAGACTGGAATTATGTATACACACGAGGCAAATCCAAAGGTAGCCGGGGAGCCGCTTGATGTGGATAGTTTTGGACGAATTATGAAAAAGGTTCAAAAGGATATGGCTCTTCCATATAATCTTGGAACACATAGTTGCCGTAAGACATTCGGCTATCAGTTTATGGTACAGCACCGTGATGATGTTATGGCTCTGGCCTGGCTTCAGCACGCTTTGAATCATAGTAGTCAGGCAATCACTCTTCATTATATTGGTCTTGATTCAGAAGTGGATGAGAGATATTACTCTGGAATCAATTATGGTGTGAATACTCATAGTGAGAATTCTTGAGGTGTATGATGGCTGATACTTATATTAAAATCTGGGATACTTACGAGAGCTACTTTGAACCACTTAGTGCTGCTGAGGTGGGGCGTTTGGTACTGGCGATGATGAAATATAAATCGTCTGGAACGGAGCCTGAACTCAACGGAAATGAGCGGTATGTGTGGCCTGCTATAAAGAGAGATTTAATTAAAGATGCTGAATACATCGAAGGTAAGCGTATTTCTGGAAAAGCTGGTGGCGAAAGCAAACGCAAGCAAAGCGAAGCAAACGAAAGCAAAAGCAAGCTAGAAAAAGAAAAAGAGAAAGAAAAAGATAAGATATCGTCTTCGTCTTGTGATGGGACGACAACGACGAAACCTATCGAGGATGTTTTCCGAGAGAATATCGGGAAGCTTGGTGCTACTGGTCAAAAAGCTTTGGCAGAATATGTTGAACGCATGGGCGATGAACTTGTACTTGCTGTGATTGGAAAATGTTCTGATCTCGGTGGTAGCACATGGGCTTATGTACGAAAAGCTTTGGATGAAGCGGAATCTCTTGGCTGTAAGACAGCTGATGATTACCGCCGGGTGTGTCCGATTGGTTGTGGTCGCAATCTTAGAGTGAGTAGGGACACTCAATATGGAACCGATTGGCTAAAAAACGCAACTTTGGACAAAAGTCTTCGTAGAATGAAAATGATAAAAGAGTGATTTTAGTGGAGGATAGTATGAGTGAAGCTGAGTATATTGAGAAAATCAGACGCTTAGAGATGACGGTTGAAGAACAAAATAAACTGATCAGAAAAGCCTATTGCGATTGGGTGACGCTAGTAGCCTTTTTAACAGCAGCTATGTTGTCATATTATATTTTCTTTGGCGTTATTGTTAGTTTAAGTTGATTGGAGGTTTAAATTATGGGACTGTTGCTTGGCTTGGGTTTGCTTGGAGCGGCATTTGGCATTGATGCAGCAAAGCAAGCACCGTTTGATAGAGCGTATCGCCGTCTGGAAAACGAATGGGGCACTTGTACATCGGAGGAGAATAAGCGGTGTAACGCTCTTGAATACGCAGTCAAGAATGGTTTGTGTTTCGAGGATGAAAAGAAGCCTGTGATTGAATGGCAGAAGCTGAGGGATCTTCAGTGGAAGTATCAGCTGGCTGGTATCTCTTGGCCGAGAGAATCTGCGATTCGAGATGTGTGCCGTCTGGCAGCTCGTGACCGTGGATTTGAATACAAAGGATATCTTCGTAATACATTGACGTTTGGCTATATCACCGATCCGAAAAATATTTGCAAGCTTGGCATCGTGGATTGAGAGGAGATTTGAAAATGAATAACACTCGTAGAAAAAACATTAAGCATACCATCGACCGTTTTTGTTCCATCCGTAAGAAGCTGGAAGAACTTATGTCTGAGGTCGAAAGTGTAAAAACCGATGTTGAGGATATCCAATGGGAAGAAGAAGAGTATCGTGACAATATGCCGGAAAACCTGCAGGGAAGTGAACGGTACGATAAGGCAGATAGTGCTTGCACAAACCTGTCCGATGCCGTGGATTCTCTTGACGATATGATTAGTGCGATTGGTGCGTTGGATTTTGACTTTGATGATGTAACTACTTCTCTGGAGGAAGCAATGGAATGACTTTTATTTCAAATCCGTTGAAAAGAAGTGCTTGGGCTGTATTTTTGTACAGAGGTAAGCGAGTTGCTTCGTATATTTTACGAGAAAGCAAATTAGGAGATAGGGAGCTAATGGTAGAACGGCTGGCACGAATGTACATGACGGAGCCAGAAAACATTGTTGTAGATATTGAGTTTAGAAATTGAGGTGATAAAGAATGACTGCATTTATGATGTTTGTTTTGAATGTAGTACTGATAATAACAGTGAATAATAATCCGTTTGTGTTTTGATGAAAAAGGAGATTGGTCTTATGAAAAAGTATGAAGTAGTTTGGACGGAACTTGAAGATGGGAGTCTTAGATGTAATGCGAACAACGATGGCTTTAGCGGAATGGAAATTTTATGTCTCCTTGAATTAAAAAGAGATGATGTGAAGGCACAGATGTATAACGATACGAAGTTTACGAGAACTGTTCTTGACATGAATGGTATTCGAGAGAAAATTACCAATAAAACCTAAATTCTTTGGAAGGATTGAATGAAAATGTTTGACCGCGAATTATTTTTGAAACTTTGTAAAAAGTATAATGTCCCATTCTCGTCGAAGTATAAGGTGCCAATGATTCAAGAAGAGGATGGAACGATAAGAGAACTGTTTCCAGAAGATTTGAGAAGGGTATTATTGCCAAAGGAGAATGATAATGACAAGCAATAATAAGAAAATCAATGCGTTGCGCAAAGGTGTTGGTCGGTTGACCGCTGCATTGAATGAACGATGGGCTATCATTCAGGCATTTCCAGAATATTCTACGGCAAATTCCACTCTGGATGCTATATGGGTTATAAGAGCGGAGACGAGGATCTGTGCTTTAGGCTTGATAAGGATGGAAATTATCGCTGTAAGCTGATGCGAGAAATTGATTCTATCAATAGCAAGCTTGAAGATGCAATGGACAAGGGTTGATAAAATCCTGGTTCTTGTGGATATTTAACAAAAGGATGTGCAGACCGATGATATAACTATTGATGACGTAGGATTATTAGTAAAATTTTGGGAAATAAAATTGTTGGATTGAAAATTACATTCATGTGGTGTATGATTTAAGCAACCTCAGCACAAGATGTTTAAGCTAAAAGAAATGTGAGGTTAATATAATGTGGATTATGATAATATCGTTTATTGCATTTTACTTTGTACTGCTTGTTCCTTTTGGGATTTTTGTAATGGGACTACTGAAAGTGGCGTCTATTGCTGATGATCAGAGTGAGCGGCTGAAAATGGAACAGGGAAGGGATGGTCAAAATGTATGATTTGAAATCGTGCCCATGTTGTGGTGGTCCAGCAACGCTTTTTAAATTGAGAGCGCAAGTCATATGTGATTATTGTGGACTGAGAACAAAAGCGTATTATGATAATCTTGTTAATTGTGGAATGCCAGATAATAATATGCTTTTGGATGCAGTAAATGCTTGGAATAAACGAGTTGATAAAAGTTAAGATTTAGGAGGAAATATGTGGGTCAGTATTATTGATGAACCAATTCCAGAATACTTCAAAAGCGGGAGATCGTATCTTTTGAGTTTATATTTTCATAAACGTTATGGGTATGAGATTAAGAAAGAAACGGATGTTGTTATTGTATTTTGGGATAATTCATGCGGTTGCTTTCGTGAGACCACAACAAAGCTGGAAATTGATTCGAGAGATATTTCAGAATGGTGGGAAGACATTTGATAAAAGCTGAGATTTAAGGAGTGAGTAGTTATGAAAGTTGGAGATAAAGTTTACGCTGAAGATTGGTGCGAAGGCATTATCGATGAAATCGACGGAGATACTGCCATTGTTGAGTTCACTACTTTTTGCGGAGGCGGAAGACTTTCGTTTTCGTTGGAAGAGCTTCAGTTAGTTGAGTCTGATAAAAACTAAGTTTTAATATAGGTGATTCTATGACAAGAAATGAATTGCTTGGAGCATTGTGCTTTCCAGAATATAACTTCGTCCGAGATAATGAACATCTTGGAAAGCATATGATGTTTGTGACGGTTGGTGGTAGTCATGCTTATGGAACGAATGTTGAGGGTTCAGATCTTGACATCCGTGGTGTGGCATTAAATTCAAGAGAAGACCTTCTTGGTCTTGGCGAGTTTGAGCATTATGTGGATACTCAAACTGATACAACAATCTACAGCTTTAACAAGGCTGTGAAGCTGATGTGCAGTGGAAATCCTAATATGTTGGAACAGCTAGGAAATGCCGATGAACTCGTTATTAGCTATAATCCAATGGCAAAGTTGCTTATGGATAATAAAAAATTGTTTCTGTCGAAGCGTGTAATCTATTCGTTTGGTGGCTTTGCAGGTAAGCTGATTCAGAAGGCTGATACGCTGGATAAAGATCCAATTTATCATGGTTCAAAGAAAATGCACAAGACGGTGATGAATGCAATTCGCTTATATAACATGCTATTTGACATTTTGGAAAAATGTGAAATCAAAACTTATCGCAGCGAAGAGCATGATATTCTAATGAGATTGCGAAATGGCGATTACGATTATGAAGAACTGCGTAACTATGTGCTCCCAGCTTATGAGACCAGACTGCAAAACGATAAGAAAGAAACTGAGCTGCCGGACAATGTTAATTGGAAGTTAGTCAACGAGCTTGTAATGACCGTTAATAAGGAATCTTTAGAGATTTGATAAAACCAATATTTTAGGAAAGAAAGTGTGAACTTATTATAAACAAATTATTGATAAATAATGAGCAAAAGATTGCTATTATATGTATGATGTGTCTGTTGGCCGGAAATATGGCATTGAAAGTGATGCCAAAAATAGAAACCGAAGGCTTACATACATATTATAATAGCCATATCAATCAAAGTGTTGCGCACGCAACAAAAGAAAGAGACGAAGAAAAGGACGACGAGCCCGTGGTCTTCGTAAAGAAAATCGTTGAAACGAAGGTGGTGAACTTTAGCCAGGGTAAACATGAACTCACTGATGATGAGCGTGCTCTTGCAGAGCAGATTGTTGCTTGTGAAGCAGGTGCTGAAAGTTTGGAAGGCCAGATGGCCGTTGCTCAATGTCTTTATGATTCCGCTGTACTTGATGGTCTAACCATCCAGCAGGTCTTTAAGAAGTATGGTTATAATTCCTTATATAATAGGAAGGTTACGGCAGAGAATGAGCTGGCTGTCTCTATGGTGTTTGACTATGGTGCTAAAATTTCAGACAAACCTATCCAATGGTTTGTAACCCCGACTGCAGCTCGCGGCAGTTGGCACGAGCGTGGAGCAACCTTTGCTGGACAATTTGGCGCACATAGGTTCTATTATGATTCGAAGTTGGTTGTGGATGATGCTGAGTGAATGGCGTCATCTAAAATTTTGATAAATAATACAACAAAAAGATGTGTAATATATTGACTAAAACAAAAGGCTGTGTATAATATATCTTGAAAGTTGTTTGTGTGAGCGGAAGGCGGTTATTCTTGATGAGCGATAGAAAGGTTTTGAAAGTTATACGGGTTGATGATTTTTTAAAGTACATAAGAAAAAAGCGAGTGTGGGTCTGCTTTGTTTGTAATGGTGTGGATATTCACATGATCTGCAAAAAGATTGACAACATTGGCGTAGAGACGGGTGGGATTGTTAATGGCGTGGGGTTCTTCGGAAATGAGAGTCACATCGAGTTGCGACAAAAATGCCATGAAGTAAGGAGAATTGAACTTAGGTCTGGCTGTGCAGAGAAAGCGTATGAGATGATCTTCGATAATACCAGTGTGTTCGTATCAGAGAATCCTGAGTTGTACGGGCACTAAAAATATTTTCAAAAACCTCTTGACTTCTATGATTGTATCCTGTATAATGTAGCTATGGAACGGAGCTACATCATTGTAGAGGAGAATGACTATGGATAACAATATTGACCCAAAGGTCGGAGAGGTTTGGTTGGTTGATCTATCCAATGCGACAGGTCATCAGCAGCGCGGCATTCGACCGTTCGTTGTGACAAGTAACAACAAGCGTAACCTCTTCAGCCCAACAATCAAGGGGAATCCGTTATCTTCAAGAATATATAAGCGTTCTCCGGTTCATGTTCTACTCTCAAAGGAAGACTGTGAGTTCCTAGAGGTTGATAGTATCGTTCTCTGCGAAGAGACTGATACACTTAACAAAGGACAGTTCATCAAGAAACTTGGTGTCTTGTCGGAGCGTCAGATGAATATGATCGCAATGGCAAGATGCAAGGATGAACCGTTTTTGCTCGCAGCGTTCCTGAGTGGCGTACAACATACTATAGATTTTCAGAATTTTGCCGCATTTGCTTGATTTGTTCTCAGGTTTAATGGTACACTACATAATAAGAAGGAGTGTGCCACTATGCTTACTGAAGAAAAAATCAAATCTTTTGCCGAAAAGTATTCTGATAGAAGCGGTGAGTTTGTTATATCGACGCTTAACCATGTTATGGATTACGAGGCCGAGCGTGGGTATGAGTTGTTTGACTTTACAAAAGATGATTTTGTAAAGATGTTTGCCAAATACAATTGGGTAAACTCAAGTCGGTCGTTCAGAAATGTAAAGTCGATAATTACAGGTTACATCAAAAGTGAGGATCGAGCGAGCATGT
>UMDN01009859.1_pt1 | contig 15553 bp, 8 predicted proteins | sample 1964491 | NCBI WGS metagenome assembly UMDN01 (sample SAMEA4835994, study PRJEB28245) | human gut metagenome | biome: gut microbiome; material: fecal sample | place: Denmark | collected 2008 | reverse complement strand
CATTTATACATTCTTTCACTAATATGCACGCATGGAAATACCTATTTAACTTAAATCGGTGCAAAATTACGAATATTTTCTTATTTGCCCAAGATTATCGCTTAAAATTTAAATGTTTGATATGAAATATCTATGTTTTTTAGCATATTTGCTCATAAATTTAGTTAATTGTCGATTTTTTGTCACATCCGATTACAGTTTGCAAAAACAAGTTCAATACATACTTTTTTTATTTCTATGCAGCCGTTTTCATAAAGCTGAAATTACGTCCCGACGTAGCTTGTACTACGTCCGGACGTATCTTTTGCTGCGTCGGGACGTAGCAAATGCTACATCGGGACGCATTTTTTACTGCATCGGAACGTATTTTATCAGCTGACGCAAGTGGTTCAATCAGCTAACGCAAGTAGCTCAATCAGCTGACTCAAGTGGCTCAATCAGCTGACGCAGATATCTCGACAAGCCGAAGGATACGTCTCCATTAGCCTACGGAGTCGTATCCGTAACCCAACGGAGTCGTATCCGTAACCCAACGCAGCCATATTCTTAACCCCACGCAGCCATATCTATAGGCAAACGGAAGCACATCATTTATTTACCTCTTCACCTTCATATATTCCGTAGGAGTCATGCCATACTCCTTGGAGAAGCATTTGGAGAAATAACTGCTGTTGGAAAAACCAACGGTATACATCACCTCGGAAACACTGAACTTGCCCTGGCTCAGGAGCTCGGCTGCACGCTTCATACGCATCTCACGGATATACTCTACAGGCGTACGACCCGTTATCGCCTTCGTCTTGCGATACAGCTGTTTGCCACCTATGCCTATCACATCCTGCAACATCGAAACATTGAAGTCGGAATCAATCATGTGCTTCTCTATCGCCTCATTGATCTCTTCGAGCAGACGCTTGTCTGCCCCATCCAACTCGCAGACATTTACTTCCTTCTTTTCCTCTTCAGAAGACTCAGAGCGTGCAGGAACTGGTTCTGAGGATGATGACTCAGGCTCAGATACAGGCGAAGCGGATAACCCAGTGGCAACAGCTGATGGCTCCTCAGGTTTCTTCACATTCAGGTAGCGGACCATCAGAGCTGTCACCTCATCAAATGAATGATGAGCTACGGCAGCCTTCAAATCTTCCGTCAGACGGTTGAAGAAGTCCATACGCATCTGTACCTGCTCCAACACCTCAGCCTTCTGCTTCTGGGCATCAGCCAGTTCCTTGCGCAGAAAATACCAGCTTACCAGCCATGCCACAAACACGATGAGTGCCGTGATATAGAAGAGCTTGCACCACCATGAGAGATACCAAGGCGGCAGGACGGAGATGTCGAGCGAATAAACCTCGGCAGCTATCTTGCCTTCACCATCCACGGCATGAACCGTAAGATGATAATCGCCATACGACAAACCATTGTAGGTGATATCGATGTTGCTCGAGTTCAGATAATGCCAGTCGTGGTCGCTGCCTTCGAGTTTGTAAGCATAAACGGCTGAAGGATGATCAGCAAAAGGAAGGTCGGTGAGCTGCAAGGTGAAGTTGTTCTCATCACTCTTCAGTTTCAGGATTTCTCCACGCTCCTCACGAGCCTGTCCGTTTACGATGATTCCAGCCAGCATCAGGCGGGTAAACTGCTTAGGCTTCTGTGCTACATCGGAACTGATTGCCACATAGCCGTCATTGCCGCCCATCATTACCTCATGAGTCTGTCTGCTGTAACAGATGTTGAGCGGCGCAACAGAAGGAATCATGAAACGCTGGCTCTCGCCCTGTGGATTGATTACGCAGCATTCATTGCCCGATACCACCCATATCTTGCCTTCCACATCGCACATGGTACTTACCTTGCCACCAATCTGCCATGTCTTGGAAGAAAAGCTGTTACCCAGCACAGAACCGGCTGCATAATAACAGGTTACCGAACTGTTATCACCCATCCAGATATTGCCCTTGCTGTCTGCCATCAGATAGTTGACAACATCTGAGTTAGCTACCTGCACCACCTTCATATCGTTCGGATTGATGCAGTCGAGACGGGTATAGGTAGAAACCCAAATCCTACCCTTTCCATCCATCACCATCTGACCTACATGCAGACCAGAGAGCGCATTCTTTCCCTTGTCAGAGAAATGCCAGTCGGCTATGGTCTTGCCGCTCAGAAGAGCCGCCTTATCCATCACGAAAACACCGCCCTGATAAGAACCCATCCATATCCTGCCCTTCTTGTCCTGGAGAATATCGTAAGCCCAGGCAGTAGAATACTTGCCACTCTTATCGTAGACGATGAAGTTGCGCATCTGACGGGAACTGCGGTCATAGAAGTTGATGCCATGGTCGGTACAGATCCATACATCGCCGTCATGGTCTTCATAAATCTTGCGTACACGGTTATGACTCAGCGGGAAGGCAGAGCTGTTCTGCTTGTACCATGCCACATTCTGATAACCTTCAGCATTCCGGGTGAAATGAATCAGTCCGTTGGTACCGCCCATCCACCATTCGCCGTTACGGGTCTGGAGCATGGCATGGAGACAGTTGCCCTCACCCGACATCGTAATCTTATCGAGCGATACATAGCGGTAATAGGTATGGGTAGTGAGACGGGAGAGTCCATTGTCAGTACCCACCCATACATTCTGCCATTTATCTACAAAGCAAGCCCAGACGATGTTGTTAGGAATAGAAGCATCATCGCGGGAATCGTGGATATAATGGGTGATGGCATTGGAGAGTGCCATCTGATAGAGTCCGTTATCGGTTCCGATATAGAGATTGCCGGCAGCATCTGTAGAAAGACATTTGATGGAATTGCCGTTCAGAGCTGGAATCTGTGAGAAGTTCCTGAGCTGCAGGTCGGCACAATAGAGAGCGCCCTCGGTACCAATCCAGTAGCATCGGCGCTTGGCATCATAGGCGAGCGCATTGACCAGCGGCTGTTCTCCGGCACGGAGCGGAATCAGTCTGCTGCCGAGACGCAGACCAGCAAGCGAACCTACGAGCAAGCCTCGCGGAGTAGAGAGCAAGGCATAGACATCGCCACCGAAGTCAGTCTTACCACCCTTGATATCGAGCACACGGAGTTCCTTCAGCTGCTTGCGCTTCGCCTCATCGGCAAAAGCCTTCATGGCTGGTGTTTCGGCATATTGATAAGATTGCGTATCGAATTTCAGGATGCCGTTGCCAGTAGCCAGATAGAGCATCCTGCCCTCGAAACCGAGCGCATTGACACGCGTATTGCTGAATGTATGTTCCTGAAAATGGCGGTAGCCATGATAACCATCATAGCTGTAAAGACCGTTGTCGGTTCCGAGCCATATCATTCCATCACAGTCCTGGGTAATGGCACAAACGGACTGAGCACCTTCAAGGGAGGTGTTGACGAAACGCTGCGCATGGATGGCGAGCGAAACAAAGAGCATAGCAATTGCCATGCTGATGCGGTTTATAGGTTCTTTTGACTTTTTCATGTGTGCAAATTTACACAATATTCATGATAACGCCAAAAAATATCGGAGAAAATTCAAAAAAAAAAGAATCCCCTGGGAAAAATAGCCGCTGCTATTCCCAGAGGATCCGATATAAACTATATACTTTATAACCAACTGAAATCTGTCTCAGTCTTCTTATATTGCCTGGAGCGTAATCGACTTTTCGATATTTCGCTTACTGTCTTTTACCTTCAGGATGATGTCGCCCTTCTGCTTGCTGCTCTGTACGATGACAACGAGTTTGCCGGAGAAGAGTTTCATCTGAGGCTGGGCGAACGGTTCGAGCGATGTGGCATCGCCATTGCAAGCTGCCTTGAAAGTGCCGGCACCACTCACCTCGAAGGTCAGTTCGTCATCGGCAAGCGGACATTCATTGCCGTCCTTATCCTGCAGACTCACGGTGATGAAGGCAAGGTCGTTGCCATCGGCATTCAGCAGCACATTATGCTCATCGGTGCAGCCTTCTACCATGCAGGCAATAGGCTCATGATCAGGTGTTTCTACGCTGAACTTCATCTGTGCAGGCTCGCCGGCAGTACGCTTCACGTCCTCGCCAACCTTATCGCCATACTGGTTGTAGGTAACCACGCGAATCTCACCCGGTTCATACTTCACATTGTTCCAGCGCAGACGGTAGCGGTCTAGACGGCTTGACTTGTCCTTGCGCACTCTGCCCTGACTATTGCCGTTGACGAAAAGCTCGCCTTCCACACCATCGGTATAGCAATATACAGGGGTAACCTGTCCTTCTCTACCCTTCCAGTTCCAGTGAGGAAGAAGATGGGTAGTATGCTGCTGCTCGTTCCAGCGGGCACGATACATATAGTAGCGGTCCTTTGGAAGTCCGGCAAGGTCGCAGATGCCGAAGTAACTGCTGCGGCTTGGCCAGTAGGTATCGTAAGGAGTCGGCTCGCCCAGATAGTCGTAACCGGTCCATACAAACTCACCGATTACCCAACTGTAGTCATCCTGCATCTTCCAGTCATCATCCGGAAGATTGCTCCAGGAACAGTATTCGGTATCATAGCTTGAGCACTGACCATCAGGATAGGTAGCCTTATCACTTACCACTACCGGGAACTTGTATACGCCACGGGAGCTGACCGTAGAGGCGGTTTCTGAACCGAGGAGGAAGCCCTGGGGCAACTGCTCAATATTCTTATAATATTTATGTACGCGATAGTTGAAGCCCGGAACGTCCATCACCTGGGCAAATCCACTCTTCAGGGCAGCCTCAGCCTTGTCCATACCCTGGGTAACAGGGCGGGAAGGATCATACTGATGACAGATATCCTGCAGATGCTTGGCTATCTCCTTACCCTCCTTGCTCCACTGCTCAGGAATCTCGTTACCGATACTCCACATAATGATGCTAGGATGGTTGCGATGGTGCTTCACCAGATTGGTCATATCCTTGTCGCTCCACTCCTTGAAGAACTTGGCGTAGCCATTCTTGCACTTAGGATAAATCCACATATCGAAGCTCTCAGCCATTACCATCATACCGAGAGAGTCGCAGAGTTCCATCTGCATGGTAGAAGGCATGTTGTGGGCTGTACGGATGGCGTCGCAACCCATCTGCTTCATCATCTTGATCTGACGGATGAGAGCTGCCTTGTTTTCTGCAGCACCCAATGGACCGAGGTCGTGGTGCAGACAGACGCCCTTCAGTTTGCGGGTAACGCCATTGAGCTGGAAACCATAATCCTTGGATACGGCAATGGTGCGGATACCGGTCTTCAGGGTCTGGACATCAGCCACCTTCTTTCCTTCATATCGGGTAAGCTTTACCTGATAGAGATAAGGAGATTCCGGAGACCAGAGCTGAGGATTCGCCACCTTCAGAGTAGTCTTGATTTCAGGATTAGCACCTGTGACGATTTGCTCGGCAACCTTCTTGCCAGCCTCATCCAACAGGGCTATAACGGTTTTGCCCGACTTACCAGTCTTTCCTTCCAGCAGCGCATTTACTTCTACTTCAGCTTCCTGCTTATCAGCCTTCAGGGTACGGACGAAGGTATCCCAGGTAGAGAAGTTTTCGTTGCCATAGAGTTCTACGGAAACCGGACGGTAAAGACCGCCTCCCGGATACCAGCGACTGCTTTCCTCTACATTATTAAGATGTACCTCGATGAGATTACTCTTACCAAACTGGATGAAAGGTGTGATGTCGATGCGGAAGGCATTGTAGCCGTAAGCCCACTTGCCTGCCTCCTTGCCATTGACGCTGACAACAGGCTGGCTCATGGCACCGTCGAAGACGAGTACGGCACGCTTATAGCCCTTAGGAGCCGTCCAGTTCATCTTATACATACCCTCGCCTATCCAAGGCAGCGCACCAGAACGTCCCGACTTCTCGGTCTTTTCGGTTTCGCCATTCTGCTCGATGGCCACCATCTGCAGGTCCCATTTCTTATCAAAAGGACCCGAGATAGCCCAATCGTGCGGAACAGCTACCTGCTGCCACGCCTTGCCATCACGGGAGAAATCCCACGATGGCAAATTTATTATTTTTCGGCTCTGCGCCTGGCACACGGAAGAGAGCGCCAGGGCAAGAGTCATGAAAGCTATGCTTTTCTTGATCATATATATTATTTTCTATAGTTTGTTCTATATTCTATCTTCAGATTCGCTTCTATCGCTCCCAAAGGAAGCGAAGAAAGCTAACTTACCTGATTACTTGAAGGCATCGAGTGCAGCGGTTGGCTTGCCGCTGTTGTCGAAGGCTCCCTTGTCGTAGCCGTTCCAGCCACTGTTGCACTCAGGCTCCCAGTAGAACACACCCTCGCAGGTAGAGATTGCCTTGCAGCCATCCACCATCTTCTTGAGGAATGGAGCGGCATTCTCTGAATTCCACACCATACCAATCTCTGAGATGATGACATCGCAGTTGTATTTGCCGGAAAGGGTCTTGATGTTGCTGAGGCAATCATCAGAAACCTGCTCCCAGGTCTGGTCGGTAATCCAATCTGGATAGAGCGACATACCGATGACATCCCACTTGGCTCCCTTCTGCTTCAAACCATCAAACATCCAGGTATATTGACCCAGATTGTTTCCCTTGTCGAGATGCACAATCACCTTTGCCTCCGGATAAACCGCCTTGACAGCATTATAACCGGCATTGATGTAAGCGGCAAAGTTTGCCATGTTTTTAGAGGCACGGCCTGTTACCTTCAGGGCAGCATCGCCATCCGCATCATTCCAGAGCATGCCGTCGGTGGTCTCGTTACCTACCTGCACCCACTCTACGTTGACGCCTCTATCCTTCAAGGCATTCAAAACATCCTTGGTATGATCGGCAACCGCCTGCTTCATCTGATTGAAGTCATAGTTTTTCCAGGCAGCAGGAACGCCCTGCTTTCCAGGGTCTGCCCAAGTATCAGAGTAGTGGAAGTCTATCATCAGACGCATACCGAGCTGCTGAGCTCTCCATGCCTTTGCCACCACATCATTCTTTCCGTTCCATCCATCCTTAGGATTTACCCATACACGAAGGCGGATGGAGTTCATGCCGAGGTCGCGGAGAAGCGCCATGCACTCTGTAGCCTTACCATTGGCGTTATAGAACTTCTTTCCATTCTGCTCCATCTCTGTAATCCAACTTACATCTGCACCCTTGGCAAAGCCACCCATTTCGTATGTCTTCTCCTTTTCGGGAGTGGTATTATCATCATTGCTGCAACTCGTGCCCGTGATAGAGAACAAGAGCGCTGTAGCCAGCAACATGGCTTTTCCTATAATATTTTTCATTGTTATTCTGCCTTTAAGTTATTATTATAATGCAAAGATAATCAAATAAATGATTCTTTTCCAATAAGGAAACTTACTCATGATGAATATTCCGTGCAATCGTTTGCACGAAATATTCATTAAGCTATTCATACTTCCATGTCATGGTGTTGAGATCGGCTGTAACCGTAAACTCAGTTTCGCCATTCGCATCGCCAAACCAGATATCCCAAGCGCCATCAGCTGAAGTCAATTTAAACTGCTCGCCATCGGCACCATACCAGGTCTGCTTGTCGTCCTTGTTCTCGCCTACTTAGATGAAGCGGAAGTTCTCCCAGGCAGTTGGTTTGTACTTGCAGGTATAAATACCATCGCTCACCTTGTTCATCACGGCAAGAAGGGTTTTACCGTCCTTGCTGAATATGCAGAGGGTATTGCTTGCCTCAGGCTCTGGTGCTGTCTGGTTGCCTGATTCGATAGAGTAAGTCAGGTCGCTGTTCTCGCCCACCTTCACGGTAACGGTATAAGTACCCGCCTTGGGGATGTTCGCGCTGCCAGCAGCTGCGGCAGCTGTCATCTTGCCATCGGCAAGCGTATAGTTCATTGTCTTGACTACGGCTGCAGCATCGTCAGTAGCTGTAGCCTTGCTGTACTCAGCACCAGTAGCAACAATACTGATTGGTGTATTATCTGCTGTAGTTGTAATCACCTTTGTCCAGGCATAGTTAGGCGCATCATAGGTCATGTCCTCACCATTCAACTGCATCGCCTTGATGTAGGTTGGCTTGATTTCCTTAGCCTTTGTATCTACCACCGTATAATAAATACCTGTCTGACCAGGGAACCAGAAGTTCCATGCCGACTCCGTATTATCCATTTCATATACATGGCCATCCTGTCCTACGTTACCCCAAACGGTTCCATCATTCTCCTTACCCCAGAAGTGGCTCCATGAAGAAGCATTCATATAACCCGTATAGATACCATCCTCGTTTGGAGAATAGAGATAGGTCAGCACCTTGTCCTTATTCTCATTCAAGATGGTCATCTTGTCCATGTGTATAATATAAGGTGTAACGTTCACCTGACACACATTGCTGTAAGCAGCATCGAGATTGTTGCCCATCTGACTCTTGATGCGGAAATAGAGAGGCGTACTCTGCCCCGGAGTCGTTCCCAGGTCCTTGGCAAGGGTGTTGAGATCGGCACCGGTGAAAGCCTTGGAGAGATCGGTTACGGAATACTCCTTTACCGTAGCAAAGCTCTCAGAAGGTGATGCCTGCAGATAGGTTTTCAACACACCGTTGCCCGCAGGCTTGGTCTCGTCGCTCGAAAGCAAGGTAGGATTCTGCCAAGCCATCGAGAGCACAATGTCCTTCGTATTGTCTACAGACAGCACCACATCGCTGGCCGATGCCATCAGACTGGATGCCTTGAAGCCATCCAGATATATCTTGTCGCCACTCTCGTCGCAACTCACCAGGGCGGTGAGTGCGCAGAGAAGCATCATCAAGTTTCTAAATATCTTTTTCATTCTTTTATCCTATTAATAGTTGTCGTTATGAAGATTTGGATTTGCGGTAAGCTCGGTGTTAGGAATTGGATAGATGTTGTACTTGCTATCCACTGCCTGTCCATCGTGGACACCACCCTTCCACTGCCAGATGTACTTATTAGTAGTAAACTGACCATAGCGAATCAGGTCAGTACGGCGATAACCTTCATGATAGAGTTCACGGGCACGCTCATCGAGGATGAACTGGAGGAACTCATCATCGTTGGCAAAGTTGCTTGCCCATACATCAGAAGCATGAGAGCGCTCACGAAGCTGGTTGATCCAATAGATAGCACCCTGCTTGCGGGAAGCAATCACGTCAGGATCTGCAGCATCACTACCACCAGCCCAGTTATCCCAGTCATTATGCAGACGAACCACGCACTCGGCATACATCAGATAGACATCAGCCAAACGGAAGAGAGGGAAATCGGTATCCACACCTGCATCTCCTGTATTGGATGCAGTGGTTCCATCATCCTTCAGGTTACTCCATTTCTCAGAAAGATAGCCAGCGGTTTCATCGGTCATGCTGGTTACATCCTTGCTCTGACCATTGGTAAAGAACTTGCAACGCTTGTCACCATTGCCATCAATATCGGTCTGGGTAAACTTATCCACGAACTCAGGACGAAGACGGAATTCACTCCAGCCGGCAGTTACACCATAATCGGCTACATTCTGGTTGGCATTCGACATACTTACCTGTCCACAAACCAGATAGGTAGAAGAACCCCAGCTTACAGTATGCTCAGCACTTACCGGCAAGGCGAAGATAATTTCGTTGGTACGCTTATCATTATCAGCATTGAAGAGCTTGCTGTAATCAGACTCCAAAGAGTAGCCCATATCCATCACCTTCTCACAAGCCTCCTTGCACTCGGCATACTTGGCAACGCCGGTATAAACCTCGCTGTTCAGATAAAGCTTGGCAAGCAAGGTATAGGCAGCACCCTGAGAAGCCTGACCGTAAGGACAGGTGGATGCTGGAAGCATATCACCTACACAATCCTTCAACTCGCTCTCAATATAATCAAATGTCTGCTGAGGAGTATAACGAGGAGGAATGTAGCTGCCCACAGGGTCGTTCTCTGTCACCATCGGAATGTTGCGATAGAAATCGAGGGCATGGTAATAGAACAGAGCGCGCATAAAACGGACTTCAGCCTTATACTCCTTCATCTTCTCAGCATCAGCACCTGAGAAATTGGCATTATTGGCATTGCGGAGGAACTCGTTGCAGAGGGCGATGTTGTAGTAGATACGATAATACATATCTGATACCCAGGCATCGTTAGCATCCCAGGAGAGATAAGTAAGACCCGTAGTCTGCTCACCTGTCAGCCAGGTAGAGGCAAATTCATCGGTACCACACTCCTGCATATTGATAAACATACGCATGTAGTCGAAGCCACTGCCGCCGTTCAATACGGATTCCATATCCTTATTATCGCCGCCCTTGCCCTGACCGCTAGTCACCATGGCAGCGTAAATCTTACCCAGCACAGCCTCATAATTGGCAAGCGAGGTATAAACATCCTTAGAGGTTGTCTCTGTATGAGGATATTGGTCAAGATCGGAAACACAGCTGGTAGTGCCTGTCAGCACCGCTGTTCCCATCATCATACTATATAATATATTCTTAAGTTTCATTGTTATCTGTTTTGATTGTTAGAACTGAAGTCCGAGGCTTACTGAGTAAGTGCGAGGACGTGGATAGAATGAGTTGTCCATTCCGTTTGGCACCTCAGGATCTGTACCTGAGTAACCGGTGATGGTGAATACATTCTGTACCATCGCAGATACGGTGAGCGAAGCCCACTTGTTGATCTTGCCTACATTGTAACTCAAACTCAGGTTGTCGAGTTTCAGGAACGAAGCATTCTCTACGTAGTAATCAGAGAGATACTGACGGGTCTTGAAACCTGTCTTCAGGAAGCTGGTATTGAGGTTGTTGAGTTGTGAGTTGTTGTAGCTTACTGTCTCAAAAGCACCTGTACTCATACCCATGCCGTTGTATACATAGTTGTCGATGTTGGCACGGAAACTCATACCGAGTGTCAGCTGCTTGTATCTCAAAGATGTACTCAAGCCCATGATGTACTTAGGGGCTGGAGAATGATAGCGGTAGAGATCTGACTCATTGATTTCGCCATCATTGTTCAAATCGGCATAAGCACCCTCGATAGGCTTGCCTGTCTTTGAGTCGTAGAGCTGATGATATACATAGAACATGTATGGCTCATATCCCTCTGAGAGTACCTGGAACTGGTAAGCATCGATAGATGGACCTACCTTCACGTTGGTCTGGCTTCCACCCTTTATCAATGAAAGGTTCTTCACCTTCATGTTCTGCCAGGTAAAGTTGTAGCTCAGGTTCCACTCCCAGTCCTTGGTCTGGATAGGGGTTGCATTCAGAGAAACCTCGATACCCTTGCTGTCCACATTACCTACGTTGGTAAGGATAGTCTTTGAGAAGTTGGTACCTGCTGCTGTTGGTACTGATGCCAACAGGTCCTTGGTCTTGCGGGTATAGAAATCGATGGCACCACCGATACGGCCATCCAGGAATCCGAAATCAAGACCGAAGTTCCAGGAGGTTGTAGTCTCCCACTTCAAGTCTGATACGTATGCCTCAGGACGGTAAGTATTGATATACTGTCCGTTGATGAATGCTTCGGCACCTGTCACGCTGTAGGTATAAACCGGCAGATAGTTGTAGTTGCCGATACCTTCCTGCTGACCGGTAACACCATAGCTGGCACGGAGTTTCAAGTTAGAAAGTACTTTCTGGTTCTTTAACCAAGGCTCTTCTGTCAAAGTCCAGCCCAAAGCCACAGATGGGAAAGTACCCCAACGGGTATCCTTAGAGAAACGGGAAGATGCGTCTCGACGAACGGTAGCCGTCAGGAGATACTTTCCATCGAATGAATAGTTGATACGTCCGTAATATGACAACATTACATGACGGTAATCTGATGCCTTTACGGTTGACAGGTTTGTGCCTGCCGCACTTTTGGTATAATAAAGAGGTGTAGTACTCTTCCAGTACTGGTAGTCGTAACCGGCTGTCAGATCTACATTACTCTTGATATCTTCGAAATACTTTGCATAGTTGGCATAGAGGGTAAGCAAGCGGTTCTCGTTCTTCTGAGGACCATACTTGTAATCGCTACCGCCCAAAGACTCATCCTTGTTGTAGCTCTGTGCTGCGTAGGCAGGAACATAAACGGTTCCATCGCCCTTGGCATAGTCAGCACCCACGGTAGCATGGAGCTTGAGGTCTGGCAGGAAGTGAACCTTGTAATCTACATCCATCGAACCGATGAAGCGGCTTACCTTACTCTTTGAATCATACAGATCAACCAGACCGCGAGGGTTTCTTACACCGGCATTCACTGGATAGCCATCAGCATCGAGTGCCTCATTATAGCCACCATATTTGTCGTTGCCGGAATAAACCGGGATGGTTGGGTTGAATGTGGCAGCTGCCCATACGGCACCACCATTATTGAATGAGTTGTTATTGAGGGTTCCCTTGGCATTGATGGTCAACTTCAGGTGATCCTGGAAGAAGCTAGGAGTCAATACCACGTTACCTGTCCAACGCTCTACATTATCTTTGCGAACCAGACCGCTCTGGTTGTAATAGCCTACAGACACACGGAATGGCAACCACTTGTCGATGCTGCCGCTCACGCTGAGGTTATTATCTGTACCGAAGGCTGTGCGGTAAACCTCATCGTTCCAATCGGTATTGGCTGTACCGAGCAATGACTTTTGGTTATCTGTACCGTACTGGTTGATGACATTCACAAATTCATCACGACTCAGCATATCTACCATCTGCGCACGGGTCTGCAAACTGTTGGTGGTATTGAAGTTCACCTTTACAGCACCCTGCTGTCCCTTCTTGGTGGTAATGATAATGACACCGTTAGATGCACGGGAACCATAGATGGCTGTAGAAGAAGCATCCTTCAATACAGTCATGCTCTCGATATCAGAAGGGTTGATCATGCTGAGGAAGTTGCTGCTGTTACCCGAGATACCACCCTGCTCCAATGGCACACCATCGAGCACGATAAGAGGGTCGTTGCTGGCATTAAGAGATGCACCACCACGCACACGGATGGTACTACCGGCAGAGGCAGAACCACTGTTGGACATAATCTGCACACCCGAAACCTTACCGTTGATCAACTGTTCTGGAGAAGAAACGAGACCTTTATTAAAGTCCTTCGATTTCACGGTAGCTACGGAACCAGTCAGGTCACTCTTTCTTGCCGTACCATATCCGATGACCACGACATCAGCCAGCGCCTTGCTGTCAGATTCGAGTTTCACCTTCATATTGTCTGAGATAGAAAGTACCTTATCAATATAACCGATATAAGATACCTTGATCTTCTTGGCTGAAGAAGATACCTGAAGACTGAAGTTACCGTCAAAATCAGTAACTGTACCGCCCTTTTCGCCTTCCACCATGACAGTGGCGCCAATCAGAGCCTCACCATTCTGCGCATCAGTCACCTCACCTTTGATGGTTCTTGTCTGCGCCATGAGTTGCAGACATCCGATGACGAACAATGCCACGAGAAGCAAACTTCTCTTTGCTAAATTCTGGATTGCGTTCATTGTTTTACTTTTAGGTTGCGTTTTACGTTTAAATATTACGTTTAAAATTGTTTTCGGTTGCAAAAGTAGGGAAAAGAGAAGAAAACAGCAGATAGATTTAAGACAAAAATAAAGAAAAAACGGACAAAAGCAAATCTTTATCTAGCTTTTGTCCGTTTTTTCTTTAAAGAGGCAGGAATCTTTAAATCAGTTCTATACCTTTACTCTTTTACAGGTACAAGTTTAATACCGAAGAGGTTGCATGTATCCTGCTTTGTAATAGTATGAGAACCTGCATCCAATGTTACAGTCATTGTCTTAGCTGTTGAATCAATAACTGCATTTACTTCAGCAGGCTTCTTTCCATCAATTTTGGCGTTCGTCTTGCTATCTGCAGAACTGAAATAAAGGGTCATTGTGACTTTCTTATCAACAGTTACTGAGATATTAGTTGCAGACTCCATCTTTACACAAGTAGAATATGAAGTGCCGTCAATAGTAGCAGTTCCCTTATTTGTAGCATAGTTACCTGAAACTGTTACTATGCTACTTGAAGGCTTAGAATCTGTGAATGTTACCAAAACAGTACCCTCAATAGGAGTTACTGTGCTACCACCTTCGCCAGAACCACCAGTGCTGCCACCTTCAGCAGAACCACCATCGCCAGAAGCATTGCTCTCACCGAACACCTTAACAACACCAGAAGTATAAGCGTCAAGAATACTTGCCAAAGCAGGCCATGGCTGCTGGTGACCATTGGTTACTACCGTCTCATCAGGAATAACGAAATCAATGTCACCATGATTCAAACGACCTGCACCATAGAAGCCTTCTACGATAGAAGGAACATCTTCCGCCTTATCTGCAGCGTATGCATACATGAGGCTTGAGTTGGTATCGAAGTTATCATAAGAAGTACCACCTACCAAAGTCTTTACACTTGCAGGAACCTGCTCACTTGGATCAGAAACCTCGTAGGCATCGAAGCTTGTATTGTTTTCTGAGTATGGGATATAGCTGAAGTTTTCTGGCTTGTTGGCAAATACATTGCCGTATGCCTTAATCAGACCACCATTCTCACCAGAGAAAGTACCATCGCCCTTGGCATCAGTACCCTGCTCAGAACTCATGATAGGACGCTTGGTTGCATCAAAGTAGTTAGACTCCATGAACACACTTGAGCCCATTGTCGCACCAATACCATAAACATCATTGTGCTGATAGTAGTTGTTGTACATGTGAACACTCATAGTACGAATACGAGCCATACGAGAGTCAGAATGGTCGAACCAGTTATGATGATAAGTAATATAGTTAGGACCAGTTTCACTCTTCATACCGCACATAGAAGCCTTACCATTATCCCAGAAGCGGTTGTATGCTACGGTTATATACTTGGAGTTACCCTTGATATCTACAGTACCATCACCCTTGGCCTGGTCGGCAGCGCCACCCTTCTTGCCATAGAAGAGATCCATGTTGTGAATCCATACATGAGAGTTATTGGTATCAAGAGACATGGCATCATCCAGGCAATGCATGATAGCAAAGTTACGGAACTCTACACTCTCAGCCTCTCTAAGCAAGAAGCCGAAGCCATATACGGTAGCATCATCACCGACACCTTCGAATGTCATATTCATCTTAGCTCTCTTAACCTGCAAACCTTCTGCAGAACTTGAAATGTGATCCAAATCAGAAAGATTTACCTTACCGATGATACGGAAGGCGATAGGAGTAGTATCCTTGCCCTTAGAATAAGCATCAATAATAGACTGAAGACCTGTAATCGTCTCAAGCTTACCAGTATTAACTGTTGTAGAAACGGTCTTAGCTGTCTTGGCTGTAACATACAGAACCTTAGCACCAGCCTTCAAAGTACCATCATTATTATAAGCACCTACACCATCATACTTGAAATGAGCAAAGCCTTCACGGTTGTAGTTCTTTACTACCAAATTAGAAACTGTATTTGCACCAGCAATCTCTTTACCGTCAGCATTTACAGGAACAACCTTTACAGAATAAGTACCAGCCTTCAAACCGAGGACATCGGCACGATAGTAAGAAGCATACTGACGAACCAGCTGAGCATCAATCTTCTTGTCACCTACATATACATCCTAATTTCCGCAACACTATAATTTAATATT
>UMDN01021911.1_pt1 | contig 15580 bp, 10 predicted proteins | sample 1964491 | NCBI WGS metagenome assembly UMDN01 (sample SAMEA4835994, study PRJEB28245) | human gut metagenome | biome: gut microbiome; material: fecal sample | place: Denmark | collected 2008 | reverse complement strand
ATCCGATGACGGGTTTCTTTTTAATGATAATAGATGAATATTTTATGAGAATATAGAATATGTATATTGCACGTTTTATTGTATTGTTTGAACACTCTATGTTACATATGGACAAATATTTTTTTCCTGCTTTCTTTTTTATACTTTTGGTATATTATAGTTTAATTATGCGTAATTTATTGATAATTAAATTGATTTATCTAATATGTATGCGTTCGTATAGTTCTGTTCTATAATTTTATTCTATTTCGATAAGATGAATTTTTTCTATTAATTCTATTTGATTATAAAATATTATTTTTATATTTGCACAAAATGATAATATGTATGAACAAATAATAAATTGTTTATGAGAAAACCGAATTATGACAAATATCCTGCTACGGTAATTGATGGGAATATCTTTCAAGGATGGGGTGAGATACGTGGTGTTCTTGCATCCAAATTGTCTGAAAAAGCTGTATTAGCAGTCGACTGCTATACTGGGGTGTATGAAAAAGAACTTATAGATGAGCTTTCTTTACTTCAGCCGGCAGAAATTATTCTGGTGAATGAATTGTATAAAGATGAGAAGGTTATAGCTGAAATGACAGAACGCTTTATGACTGATGATGTGTTGTTTGGCTATGTAACCAATTTATGCTTGGCGGATTATTTTGATAGTGAAAAGCTGGCGGCTGCACAAAAAAAAGTCAGTGAAAGCAATAAGCTTGTTATTGTGTTAGGTACAGGAGCGCATATGGTTGCCCCTGAAGCAACGCTTGTGTATGTGGATATGGCCCGTTGGGAAATTCAGCAACGTTTTCGTCGTCATGAAGTAAAAGCTTTAGGTATAGACAATCGTAATGAAGCTGTTTCGCTCCAATATAAAAGAGGATATTTTAATGATTGGCGTGTATGCGATCGTTATAAAGATTCATTGTTTCATGAGGTAGATTTTTGGTTGGATACTCATATTGCAGGACAGCCTAAAATGATTGATCGTGAAACTTTCTTTAAAGGCATTGAGAAAACATCTACGAAACCTTTCCGTGTTGTTCCTTTCTTTGATCCGGCGCCATGGGGAGGACAGTGGATGAAGGAGGTATGTGATTTGGACCGCAGTAAGCAAAATTACGGTTGGTGCTTCGACTGTGTGCCCGAGGAAAACAGCCTTTATTTTGAAGTAAATGGTGTACGCTTTGAATTACCTTCAGTTGATTTGGTATTGTTGAAAAGTAAAGAATTACTTGGAGAGCCTGTTGAAGCACGTTTTGGAAAAGACTTTCCGATACGTTTCGACTTCTTGGATACAATAGGTGGTGGAAACTTAAGTTTGCAGGTACATCCTACAACCCAGTTTATCCGCGAGAATTTCGGTATGTACTATACACAGGACGAAAGCTACTATCTGCTGGATGCAGAAGAAGATGCTGTTGTTTATTTAGGTGTAAAGAATGGAGTAGACCGTGAGGCTATGATAGAGGATTTACGCAGGGCACAGCGTGGTGAAATCGTGTTCGATGCTGAAAAGTATGTAAACAAGATACCGGCCAAAAAGCATGACCATTTCTTGATACCTGGAGGAACAATTCATTGTTCTGGTTCAAACAGTATGGTACTTGAAATCAGTTCAACTCCCAATCTGTTTACTTTCAAACTTTGGGACTGGCAGCGTTTGGGACTTGACGGAAAACCTCGTCCAATAAATGTAGAACGTGGAAAACATGTCATCAATTGGAATAGAAATACGGATTATGTATATGAAAAACTTCGTAACCATGTGACCTTGATAGGTGAAGGTGAAGGTTGGATGGAAGAACGTACCGGTTTGCATGAAAATGAGTTTATTGAAACCCGTCGTCATCGGTTCTCTGTTCCTGTATTGCACCATACTAACAACAGTGTGAATGTGTTCAATCTATTGGAAGGAGAGGAGGCTATTGTAGAAAGTCCTACTCATTCATTCGAGCCATTTGTAGTACATTATGCTGAAACCTTTATTATTCCGGCTTGTGTAGGTGAATATACTATCCGTCCTTATGGTTTGTCAGAAGGTAAGGAGTGTGTGACAGTGAAAGCTTATGTACGCTTCTGATAGTAGAAAAACAGAGTAATAAACCTTTAAAGAAGCCTTAAAAATATGTACGAAAATGACAAACGAATAGTATTGACCCTTGATGCAGGAGGAACTAATTTTGTTTTTTCTGCCATCAGGGGCAATCTTCAGATTGTTTCGCCAGTTTGTATGCCTTCTTGCTCGGACAATCTGGATAGATGCCTAGCCACTTTAGTGGCTGGTTTTGATGCCGTAATTAAAAGCTTGGATACACCTCCTGTTGCAATCAGCTTTGCCTTCCCGGGTCCGGCAGATTATAAAAATGGAGTGATAGGTGGAAACTTGCCTAACTTCCCTTCTTTTCGTCAGGGAGTAGCTCTTGGTCCATTTTTGCAACATCATTATGGCATTCCTGTTTATATAGAAAATGATGGAAATCTGTTTGCTTATGGTGAGGCTTTATCTGGAGCTCTTCCTATGGTAAATAGAGAATTGGAGGCAATGGGGCATAACCGGAAATATAAAAATTTACTGGGAATAACGTTAGGTACTGGCTTTGGAGCTGGGGTTGTAATAGATAACAGATTGTTGACAGGAGATAATGGCTGTGGAGGGGACGTTTGGCTGATGCGTAACAAGAAGTATCCTTCAATGCTTGCAGAAGAAAGTGTCAGTATTCGTGCCGTTAAAAGAGTGTATCGTGAATTGTCAGGAGTACAGGATGCCGATCTGACTCCTAAAGATATCTATGAAATTGCTGAAGGTATAAAGGAAGGTGATAAGAAGGCTGCAATAGCTAGTTTTCAGGAATTAGGAGAAATGGCTGGAAGTGCAATTGCATCTGCACTGAATATTGTAGATGGGTTAGTAGTAATAGGTGGTGGACTAGCCGGTGCTTCTCACTATATATTACCGGCTTTAGTAAATGAACTGCGCGCTACATTATCAATGTTTTCAGGAGAGCAATTCCCATGTTTGCAGATGGAAGTTTATAACTGGGAAGATGAAATGGACAGAAAGAAGTTTCTGGATTATCAACATCGTGAGGTCTTGATTCCCGGAACGTCAATTAAAGTACCCTATAATAATACGAAACGCATTGCAGTGATGTGTAGCCGTGAAGGAGCAAGCTGCTCTATCATGCGAGGTGCTTATGCATATGCGTTATCACAGCTAGAAGTTTAGTTTTCTTTAGGTAACAAGTTTTCAATAGGTATATATTAATTGGTCTATTAAAATTATTAACTTTTAAATCTTAATTAATTTATGAAACATGTAATAATGTGTTTTGTAGCTAGTTTGTTGCTTTCGTTGGTTTCCATACCAATGCTGGCACAACAACAGTCACGACTCATATCTGGTATTGTTAAAGATGAGTCAGGTGAGCCAATGATTGGTGCTAGTGTATTAGACGTTTCCACTAAACAAGGTACTATTGCTGATATAGACGGTAAATTTACTTTGGAAGTGACTTCTTCTTCTAAACTGCAAATATCATTTGTTGGATATAAAGACCAGATTATTTCTGGAAAAGATTTGAAAAAAGATATGATAATTGTTTTAAAATCTAATACAGAAATGATTGATGAACTGGTAGTTGTAGGATATGGTACACAGAAAAAAGTAAATCTTACAGGAGCTGTTGCTTCTGTTTCAACATCTGATATTCAAGGAAAACCTGTTACGAATATTGTTGAAGCTTTGCAAGGAACAACTTCCGGATTAGTAATTCAGCAGTCTAACTCAGCTCCAGGTGCACGTCCTAGTATTAATATTCGTGGATTAAATACGATGAATAATAATGACCCGATGGTTCTGATTGATGGAATTATTGGTGATATTCAAAATGTAAATCCTTCAGATATTGAAAATATTTCAGTATTAAAAGATGCTTCATCTACAGCTATCTATGGTTCTCGTGCGTCAAATGGTGTTATTTTGATAACAACTAAAAAAGGTTCTGCACAAAAAAATGAAGTAACTTATGAAATGCAGTATGGATGGCAGTCTCCTACTTGTTTACCGAAAGTCGTTGATTCATGGGTATATGCAGAAATGCGAAATGAAGCATTGGTAAATTCTGGACAGCCTGCGGCTTTTACTCCAGAGCAGATTGCATATTATCGTAACGGTGGTCCTAATTGTAAATGGATTGAAGAACTTTATAAGAAAAATTCTCCTCAACAAAGCCACAATTTATCTTTTTCAGGTGGCAATGATAAAACAACTTTTTTGGTTTCATTAGGGTATATGGATCAAAATAGTATGTTTAAAGGACCGGATTATGGTCAACAAAGATATAATGGACGTTTAAATTTGAGTCATAAAGTTTCAGAGCGTTTTAATTTCAGCACAACCGTTGCATATGCTCGTAATGAAGTTAAAGATCATGCTTATTGGACAGAATGGATTATAGAGCAAGCAACTCGTATGCCTTCTATTTATCCGATTAAAGATGAAAATGGAGCATATACTTATCCTAGTGGTAGTAATTCGAATGCTTTAGCCCGACTGGAACAAGGAGGTTATCGTCAGAACTCTAATGATGATGTATCTGCAACACTTAATGCTGAGTTGAAGATTTGGGATGGACTAAAATTGAAAGGAATGATTGGTGGGCAGTTGTATAACAATCGTACTCATGAAAATAGAAAAGCAATTGAAGCTCCTGCTTCTGGTGATACAGAAAATCGTATGACAGAACAGTTTGCTCGTTCATTGAATCTTACAACTAACGTGATGTTGACTTATGATAAGTCGTTTGGTAAGCATACGGTAGGTGCAATGGTCGGATATTCTTATGAAGGAGGTAGTGACAAAGGATATGATACATATCGTGTGACAGAAACATCTGATTTTGATATAATGGTTGGTACTCAGACTTCTAATGTTGGAAATTCAGGAAGCGGAAGTGACTGGTCTATTTATTCGGAATTTGCACGTCTCAATTATAATTATGATGAGAAGTATTTATTTGAAGCAAATTTACGTAATGATGCTTCTTCAAAATTTGCAAAGGGTAATCGTTCAGCTCTTTTCCCCTCGTTCTCTTTGGGATGGAGAGTTTCAGAAGAAAGATTTTTCGAGAAACTAAAAGAACATGTTTCTTCTTTAAAGTTAAGAACTTCATGGGGATTAGTTGGAAATAACAGAATTGATAACTATCAATATTTATCATCTGTAACAGTTTCTCCTAAATATAATTTTGGAAATACAATAGTAAACGGGGCCTCGTTTGCAGCTGTTAATACGGATATAAAATGGGAAACAACTGCAATGTTCGATTTGGGTATAGATGTTGGATTCCTTAATAATTCATTGAATATTACAGCTGATTTCTTTAATAATGTAACTCGTGACATTTTAATAGGTTTACCCGTTCCAGGTATGTTTGGTGGAGGTAGCCCTGTCCAGAATGCTGGAAAAGTGAGAAATCGCGGTTGGGAATTAAATATGAATTACCGATTCAAGACTGGGCAGGTAGAACATTTTGTTTCAGGAAATGTTTCTGATGCTGCTAATGAGGTAATAGATACTCGTGGTGTTGAATGGATTAATGGGGCCGATGTTAATACAATTATCAAAGAAGGATATCCTATTAATTCTTATTATGCTTATAGAGTTAACGGTATATTCCAAAATGATGAAGAGGTTGCACAGGGACCTTGGTTGGATGGGATAACTCCAAAACCTGGAGATCTGCGTTATGTTGATAAAAATAACGACGGCTTGGTGAAAGAAAGTGACGACCGTTTTATACTTGGAGATAATTTCCCTCATTATACTTATGGATTTAGTTATGGATTTACTTGGAAAGGTTTCGATTTTTCAATGTTTTGGCAAGGTGTAGGTCGACGCAATGTTTGGTTACGTGGTGAATCTGTAGAAGCTTTTCATAATAATAATGAAGGACCAGTTTTTGACTTTCATTTAGATCGCTGGACTCCGAATAATCCGGATGCTTCTTATCCACGTTTAACTGTAGGTGCAGAGTCTGCTAACAATGCTGCTAAATCTAATTTCTGGATTCAAGATGGCTCTTATTTACGATTGAAAAATGCTCAGATTGGTTATACTTTCCCGCAAAAATGGATGAGAAAAGTATATGTGAAAAATTTAAGAATTTATCTGAGTGGTCAGAATTTATTTACATTAAGTCATATAAAAGGCGGATGGGATCCTGAAACTACTGATGGTGGAGGACGTATTTATCCTGTTTCTCGCGTAATATCTATGGGATTAAACATTAAATTTTAATAAGCTATGAGAACATTTAGTATGATGAAATATATAGTAGGAGGAATACTTCTTAATTCTGTTGTAGCATGTGTTCCTCTTGACACAGAACCATACGACAGAGAAACTGATTTAAGTTTTTGGGAAAAAGAGGGTTCTGCTTTATATGCATTAAACGCATGTTATCCTACCTTGTATAGTGCGGAGGAGGTATTGTATGCCGATGCTATGACAGATAATGCATATACAAAAGTACAAACAGGGTTTAATCAGTCTATAGGAAATGGTAGCTATTCTACTGCTTATCCTTATGTAGAATCTGTCTGGGATAGTCGTTATGCAGGAATCCGTGTATGTAATCAATTACTGAACAATATTGATAAAGTTCCTGGATTGAGTGAGGAACTTCGGAACAGATATTGTACTGAAGCTATGGTAATTCGGGCTTTTCATTATTTTGAGTTGTATTCTCGTTTTGGTGATGTACCCTATTTTACTAATGTTATAACAATTGAAGAATCTCAACAGCTTCCTAGAACCAGTAAAACTGAAATTATAGCAAATATTTTAGGAGAACTAGATCAGATTATCGATAATGATTATTTACCGGCTTCTTATAGTTCTAGCGAAGATAAAGGACGTATTACCAAATGGGCTGCTATGGCTTTAAAAGCACGTATATTACTTTTCGAAGGCCGTTGGGAAGAACTTAAGAATGTAACTTCTACTATAATGACTCAAGGTGGTTTTAACTTGTTTAATAGCTATAGTGGTTTGTTTGAAGTTGCTAATGAAAATAATGAAGAGGTAATTTTAGATCTGCAATATCTGTCGCCGGACCGTGAGCATCAAACTCAATATCAGTTCTTGCCTCCGACTTTAAAAGGCTATGCTCAACTTGCTCCTTTAAATGAACTTGTACAGTCATATATAACAGACAATGGCAAGGCTATAGATGAAGCTGGTGCTAATTATGATCCAGCTAAACCTTTTGAACATCGTGACCCACGTTTGGCTGCTACAATCTGCTATACGGGAAATAGTTATATTTTGCCAGATGGAACGACACAAGTTATCAATTGTGACAAGGGAAGCAATCCAGATGGTTACGGATTTAGTTCTAATTGTTCACCAACTGGGTATTATATAAAGAAGTACTGGGATAGAACGTACAGAGATAATTTGTATTCGGGATTGAATATTATTTTGATTCGTTATGCTGATGTTTTACTTATGAATGCTGAAGCTTTAGTCGAATTAGGTGAATTCTCCGAAACAGACTGGAATAAAACAATTCGTCCGCTTCGTGTGAGAGCTGGATTTACAGATGAACAGGCTCTGAAATTTCCAGGAGCATCTGCAGATTTGAGAGAAATAATCAGACGGGAGCGTCGCTCTGAGCTTGCATTAGAGGGCTTGCGTTTGAAAGATATCGTACGTTGGCGTATAGCAGATAAGGTAATGAACGGCTATTGTCACGGTATTTATACCGGTGATGCAGTTGGTACAGATGATGGGTATGTAAGGGTTGAAAATAGAGTTTTCGATGCAGATAAGCACTATTTGTGGCCTATACCTCAGAGTGAAAGAGATTTAAATCATAATTTGACACAAAATCCTAATTGGTGATAAATATGAAAACGATATATATTTTTTTATTTTCAATATTGTTTTTGACTGGATGTTCTGAAGATTATAAGCTCGATGAAAGTTTTACTTTGCCTACAGAACTGTCTGGACCAGAAGAGGTTGCTATTGATTTACAATCTTCTGAAAATATCGTGTTAACATGGAATGGAGGTGCTAATGATGGCGGAGTTTTATTATATTCTGTGCTGTTTGATAAAGGAGATGGGAACTTCTCTGAACCCATATATACTTCTCAAAGTGATTTTGGTGCTACCCGCCAGCTTACATTAACTCATGTTATATTGAATAAAATTGCTCGCGAAGCTGGATTGAAGACTGCTGAAACAGGTAAAGTGAAATGGACAGTGGAAGCTTCTCGTGGAGGAGTAGTCAGACGTTCACAAGAATGTGGAGAAATACTGATAACACGTCCGGCAGAAGAAATCCCAGAACAATTATATCTGTTGGGGTCAGCTACAGAAAACCAGGGAACAGCTCCTGTTCCTTTCCGTAAAGAGAGTGATGGTATTTTTGTTATCTATACGAAGCTGAGCTCTGGAAATATTTATTTTACTGATGCTTTAGAGGATGGTGTAAACTATACAGTTGACAGTTCTGGAAGATTAATAGAAGGCGATGAGGCCTATAACGTTGAAGCGGAAGAAAATGTTGTTAGATTAACACTGAATTTTAATGCTAAAACTATTTCTAAAGATATTATCTCGGGAGTGAGAATGATCTGGGGAGCAACTTTTGACGTAATAGCAGATATGCAGTATGTTGGTAATGGATCCTTTAAGAAAGAAAATGTCAATATCAAATTTGTAGATCCTAATGATCCTACTACAAATCCTCCTTCTTGGCTTACATGGGTTGAAGAACGTTACTATTTTATATCAACAATAAATGGTGCCGATGTTTGTTGGGGAAGAGGAGATAATGTCTCGGCTGAACAACCTGGTGAGAGTGAACCTGCAACTTTCTATGAATTACATGAGTTTGCATGGAGCCAGTGGGATCATCTGTGGAAAATGAGTCATTCTTTGAATAAGAAAACTTGTACTGTAACGATTGAAACAAATGCAAATAATATGATGATTCATTCGTTCTCTGATGTGAAATAATAGATAAAATACGATTATATATCTCGGAGGATTACATAAATCCTTCGAGATATAAAAATAAATTATAGTAGATAAGTATATGAAAAGATTTATATATGTAAGTGCTTTGGCACTCTCTTTATTTTGCTCCTGTGAAACAGGTGTTGAAGAGTGGAATCCTACAGGTCCTCAAACGCCTCCTCCTTCTCAAGAAGTTGTAGATTATGCAGCAAGAGGATATGAAGTTTTTGAGTTGGTCCAAGAATATTATAAGACAGGTAATTTGTATCGTGAGAATTTCCCGGTACAGTCAGGAGATGGTACTTATTCTTTTTTGTGGCCTTATAATTGTTTGACTACCGGAGCTGCATTTCTTACTGACTTGGAATATGATGTTGATTATAAGACATTGATAGATGGCTTGTCATATTATTGGATGGAAAGCAATGGACAACATCAGGTGGCTGGATATGGTTCTAGCACTGATGGAACGGCAGGAAGGGCGGATAGATTTTACGATGATAACTCCATTGTAGGAATTAGTCTGTTGGAGGCTTATGAACGTTTAAATGATGAGGCCTATCTTAATCGTGCTGGACAAATTGTAGATTTCCTGAAATCAGGGAAAGATGATATTTTCGGAGGAGGCATATGGTGGAATGAATCTTTGAAAAATGTAGCAGGAAATGAAAGTTCTAATAAACCTGCTTGTGCAAATGGTTATGCTGTGCAGTTTCTTTTAAAGTATTATGAAGTTTGTCCTCAAGAACGCAAAGAAGAAGTATTAGCTTTTGCTAAAGAACTTTATGAGTGGATAAAAACGAACTTGAGGGATAATACGGATAACTGTTATTGGAATAGTAAAGATGCTTCAGGTACAATCAATAAGACTAAATGGACGTATAATGTAGGTGTTATGATTCAGAATGGTGTATGCTTATACAAGATTACAAATGATGAAAATTATCTGAATGAGGCAAAAGCATCGGCTCAAGGGGCATATGGCGTATTTGTTCGTTCGGTGAATGGTATAGGATTAGCGTATCCAGATCATGATCCGTGGTTTAATACAAAATTATTAAGAGCCTATATTGATATTGCACCTTATGATCCGAATGTAAAACAGTATATAGATGTATATGCTAATTATATCAATTATGCATATGAACACGCACGTACTCAGGAAGGCTTCTTTTATGAGGACTGGACTGGTAAAGATCCTAAAAGAGCATCTCAGTTATTGATGCAGGATGCTGTAATTGAATCTTATGCAGTATTAGCTTTATATTATAATAGTCAGTTATGAGAATAATGAGATATCCTATTTTTTTTGTGTCTGTATTATTTCTTTTGTCTGCATGTAATAAGAAACAAACAAAAGAAACGCCTTATATGGATAGGGCTGAAGAATTATTTCAAAATGTATGGAGTAAGTATCGAGTACCTCAATATGGACTTTTTGCTGAGCATTATCCCAATACTTATAAACCGGATTTGACATATTTTCAAGATTCTACTCATAAGGCGCAAGAAACTTCTTATTTATGGCCGATGAGTGGAATATTCTCTGCTGTCAATCTTTTAGCAGAATATAATCCTGAAAGGTATGCCAGTTATCAGGACTCTATGGTTATGGCTGTAGAAAAATATTATGATGATAAACGTATTCCAGCTGGATATCAAGCCTATCCTGTCCAGTTTAAAAAGGTCGACCGTTATTATGATGATAATGGGTTGGTTGGAATAGATTATATAGATGCTTATTTTTCTTCAGGAAATTCTGCCTATTTGGATAAAGCGAAGGAAGTAATGTCTTTTATCATGAGTGGCTGGTGGAATGACTGGGGAGGAGCTGTTTCATGGTTGGAAGGACATAAAGACCAAAAGCCTGCTTGTTCTAATGGAAAAGCGACAGTTCTTTCATTAAAGTTGTATGAAGCTACAAAAGATACGATGTATTTGGAGCAAGGAAAGCGCTTTTATAACTGGATGCTGGAACATTTGGAGGATGATTCTTTACATATTATCTGGAATTCATTGTTGACGGAAAAAGGTGAAGTACAAAAACATGCTTATACTTATAATACCGGAACGATGATTCAATCAGCAGTTCGTTTGTATAAGGCAACTGGTGATAAACGTTATTTGAATGATGCTGAGAGATTGGCAAAAGGTAGTTTTGCTTTCTATGTAAAGTATATGGATAATGGAGTTCCTTATATAAAGGATTTACCTTGGTTTGTTGTTGTACTATTCCGTGGGTATCAGGAGTTATATGAGGTGAACGGCAATTCGAAATATATTGATGCTATTATTGAATCTGCCGATTGGGCATGGAAGCATGCTCGTGATAAAGCAGGATTAATATATAATGACTGGACAGGAAATTCTCAAGAGTATGATAAACCTAAATGGTTATTGGATGAATCATGTATGGTCGAACTTTATACTCGCATTGCTTTAATCAAAGGTGAAATAAAAAAATAATGATATGAATATTTTAAAAAATTTATGTATTGGAATAGGAGTTTTGTGTCTGGCATCTTGTGCTTCGCGTACTCCTGTTGCTCAGGAAATGGAATTAACGCAGTATGTGCATCCTAATATAGGGACAGTACATAGTCGCTGGTTCTTTTATACTCCGGCTGCCGTTCCTTTTGGAATGGCTAAATTGGGGGCTTCTACTAATGGTACATATGGTAATGAACAGGGATGGGAAGCTGTTGGATATGATGAAACTCATACATCGATTGATGGATTTCCTTGTATGCATGAATTTCAGATTGGAGGTATACTGTTAATGCCTACAGTTGGTACAGTGAAGAACATTCCGGGTAAACTGGAAACACCTGATGAGGGGTATCGTTCACGTTTTGATAAGAAGGATGAATATGCAACGCCCGGATACTATTCTGTTTTATTGAAAGACTATCAAGTAAAGGTAGAACTTACAGCAACAGAGAGGGTTGGTTTTCAAAGGTATACATTCCCTAAGTCTGACAGTTCACATGTGATAATGGATATTGGAAACAGATTAGGAGAAAGTGGAAATGTACGAGATGCTTATATTAAGCAGGTTGATGAATCTACTATAGAAGGATATGTTGTAACAGAACCGGAATATGTGAAAAAGTATCAGGCAGGTGCAACTGTGCCTATGTATTTTTATGCAAAGCTGAGTCAATCTCCCAATTCTGTAAATGTTTTATTCAGAGGTAAAGATCTTATGGAAAAAACAGAGATAAAGGGTGCAGGAGCTATGATGGTATTAAATTATGATACTTCTAAAGATCAGGTCATAGATCTTAAAATAGGACTATCTTATACATCCATAGAAAATGCTAAGCTAAATTTGGAAAAGGAGGCTGAGAATCTGAGTTTTGACGAGGCAAAAGCTTTAGCTAAGGAAAAATGGAATGATGCATTAAATCGTATTGTCGTTTCTGGCGGTACTGAGGAAAGCCGAATTAAATTTTATACAGGATTATATCACGCGTTGCTGGGACGAGGCTTAGCTAGTGATGTCAATGGAGCTTATCCTAAAAATGATGGATCAATCGGACAGATTAAGCTCAAACAAGATGGTACCCCTGAGTACAATCATTATAACACTGATGCTATTTGGGGAGGATATTGGAATCTGACAAATCTTTGGGCTATTGCTTACCCGGAATATTATAATGATTGGGTACAAAGTCAGGTTATAATGTACAAAGATGCAGGATGGTTAGGTGATGGTATTGCTGCAAGTAAATATGTGTCAGGAGTAGGAACTAATATGGTTAGTATAGCTCTGGCGGGTGCTTATAACAGCGGCATTCGTGACTTTGATGTAGAAACGGCTTATCAGGCGGCATTGAAAAATGAACTGGAATGGAAAGGGCGTATTGAAGGTGCTGGAAAGATGGATGTCAGACAATTTGTTGAAAGAGGATATGTTCCTTATAATAACGATGTTTTCTTTGGAACTCATGACAAAGGCTCCTCTTTTTCTGTTTCGCATACATTAGAGTATAGTTTCAGTGCTTATGCTGTTGCTCAATGGGCTAAAGTATTAGGAAAACAAGATGATTATAAACGTTTAATGGAGCTGTCTACTGGGTGGGCAAAATTATTTGATGATGAATCTAAGGTTGTGCGTCCCCGTGTAGAAAGCGGTGAATTTATTGATAATTTTAATCCATTGGAACCTTGGAGAGGCTTTCAGGAAGGAAATGCTGTCCAATATACTTTTTTCGTTCCTCAAGATCCAGAGGGTTTGATTCAGCGTGTTGGAAATGATTTGTTTAATAATCGTTTGGATTCAATATTTACAGAAGCCCGTAAATCTATATTTGGAGGTGGAAAAGTGACTTATGCTTTTTCTGGCTTACAGAGTCCTTATAATCATGGTAATCAGCCAAATCTTCATATTTCATGGCTTTTCAATTTCTCTGGAAAACCTTATCTTACCCAAAAATGGACGCGTTTGATATGTGATGAGTTTTATGGAGTTACAGGTGAACATGGTTATGGATATGGACAAGATGAGGATCAAGGACAGCTTGGTGCATGGTATGTATTAGCTGGTATGGGATTATTTGATGTTCAAGGAGGTGTCTGTGATAAGCCAACTTTCCAAATAGGAAGTCCATTATTTGATAAAGTTGAAATTAAATTAAATCCTCAATATGCAAAAGGTAAATCTTTTGTTATAGAAGTAGAGAATAATACTCCCGATGCTTATTACATTCAATCTGCCGAGTTTAATGGAAAACCATTAAATGATTGTTGGATATATCGTGAGGATTTCTTTAAAGGGGGAACTCTGAAATTAAAAATGGGAAGTACGCCAAATGTTGAATGGGGAAAGGATGTACTTCCATATTATGGGAAATAAATATTTTATTATTTGTTGTTTGCATGGCTAATTTATTCATAATTAGCCATGCAAGCTGATTAATTTACTTATGAAAAACAGTTCTATAATAAAAGTAATTCCAGTACTTGCTGCCTTTTTTGTTATGGGCTTTTGTGATATAGTCGGTATTTCTTCCGATTATATGCAGACAAGTTTTGGTTGGTCGTCTACGATGACAGGATTCGTTCCGTCGATGGTGTTTATCTGGTTTCTTTTTCTAGGAATACCTGTTGGGAATAAGATGAATAAATGGGGGCGAAAAAATACCGTACTCATTAGTATGCTGGTGACAATTGTCGGTATGTTTTTGCCGTTGATTGTTTATAGTAGTGTAACTTGTATCATTGCTTATGTCTTGTTAGGCATAGGAAATGCCATATTGCAGATTTCTCTTAATCCATTGCTGAATAATGTGATACAGGATCAACGCATGCTTACAAGCAGTTTGACTGCCGGGCAGGTTATTAAGGCCGTTTCTTCTTTGGTTGGTCCGGAAATTGTATTATTTGCTACATTACGTTTTGGCTCTGAACATTGGTATTATTGCTTCCCAATATTGGGGATGATAACTTTGTTTTTTGCACTTTGGTTGATGTTCACACCTATAAAGCGGGAACAGAGTGTTTCAGAAACCATTTCAATGGCTGATTCGTTTTCCTTATTGAAGGATAAAATTATTTTGATTTTGTTTTTAGGAATCTTTTTCATTGTCGGAGTTGATGTTGCCACCAATTATATTAGTTCAAAACTTATGGCAGTTCGTTACGATTGGAGCGCCGAACAAGTCAAGTTTGCTCCTCAAGTTTATTTCTTGAGTAGAACAATTGGAGCATTACTTGGAACATTTTTGTTGGCAAGAATATCAGGAATACGTTATTTCCGTGTAAATATTATTGCATGTGCAGCTTCATTATTGCTTTTGATGTTTGTTGATGGTGCTACACTGAATTTATTATGTATTGGTGGAATCGGATTTTTTGCCTCTTCTGTTTTCTCTATCATTTATTCCTTAGCTTTTCAAGAATGTCCTTCAAAGATGAATCAGATTTCCGGTCTGATGATAACTGCCGTTGCCGGTGGTGGAGTTGTAACTCCTATTTTAGGATTTGCAATTGATTTGGGAGGAATTACGGCAGGATTATTCGTTGTCTTGCTGTGTGTTGCATACTTGATGTATTGTGCTTTTGGGATAAAGGTAAAAAAGGTTAGTTAATTAAATTTTTGCCATATAGGCAAAATGGGATGAAGATTAAGGCTCTGATATTTTTTATATTGGAGCCTTTTTTGATTGTTGTTTATGAAGGGAAATATCTTCTCCCTTCTAAGTTTTCAAGAGAACCTCATCATGTTTATTTATAGAGTTCCGGTTTAGAGCGACACGAAATTCTTAAATACATACTTGTTCTTTTGCATGTTCATCGGACATAAATGCTATATTTTATGTGAAGAAACAGTGCCGCTTTATGCATTCCCGTCATTGCTGATAATCAGTCTGTTCATTATGCTGAAAAAAATATGCTGTAATTTTTAAAAAAGAAGGTGTATTTTTAGTGAAAAGATGCCGTTGTTTTGATGAAGACAAGGCGTTGTTTTTCCATTGTGCCGCTTTTTGCAGATAATGCGGTGTATTTTCCTTCGCGCACATGCGCCCGCCCGCGCAATAAATATTATTGT
>UMDN01019903.1_pt1 | contig 15786 bp, 20 predicted proteins | sample 1964491 | NCBI WGS metagenome assembly UMDN01 (sample SAMEA4835994, study PRJEB28245) | human gut metagenome | biome: gut microbiome; material: fecal sample | place: Denmark | collected 2008 | reverse complement strand
GTTTTCCTCAAACTGGCGCATCTGCTCCAGAATGTCGCAGTCCTCGTTGGCCCACTCCAGCTTGCCGGCTTTCTTGAAGTTCTTCTTCGGAATGTTGGCGGTGTGGAGAGGTGCCTGGATGCCGCGGCCAATGTTCGTGTAGTTGAGCTCACCGGTAGAAGCGAGACGGGCGGTCATGAAGGTCATGGTACTGTTCAGGGAGTCCACAAGGTCCTGAAGCTTGTCGGTATACTCGTCCACGAGGTCGGCGTCGTCACCGAACTCCTCACCGAGCATCTTCATGCGATACCAACGCTCTGTGGCGGTCTCGCGGAAACCGTCGGCGGCGAAGTCGGGGATGGTGGCGGTATACCAGTTCATGTTGCCCTTCTCTTTCTGATAGCCTTCACTGAGCGGAGCACGGAGGTTCATCAGAGTGGCGGCTTTCAGCTCGCGGGATTTCACCGAGAAGGTGGCAAGTCCCTTGTTGTCGGTAGGAGTAACGTCGGTGGCGATGGTTCCCTGGGTGAGATACCAGTCGTAGTTACTGAGAAGGATGCCTTCTTTGTTGATGTATGTCTGCAAATAGTCACGGTTTATCTTCGAAGAGAAAAACTTGGCCATTCGAGAATCGTTGAAATTGAATTTTCCCATATCCTGTTACAATCTTTTTACGTTATACTTTGCGTTGGTTAAATGCGCCAGAACTCTGGGTACAAGCTCTTGTTCATGGCGGCAACGGCCGGACATACGGGACCCATCTTGTCTTTCCACATCACAAGGTCGGGGTGCAACATACAGAAGTTGATGTTGTAACGGGGCTTGTGATACTTGTCACCACCGAGGTCGAAGAACGGAAGGTCGTAGTCGTTCGGGGCGAAACAGTTAGGGTTTGTAACCATTGGCAAAACACTGTCACCTGCTGCGGATGCCTCGACAAGAACTGTCTTTTCATTCAGTGTGCCTAATGTGTCGGAAAGGGTCACTTTCCATACGTCACCGGCTGTAGCGTCTGTCTCGGTCTCTACCTTGGTCACGGTAACACCGGTGCCCTTGGTGGTGAAGTCTTTCTGGCCTATCATAATGTTGTCGCCGACAAACGGGATGTGGACGAAACCGTTGCGGGTAAGGTATATCACCGTGTCTGTGGCGCTTTCGGTTGCTTTGGCCACCTCGTAGGCTTTCAGCACTTTCACTGTCGCACCCTTGCCGCTTACAATGCCAAGGTCGTGCTCGATGAGGTCTCCTGCGTAGATCTTGGCGGGACCGGGGAACGGATTGGCAAGCTGACCGCCGATTGGTGGACGGTTGAAAGCGTTCTTGACAAGGGCCTCAAGACCGGCGAACACATAACGCTGACCGCCGATGGAACCTTCGGCCTGCAGCATCACACCGCCGTTCATCACGGCTCCCTGGGCGAGCATCTGGTCGTAGTAATTCATAGAGTTATCCATAATCAGTCTTTTTTGTTTTTGTTTGTTCTGTTACTTCTTTTCGTCTACCTTCCCGAAACGGCGCTTCCTACGCTCTATGATGTCGTCAAACTCATGGTCGTCAACCTTGCCGGTGTCATTGCCGGGGGTGACATGCTTGGTTGGGATGGCGGCACCGCCGTTGGCGCGCTTGTAATCGGTGGTATAGATACTCTCGGCCTTCGCCGTCAGTTCTGCGATGTCGGCATCATCGTCTGGAACGGCGAGCTTCGAAAGCGCGGTTTCAAGGAAGAAGTCGTTCATCTCAAGGTTCGCCTTGCTGAACTTGTCCTTCAAACCGCTTCTTACGGAGTCAAGGGCGGCCTGCTTTGCTGCGCGCTTGTCTCGCTCTTCGTTGGCGGCAAGGAGCTTGTTGAGCTTATTTTCCAGTGCCTGGTAACGGTCGTCTTCGTTTCCCTCTCCCTGCTTCTGGCGCTCGTCTTCCTCCTTCTTCTTCTTGCGCTCTGCCTCGGCTCTGTTCTTCTTCATCTCGTCGGAGACGTTCTTGTGAAGGTTGCCGTCCATGCGCTTCAAGCGGTTCGCCAACTTGGTGACTATCTTGGAATTGGCTTCCTCGTCATCACCGAAATCTTCCAGGACATCATCAAGTTCTTCATTGATGGTCTTCTGGCTTAATGATGTGAACTTGGTAGTGTCTGCTTCCTTGTTCACAAGGTTCAAGAGTTCTTCCCTTGTCATGGTGTAAAATGTTTAGTTTTTGTGTCGGTTACATCGGGGTGCTTCCCCGGAATGCATAAGTATAAATATTTACATCGCAAAAATATGTATAAATATGCAATTATACAAATAAAATTCGATATTTTTGCATTTAGAATGTATATATATACCTAAATGGAGACTTTTACTGGACTTAAACTTGACAATGGAGCTCCTGTTTATACGCAGGAGTACATACAATCTCTGCGCGACGCTGACCGCAAGCATCCTGACAGACTCAAAATCGTGGCGCAGCGTGGAGGACAGGAACGTATGCTCTCTATCAACGCTGACATCAAAATCGTTGGAGGTTCAAGAGGTGGTTCTAAATCGTTCTCTTCTCTCATGGAGGTTCTGAAAGACATCAAAAAACCTGACTTCCATGCAGTTATTGTCAGAAAGGAGAAGGATGACTTGCAGTCACTGATTACCGACTCTGAATGTCTGTATTCGCAGTTCGGTACTTACAACAAGTCACAGAACGACATGACTTGGAACTTTACTAACGGAGGATGGCTGAAATTCTCGTATTACTCGGGGGAGTTAAAGAAATTCAAAGATAGGTTCCAGGGAAGGCAGTTCGCATATATCTGCATTGATGAGGGTACGCAGTGCCCGTACAAGAAATTCAAATACCTGCTCACAAACAACCGTAACGCGGCGCACATAAGAAACAGATTCTGGATCACCTGCAACCCGGACCCGGAATCCTGGGTGAGGAAGGTCATCGACTGGTGGGTGGACGAGGACGGATATATCATACCTGAACGTGATGGTGTCATAAGGTATTGCTTTATGGATGGCGACACACCGGACTCGATATACTGGGGTAACACCAGAGAGGAGGTCTACGAACAGTGCTCACACCTCATAGACAGACTATGGAACAAATACAGGGACAGCTATGAACCGCTTGGGTACACGAAATATGACGTGTTCATAAAATCGACGACATTCATAAGGGCTGACGTTTCGGAGAACATAAAGCTGATTTCTACAGACCCTTCGTATATAGCGAACCTCGCACAGCAGGACGAGGAGCAGAGAATGCGCGACCTTGAGGCTAACTGGAACTGGAAAGCGGCGGGCGATGACTTGATAAAGATGGAGGACATGGAGGCTGTCTTTGAAAACGCAGAGCAGGAGGGGGACGGTATCGACAGGGCATCGGCGGACATCGCCTTCACTGGTGGCGACAACTTCGTGATGTGGCACTGGAAAGGATTCCACATCAAGGACCTTGTGGTATTGAGGCTCGACGCAAAGACACTGGTGTCGTGCATACAGACGAAACTCAGGGAGTGGGGAGTGGAGGAGTGTAACTTCACATACGACTTGCAGGGTATCGGACAGTACCTCAAAGGATTCATGCCGGAGGCTGTGCCGTTCAACAACCAGGCGGCACCGATGGCGAAGAACAAAAAGGAACAGGAGGGGGTGAAATACTTGTATAAGAACCTGAAATCGCAATGCGCATGGCTGCTCTACAGGCTTGTCAAGGACAAAGGGCTGTCAATAGACAAGGGGCTGCTTGACAGGAAATTCTCTGGTGACGGCTTCAAGAACTGGACTCTGAGGCAGATTCTGCAGAAGGAGAGGAAAATGCTGCGGCGTGACGAGAACGGGGATGACAAGGGATTCAACCTGCTGGCAAAGACCAAGGCGAAGAAATATGTCGGACACTCGCCTGACTTCTTCGAGTCGCTGATATACAGGATGATTTTCTCACTCACAAAAACTAAAAACAAAAATATTAAAGGATTATGGAGGATTTGAAAGTAACGGATTTGAGGGAACTGCTCGTGAAAAAGCCGTTCTTCGAAGTGACGCCTAAAGGCTACATGAAACACGACCTGTTCAACAGGGAGGTGACGGACAAGGAGAACCCTTCGATGCCGGAGGACACGCTCTACAGGAGGATCAAGACGCAGGCGGACTTCCTCAGGGAGTTCTATCCTTCTGGACACCGCATCTGGGATGAGGAGGAATATCCTGACATATACAAGCAGAACCCGGAGGACGGGAAATGGTACGTACAGAAGATAATGAGGACGGCGTTCGCATTCCAGTTCCTGATATGGGTGAAGCATGTACTGCACGTGACGGGAAATGACATCCAGTTCGAACTTACCGACAGCGAAAACGATAAGGGCATCGAAAATGACCTGAAACTGCTTTCCAAGTTCAAGAAGGGATGGCTGACACACAACGTCGAGATAAGGTTCTTCGAAGCGGTTTGTGCGTATATGAAGGTCGCCGAGGGGGCTATTGTGGGTTTCTTCGACAAAAACAAGAGGTTTGGACTGAAAACTCTGTCTTACGATAACGGGGACATTTTATACCCGCATTATGACTCGCTGACAGGTGAGATGGCAGCTTTCGCAAGAAAATACTACGACTATGATGATGACGGAAAGGAAATCACTGAATGGGTCGAAGTGTGGGATGACAGGAAATTCTACAGGTTCAAGAAGGGACTCGGTAAAGGGAAACTGGCTAATACGGTCGTAAGGATAGCGAGGATTTTCGGAATCAGCGACTATACGCTTGTCAATGAGGAACTGCACGGATTCCTGTTCGTGCCTGTGGCTTACAAAAGGAATGATGACGGACCGTGCTGGAGCCCGGTGCAGAAAAACATTGAAGACTATGAGGAGGCGTATGCTTACCTGTGCGAGAACAACAAGGCGTATGCGTTCCCTATACTGTCTCTGACGGGTGACGGAGAGAGCATTTCTGTGACAGGAGACAATACGGGAGCGGCAAAGACTATTCTTATCACCGACCCTGACGGAAAGGCGCAGTTCCTGAACGGAACGGATGCATCTAACGCTTTCGCAACTCAGCTGAACAAATCGTATGACCTTATTTATGAATTGTCGTTCACTGTAAAGCCTCCTGAGCTGAAATCGGGTGACTTGCCTGGAGTCGCTCTGAAACTGCTGTATTCTCCGGCTATAGAAATGGCTACCAACGATGCACAGAAACTGCAGCCGTTCCTCGACCAGATTGTGCGTATTTGCAAGTTCGGAATAGGAACGGAGGAGGACTGCATGGCGTCGATGACGGGGTTGTCTGTAAACGCATGGATTGAACCGTATGTGCATCAGAATGACACGGAGCTGGTGACGAACCTCGCAACGGCGGTACAGAACAGCTTCCTGTCGAAACAGACGGCTTCGGAACGTAATTCCAAGTTCAGCAAGAATGATGAGTTTACTCGCATCATGAGGGAAAAGAAGGAGGAGCAACAGCAGGATCTGCTTATGGACATTGAAAGGGCGGACAACGAGACGGAAAACGCTATCCAACAACAGAAGGAAGCGGCAAAGATAAACCAACAGTCTTCGGGAAGCGATATGAATACCGGTAACGGAAGGAAAGCGGGAAGACCGAACAAGTCCGGAAAGGAATATGACGAAAACAGAAACTGGGACGGACGCAACAACTGGCAGAATTACAACCGTAGTCATTGACGCTTATGGACGAGAAAAGACGTGGGGCTGAATATGCGGCGAAAAGGGCGCAGGCTCTCAGAAACATGGAACGAAGAATACAGAAAGAACTGTTCCCAAAAGCGAAGCTTATCATTGCAGCGGCGAGGAAATACAGACGCGGAAACAAACTCTACAGACAGGAGAAGCTGCTTGAAGAGGCGAGGGGGATAACGAGAGAGGCGGCAGGGAACATCTTGAAGTTCACGGAGGCTTATGCCTACGCTTCGGCTGACATTCTCGGCACTGAAGGGAACGGCATCGCCTCTCTGCTCTCCGGGAAGGTGTACGGAAGGACCATCAGCGAGAGGATGATGGCGTACCTTGACAATTTCGCAGAGGATATGGTGAGAATGGTCAAGGCTGGCGTGATGATGGACTACAAGGAGGAGCAGATTCTTTCGGCTATAAGGACTGGCTACAAGGACCCTTACCGAACTTCGGTAATCACAAAGGCGAGGAGAAAGGATGTTAACATCGCTACGCCTTCTTACGGGAAGGGTGTATTCCGCAATGCATACAGGAACATCGTCAGAAACTCTACGCAGGTGATTGCATTGGCGTGGGGACTGGCAGAGAAGGACTATGGCATGGAAATGGAAGCTGTCGGATTCCGGGTGTATCGGGGGTCGAGCTTTCCGTGCGACCAATGCGACCATGAGTGTTCTTATGTTCACAAATGGACGGACCCGTTCCCACCTTTCCACGTATCGTGCGTGTGCTATGTGGAGTTTGTGTTTGAAGATGATTTAATTTCTTGAAGATAATTGTGTATGGATGGATATACTTTGACGGTACAGGCGCTGAAAACAGCGAAATCGTATGGAATGAAGGCACCGGAATATCTTATTTACGCTGACCTCAGAGCAGCGGGATGGTGCAAGCGTGATGCATGGAGCGTGGCGTTCCAGGGAACAGGGCTGAACTGGGAGAAAGCGGAGCTTGAAAGGGAGATGAACAAGCTGGAGGCGCTCGGCTCGGTGCAGAGGCGCGTGGCGGAACAACAGGAGAAAAGCAGAGGGGATGAAATATCTCCGGAGGAACTGGCGAAGGAGACTTCAAAGGAGACTATTCTCAAAAAACTGGTAAGGGCAGAGAAAAAGGCTAAATTCGGCTCTACGGACTGGATGAAGATTGTGGCGCTTGAAGCTGACTACAACAAGATTAAGCAGGATGAGATTGATACGGAGAACAATACCGTACACTATTACTTGCCTAAAGACTATCCTACGTGCAAGGAGGACTGTCTGTTGTTCAAGAACAATCTCTGCAAAGGGGGAAAATAGTTAATTTAATGTTAAAGGCAACAGGCAATTGGGAATAAGTGGAAGAATTGGTTACTTTTGCAACAACTTTTAATGAGCGGGGAGCTTTCCTCGTTTCATAATTCTAAAATTTTCAGTTGAGGCGGTGCTGTGAAGCATCGCCTTCTTTTATTTGTACTCCTTGCCGGTGATGCGCTCAAGAATGGCGAAGAATGTTTCGTTCACAAGACTGTCACTGAAAAGCGGAAGGCTGCTTTCTGGTGGAAGTTGTCTGGTTTCCAAAGACCAAAGGATAATGCGCATGGCTTGCTCCATAGCGTAGCGGTCTTCTATGATTTCTACAAGTCTGTCAATTCCGTTGATCATCTCCTGTCTCCTTTCTCATTATTTCTTCTGCCATGTCAAGAAGGGTATTGGCGTGGGTCTCTCTCGCTGCGGTTTCTTCAACGGCGGCTTCGTTCTCCTTGCGAAGTTCTTCGTCGCTCTTGCCGGCATCGGCTTTCTTGTTCAGCTCCTTGCCTGCACGGTCAAGGTATTCTGACAGGAGCTTCTGTTTGGCTACCTGGTATTCGTAGTCACCTACAACGGTGGTGTCGGCGAACATCGCAACGAACATGGCTTCGGCGTTCTTGGCTTCTACTCCATACAACTGTCTCTCTCCGGCTTCGTCCATAACAACACGCAGTGCGTCGATGGCGTCATACATGGATGTGCCCATGATATACTCAACCGACCACGAACCGCTGATTGTACCTACCTTGATGAAGGGCAGTGTACGGCCGTTGCTAAGATGTTTCTGCACTTTTCTGGGGATGCCTGACGCGTTTCTCAAACGGCTAAGCTCTTTCTTGCCAAGACCTTTGGCATACTTCAAGATGTAGTAGTTGCCTACTTTGACTTTTACTCCAAACTCTAATTTCATATTCCTCTTTTTTTTATATTATAAATTCTGTCTTCTTCCGTACTCGCAAATAAGCAGGGCATCGCAGGTGGCAAGCGTTATCTTCTTTCCCAAATGCGGGAACATCTGCTGCGCCTTGGCTTTTAGCCTGTTCTTCCACTCTGTCTTTGTGTACTTGCCGCTGCTGCCAAGCTGGTATGTCTTCTCCCACTTGTTCGGCGTGACGTCTTCAGTGGGGATATGCAGGGCGAGCAACGCCATCTGCAGGTGGCCGTAGCCCTTGCCGAAGTTGAACATCGCACTGCCGCCGTTGCCGGGCATTCCGCCTACTCGCTCCAGTGTGCAGAAGCTGTCGTCCTTGTACTGCTCCAGGAAGTCAAGCAAATCCTGCGGCGTTTCCGGCATCTTAACTACATCAAGCACCTCCCCGTCGGCTCCCATCACTGCGATGCCACCGTGCTTGCCTGGGTCTATTCCTATATACCTTTTCATCCCAAATACTCCCTTAAAAATTTCATGTCAAATTTACCCTTTTCAATACTATCGTAAGTACTATCGCTTATTTTAAATAGATCTGCTCCCTCAGAGTAATAACCATTACTTGCACCAAACCATTTAACCGTTACATCTCCGCTAAACGTGGCTAAATGGTAAAAAGTCCAAGTACAGGAATCGTCAATGCGCCTATCTTCTTCTGTAACATCACAACTTAACTCCTCAGCAACCAATATCGTCTCGTTTAGCAAGTCGGCAAAATCACCACAAACATCATCAATATATACATCTTCACAACACTCTTGGCAATGTGCCATAAGATAAATATCACCTTCAGAAGTCTTAAATATCAAATGGTCTTCGTTGTAGGAGTATTTTTCCACAGATATAAGAGTTTTACCCTTTAAAATGCTAAAGTCTACGTAATCCACATAATGCCCCATAAGTTATTTCTCTGTTAAACGGTTATAATACTCCTTACACTTTTCATAGGCTTTCAATTCCGATAACGCCATAGCATCATCAAAAGAAATCCTATTATCCATCAAGAACAACCTAACATTATTCTTACCAAGCTTCAGCAAGTCTCGGTCGAGATAATGAGTGAAACCTATTCTTGAAGCAATGACAGTATTCCTTGCTTGGAAATAAAATTCGTCATGCTCATCATAGAAAGTACCTTCCTCGTAAACCTCGCACATCACACCTTTTGCGCAAATTTCTGAATTATGCCTTGTTGGGCTAAGTTCGTACACATTAATTCCAGTAATAGTATCTATCTCGTCCTGACTTCTATATCCGTTCTTTGTCACCTTACAGCAATAATTTTTCATAAGCTATTTCTCCTTATCTTTTAATTCTATAAAATCACCAACACCCAAACGAGCCTTGTTGATGCAGGATGCTATCCAGCCTATCAGATACGCTGAAGCCTCATCGCCATGCTCCATACCGATGGCTTCCTCTATTCCGTCGCAAACATGGGATGCTTCATGACAACAATTCTTCATCGTCATATCCTTCGTACTCGGAAATGAAACAAGTACTCCGTATTTGCTGTCGCTCTTTCTGACGGCATTACTGTATGTCACACCGCCATAGTCCGCATCGGGAGCCTCGCACCCGTCAAAGCAGGTTTCTATCAATTTATTCAAATCCCTGCCGATATGAACCCACAAATTCCGTGGATATATCCCGTTCTCATATTCATAATACCCTTTCTTCATAATTCACGAATTAGCTTAGTTATACGTTTGTATACCTTGATCATTGGAGCATTAAAAAATTCAGTTTTAACAATATATGTTCTACCTTGTTTTATAACTCCAACAAGTTGAGGATTAGCCCATATCCCATACAAATCTATACGATACGCCCCCTTGTCTGTAGCCACAAGATAATAGGTCTCTGTGCTAAACCATTCTTTGCTTCCAGACGTTTCTACGATTTTGTCTACAGAGTACACCGTAATAGTGTCGTACAACTCACGTTTACCTTTGTGAAATCTCTGATTCCTGCTACACGATGCCAATAGCGACACCATAACAATTAATACAACTAATAAAAAATTCTTCATATACTGCCTCCTTTCTTTTTAAAATTCATACAAAATACAGAACCTCGGAAATAAGTTATTATTCCTTCATGACATTTTTCTGTATCAAGTATCCCCTTTGGTCTGTAAATGCAATCCTTACAGTTTGCCGCACATAGCTTTGATACCAATCTATACATCCAACCAGGCATAAGTACAAGTAACCTTTTCAAGTATTTATACCTGTCTCTTACAATCCAATCCCCTACGCTCATACCACTATTTTATATCTCTACAACATGTATAACCCCCAAAGTAATCCTTGTTAACCCTAATTCCAATAATGGGGAGATAATTCTCTTTAGGTCTTATGCCGACTTGATATTCTGATTTATGGGGAAGTACAGACCTTACATCCTCAATTACCATACACAAGACCCTTCCGTCTTCTCTGACGTAAGCATCTCTTTCTACGCGTTCTCTAACACGGTTCGTGGAATTAACCGTAAAAAAGTCCTTCGGCGCAAGGAAGAAAGTACCAACATTAATATCTTCTTTTTTCATATCTCATCATTTTTATGTTCTTCCCATTGTTTTTTGGTAAACGCATACCAATTATCGCACACATCAACCGCAAGAACATTGTTATCATCTATAGCAAAAGGCAAATTAAAGCCATTTACATCAAGAACAGCTGTAGACGATATAAAATATGGATCACCGCGCCCTTCCATATACACATCGCTGCTGATCTTGTGTATACCCTCAACGATTGGTACTTGAAGCACATCCTTTATGTTCTCGTAACTAATATCTATTGACTTCTTAAACTTCTTCATATCTCAACTATTTTAAATGTAACCTTCCGATATGCCACTTTGAGCAGACTTTACATTGGTAGCAATTGTAGTTTAAAGCCTTCAGCTTCGGATTCTGATTCAGAAACTCCCAAGCATCATCCTCGGTCTCGTAGGCGACCTTAGCCTTCCACGACCTCGACTTCCTCGTCCAGTGCTCAGGGTCTGGAGTGAAAGGAGGCATCTTGTTCCTGTATCTCCCCGCCATATCAGTCGTCGTCTCTGATGAAACTCTCGCTGTCCTCCTTCTTCACCGGAAGCTCGGAAAGCAACACCTGCTCCATAACCCTATCCTCAGTGGCTCCGTATACCTTATAGACCATGCCGGAAGGTGTCTTCCTCTTGAAGAAACGCTCCTTGTCCCTCATAAGCCTGCCGAAACGCTGTATAGAAGGGATGTCCCTCTCGTCAACGTCATTGTCCCTGCAGAACGTAGTGAAGCTCGTATACATCTTCGCAGCGGGTATCTCAACGCCTATCTCGTTCTGCGCCTCCTTGCCCGGACGCATACCGTAAGCCGCTACCCAGGCAGTAATTGGCTGGCTGCTCATCAGACTCAACAGCTTCTGCCTGTCGTTCAAGTCTGACTCCGGGAACACGAAACGACGCTTCCTCAGCTCCTGTGCACCGCGAAGGACCCAGTTGAAGACTCCGCTGAGCTCGGAAGAGACTATCTTTGAAGACAATGCCTTGTCCTCCTTCTCCTTGGGGACTACGACGTTGAAGCTCACGAACTGAAGCCTTCGTATGAATCCGAAAGAGGCATCCTCGGAAAAAGGAAGCTCGTTCATGTTGAAGATCATATACGGAAGCCTGCGGGTCTCAAGGATATTCTTCCCCAATTCCCTCATAGGGACAGGCTCTCCGCTGACAAGTCTCTTGAACATTCCGTTGTCTCCCCTGCCGAACTTCTTAGCGTCAGAGTCCATTGACCAGTTGAAGATGGCGTTCCTTATAGGGAACCTCCCTCTCATTCCCTCGTCTCCCTGCGCAGTCAGCGCCCCGTAGTCCATGGAACTTATCCTCTCCTTGCCGAAAAGGGCACTCATGACCTCATACACTACGCTCTTGCCGTTCTTTCCGGTACCGAGGAGTATAAGGCACAACTCTATCTTGGAAGTCGTCTTCCCGTCATATTTGTTATACGCATCACCCCTCTGCACAAGACCGAGTCCGAGGAACATCTGAAGTATCAGACGGGAGGTCTTGTCCGGAAGCATCTCGTGAAGGAAACTCTGCCATCTCAAACACTTCGCCTTGGGGTCGAAATCATAAGGGTGGTAGTATATGACGTGCCACTCGGGACCGAATGGCATCACCTGAGGGTCTACCCTGTTAGTGCCGAAATCAACAACACCGTTCTTGAAAGCTACGACATCAAACTGCGGACTCAATACATTATACAGCTTTATCGTAGCCAGAAACACGTCCCTCATCACTGTAACGTTGTCAACCATCCTCGCAAGCGCAAGACCTTCAAGCAACAGCCTGTACGCCTGCTTCACCACATCATCGTCACACCTCTCGTATATCACTCCGTTGAAAAGATAGAAACTGCCGTTGTACCACTTCACAGGACAGTCCTTCGCAAGCTCCCTTATGCCACGGCAGAAAGAAAGCTTCTTGCTGTTATACAACTCACCGTTGGTACGTCCCCACTCACTCCGCAGAGAGTCAAGACCGTAACGCGGATTCCTCGACAACGTAAGCAACTGCTGGTACAGAGTGTCTATCATCAATCCTGTATTCCTGCTCATATCAATTCACTCTTCTCCTCATTTCACAATTATATTATACAATACGCTAAATACATCAAAACACACGCAAAAACATATGTAAAAACGTATATCCAATGTAAAAATGCACATTATGATTATTCAGTGCACACTTCTGAACATTGTAGAAGATTGGCGTTTTTGTCAAGTCGTTGAAAACCAATGATTTACGGAATTATCCATACCCGTGGTTTTTTGCCTAACCCAATTTTAACTTCAATCTATTGTATAGCAAAGATAAGAAAAAAAATCTATAAATATGCAGAAGTACTTTAAAATAAGGGGATTATTATGCATTGTTAACATACATAATATGTAGGATAAATATGCTAAGACAAAATCTGACATTTTGAGTGTTTGACCACACTCATATTTTCAAAACAAGCCCTTCTGTATACTTATGCAAAATAACAGGCGTTAACAATCAATGAATAAATCTTGACAATTAACCTAAATTTGCAGTTGAGAAAAACAAGAAAAAGAAAAAATTTTTGTGGGGTTAGTGCTCGCGAAAGCGCCAATTTCCCACGGGGGGGGGGTGGTGTCATCCGTTTTTAGTGTCATTCCCACACTGATTAAACACCTGAAGCACACGTTAAACAATGTTATTTTAGATAACCTTGTTTTGTAAAGATTTTTTCACACTTTGAAGACCCTTTGTTAGTTTTGTAATTATCTTTTGTAACCCTCTGATACACAACTACTTACCATTGTATATTATTCCACTCATATTGTATAAATATTCTACAAATATATTTAGTTAAATTTCATTCACTGTGTTAAAAGATTTAAGTTAAAAAATTAAGTTAAAACGTTATTTTTACTGCCATTATGTCAGCTTTTTTATACACTTATTTACATTGTAACCCATTGATATTCAAGTACTTACAATATTTAGGCTTAAATTGTATGACAAACCTTTATTAATGTTAAAAATATTCTGCCAAATAGTCTGACAGTTTCTTTTATATTTACATATTTTGTCAGTATTTGTTAATCGTTTATGTGTTGTAAGTGCTTGATATACAATAACTTATAGTATTTAACATATATGATTTTAACACATTTTGTCGTATGGTTTTTGCAGTATAATAAGTAGATAGGGGGTAACCTATCAAGGTCGACGCAACACCGCCAATTTTGGGAACGTTGCACTAAATTATCAAATTATGAAAACTTTAAACGAAAGAGTAAAAGAGCTTGTCTCTCAAGTCATTCTCGATTCAGAGTATGAGAAACTGCAGACAGCAAGTAAGGGCGTAACTTCAGAACTTGAGAACGACCCAAAGTATATCGAACTTAAAAAAGCGGTTGACGCTTACAAGTGGGAGAAGTTTGCCAACAATTCAGACTATCAAAAAGCCGTGCGCGGTTGTCTGTTTACCGCTTTCCGTGCGGCTTCAAAATGTATCAAGGACGTTAACGTACCTTTTGAATATATGGAGGATGAAAAAAACCTAACAAAGGTTGCCACTACTTTCTTATGTGATACAGACGCCCGAATCGCTTCAAGTATTTGCAAAGTTAACGAATGGTTCAAACCGACAAAGGTTACACGATCTATAGAATTCGTTCCGTACACTATTGCGGAAATCCGAAAACTGGTAGAACTCATCCAGTTGGGAATCTTAGAGCGTGAAAAAGTAAGACAACAAGTAAGAGAGGGAAAACGGAAACGTTAACCGCTACAGAGAAGAAGAAAGAAAAGGATTGCAATATATTGCAGTCCTTTTTTATTACCACAATTTTTAAGGGTGCCCAAATTGGGTGCCCTTTGTTATATCCTTTTTTTTACAGAGGATTAAAGCACTGACGACAATATAAGGTGCTGCGCAAATTGTCTAAACCGACATTCCGTATATCTCAAGTAACGGAACACATCCAGACGGAAATAAATTTCCGGTGGATGTGACAGGTGAGAGGACAGACAGAGGGCAAACCTTCATAGTGATATGGAGGAGCGGAGGAGAAATCCCGTCGAGCTGTCGAGAAAAATCCCAGAGCAGCTGCATGGTTGAAGGAGTGAGACCGGCAGAAATGTAAGAAATCGTAGCTGGGGATAAGGCGAGCGAGCTGAGCGATAGGAGAGAAGAACTCTCCCACTGGCAGAGAACGAGTTTCTCTAATCACGGTTGGAAAACCGGATGCCAGGGATTTATGAGAATTAATCATAATTCATATTCTATCGTATGAGCGTGCGAGGTGTGGTTAGCCGTAAACGCTCAATATCCGTTATCCGTCACGTGTGGCGGAGCGAGTGAAGAAAGTAGATACTGAACGGATTAATGAAATCTACCTGAAAGCGGTTATATGTCAGCCGTGTTACCCTTGAGTATGCAGCAGGAAAACATATCGGACCAATCTTGTTAAATTGGAGGGTGCTGAATGACGTGAGACATTTTGCAACGAGAGCAAAAGGAAATAGAGGCATCCTGGCTAATGGGGTTGAGAAATCAACCCTACAATATAAACCATTAAAATTGTAGAATTATGAAGAAGATTGCGTGCAGTTCATTGTGTGTGTTGTTTATCATTTTGGCGTGCTCCCTGATACCTGCCTATATTACGGGAGTCAGAGAGCTGCTGGATGCAGCCACACTGACGGAGATAAACTGGTACCTGACAATGTGGAGCGGTGTTTTGTTCACCGTTTCTACAGCCTTCCTCGGTGTTGTCATTGCAGATGTGTTCATAACTGCATATCTGGCGATAAAGAAGTAAAGCCTTAACGAGCAGGGCATCGTGTAATGTGGTGTCCTGCTTTCATCATTAACTGAATGATTTGGAATTTAATTGGAAAACTATAGAATTATGACAAACGAGATTTATTACGAGATGGCAGGCGGTTATATCTGCCTCTGCCATTATGGAGAGCAGCTCCCAGAGATTTCACCAGAGAGAGAAGGAAAGGAGGTGGCACTATGAGAAGAGAGAAGATTTATTCAAGTACGATAATTCTGCTTGGAATTATTCAGGTGCTTCCAATTTTCCTGCTCCTGGGAAGTACGATAATTGGCGGTCTGCTTGGAGTGGTTTATGCCGTTCTGCTCTGGAAATTCTGGAGAAGTACGAGAATTGGAAGATGGTTCTTTAGAGAGTGGTGGCGTTCCACGCTGCTGCTTGAGAGGATCATCTTCGGAGGCAATGCAGAGTGTTGAAATTCTGCGGTGAAAATGCCGGAGCCTGAAAACTGCCTGTAATCCGGGCAGTACGATAATAACTAAAAACGAAAGAATTATGAAAGTATTGATTAGAGAAAGGTATTTTACAGACAAGTTCACCTGCAACGAGTTTTAC
>UMDN01005678.1_pt1 | contig 15932 bp, 10 predicted proteins | sample 1964491 | NCBI WGS metagenome assembly UMDN01 (sample SAMEA4835994, study PRJEB28245) | human gut metagenome | biome: gut microbiome; material: fecal sample | place: Denmark | collected 2008 | reverse complement strand
GGTAGCCACGGCGGTGCAGACTCTCACCACTCGAATCGAGACTCAAGGTGGCATTGTCTTCTGCAATGTGGATGTTGAGGCGGATATCCGGGTTAGATACGCTGATATTTGGACGTGTACCCTGCTTCTCGCGGAACCAGTCAACAATCGCATCCTTTACCTTGTAGGTTACGAAGCGTGAGTTGCGGAACTCCTCTGAGTAGACTACTGAGTCAACAGAGAAAGTCTTCTTCACGTCTAAGATGTCATCCCACTTGATCTTCTGAATCTGATCATACACCTCTTCAGCGCTTCTAGCCTTGAAGTGCTTGATAGGCTTTAAGATACGGATGGCTGTGTGCAACTGGAAGTTAGCACGATACATCATTTCCTTGTCGCCTGTGAAAGACACCATGCGGCGACCGATCTGTACATTATTGGCACCCAACTGGGTGAGCTCTTCAGCCAAGACAGGCTCGAGGCCCATGAAGGTCTTGGCAATGAGTTCAAATTCCTGTTCCATTATTGAATTCTATATCTAATAAACTTTGTTTTTCTTTTTTATATTTCTTTGTTTTCGGTTTCATATCCTTGGTAACCCATACGTTGGCTCCCACTACGCAGCCTTCTCCGATGGTGATGCGACCGAGGATGGTGGCATTGGCGTAGACGATGACATCATTTTCGAGGATAGGGTGGCGAGGGATTCCCTTGATAGGGTTGCCGTCCTTATCGAGTGGGAAACTCTTGGCTCCGAGGGTTACACCCTGGTAGAGTTTCACATTGTCGCCGATGATGCAGGTAGCTCCAATCACCACACCCGTACCGTGGTCGATGGTGAAGTGCTTGCCGATGGTAGCCTCCGGGTTAATATCAATACCGGTTTCCGAATGTGCCAGTTCGGTCATCATTCTTGGAATGAGCGGCACTCCCAGTTCGTGCAGCACGTGAGCGATGCGGTAGTTGGTAATCGCCTTGATGACCGGGTAGCAGGAGATGATTTCTCCGTGGCTCATGGCAGCCGGGTCGCCCTCGTAGGCAGCCTCTACATCAGTAGCCAGAATCTTGCGCAGTTTCGGGAATTCCATGATTGCCTTGGCTGCAATCACGCCTGCCTTGGCACGCTGGTGCTGCAGTTCAGCCTGGGTTTCCGTTTCACAGTCGTTGGCGAAGCAGAGACCGGCGAGAATCTGCTCTGACAGCATCTCATAGAGTTTCTCTACTCTTACTCCAATATGATATTTGATGGTTGAGATATTTACCGAAGAATTGCCGAAATATCCCGGAAAGAGGATAGAACGGGACAAACTGATGATTTCTTCGAGCGCCTTGCCCGAAGGAAGTGGATTCCCGTCTCGATGCTGATGGAAGAGACCTTTCAAAGATTCGGCGCTCGAAAGCTCCTCGATGGTCTCTGTCAGCTGATGAGTTAATGTATCTTTACTCATTTTCTTAATGTCTCAATAAAATTTGAGTGCAAAGATACGATTATTTTCTTGAATGACAAAGAAATAGCTACGGTTTTTTGTATTTTTTAGAGTGATTTTTTGAGGGATGAAAGACGGAAAGACCCATATACGGTGTTTTGCCGTACATGGGTCTGGCTTGTCTTATTTTGCGATGCTGTCCAGGAAGAGGAGCAGTCGGTTGGTGACGTTTACCTCTGAAACACCGGAATCGAAGTCGAGCGATACGAGGTTGAGCATTGGGAAACGGTCGTGGAGACGTTTCTCGATGCCCTTGGAAATCACGTGGTTAGCGATGCAACCGAAAGGCTGGAGCGAGATGATGTTGTTCACGCCATCACGGATGTAACCTACGATGTCGGCAGGCAGAAGCCAGCCTTCGCCAAACTGGGCTGCGAGCGAAACCAGTCCCTGTACGTCCTTCGCATCATCATAGATATTGGTGAACGGACGGAAGTAGCGGAACTTGCCGGCTGCCTTGTTTACCTGGCGCAATCTTCTGCCTATCAGCGCCTGATAAGCGCCCTTGATGATGAAATCGGGCACTTTGGTGCAACTCAGCCGCATGTGTTTCTGTATCTCCACGTTCACAAATTCCTGCAGGAAGAATGGGGCAAGCAGAGGCGGAACCACCTCAATGCCGCGCGAGATGATGTTCTGCTCCAGGAACTGGTGGGCGAAAGGATTGAACTTCAGGAAGATTTCGCCTACGATTCCTACCTTCGGCAGTTCTCTGTCGAGGGTCATCTGGTTGAATTCTTCGGCTGCCTGTTCCAGGAGTCGGATGAGTCCTTTGGCTGAATTCTGGGCGATAGGTCCGTCTATCAGCTGCATGTATTTATCGCGCAACTCTCTGGCAATGCCCGGTTTACGCTCTCTTACGATGCAGGCGTTGTACATTTCGTTGATTGCATCGCCATAGAAAATGGCGGTAACGATAATCTGACTGTATTTCAGCCAAGGCACATTGAAGCCGTCCTGCTCGTTATAGTCTTGCTTGTCGTCTGTTGAGCCTGATGCTTCGCCTGTTGAGGCTGTTACACCGAGCGTGAGCAGCGGAATGTCCTGGAATCCATTGGAAATCATCGCACGCTTGATGAGACCGGCGTAGTTGGTTGCGCGACACTGGCCGCCCGTCTGACTCATCACTACTGCTGTATTGTTCAGGTCGTATCTGCCTGATTTCAAGGCTTTGATGATGTCGCCGACGATGAGTGTTGCCGGATAGCAGACTTCGTTGTTGGCAAACTTCAAGCCGAGTTCGGCGCTTACCTCATTGCTCATCGGAAGTACCTCAACATCATAGCCTATCAGTTTCAGGATAGGCGGAATGATAGGGGTGAGGTATTCGGTCATGAAAGGAGCGAGAATCTTGCGATGAATGTCCTGCTTGGTGAATACCTTGGTCTGTTGTAAATGTTGAGTGTTGAGTGTTGAATTGGCTTTCCCTTCGGCCGCCGAACATTGTTTCTTCACTCTTCGTTCTTCACTCTTCACTTCCTTTACTCCCTTCAGGCTTTCTATGAGCGAGCGGACACGGAGTTTCAGTGAGCCGATATTGCTCACATCATCTATCTTCAACAGCGTGAAAGGCTTGTTGTGGCGCTTCATGATGTCGCGAATCTCGTCCTGGATAAAACTGTCAGGACCGCAGCCGAAGCTGGTCATCTGGACGAAATGAACCTCATCGCCCTGTTCTGCAGCCCATTGCGCTGCCTTCAGAATGCGGTTCATATACGCCCATTGCTTCACGAGATAAGTCTCTGGCTGACAGTTGTATGCTTCGTTGTTGTCCTGGCTGGCTAATGCTGCCTCATTTCTTTCTGCCGCCAGATCCTCCAAATTGAAGTCTTTGAAATCTGCAAAGAGATTACCCCGGGCGATGTCTTCGCTGATGACGTTGACTCCCAGATTGGCTATCATCTCGCTCAGCTTGTGCTGAATCAGCGGGTCTGTATGATAAGGACGGCCCGCCAGCAGAATCGTAAGTCCCTTGTTTGACTTCAGAATCTCCCAGCCCTGTTTCTTAATCTCAGCTGCATATACTGCCTGAGCATAGAGGGCCTCTCTCAGCGCTTTACGGGCAGTCTTCTTGCTTACTCCCAGTTGCTTGAGATAATCGGTAATCTGCTTTTCCAGCGCCTTAGGCTGGGCAAAGTTGATGACGGGCGTATCGATCGGTTTCTTCAGATTGATGACCGACTTGATGACATCGCTGTAGCCCGAAACGACCGGACAGTTGAAACTGTTCAGCGTATTCTTCGGGTCGTCATTATGTTCATAAACCACGTATGGCATGAGGATGCGGTCTACTTTCGGGTTCTCGTTGAGTTCCTTCAGATGACTGTGAGCCAGTTTAGCCGGAAAGCAGATATTGTCGCTCATCACCGTATTCAAGGCTCCTTCATACTGGCTGAAAGTGGAATCGGAAGAGAGAATCACGCCCAATCCTGCTGCCCGGAGCAGCGCATTCCAGAACGGATATTCCTCGTACATGTTGAGGATGCGAGGAATGCCTACTTTGACGTTGTGTTTTGCAACTTTAAGTGGGTTAACTTCTTCTCTATCAAATAGTAAACTATATTTGTATTCGTAGATGTTTTTGCCTTTTATCCCGTTTGCTTCCTTGTTGTTAAACACACGCTCACACTTGTTTCCGGAGTAGAATCGGTTGCCGCCGGCAAAGGTGTAGCGGGAAACATAACAATGGTTTTCGCAGCCTTTGCATTGCAGTTGTTTGGTTTCATAATGAGCCAGATTCTGGAGATCATCGATGGATCTTGATGAGGCAGGGTGCTCGTCTTCTGCAGATGTGCGATGCTTGTAATCTGCCGCCGCATGAAGGGCACAACCGTAGGCGCCCATCAGTTCCGGCATGTTGCTTCGTGCCACTTCGGTATGGGTGAGCAACTCAAATGCTCTTACCACCGCATCGTTTCTCATCGTACCACCCTGCACAACGATTTTGCCTCCAAGGTTCTCATTACCATGGAGTTTCAATACCTTATAAAGACAGTTCTTGATGACCGAATAAGAGATTCCGGCAGAAATATCAGCTACAGATGCGCCCTCTCTGAGCACCTGCTTCACCTTCGAGTTCATGAAGACGGTGCAGCGGGTTCCCAGGTCGCAGGGAGCCTTCGACTGGCAGGCGAGTTGGGCAAAATCGCCTACAGAATAACCCATATTGTTGGCAAAGGTCTGGATAAATGTTCCGCAGCCCGAACTGCACGCCTCGTTGAGTTCCATGCGCACCACAGCCCCTTTCTCCACGAAGATAGCCTTCATGTCCTGTCCGCCGATGTCCAGGATAAAACTCACGTCGGGCATGAGCGATGCTGCCGCTCTTTCGTGCGCCATTGTTTCGATAATGCCGCTGTCGAGCCCGAAAGCCGCCTTGATGAGTTCTTCGCCGTAACCTGTAGAGCAGGAGCCTACGATTTCCAGTTCAGCGCCTCGCAATGCAGCTTCCTGCTTCAGGGTGTTCAGTCCATCCGCTACTGCCTTGATCGGATTTCCCAGATTCAGGCGGTAATTGGTAAAGACAATATCTCCCGCAGGTGTCTCTGCATTCACCCTTACCGCAACAATCTTCGTCGTAGTAGAGCCCGAGTCAATACCAATCACAACCTGCTGTTTTCCTTTATTCAGCGGTTGGGTTTCGGTAGCGAATTTCGCCTTTGATTTGAGCCATTCCTGGTGCTCTTTCTCATTCTTGAACAGAGGCAGCAGACTGCTGGTCCATTCCGTTTGTATTTCTTTTTTCATCCGGCTTCTGAGAACAGATACTGAGGCTGCAGAATCTGCCGATTTAGCCCGGTAAGCACAGCCCAGAGCCGGAATGAGATTGCTGTTTTCTGATACGATGAAGTCGTTTGGAGAGAGATGGAGATAATCGCAGAAAGCCTTGCGGAGAGCCGGAAGAAAGGTCAGCGGACCGCCGCAGAGCAGGATAGGAGCCTCGAAGCTGATGCCGTGAGAAAGCGTTACCACCGTCTGTACGGCGATGGAATGGAAGATGCTGGCTGCAATATCTGCTTCGGGCAGATTGCGTGCCATCAGGTTCTGGATGTCGGTCTTGGCGAACACGCCGCAGCGGGCAGCCATCGGATAAACGTGCTCTGCCTTCATCGCCAACTCGCTCATCTTCTGGTTCTCTACGCCCATCAGCACACTCATCTGGTCGATGAAAGCGCCCGTTCCGCCGGCACAGTTGCCGTTCATGCGTAGTTCCATATTTCCGTTTTTCTTGAAGAAGATAACCTTCGCGTCCTCGCCACCAATATCGATGAGCGCCTTCGCCTCAGGATGGGCAGTACGGGCATAGACTGATGCAGCCACCACCTCCTGTACAAACTCCGCCTGGAGCTGTTCGGCAGTAGCCATTCCTACGCTTCCCGTTACGCAGATTCTTGCCTCTGCATCGCCGGTAAGGGCTAAAATCTCATCGAAATATTGCGACACAAGTTCGTTTACACGAGCGTTGTGGCGTTCGTATTTTGAGTAAATTACCCGGTTATCGCTGTCAATAACGGCTATTTTGGCTGTCGTAGAGCCAACGTCCAATCCTATGTAATAAGTCTTCTCCATTTCTCTTATCTCAAGTATTTTCTCTTATCTTCTAGTATTTTCTTATCTTCTAGTGGCTTTTCCCAAGTTCCATCTGCTCTCTTCTCATATCCCTGAAAGCGCTCCAGGCTATCGGAACCGCAACGGCAAACGAACAGCAATCTGCCCACATCTGACACATCTCCACGCCCAGCAGTCCGAAGAAATAGGGGAGGATGAAGATGAGCGGAATGAAGAAAAGTCCGCTGCGTGCTGCCGCTACGATGTTGGCTCTCACCGGTTTACGGATGGTCTGCATCAGCATGTTGGTGAGCACGATGCTGGCTACGAGCGGAAAACTGAGCACCTGCCATCGCAAAGCCACCGAACCTACGGCTACAACCGCTGCATCATCGCGGAAGATGCTGATGATGGAAGTTGAGAAGATGAAGCCGAGAAGGGCACAGACGCTGAGGAAAACCGTGCCGCATTTAATGCAGAAAAAGAAGGCTTCCTTTACACGCCCATAGAGTTTGGCGCCGTAGCAGAATCCGCAGAGCGGCTGGAATCCTTGCCCCAGACCGATGACCATCGCATAGGTAAAGAAGGAGATGCGGGTAACGATGCTCATGCCCGCAATGGCTGCATCGCCAAACGCACCTGCTGCCACATTGAGCATCAGCGTAGCGATACTTCCCAGTCCTTGTCTTGACAGCGAAGGGGTTCCGCCGAAGATAATCTCCTTGGCAAAGGCGCGGGTAGGGGTGAAATTGCTGAGATGGATGCGGATGTTCTCGCCTTTATGCGTCATCCAAAAGAGCATGGCGCAGCCGAAACACTGGCTGATGAGGGTGGCTACGGCGGCTCCGGTAATGCCCAGCTGGAAGTAGAGGATGAGCAGAGGAGCCAGAATCAGATTGAGCAGCACACCCGACATGATGCCCTTCATCGCATACATCGTATTGCCCTGAAAGCGCATCAGATTATTCAGCGTAAGCGATGTGGTCATAAAGGGAGCACCCAGCAGGATAATGCCCAGATAACGCTCTGTATAAGGAAGAATGGTGGGCGTAGAACCCATCAGAAGACAGAGCGGTGTGAGGAACACATGACCCAGGATGGCGATGAGAAGACCGGTAAGAAAACTCAGCACAAAGCCCGTGGTTGCCATCTTCTGTGCCTCTTCCGTATGCTTGGCGCCCAACTGTCGCGAAACATAATTGCCCGCTCCGTGACCGAAGAAGAAACCTATCGCCTGAATCACAGCCATTGCTGCAAAGGAAACGCCTACCGCTGCCACACTCTGCGTGTTGATGCTGCCCACGAAATAGGTGTCGGCGAGGTTGTACATGCTCGTCGACAGCATACTGATAATCGTTGGTATGGCCATCGTGAAAATCACATGATGCACAGGGGCATGTGTGAGGAACGTATAGTTGTCTCTTTTCTCTTTCTTCATAACTTTATGATGCTCTTTTGGGGCATTTCAACCTGCAAAGGTACATAAATATCCACAAAGTTGGACAATTATGAACCAACTTTTATAAATTTATAAGAAAAGAGTTGTATTATTCATAAATTTATTGTATTTTTGCACCGTAATTGAATATATATACATAAAACAATATACTAATGAATGATGAGATAAGAATCATACCGATAACGACTAAAAAAGGGCTGAAAACCTTCATTCAGTTTCATTATGATCTCTACAGAGACCATAAGTTTGCCATTCCTTTTTTGCGTTTTGACGAGATGAATACGCTGGACCCAAAGAAGAATCCTGCCTTTGAATTCTGCGAAGCTCAATACTTCCTGGCGGTTGACAGCGAGGCTCGTATCGTAGGTAGAATTGCTGCCATTATCAACCATCGTGCCAACGAAGAGTGGAACAAGAAGCAGGTTCGCTTCGGCTGGTTCGATTTCGTGGATAATGTAGCGGTTTCCTGTGCCTTGTTGCGCGCGGTAGAAAACTGGGGCAAGAGCAGGGGAATGAACGAATGCGTAGGTCCGCTCGGATTTACGGATATGGACCGTGAGGGCTTGCTCATCGAGGGCTTCGACCGGAAGTCTACGATGTATATCAATTACAATTATCCTTATTATAAGACGCATCTGGAGAGTTATTCGCTCTATGAGAAGGATAACGACTGGCTGGAGTACCGCATCAGGATTCCAGAAGTGACGCCGGCTAAGTTTGCCAAGACTGCCCAGATGATAGAGAGCCGATATAATCTGCATGTTCATAAGTTTACCCGCCGGGAACTGACCTCGGGAGGAATGGGCAGGAAAGTGTTCGAAATAGTGAACGAAACTTATAAGAATCTCTATGATTTCCAGTAGCTTACGGAGAAGCAGATAGATGAATATGTAAATACTTATATCAAGAAGGCTGACTTGAACCTGGTAACGGGTGTAGTGGATGGCAACGCTGGCAACAAGCTGGTAGCCTTTGGTGTTTCCTTCCCTTCGTTTACCGATGCGCTGCGCGAGATAGGCGATGGCAAGCTTTTCCCTACGGGTTGGCTGAAGGTGCTGAAGGTTCTGAAGTGGCACAAGACGGATACGGTAGATTTGCTTTTGATTGGTGTTCTTCCGGAATATCGCAAGAAGGGAGCCAACGCGCTTATTTTTGCCGATCTGATAGAGCAGTATCACCGTTATGGCTTTAAATGGGCTGAGGCAATGACGCAGATGGAGACCAATACCGGTGTTCAGAGCCAGTGGCAGTATCTGGAGAGCGAACAGCATCGCCGTCATCGCTGCTATAAGAAGATTTAAAAGTCTCTGTTTTGAGCCTTTTAGGCGCAAAAAAGATAGAAAATGGGCTAAAAAGTTAAAATTACTAACTCATAGTTTTGTGGTTCTCAACTCATAGCTTTCCGGTTCTCAACTCATAGTTTTTCGGTTGAGAAAATTAAGAATGCATCGCAATATGATGAAAAATGGCTGTTTTTTCCATCGCGATGCATTATTTTTTGCGTCGCGACGCACCAATTCTTCCGTCGCGACGCATTAATTGCCCCCTCGTGAGGCATCATTGAAGCCTCCCGCTGGTCATCATTTAAGCCTCTTATCTGTCTTAATATAAGACGCTTTCCAAGAAAAAAATGCGCTCTGGAAAGAGAAAATTAAGATGGGGGTTAACAGGTTAACAGTTAACACCCCCAAAATGCCTACTTCTATCCACACACTTATATAAAAATAAGTATATATATATTATTATATAATAAGGTACGCGGGGGACCATGCAAAAAACAGCTGTTAACTGTTAACCCTGTTAACCCCCCAATGAAAAGTTGATAGTTTATAGTTGATAGGGCGTAGCCGTTTGCAAGATTGCTATAAACTTTCAACTATAAACTAACCGAAGTTAAATATAATATTCTGCCGAATCAACCAAACCGGCTCTCAGCGCATATTTCGTAGCCTCGTGAACGTTGTTTACGCCCAACTTGCGGAAGATGTTCTTGCGGTGGGTATTGACCGTATGGAAGCTGGAAAAGCGCTTCTCGGCTATTTCTTTCGTCGTCATTCCCAGCGCAATGTCCTTCAGAATCTCTGTTTCGGTCTTGGTGAGGTTGATTTTCTCCTGCTCCTCTTGTTTCGGAGCCAGAAGAACCTCCATCATGCGCTGGCAGACAAAACGGTTGCTTGCCACACAAAAACGTATCGCCTCCTTGAGTTCCATTAGCGAACACTCCTTCAGCAATACGCTGAACTGCGTACTGCTGGCGATGAGAATCTTAACGAAATCGGTACTTAAATCCTCACTGAACAGTAGCCAGCGCGTGTATGGGAAACGCTGGTTTAAAATAAGTAACTCGGTAGCATCATTGATGTCGAAAAGGGTGTAGTCGAGTATTACGACCGTATCCTCATTCTCCCTTAAGGTAAGCAGCAGGTCTGCCTTGTCTTCGACAGTTTGGGTTTCCAATCCCTCCATCTTACTGATCACATAGTTCAATCCGGCTCTTGTGATGTCCTGTTTGTCTGCTAATAGAATCTTCATTGTGTTTACTCTCTTATGGTTTTTGTATATGTATGTAGATGCCTTGATGCAATAAAAATACTGCATCAAGGCATCTTTTTTTCTTATTAGAATGACATGAGGAAGCCCATACGGATGCCCCATTTTGAGATGTTTGCATGGTCATAATAGTTGAGGCGGCGAACATAATCGATTCCGAAGAACTTGAAGATGTTGTGCACGCCGGCTACAAACTCCCAGTATGGCGTCTTGCCAAAGGTATAGGAGTTGGTAGGGAACTTGAAGAGTTTCTCATCATTGATGTTCTTGCTCGGGTCGTTCTTGCTGGTCAAATCGCCCCAAACACCCTTGATGGCTATATATTCACGCCACTTCAGCTTCTTGATGAGCGGAATGCGGTTGAGCAGCTTGCCGTTCATATCCCAGGCTACTGACCAGAACAGCTGGCGGTCGCTCAGGAACTCCCAGTCCTTCATCATGCTCATGGTTGCCTCCTGCTCGAAGAGGGAGAGGTTGACCGGTGGCTGGATGAGCATGGTGAAAGGCACTTTGCTCCACTGCGCCTTGCCCACGATGTTGAAATCCATATAGCCGAAGCTTCCCAGCCACTGGCGCTTGTAAATGCCCAGCGTGGTGAGGTTGCTCTGATACTGGCCGCCCATGAATCCGTCTAAGCCCATGGTGTGGCGAAGCGAGATTTCAGGACTGTCGAGGTTGATAGGCAGGCGCTGCTGCTTGGTGTTGACATAGGTGACCCCCGGGTTGTAATTTAAGCCTACACTTGCCTCTGTGGTGCGTATCTTGCGTATTTCCTCGCCGTCACTCACCCTGTAGTAGTGGAGATTGCCCACGGTGCGATTGCTCTGCCAGCGGAGGCTGGTGTCGAAGCGGAATCCCCAGTCGGTTTCGTAGGTGAAGGTCACCTTCTGGCGGTGATACTGATACATCTGGTCCTGCGTAGTGGCACGGAGGGTCATGAAGAAGTTGTCCTTGTTGTGCAGCAGGTTATCATCGGATGGAGATGTAATATCATGCCCCAACTCGAAGGTAAGCTTGCGCATAGGGAACTCGAACGGACTGTTCTTCTTCTTGTTGAACGAATAGGTGAGCACATGGCCGTAATACCACTTGTTGCTCTTCAGACCGTAGGCGCCGTAACCATCCCAGAAGAAGTGAGGGTTGAGGGCTGCCATCGTTCTGCCCGCCAGGCGCAGGCGCACACCGTCTACGTAGTTGTTGGAGAGGAACGTGTTGATAGGTCCCAGGTCGAAGAGGCTGCGGCGGTCGTTGATGATGCTGTCTCTTTCAACACCCAGACTGTCTTTCACCGTTACCTTCTTGCCCTTGGTATGAGCCACTTCCACATAGTTCTCCATCAAGGCTCTCACACCGAAGATGATGTATTTGAATCCCTTGGAGTTCTCCATGCGGTGGATAAAGCTGTCCATCGACGATTCGCTCTTCGTGAGGTCTACCTGCCGGTATTTGTTCCAGTAAGCCTCATCGCGGTTCATCGCATCCATATCGTGCCTGATTTTCGCCTTGCCCTTGAAGAGCTGCTTCGGCAAGGCATCGAAGGCATAATTGGTGATTCGCGTGTTTCGCACCACCAGCAGGTCCTGAAGGAGCTTGTTGACGTGCAGTTCGGCTATCATATCGTCTTTAGAGAGCACCCACTCGCCGTTGTCGAGCTTGGTGTACTCCTGTTCAATCTTCATGTCAGTAACCCAGTTTACATCGCTGTTGTGAGGCATGTAGAGGTTACATTTCTTCACGTGCAGGCTGCTGTCGGCAAGCACATAGAGTTCACCTCGGAATCCGAAGTCCTGGCTGTTGGCTGGGATAAACTGCAGATGGTAGCACAGGTCTCTTTCCACATACACCGTATCTTCGATGTAGTAATGGTAGAAGCTGATGGCTGTTCTGCCGATGGGAGATGGGAAGGGAAACTGCAGCAGGCGCACGTAATCATCGTAGATGTCTACATCGGTGAACACCTCTTTCAGGGCGGTGTTGAGAATCTCTCCGGTCTGGATTACCTGTCCGATTCCATTGCTCTGCTGACCCTTGATGATGTCCTTTTCGGTCTTCGGATCTTTGCGGTAAATATGCTGTGAAACCGTCTCGTCGATGCTGACAGGCAGAGTGAGCTTTCCGTTGTATGGAGAGGTTTCTACCTGGTCGAGGAGATACTGGCGGCGCTGGAAGAACTTGCTCTCCAACTGTTCTTTCTTCAGGTCGTTGAGCGCGAGTGTAATCTTCTGATACTTATCATATTGCACATAGTCGTGGTTGCTCAGGTCGCTCTTTTTCTTGGCAGCAATCACGCGCCGCATCAGTTCTACGGCAGGATTATTCTTACGCTTGTAGCGGCCTTTTTTCGATTTTACCACCACTTCGGTAAGTTTGTGCGTATCGTCTTTCAGTTTGATTTCCAGAAAGTTGGTCTTTTCGTCAACCTTCACCGATGTGCTCTTGTAGCTCAGTGCGCTTACGGTGAGCATGAGTCCCGGCTTCTTATCAATGGTAAACTTACCTTCTCCGTTACTTGAAACCGCGATTTTATGTCCTTTGTATTGCACGCTTGCATACGGTACGGCAAAACCGTCGTCATCTATGACACGGCCTGTTATCTTCTGCTGAGCCATCATCTGAAGCGTAGAAATCATCAGAAGGATGACTGTAAAATACAACTTTTTAATACCTTTCATTTTTTATACCTTATTATATATAGGGGCTCTCCGCCCATGATTTAATCTATTATCTGTCAAATTCCTCACTCCACATGCCCCGCAAGAGCCGAAGTTTGAGGATGCTTTATTGGCTTTCAGGATGCAAAGTTATAACATTATTCGTAAATAGACGCAAAAACCTATTCATTATTTCAGTTTTTTATGAGATTTTCAGAAAAAGGCTTCCATGCAGTTCCTTCTGCTGCCTGTTCTTGCTCTTCGCCGTGCGAGCCTAAGTGGTATAAAACCCCTTCATATTGCTCTATTTCACCTTTTTATCTGTCAATATATGATGAAATTCCGAAGAATATAGGAAAACTATTTGGTTAATTTAATTTTTTAGCGTAATTTTGCACACTGAAATTTAAAGAAGAAACGCCCTTCTGCGGGCTTATTAAACATTAAGAGAATGAATAACAAGGGAAATCTTACCGATGAGCGGCCTCCTTTGCTGCCCGTCATCATAGGCACCGGTTTCGGCAGTGGCTTCTGGCCTTGGGGACCGGGAACGGCTGGCTCTGTATTGGCAACCCTCATCTGGGCAGCCTTGGCTTACGGACTCGGTATTACGGGCGAGAGTCTGCAGAGTATCACCTTCTTTCTCGTCATTGTTTCTACCATTCTGGGCACTTGGGCAACAGCGCAGTTGCAGCCTTACTGGGGTGAGGATCCCAGCCGTGTGGTCATCGACGAGATGGCTGGCGTGTGGATTCCCCTGTCGTTGCTGACCCCGTTTACGGTACAGGGCGAAGTGAAAGATGCCTGGTGGTGGGCATTGGTGGCACTTGTTCTCTTCCGCTTCTTTGATATGGTGAAACCGCTGGGCATCAAGAAACTGGATAACAGGCAGGGCGCCTTCTACGTGATGGCTGATGATTTGCTGGGCGGCCTCTATGCAGCCGTTTCTTTAATCATCATCAAAATCATACTGGTTTCGGCTGGAATCATCTAGTCTGGCATTTCTTAAAGCAGACAATTTCTTAAGCAAGCGTTTTCTAAAACAGACAATAAAAAATAGATTAAAATATGAATTATAGAGATTTCTTACAAAAAGTTATCTATGCCATCATCAATCCACTTATCAAGGCGATGATAGCAGTAGGTATTACTCCTAACATTGTTACCTTCGTAGGATTCCTGGGCAATATCGTGGCAGCTGGTTTCTTCCTCGATGCTGCATGGATGCTCGGAACTGAGCAGGCTGATTATGCATCTTGCATGGTTACTGTAGGATGGGGTGGATTCATTATCCTTGCAGCCGGTCTCTTCGATATGATGGATGGTCGTCTGGCACGTATGAGCGGCAAAAGTAGTCTCTTCGGTGCACTCTGGGATTCTACACTCGACCGCTACAGCGAACTGGTAAGTCTCTTTGGCATCTGCCTCATTTTCGTACGTATGCAGGGCGATATGACCTGGTTCTGGATGAGCGTAGTCACCTTTGCAGCGATGATTGGTTCTGTGATGGTAAGTTATGTCCGTGCCCGTGCCGAGGGTTTGGATATTGAGTGCAAGGTAGGTTTCATGCAGCGTCCTGAGCGCGTTGTGGTTACCGCTGTTACTGCGATGATTACCGGCTTTACAGGCAATATCTGGTGGCTGGCTGGCGGAATGATCCTGATTGCCGTTCTGGCAAACATCACCGCTTTCTGGCGCATCTGGCATTGTTATGTTGTGATGAACAGCCGTAAATGATAAACTCAAATTCTATCAATAAAAAGTAGAAAAAAGTGTTTAGTATCTATCTGATTATCCTCCTGGCGGTACTCGCAGCCTGGAAGAAGACACGCCGTTTTGCCTTCTATTTTCTGCCTTGGTTCCTCTTTGGAATCATCTACGATTCGATGCGCCTTTATCCTAACTATATGGTGAACGATATTGACGTGGCGCATCTCTATCATGCAGAAAAGTCGCTCTTCGGCATTGCTGCTTCATCCAGCGCAGAACTGCAGGCTGTAGCCGACCATAGCCAGCTGATGATTCCGGGCGAATACTTCAAGGTTCACCATTGCGGTTTTGCCGATTTCTGGGCAGGCATCTTCTATCTCTGCTGGGTTCCGGTGCCTATCGCGTTTGCCCTTTATCTGTATCTTACGAAACAGCTTAAATGGTTCAAGCGTTTTTCCTGGGCTTTCCTGCTGGTGAATGTCATCGGCTTCATCGGCTACTACATCTATCCGGCTGCTCCGCCTTGGTATGCGATGAATTATGGCTTCAAGGCTGTGCTCAATACACCGGGCAATGTGGCTGGTCTGGGCAGATGGGACGCAATGACCGGACTGCACGTGTTCCATGGACTCTATGGCAAGAATGCCAATGTCTTTGCTGCCGTGCCGAGCCTGCATGCTGCCTATATGTTCCTCACCACGATTTATGCTGTGATGAGCCGTAAACGCTGGTATACGGTGGTGTTCTTCGCCTGCATCTGTCTGGGCATCTGGTGGACGGCAGTCTATTCCGGTCATCATTATATCATTGATGTCATGTTGGGTATTCTTACTACGATAGTAGGCGTACTGCTAATGGAATCTAAGAGAATATGGGCAAGATTAAAGAAGAACTCGTAACCTTCGGCAAGGCGGAACTGACTGCCTCCTGCGCCTCAGTGGTAGACTTCGGACTGGCATTCTTCCTCTCAGATATCATCGGCATTTATTACGGACTTGCCAATGCGCTGGGAGTGATAAGTGGCGGCATTACCAACTGCATACTGAATTATCGTTATGTGTTCGGCGATTCCAAGAGCAAGAAAAAGAGTGTAGCCTGGCGCTATTTTATCATCTGGGGCATCAGCTGGATGCTCAATTCGGGCGGCACTATCGCCCTGACCGAATTTCTGAATGCGCACGAACATATTCAGCTGCATTACATGATTCCGAAGAGTATTGTATCTCTGCTGGTAGCGATATTCGTTAACTATCCCGGACAGAAGAAATTTGTTTTTAAGCAGTAATAACCATATCAGATGGGGGCAGTATTCAGTATGTGCCCTCATCTTTTTTTGTATCCTGTTTTTTGTATCCTGGCAGGTAATCTGTTGGCATCGGGACATAAAAAAGAGTTTGGACTGTCTCCCGACATTCCAAACCCACGCTTGTTTCTAACTAACTTATTATCAACTATTCATTACTTTTCAGTTTGCAAAATTACGAGTTTTTTCTTATAAAATAAATTTTTTCAGAAAAGTAACTACTCAGCACCCCTATAGAAAACTTC
>UMDN01028168.1_pt1 | contig 16172 bp, 13 predicted proteins | sample 1964491 | NCBI WGS metagenome assembly UMDN01 (sample SAMEA4835994, study PRJEB28245) | human gut metagenome | biome: gut microbiome; material: fecal sample | place: Denmark | collected 2008 | reverse complement strand
TCCGCACCGACCGACGCAGATGTCCGCACCGACCGGCGCGGATGCTTATAGTAACACGAGCGCAACGTTGTTAAAGCGAAAAAAATATAGCAAAAACACTTGGTCGTTTCATAATTAATATGTATCTTTACCCCGTGAATTTAGAAACCGCACACTGAATAAGTTTTGTGCGTACACAGACATTATATATTTCCTATATACTGCTCGCGCGAGCGTAAGTATAACTCGGTTCTCTTCGGTGTTCTTGACGGAGGAAGTGTTGTTGTATTTACGCGATTTTTGTTTTATTACGTTTCTACACAACTCCTCGCTTCCTCTTCGCTAAAGCACCGCAGGTTGCCCCTCAAAGAAGACCATAAACTTTAAAATACTACACCTATGGAACTAAAACAAGCTACTGCCGGTACAATGGAGTCCGGCGACATCATGATTCAGATAGCCCCCTGCGAGAAAGAGGGTCTGAATATTGATTTGCAAAGTTCGGTTGCCTACCAGTTTGGCGACCAAATTCGTAAGGTGATTGTTGAGACACTCGAAGGACTCGGCATCACCCGTGCTGAGGTGCACGCCACAGACAAGGGCGCGCTCGACTGCACTATCCGCGCACGCGTCACCGCGGCTGCCGTGAGAGCTACGGGCAAAGACGTGTGGAAAGACTAACCTCTAAACTTTTTGACCTATGAAACGACTAAGAAGAACTATGATGTTCGTACCGGGAAACAACCCTGGTATGATGCAGGATGCCTATATATATCATCCCGACTCAATAATGCTCGACCTTGAGGACTCTGTGACAATGGCAGAGAAGGACGCTGCACGCCTGCTCGTCTACAACGCGCTGAAGACTATCGACTACGGCACGACGGAAATGGTGGTGCGCATCAACCCGCTGAACACGCCGTATGGCAAGAAGGACATCGAGGCTGTGGTTAAGGCTGGCGTCGACGTGATACGTATGCCGAAGACCGAGACCGCAGAGGAGGTAATCGAGGTGGAGCGCGAGATTGAAAAGGTGGAGCAGGAACTGGGTTGCGTGGGTCGCACACAGATTATGGCTGCACTGGAGAGCACGCTCGGCGTGGTGAACGCCTACGCCATAGCTACCGCTTCTAAGCGCATGATGGGCATCGCACTCGGCGCGGAGGACTACTGCGCCAACCTGAAGACACAACGCTCACCCGAGGGCATGGAGCTGCTCATGGCACGCCAGACCATCGTGGTGGCAGCTCGTGCGGCTGGCATCGATGCGCTCGACACCGTCTACTCTAACCTCAACGACATGGAGACATTCCGCAAGGAGGTGGAGCTGATTCATCAGTTGGGCTTCGACGGAAAGTCGATCATCAACCCGCGCCAGATCGAGATTATCAACGAGGTGTTCACACCGACACAGAAGGCTATCGACAAGGCTCTCGCCGTTATCGCAGCCATCAAGGAGGCTGAGAAGAAAGGCTCGGGCGTAATAGCCGTGAACGGTAAAATGGTTGACCGACCAGTAGTGATACGCGCACAGCGCGTCATCGACTTGGCACTGGCTTCGGGCGTAATTAAACAGGAGGACATAGCATGAGCACACTGAACGAAAGACATACCCTCGCCGAGCAGGTGGCTCAGGCTATGGGAAAAAGCGTATATAATAATGTAGAGGCACACAAGGACATCACTCCGCGCCTCGAACTGCAGCAGAAGAGCCCCAAGCTCATGACGCTCGAAGAGGCTATACGCCACTCGGGACTGAAGGACGGCATGACAATATCGTTCCACCACCACTTCCGCGGTGGCGACAAGGTGGTGAATATGGTTGTGGATAAGCTCGCCGAGATGGGATTTAAGGATTTGCACCTCGCGGCTTCAAGCTTGCAGGACGTACACGAACCGCTCATCGAGCACATTCGCAACGGCGTGATCACGGAGATTTCGACATCCGGTCTGCGCGGCGAACTGGCTAAAGAGATTTCGCACGGACTGATGGAGAAGCCGGTAGTGTTCCGCTCGCACGGCGGACGCGGAGAGGCTATCGCCTCGGGCGAGTTGCACATCGACGTGGCGTTTCTCGGCGCTTCTTCTTCAGACCCGCTCGGCAACGCCTGCGGCTACTCGCGCTCGGAGAACGCGAAGAGCATCTGCGGCTCGCTCGGCTACGCGCTGCCCGACGCTCACTACGCCGACAAGGTGGTCATCCTCACCGACGACCTCGTGCCCTATCCTAACACTCCGAACTCTATCTCGGAGCACGACGTGGACTACGTGGTGGAGGTTGAGTCGGTAGGCGACTCGTCGAAGATTGCTTCGGGTGCCATCCGCGACACCAAGAACCCACGCGACATACTGCTCGCTCAGCAGGCTGCGAAGGTGATTGTGAACAGTGGCTACTTCAAGAACGGCTTCTCTATACAGACCGGTTCGGGCGGTGCTTCGCTCGCTGCCGTTAAGTACATCCGCCAGAGCATGATCGACCAGGATATCAAGGCTTCGTTCGCCCTTGGCGGCATCACGGCTCACATGGTGAAGATGCACGAGGAGGGACTCATCGAGCGTCTCATCGACGTGCAGTCGTTCGACAAGGTGGCTGCAGAGTCGCTCAAGAACGACCCGAAGCACAAGGAGGTGTCGGCTTGCGAATACGCAAGTATGCACGAGCAGGGTGCGGCTACGCACTATCTCGACATCGTGATACTTTCGGCTCTTGAGGTGGATGTCAACTTCAACGTCAACGTGCTCGTAGGTAGCGACGGCATCATACGCGGTGCTATCGGCGGACACCCCGACACAGCCGAAGACTCAGCACTCTCTATCATCGTCTGCCCGTTGCTCCGTGGCAGAATACCGTGCGTGGTGAACGAAGTGACAACACTCATCACTCCAGGTCGCACCGTAGACGTTGTTGTCACTGAGTATGGCATCGCTGTCAACCCTGCCCGACCGGAGATAGCCGAACGCCTGAAGGCTGCCGGACTGAAGATCGTAACGCTCGAGGAGCTTCGCGACCGCGCACTCTCCGTAATCGGCAACCCGGCACCGCTGCCGTTCGGCGACAAGGTGGTGGGCGTGGTGATGAACCGCGACGGATCGGTGATGGATGTCATCAAGAATATCGTTGAATAACTCAAAACTAAAAGAATGATTACGCTTCACGAACTTCTGGCGAGCCGCGACGCACGCCATGCCACACAGCAGAAGCTGCTGGCTGAACACTCGGGAAAGACACTGGTGTGCCTCACCGTTGTCATGCCAGGAAGCGTGAAGCGCAATCATCAGTCGCTCTGTGCGGCACACGCAGCCGTAGAGGCTATACGTGAGGCGTTCCATCTCAACGACATGAGCGACGCAGAACGCGAGGCTGTGCTCACCGAGCGCGACCTCAACACGGGCTACGAGGCTTATCTCATCACACCGCTGCCGCTGCTCGAAGCCAAGCGCATAGCGGTAACGATAGAGGACACGCACCCGCTGGGCAGACTCTTCGATATAGATGTCATAAACTCAGACGGCATACCTGTCGCAAGAAACGATATCGGAGAAAAACCGCGCCGTTGTCTCGTCTGCGAACACGAAGCACGCTACTGCATGAGGATGCGCTGGCACACGCAGGAGGAGATATGGGCGAAGATAAACGAGATGGTAGACCTTTACACTAAGGCAAGACAAACATAACAAACGACCTTAAACAGTCTATGGAGATACAAACCCTTAACCCCACAACACCCCGTCAACGACAACGCATAGAGGCGTTCCTCAAACGCAACGGCTTGCGCTTCGACGACATGCACTACTACGCTGCCATAACAGACGACGACGGAGAGATGATAGCTGGTGGCGGACTGAAGGGCAACGTAATAAAGTGTGTGGCTGTGGACGATGCGCATAAGGGCGAAGCTATCGCCAACACACTCATCTCACACCTCATAGCACACGCTAACGAGGAGGGACATAGCAACGTCATGCTGTTCACAAAACCCAAGAACAGACAACTCTTCGAGAGTCTGTCGTTCCGACTGCTCGCTGAAGCACCCGAAGCCGTACTCATGGAGACGGGCATAGGAGGAATAAACAATACGGTAGAGGCTCTGAAGAAGATAAGAGAGGAATCAGAAAAGTATAAAGAATACAATAAAGAGTGCAAAGAGAATAATAAGGAGTGTAAAGAAAATAGTGAAGAATGTAAAGAGGAAGAAAAAACAAATCTCAACACCTCAACACCTCAACACCACAACACCACAACCCCTCAACATCTCAACCCCTCAGCCCCTCAACCCCTCACCATCACAACGCCTCTCCGAGGCGTTGTGGTAATGAACTGCAACCCCTTCACACTCGGTCACCGCTACTTGATAGAACAGGCAGCAAAGCAAGTGGAACGGTTGTTCGTGATGGTAGTGAGAGAGGACAGCTCACTCTTCGCCTACGCAGAGCGCAAGGCAATGGTGAAGCAAGGCGTGGCACATCTTAAGAACGTCACGGTGATAGACGGAAGCGAGTACGCCATCAGTCAGGCTACGTTCCCCACGTACTTTCTCAAACGTCTTGACGACGCAGCCGACACGCAGATGCTGCTCGACCTCGACCTCTTCCGCCGACACATAGCACCCGCACTCGGCGCAACCGTCCGCTTCGTAGGCACAGAGCCGACCGACCGGCTCACACGCCGATACAACCAACTGATGCACGAGGTGCTCGCCGATGTCAGAGAGACAGCCCGACTGGAGAAGAAGGGCAACGCTGTAAGCGCATCGCGAGTGCGCAAGGCAATGGAGCAAGGTGATATGAGCACAATCAGACAACTCGTGCCACCCACCACCCTACCTTATATAATAGCACACCTCGCTACACAAGCACTGCAGGCTGAGCTTGACACCACGCCGAAGCCCGGACTCGTAGACAAGGACAACAACGGAGCGCACCGTGACATGGATTATGTGCTGATGCAACGCAGCATCGACACGCTACACCCCTACTTCGTGAAGCTCGCGCTGCTCGGCTGCGCCGATGCTCTGCCCACGCACACCTCCATAAGGGACATAGGCATAGAAGCGGAAAAGGCTATGCTCAGCGCCACCAACGGCGTGAACACCCACAAAGGGGCACTCTTCTCAATGGGATTGGCGGTTGTAGCAGCTGCTCATGAGGAGAGAAAAACAGCTGCCAACGAAGAACAAATACTAAAAGAAAGAAACGGAGGAGAAGATGTTCTCGTCTCCTTACAAACCACAATAAAAGCACTCGCTGCCAGTTTCCCCGACACTAACGGCACGCACGGCAGCAAGGCGAAACTGCTCTCAAAGGGCACCACAGCAATAAAAGGAGCACTCGACAACGCTCGCGAAGGCTACGAGATGCTGTTCGCAGAGTGGCTTCCGTTCTACATCGAACGCAGAAAGGAGCACGATGCGCACACGCTGCACAAGACACTGCTGCGCATCATGTGCGACCTCGACGACACCAACGTCATCTATCGCACCGACTTAGCCACAGCCGAGGAGGTGAAGCAGGAAGCCCGAGCACTGCTCGACAGCTTCTCGAAGGCACACACCGCCGAAGACAAAGAGAAGCGTATAGCTGCCGAACTCCTTGCGCTGAAAGACATGAACAAACGCTACACCGCACGAAACATATCACCAGGCGGAGCTGCTGACATGCTATCGCTCACCATATTCATTGGAAGCATACAAACATAGGGGGTGCACTTGTCTCAAGTGCACCGACCTGCTAACAAGAATGCTAAATAACAAGTGCACCAACCTGCTAACAAGAATGCTAAGTAGCAAGTGCACCAACCTACAAACAAGAATACAATTCTAACAATCTAATAACTAAAAACCTTGACATTATGGTAGAACTTATTAATCACGGAGTCTATCTCCTCAATGGTACCAAAGTTTGCGACAATTATGAAGGTTTGACACCTGACGAAGCTCGCGAAAACACTATCACTTACGGCATCCTCCGCTCGCACGACGTGGACGGATCGAAGGGTAAGAAGATGCGCATCCGCTTCGACGCTATGATGTCGCACGACATCACTTACGTAGGAATTATACAGACAGCACGCGCAAGCGGACTGGAGGAGTTCCCGTTGCCTTACGCAATGACCAACTGCCACAACTCACTCTGTGCCGTTGGTGGCACTATCAACGAGGATGACCACGTTTTCGGTCTGTCGGCAGCAAAGAAATATGGTGGCATCTACGTGCCTGCTAACCAGGCTGTCATCCACCAGTATGCACGCGAGATGATGGTGAAGTGCGGCAATATGATTCTCGGTTCCGACTCTCACACACGCTACGGCTCACTCGGCAACATGGGTGTTGGCGAAGGCGGCGGCGAGCTCGTGAAGCAGTTGCTCAAGAACACTTGGGACATCAACGCACCTGAGGTGGTGCTCGTATGGCTCGAGGGCAAACCTAAGAAGGGCGTAGGTCCGCACGACGTGGCTATCTCGCTCGTGAAGGCTACATTCGAGAGTGGCGTTGTGAAGAACAAGGTGCTCGAGTTCGCAGGCCCTGGCGTGAAGGAATTGCCTATCGACTTCCGTAACGGCATAGATATTATGACTACCGAGACTACCTGCTTGAGCTCTATCTGGATTACAGACGAAGAGGTGAAGCACCACTACGACATACATGAGCGTCCGCAGGACTTCAAGGAACTGAAGCCGGGCGACGTAGCTTACTACGACATGATGATTCGCATCGACCTCTCTTCGCAGGAGGCTATGATTGCTCTGCCGTTCCACCCGTCGAACGCAGTTACAATCCATGAGCTTCAGGCTGACCCGGTGGGCATCCTCACACGTATCGAGGAAGACGCAAAGAAGCGTTTCGGCGACAAGGTAGACGTACATCTCGTTGATAAGGTTGTCGACGGTAAGGTTTACGCTGACCAGGGCATCATCGCCGGCTGCTCGGGCGGCACATACGACAACCTCGCAGAGGCTGGAGCTATCCTCAAGGGCAAGAGCATCGGCAACGACTACTTCACGGCTTCGGCTTATCCGCAGTCTACTCCAGTATCAATGGCTGTGACACGCGAGGGCATCACTGCCGACCTCATCGAGGCTGGCGTTGTGATGAAGCCGGCATTCTGCGGTCCGTGCTTCGGTGCAGGCGACGTTCCGTCTAACAATGGTCTGTCTATACGCCACACTACACGCAACTTCCCCAACCGCGAGGGTTCTAAGCCGGGTCAGGGACAGCTCTCACTCGTGGCTCTTATGGACGCACGCTCTATCGCTGCTACGGCTGCTAACGGTGGCGCAATCACAGCTGCTACCGACGTGGAGTACGAGAACACACACAAGCCATACGTTTACGACGAGAAGATATACAAGTGCCGCGTTTACAACGGCTACGGCAGACCGCGTCCTGAGACCGAGTTGCGCTATGGTCCGAACATCAAGGACTGGCCTACAATGTATGCAATGCAGGAGAACATGCTGCTCGAGTTGGCAGCCGTTATCCACGACCCCGTTACAACTACCGACGAGCTCATCCCGTCTGGCGAGACAAGCTCTTACCGTTCTAACCCGTTGAAGCTTTCTGAGTTCGCCCTCTCTCGCCGCGTGCCTGAGTACGTAGGTCTGAGCAAGGAGATTCAGAAGCAGGACCTCGCACGCCGTGCAGGTGAGGTGAGTGCGAACATCGCAGAGGCTCTCGCTAAGGTGGGCGCAAAGGCTGAGGACACATCGTTCGGTTCATGCGTATTCGCTAACCGCCCAGGCGACGGCTCGGCTCGCGAGCAGGCTGCTTCTTGCCAGAAGGTGCTCGGCGGCGATGCTAACGTTTGCTACGAGTACGCTACAAAGCGCTATCGTTCTAACTGCATCAACTGGGGTATCGTGCCGTTCACAATCGCTAAAGACGTTGAGTTCAACTTCGAGCCGGGCGACAAGCTCTTCGTACCAGGCATCCGCGAGGCTATCCTCACCGGTAAGGAGGAGATTGACGCACAGGTTATCGCTCACGACGGCGTTAAGCCTATACACCTCTTCTTCCAGAACCTCACCGCAGACGAGCGTCAGATTTTGGCAGACGGTTGCTTGATGAACTATTATAAGAACAAGAAATAAACTCTTAAATCAAAATAACTATGACCGAAAAAATTCAGATGACCACTCCACTCGTAGAGATGGATGGTGACGAGATGACACGTATTTTGTGGCAGATGATCAAGGATGAGCTTATTCTTCCGTTCGTTGACCTCAAGACAGAGTATTACGACCTGGGACTCGTTAAGCGCGACGAGACTGGCGACCAGATAACAAAGGACGCAGCCGAGGCAACAAAACGCTTGGGCGTAGCCGTTAAGTGTGCTACCATCACACCTAACCACCAGCGCATGGACGAGTACAAGCTCCATCAGATGTGGAAGAGCCCTAACGGCACCATCCGCTCTATCCTCGACGGCACAGTATTCCGCACACCTATCACCATCCCGAGCATCCATCCGGCAGTGAAGAACTGGGAGAAGCCTATCACCATCGCACGTCACGCTTACGGCGACGTTTACAAGAGCGTGGAGATCCGTGCCGACGAGCCAGGCGTAGCTAAGCTCGTCTTCGACGGCGAGAGCGGCAAGCACGAGGAGGTTGTGGTTCACACATTCAAGGGTGCTGGTGTGCTTCAGGCAATGCACAACACCGACAAGTCGATTCGTTCGTTCGCACACTCTTGCTTCAAGTTCGCGCTCGACACCAACCAAAGCCTCTGGTTCTCTACAAAGGACACCATCTCGAAGAAGTACGACGCACAGTTCAAGATTATCTTCTACGAGGTATTCGAGGAGTACAAGGAGGAGTTCGAGAAGCGCGGCTTGGAGTTCTTCTACACCCTCATCGACGACGCAGTAGCACGCGTTATCCGCTCTAAGGGCGGCTTCATCTGGGCTTGCAAGAACTACGACGGCGACGTTATGTCCGACATGGTTTCCACAGCATTCGGCTCGTTGGCAATGATGACTTCTGTGCTCGTTTCGCCTGACGGCAAGTACGAATACGAGGCTGCTCACGGCACCGTTACACGCCACTACTACAAGTATCTGAAGGGCGAGGAGACATCTACCAACCCGATGGCTACTATCTTCGCATGGAGCGGCGCTCTGCGCAAACGTGGCGAGATGGATAACCTGCCCGAACTCGTGCGCTACGCTGATGCTCTTGAGGCTGCCTGCTTCGACACTCTCAACGAGGGTATCGTAACGAAGGACCTTGCAGGACTCATGGAAGGCGTTACTCCGCAGACCAAGAACTCTGCCGGCTTCATCGCTGCCATCCGCGAACGCTTGGAGAAGAAGTTGGCATAAGATGCCCACTCTGCTGACACAAAATGCCGGATACATCTATCCGGCATTTTTGTGTCTATTCGGCAACTTATTTTATCATTGACATCTGATTAACATATTATCCTTACATAAATTTTGCATTTATTTATCCAACTTCTTTCTTTAATAACAAAACTTTTTACTATTTTTGCAGGGTAATATACAATGTTTTGATTTAAAATCATTCATTTAAAGTACAAGTAAACTGATTGTCAAACCTAAAATTGATTTAATAAAAAGCAGATAGATACACAAGGATGAAACGCTAAGAACATGGTTATTAACCATTTCGACAGAGACTAAGAACAGAGGTACTTGTACCTTTAATATTAATATAGCGTTTCCGTTCTAAGACTTTATAAAGATATTGAGCTTTTAGCTCTTGTTCTCTAAAATCCGAATACCGCCAATATTCAACTACAATGGGAACAAGCAGACGAAAGGTTCACGCTATAATGGCGTGAGCCGTTCTGTGCTTGCTATTGTAGTCGGTCACTTGGCGGTAACCGGGATTTTAAGCAAGCCACGAACGGTTCCGCTTTTTTATGCCCTACTAAAATGAAGATATTCAAAGCCTTTATTACTTTTTTTATTCTGGTATCAGCAATTGCATGCAAGAATGAAAAGGTAGAGATGAACGGTTATATGAAAGAACGAGATTCCTTAATGCAAGAAAACGAAGTAAGAACTCAACAACTTGCTGAACTTAATAGCGTTTTGGCAACTATAGCTACTGGTTTAGATAGTATAGCTATTCAAGAAAACATCCTTTTTACAAATAAAGGACGGGATGGTGTCATGCTTAACCGCCAACAAATTGCAGCCAACTTAAAAAGTATGGCTGATATTCTTGCTCGTCAAAGAACAAAAATTAAAATACTCCAAGATTCTTTAGCTAACAAGAATTCATCAGAAGGTATGGAACGGCTAAAGAAAGTTATAGAATTCCTTAACCTGCAGTTGGCAGAAAAAGACCAAGTTATCAAGTCTTTGCGTGCCAACTTGAACAACTCAAAGAAAGACATTTTGCAACTGCACACCACCCTTAACGACATGAAAACAAGAGTAAGTAGTGCTGAGAATAAGGCGCAAATTTTGACAACGGCATTATCACAGCAGGACGAGGTTATCAATGAATGCTATGTAAAGATTGGAACGAAGAAACAACTCTCAGCAGCAGGTTTGCTAAAAGGCGGTTTCTTGCAAAAGAAGAAAGTCAACTATGAGGGTATGGATAAAAGCAAGTTCAATGCCGTTGACATTCGCAAATTCCGTGAGATAACTTTGAAATCAAAGAATCCGAAGATTTTGACACCACAACCAAGCAATCGCTCTTTTCATTTTGAAGAAAGTGGCGACGGCAATTGTACGCTTGTCATAACCAATCCTACTCTATTTTGGAGCGTGAGCAACTTTCTTATTATACAACTCTAAAAAACTTTACAACTATGATTAAGAAGATTATTCTTTCTGCACTTTTAGTTATTGCATGTGCATCTGCAAAGGCTCAGAGCCAAAACGTTACCCATGTAGTTATGCGTGGAGAAACTATTGAAAGTATCGCCAACCATTATAATGTGAGTGTTGAGGACATCAACAAAGCAAATCCTAATATAGATGGGATTATATATGTGGGAATGAAACTTATCATACCAACAGATTTGTCCCTAATACAAGGAGAAGTAAAAGTAGAAAAGACACGAGAAAACGAAAATATGCAAAATAATTCTCATGTCTCACAGACACAAGTACATAACTCCTCAAGAAATATAATAAACGATAAGAATGATACAAAATTAGGTTTTCAATTTGCAAGGGTAAAGGCTTCTTATCTTTTCCCTACTAAATTGGAGAAATCAACTCGTGGACATTACAGAAGTAGCTATAATTTGTCTTTTACAGTAGAAGGAGAATATGTTTTTAATCCCAATATATTTGCAGGTATAGGGTTGGGATACATGGTACAAGGAAGTTGCAACTCGGATAAAGAAGGTTTCAATTATCTGCAATACGAAAGCCAATATCACTATATCATGCTTCCTTTAAGCTTTGGCTACAGAATGCCCATTACAAAAAGCATACATTTTGACGCATATACGGGACCTACTTTTATGGGTATTGTTAGTGGCTATTCTAAATATAGAGCAAACACAAATGAAGATTGGAATAAGACCAAACTGAAAGACATGAAAAATGTCAAGTATTTCACTCCTTTTTGGAACATCGGAGCACGAGTAAATTTATGGGATTTTGAGTTGGGTGCAGAGTATTGGTATTTGTTGACAAAAACAAATGAAGGAGGCAGTAAAAGAGCAATTGCAGCCCATTTTGCCTTACACTTTTAAATATTTAACTGATCCCGATTTTAACGGGACACTAATGACAAAGTATATACAGTTAGAATAGATGTATTTGATTTATAATTACGATACTTTAGAAGTTGCGCACGACACGAATGAAGTGCAGATTTTTATGAAAAGAATCATAGGAACAGCAGTTTTCTGTATTGTATTGTTTGGTTATCCATGCAATGCACAAGCACAATTTTGGGCTGGCTTTTTACAAGGTCTATGCGATGGGATACAAAACCTACAGCGTCAGCAAACATATAGTCAGCAGCAAACATATAATCGTCAGCAGAACTATAAGAAAGAACATGTCAGAGAATTGCAAAAAGAGACAAAAAAAGAAGAAGACGGATTTGTTTGGAAAGAACTAAGTACATGGAATGGGGAAAAGTACATAAACTACGGAGCACAAGATTCTGAAGGAAATACGCTTATTCCTCAGAAGTATGATTTTATATTTTATAGTACGTTAGATGGTGGTCATTTTCAGGTAGAATTAAAAGGAAAAGAAGGTATTTACACTAAAGATGGTCACTGTATCTGTGATGCAATCTATGACAACGCATTTTATAATAAAGAAGGAAACGATATATATGTTAAAGTTGAACGAAACGGAGAATCAGGTATTATAGATAAAAATGGAAACTATATTATTACTCCCAATTCTGCTTATAAGTCCCTCTATTACTCATCTACAGACAACACCTTTCATTATAAAAATGCCTCTGATGAATATGTATCAACAGGAATAGACATTCATGGAAATCGTGTGCTTGATGAAAAAACAACTGAAAGCGCAACAAGAACTCAGACCATAGCGAGAACAGATAATAGTAAGAACCCAAACAACAATAAATTCTGGTATCATAGATATGCGAATGTAAAAATGGATGAGCAAGGAAATCCTATAAAAAGCGCTATAAGGTATGTATACCCAACAGAAGGAGCAAAGAGCTTTGAAATCGAGTTTGTTTACAAGGAAAACGATTCTAATCCTGTAGCTGTTTACTTAAATGAAATAAACGAAGGAAGTAAGATTGTTAAATCTGAACTGATAGCGGCTCCTTTTAAAAGTGTACGATCTTCTGTTAAGTATAAAGCTAATAGTGTAAATATCTTTTCACCTAAATATCAAATATCAGTATCCTCATCTGGAAATATAATCATATATGATATTAGTGGAGGAAGTTATGCAAACAAAAATACAAAGTTTTTTAAAGCCGAGGCAGCAGAAGCCATATATAAAATAAGATACAATGTCTTAATAGAAAACTTGAAAAAATATTTTTAAAGACCTCTTGAATATTTAAAGGTTGCGCACGACACGAATGAAGTGCATAAAGAAATGAGAAAGAAAGTGTTTTATAGTATTGCGATTACAACCTTACTACTTGTCTTCAGTGCATGTTCAAGTAATGATGACGATGGCAAGAAAGGAGGAAACGTATCGAAAGGTATAATTGGTACTTGGGCAGTAAAAAATATGTCATGTTTAGAATCAGGGAAACAGGGAGCCGACATTCTTACATATACAACCAACAATAGGATGGAAGCCAAACACTATGAAGATAAAACTGGTTACGGTATCTATAAATATGACGACACGTATACGGGCTCATGGTCGGTTGACAGAGATAGATTATGGATGAAGATGCCTGTACAATGGAAAGGCCCCAACAACTTAAAAATAGTAGACATTCAAGAAGACAAAATTAGCTTTAGCCCTTGGGGTAAAGAAGGCGTATACACTACTATGGAAAAATATGCAGAACCCGAAAATAACATATATGGCTATTGGGAATTGACAAAATGCACAGGCACATTAACGAAAGATAATGGCAAGGTGTATAATATAACTGAGGGAGTCTTTACGTTCAATTATATGTATTTCTCAAAAACAGAACTACAAAAACACAAAGGCTATAATGGTGTGATATTAGATGGAAACGAGAGAGGTGCGCAATTAATGAATTATGATTTTGACGGTTCAAAGATTGTAATATATAAAGTAGACAATGGAAGATTCTTGGATGGCGATTTTACAATAAAGAGTATGTCAAACGACCACATCATTTTACATTTTTATGGTCATGATGCCCCAACAGAAATCGTTGACATAGATATGTACCTGAACAGAATTCCTACATTCCTTAATCAATAATTATTACGACTAAAAAGATATTATTATTTTATTATTCAACAAGAAAATGAAAACGATTAAAAGAAATGTATCATTTATTATGCTACTCCTTTTTGGGGTACTAATTACCACGCTTACTTCTTGCAGTAGTGACAACGAAGAAGGAGGCAAGTCTTCTGAAATAATAAAGACATTAAAAGCTAATAAATGGATATCCAGAGATGCTTCTATGGGAGAAGGGTACAATGATCATATTTGGGTTGACTTAGAAAGTACCACATTATACTTTACGTCCGACAATGCAGGTGTGATTTATTGGATTCAAAAAGATTATGATTCAGACTTAGGAAATAATCGTACTTATGATTATGAACCTTTTACTTATACAGTTGATGGTAATAAAGTTATTGTGAAGACAGAAACTCACACAAAAGATTTAACTCTTTCTGGTAATTATTTGTCAGATAATAGTGGAGTTTATGAGGCTTCGCCAATATCTTCTGGAGATTATGAGTTACTAAATAAGATTTCTCCAAAGACAGGTAAATGTGGTAATAGTTTGTCATATATTTATTATCCAAAGACGCATGTTCTAAGTATTTACGGAACAGGGAAGATGAAGGACTTTTCTACCACCAATCAACCTTGGCATGATTTGTATATTGAAAATGTTGAGATACAAGACGGATGTACATCTATTGGAGCGAATGCGTTTACAAACATTCAACATGTGACCAGTGTTGAACTTCCACGCACTCTGACGGAAATAGGAGCAAACTCTTTTGCAGGCACCCTTATAACAAAGTTGACAATATACGATAATGTTATCAAAATCGGTGAAGGTGCTTTCTTTGGTTGTAATTATCTCAAGACAGTATATTTAAGTGACAATCTAGAAGAAATTGGTGCTGATGCTTTTCATGCGTGTCCAGTTTCTGAGACCGCATTTTCTTTACCAAAGACATTAAAACATATAGGAGATAGAGCGTTTATGGGGTGGAAAATGGGCACACTGACCTTGAATGACAATTTGGAAACTATAGGAAATGCATGTTTCACAGGCGTAAAAGGCACAATTAACATTCCAAATTCGGTTAAGAGCATTGGAGGTTTAGCATTTGAAGGTTCTTTTAATAAGGTCGTCATAGGAACAGGACTTACCGATTTGGCAAAAAGTGCATTTGCAAGCACTGCTTCTTCGGGACAATTTTATGTAAACTTAGGAGTTCCTTTAACTATGGACGGCTGTATATTCAGTGGAAATGTGTCGGATGATGATATTCAAAAAAAGTGGACATTGTATGTACCCAGAGGATCCAAGACTGCATACTCAAATAATGAGTATTGGAAAAGATTTGGCAATATTATAGAGGATGCTTCTTTAACTTCAGGGAATGGAGAGGCTACAGATACTGACAACAACGGGACTGGAGAGTCAGGAAAGGATGACGGAGAGTTAGTTCCTAAATACGACTACAAAAATCTTACATATATGATAGATGGTGTAACGTATAAAATGGTACTTGTGGATGGTGGCAATTTTGCTCCGTTCTATATCATGCAGACAGAGTTACCGCCAAACGCAAGCTTTATGATAGGTTACGATTACGTCGGTGTCCTAAATCAGAATCTCGATGTTGCTGTTATAAAGTCGGAATTCCGCATATTTCTAGACAAATTAAGAGAAGCTACAGGCATAGCTTTCCGACTACCAACCACATCTGAATGGATGTTTGCTGCAAGAGGAGGAAAATATAGTAAGGGCTTTAATTATTGTGGAAGTAATTCTATAGATGATGTTGCTTGGTATAAAGGTAATAGCAGTTATAGAATTCACGATATTGCAACTAAGAAGCCTAATGAATTAGGCTTGTATGATATGTCAGGAAATTATGCAGAGGTATGTAATGATACGGACGATTTACACCACATTGATGGAAATTTATGTGGTGGAAATTGGTCGGAAGAAGCAAAATTTTGCAAATCAACATATGCGAAACCGCAACCCACAAGTGGCAAATTAGGTAACACTATCTATAAGAATAAATACGCATTTAACGCTAAATACGAAACGATTAGGTTGGTATATTCCGTTCCTAAATAAGAGAATAAGGGCTGTCCTCAGACAGCCCTTATTCTTTACTTCTTCTTTCTTGGCTTACGACGTGCCCATCCTTCTTCAGAGAAGTCTGGCTCATCGCCTTTGAGCTGAATGTCGGGATTGTTGATGAACTGACGCCAGTCGTCCTTGCGTCCGCTCTCGTAGCGCGACTGTCCGCGCTGACCACGCTGCGAGCGGTTGCGTCCCTCCATCTCGTTGCGACGCTTGGAGCGTTTCTCGTATGGGTTAGCATCGTTCGCTGCGTCCT
>UMDN01004135.1_pt1 | contig 16428 bp, 15 predicted proteins | sample 1964491 | NCBI WGS metagenome assembly UMDN01 (sample SAMEA4835994, study PRJEB28245) | human gut metagenome | biome: gut microbiome; material: fecal sample | place: Denmark | collected 2008 | reverse complement strand
CCCGCCACATCGACAAGCGGGTCGGCCGTAGTGCGGTCGACAACAAGCATACGGGCATCAACACCCTCACCGACAAGGGCGTGCAGAAGCCTCCAGCTTGCAATAGCCGCACCGCCATGGGCATCGGCAGTGTTGAGAATCACCACTTTCATTTGCGTCCCCTCCGCAGCATCGCACCGATGTTGAGATGCTCTTTTTTAACAATCATCATGGCAAACACACAAAGCATTGCGGTGTTGACCACAAGTTGCAGCATCGTGTTGCCAACTTTCAGATATTCAGCCACAAAATAAAGCACCGCAGCCACGGCTACGTATGAGAGAATCGACTTCAAATCGTAGTCGATAGGATTTTTCTTCTGTCCTACAATATAAGACATCACCATAGCCACGCCATAGCCGGCCACGCCAGCCCAGGCGCATGCCATATATCCGAACTTGGGCACAAGCAGCACATTCATGGCAATCAGCACGGCGCATCCCACAAAAGAGAACAACGCGCCCCAAAGCGTCTTGTCGATGAGCTTGTACCAGAACGACAAGTTGAAATAAACGCCCATCAGAATTTCCGCCGCCATCACAATCGGCACCACACGCAATCCAGCCCAATATTCCGGATTCGGGGCAATGACGTGTTTGAGCACATCGATGTAGAACACCACGCAAAGGAATGCCAGCAGCGTGAAGATCACAAAATATTTCATCGCCTTGGCGTAAAACTCCTTGCTGTCCTTGTCGCGGCTCTTGCTGAACACAATCGGCTCGTAGGCATAGCGGAAAGCCTGTGTCAGCAAAGCCATAATCATGGCAATCTTGCTCGCCGCGCCGTAGATGCCGAGCTGCATCTTTGCATCGCTGCCAACATAGACATGGCTGAATATAATCTTGTCAGCCACCTGATTAAGGATTCCGGCGATGCCAAGAATCAATATCGGATACGAGTAGTTGAGCATACGCTTCGCCAACTGCCAGTCGAAACCGCCGCCAAGCTTTATGAGCGGCAGCATCAGCAGCATTATCGTGCCGGTGCAGACAAGGTTGAACAGGAAGGCATAAGCCACATCGCTGCCTCCGAGAAACACGTAGTAGACAATGTTTAACGCTATGTTGAGCACAATGAAGAGCAGCTTCAACGCCACGAAGTGAAACGGGCGCTTGCGGTAGCGCAGATAAGCGAACGGGATGCATTGGAAAGCGTCCATCGCCACAACACCCATCATCATCCCTATATACGAAGGATGGTCGGCATAGCCCATGGCACCTGCAATCTGCGGCAGAAACGCCAGTCCGAGCGCCACAAACAGCAGCGACGTGGACCCCACCATAATCAGCGTTGTTGAATAGACCTTGCGCGGATTCTCCTCCGCCTTGTTCACATAGCGGAAAAATGTGGTTTCCATTCCATAGGTGAGAATCACCATCAGCAACGCCACCCACGCATACACCTCGGTGACAACGCCATAGCCACCCGAACGTGCCGACATCGCCGTGACGTAGATAGGCACAAGAAGATAGTTTAGAAATCGCCCTACGATAGAACTGACACCATAGATGGCAGTGTCTTTTACCAATGATTTTAATCCAGCCATTATTCTCTGTTTTTTATCATTATTATGGTTGCAAAGGTATACATTATTGCGAGCATAGACAACAAAAGCGTCCAAAGTCGACCAGCTAAAAACATCGGCGGCGAGACCCGCAATATGGAGCATCCGCCGCCGATTGTTTTTCTCTTAGACCTACGTTCTATATTTTCTTTCCGAAAGCACGACGACGCTTGTGCTGGCGCGTCTCGAAATATTGCCACTGCGACTGCACCTTCGTGTTCAGCTCCAACTCCGGATTGCTCTCGGCATATTTGAAGCCATATTTTTGGAAATACGGAATCAAGTCGGTGAACAGCAATGCGTTTACGCCCTTGCTCTGATATTCCGGCTTGATAGCCACAAGCAGAAGGTCGACCGTGTCGGTCACGTTGAAATACATGGCACGCATCAGATGCCACCATCCGAACGGCAACATTCGTCCATGCGACTTCTGCAGCGCCCGCGACAACGACGGCAAAGCCACGCCCACACCGATAACCTCGTTGTTGGAGTCTTTTATCACACAGAGCAGGTCGAGGCGCAACAGGCGCAGATAAATCTTCACATAATAGTCAATCTGACGGTCGGTCAGTTTGGTAAACTCAAACAGCTCGGCATAAGCCTCGTTGATAAGGTCGAAGAACGGACGTCCCACCTCGCGGACAACCTTCTTGCGGTTGGTGTATTTCTCCACGTGCAGCCCATATTTCTTCTTCACTATCTCGGCGATGCGCTGATGCTTCTCAGGGATAGCGTCGGGCACGGTCATCTGAAATTCCACCCAGTCGGCGCGTTTTTCAAATCCCATGCGCTCCATGTGCTTGGGATAGTATGGGTAGTTGTAGATGGTGGCCATCGTCGACAATTCATTGAAGCCCTCGATAAGCATTCCCTCATAGTCCATATCGGAAAATCCGAGCGGACCAATAATCGTTTCCATTCCGCGCTCCTTGCCCCATGCTATGGCAGCGTTGAAAAGTGCGTCGCACACTTCCTCGTCATCGATAAACTCCACAAATCCGAAACGCATCTCCTTCTTGCCTCGCTGCTCGTTTGAGAGGCGATGGATGATTGCAGCAATGCGTCCCACAGGCTTTCCGTCGCGGAAAGCCATAAAATACTCGGCATCACACAACTCAAACGCAGGGTTCACGTCGGGCGACAGCGTGTTGACATCGTCCATGCGCAACGGCGGCACAAAGCAGTCGTTGCCTTTATACATATCCGTGCCAAACTGCACAAACTTTTTCAGTGACTTCTTATCCTTCGGTATAACTCTGATTTCTACAGACATATCTTTGTTCTATTTTTTCATTATATCTTCCCATTCGTCCGCGCCTGTCGTGTCAAGACCGTCGCGCGTAAGCCCGTGGCGCAGCATTCCCTCAACAAACCGAGCCACCAGACGCGCATCGCATTCCAGACGATGTGCGGCGTCGGGCGTCCCGTCTGACTCACGCGTCAGCACACCACTTTTGGTGAACAGCGACACATTGTGCCGGCTGTCGGAAAAAAGGAAATTGTTGCAATAAAATTTTATATGCTCGTTGTAGCAGGCGCGGGCGTCTGCCTTTCCGAATATTTTCATCATATCGCTCTCACGGGCGATGACCACATCGGCGACCTCAAGATTTTCGACGATAGCCGGCATCACACGCGTTATGCGGCTGCACAGCTCAGGCTTGAAACCCGGCAGATAGACGATTATCGCCTTGCGGTCCTGAGCATACGCCAACAATTCAGAGAGCGGCTGGCGCACGCTTTCCTCCACAGAGAAAAACGATCCGAACACCACGATGTCGTTCTCCTCGATTTTCGGCCACAGCACGTCAAACCTCGAGTCGGGGTATTTCACATACTCCGAGAAACGCTCGTTGCCCTCCTTGTCGCGGAAAATCAGCGACACCTGCGACTGCCCTTCCGTAAACCGGTCGACCGACTTCACGCCCACACCGTTTTTCTTCAGCGTGTCAACAATCATGTCGCCCACGCCGTCGGTGGCACATTCACTTACGAATTCCACTTCCACGCCGTCGTGGCTCAGCGCCATTGCCATGTTTGCAATGCGTCCGCCAACAAACGAACACACCTGCCTCCCCTCCTCATGCAGGATGTCGAGGCAAGCCTGTCCCACTGCAATAACCTTGCTCACCGTTGTTCCTCCTTTTCCTCACCACGGCTCTTCTTGCCGAGATACCCGCCATGATGGCGCAGCGCATACTGCTCCTTTGTGAATCCCGTGGTGCGCATCGTTCCCACAACGAGCACATCGCCAATGACAGTCATCAGCGTTGTCGACGTGGTAGGAGTCAGCCCGAGCGGACAAACCTCCGGAGCGTTGCCCGTCCAAAGGCACACATCCGCCGACTGAGCCAGCTCACTGTCGGCATTTCCCGTAATCACGATAATCTGCAGCTGCGGATTCAACCGCTTTGCAAGCGTCACCAGCTCCACAATCTCGCGCGTCTTACCCGAATTCGAGAGCAGCAGCATAATGTCGTTTTCCTGCATCACGCCCAAGTCGCCATGCTGCGCCTCGCTCGGGTGCAAGAACACGGCAGGGATTCCCGTCGACGCAAAAGTCGTTGCAATGTTCATGGCAATCTGTCCAGCCTTGCCCATGCCGGATGTTATAAGTTTTCCGTGGCGGTTCCACACCTGCTCCACAATCATTCCTACAGCACGCTCATATCCGTCGGTCACCGGGATTTCCGCCACCGCACGGCTTTCGTGAGCGAGGATGTCGCGCATACACTGTTTGATGTCTGTCATATCTGTTGTCAGTCTTTTGATTCAATCAAGTTGCGTCCTTCATACTCGCAGATGGCTTTCACCCACGCAGCCGGAAGGCATTTCGATTCCTGCGTTTCCACGTCGAACGCCACCATCACCGTCGCGCATTCGCTCTTCACCTCCTTCGTGACAGTGTTTACGATGCGCTGGTGCAATTTGAAGCTCTTCTCGCGGATCGACTCCACACGAGTCACGACCGACACCGGCTCGCCGAATCGCATCGGGGCGTAGAAGTTGCAGTTCACGTTGGCAATCACCACGTCGGGCCGCGTCCAGTTCATCTGACCTTTGCGTATAGTGGTGAAATAAGCCGATTTACCGAGGTCGTAATAGGTGAAAAACACAGAGTTGTTGACGTGTCCGAGCACATCGATGTCGTTAAAACGCATCTGCACCGGGATAGAGTGCCTGAACGCCGGCTTTGACTCTACCTTTTCAAGATTTTTCTTTTCCATTTCTTTCCTCCTTTTTTGCTGCCGGGCAAGCCCGACATCAATATGCAAAATTACTCAGATTTCCTCAAAATTCAAAAAAACGTTTTTATAATGTCATTATTCAGCACACGGCTCTTTCATTTAAGAAAATGTTGTTTTCTCAAAAATATAGTTATTTTATAGCGAGTGTTCCTTGGGTTGTGAGGGTGATTTTATTCCTGCGGTTTATAATTCATAAGGCAATTTGATGGTTGTGGAATATGTCACAGAGAACACCAAATTCCTTTGATTTTCAGCAAAATAAGTATCTCAATAAATAGGTCGAATGGCAGTTTTTTCGTAACTTTATAGGTGAAAATCAAACTGATTATGAATCAAATCAAGCCACTCGACCAAGTTCTTTCGATTGAAGCGGATGCACACAATCGGATTGCAAAAATAGTAAATAAATTCGGCTCACAAGGTAGTATTTTGTATAGGTTGAAGGAATTTTCCTCCTCCATCCCTGATTTTAGAAGGACAGGAAAAGGAAATATTCGTCACAGACTTGATGACATCATCATGCTGATAATCCTTGGACGTGCGTCGGGGTGCATTGGACGTACCCAGATAATGGAGTTCGGCAAATACAATCTTGATAAATTCCGCAAAATGGGTATGTTAAGGGACGGTGTTCCTTCCGAAGCGACTCTTTGCCGTGTGGATAACGGCATTGACGAGCTGGCCATGGCAGACATGATGCAGCGGTTTGTAGAAGTCTTTCACGATGAACTGCTCAAAAACAATTGCGGCAAGGAAATAATCTGCGTGGAGGCAAAGCCGAGCGCGGTAATGGGCGTAGTCGTAGCCCTCACCAAGTCCACGGCAGCGCACCCACCTCGCACACCCCTCCCCACATCAAACCAAGGTCAGCACCACTGCCAACATCGGGTTACGCCCAACGGCGACCCCCACCTCAAAACAGCTTTCACCCTTGATGAACATCGGTCAATATCGGCATCGCCCCGACAGCCGACCCGCCCGACTGAGCAACTGCGGCACTGCCGAAAACGCAACAACCCCTCGAATCCGCACGGTTCCGAGAGGTTGTGAAGTGTATGCGTTAAGGATATTCGCCCTTATGGGTCAAGACCTTAGGCTTGATGAGCGGCAACGAGCTTAGCCTGACGGCGGTGCCGGAACGCCCCTAATACTTATCTTGTATTATAACTACATTATGTATTTTGTTATTAGATGAAGATTGACGACGATTATTGTTATTGACATACATTGGACTGGATGATGTCGATACACCAACTATATTTCCATTGCTACCCAAAAAATTGAGATAATTTGATTGTATAATTTTACCGCTAAAAAGATGTAAATTTCGCCAAGTTGAGAAATTGCAGTCTTTAGTAGTAGAATAATAATGTGGATTACACGATGTCTGCCATTCCATATCGCAAGAAGGCCTCCATGGATTATTTTTGCTATAGCTCCAACCACCTCCACTAATGCCGAGGTCAATATAGTCGATCCAAAAAGACCCTTTCAACACACAGACTAAATTACAGAATGTTTGATAATGATATATTGTTTTGCCATTTTCTGTTTCTGTACCAATAATTTCTGTACCTGTTATTATAGGATTTATCATAGTTAACGATGGCTTGACATCATATTCAAACAAATACTCTTGCGGAGTCCCATAATAACAACTTTGATAATCATATACACCTTGAGGGTTTGACATTTTATAATAGACGCCTATGTTTAATTTCTTTGCAGCATAGTATGAACTTGTGTTTAGTTCATCGAACTCATTATAATTGAAATTCTGGTCATCTACTCTAATGGTATTTTCTTTATATGCAGCTTTATATTCGGAAGGATACTCTAAACGAGAACCGTCAGCATTTAAGATATAGATACCCCATTCTTCAATATTATCAAGCGATTCTACAGATGCCTTAATATCATAAGTAAAATGAACGAATGTCATATTGGAATCATCTCGACCTGCAATAGCATCAACTTTTTTGACAGAAAGTATTGTTCCGTTTATGTCGGTATAGTCTATGGTATTTCCATAACGAATGAACCATTCGTCTACATTACCAAATATATTCTTAATTCGAGTGGATTTAAGATAGGGACGAAGTTTAATAGTTCTGCCATTGCCAACAGAGGGAATATTGAACATTAGATACAATTCGGATACAGAGCCGTCTGTTGGAATTTCAACTTCTTGGCTTTCTAATTTTGGAGAATGAGTATGATAAGTGGGCTGACCATTGTCTCTTCCTATTACACCACAATAAACATGGTTTCTTGTAACTTCATTTTTTTCAGGTTCATAGTAACGAAACAAATATTCAGGAATTGTATTTGCGTTATGTATTGTTACATATATCTCTATATTCCCATCTGTCCCTTTACGTATATCTGATATTTCTATTGATGCATCACCATATATTTTGGCGGCATTTCTTTCAATACTTTGTTGAATTGTGCCGGCAACCATTTCAAATGGAGCTAACGCTAGTGCGCCTGCTGCACCTATCGCATCGCCCAAAATATGCCCGATAACCCCTTCAGCAACAGCAGCACCTAAATCAGTAAAAAAGTCTCCCCATAATTGATTGTTAAAATCTTGATTAAGATCTGAAGCAGTTTGCATATATCCCCACCAATCTCTGATGGTTAATAAAAAATTATAACCACTCATAACATCGGCGCGAGAATTAATCTTTTTAGGGACTGATTTTGTGTCAATTGCGATTGATGATGTATTTATATAGCCTTCGTCTGAAAAGCTTGTTACAAACATATTATTACCGGATTTATCATAGTCTATATGGTAACAATTGTTTTTAACAAGAACTGTTCGGATTGTATCGTTAATTATGACAAATGTAAGATTATCCTCATTTGTTTTTGAGGCAAAATATACATATGTAGTGTCACTGGCTTCTGATTTTTTTACGAAAGTGTGGATATATTTGCCATTTATAAATCCGTAATCCCACCCTTGTAAATCATTGGATTTGATTTTTATATAATCAGAAATCATGTCTTCGTTGGGTTCTTGCTTGTCACCCATATCAGGGTCATCGCTACAAGCGACAACAAAAAGCGTAAGCACGAGAATGCTTAAATATTTAACGAGTTTCATTATTAGTCGTTTTTAAGAAGGTTACTTTGTAATTGTATTATTGCGAAATATATGCCTCGCCCTTGGTGGTTTTGTCGACAATGGGTGATTCGTTGAACAAGGAGATGCTTGTGATTATTCCCTCATCGGGGTCTCCGGCAGAGAACAATGCAGTTTCTCCGGCGTAGAATTGATATTCTTCGCCGTCTGGAGTAGTCACTTTCTCCACACGGTCATAAAGACCTGCAACCGAAACAGGAATATCTCCGACATTCATACCGAGGACGATTGGACCGATGCCATTGTCGGTCAGTTCGAGAACAACTGTGTTATTGTCGGTAGCTACTGCTTCAGCAGCGATTTCTGTGTTTGCATCCTCTTGTGATGTGTTCTCTTTTGCGCTGCATACGGCAATCGCGAGGAGAAAGAGTGCGCTAAATAAATAGATTTTCATATGGTTGTCTTTATCCCCCTACGGCACAAAAGGATGTAAAACGAAAAGAGGCGTGAGCCGTATATGCCACGCCCTAATGTGCAGGTGGTAGGAAAACCTTATGGAAAGATGTGGATATAACAGCTCCACGCCTTATGACGTGGAGACAGTCATGACCTATCTTGTCCATGTGTGAAAGTTTCCTACGCTTAGCACATACAAGATGAGAGCATAACGCCTCTTTTAACTATGTCTTGCGATAGGCACACCCATCGCATTGCAAAGTTAACGTTATTTTTCGGTTATTAGCTGTTCAAATCAAAAAAATCACAAAAAATCGGATCTTTGCATATCATTCAGCGACAACAAACAAACTTTTTCGTCCGACATTTGCAGAAATTTATGTTTTTTGTGTAAGTTTGCAAAAAACGTCTCGCAATGGATTTCAACAAGACAATCAACCGCTGGCACACCGGCTGCGTAAAATACGACGGTCTGCAGCAAAACTACGGTCGAAGCGACCTTTTGCCGCTTTGGGTGGCTGATATGGATTTCGAGGTGTGTCCCGCCATCACAGAAGCTCTGCGCCACAGGCTGGAGCACCAAGTGTTCGGCTATTCGATAGCACCCGACAGTTATTGGCAGTCGATACAGGATTGGCTGCTCAACCGCCATGGATTCAGCGTGGAACGCGACGAGCTGACATTCATTCCCGGCATTGTCCGCGGACTTGCGATGGCACTTCAGGTGTTTACCGACAAGGGCGACAAGGTACTGATACAACAGCCCGTCTACCATCCGTTCCGCATCATCATCGAGGGCAACTGCCGCAAGGTGGTCAGAAATCCGCTGCGCTTCTGCGACGACGGACACGTAGAGATGGACTTCGAGCTGCTCGAGCGCCAGTTTGCCGAGGAGCGTCCGCGCATGATGATTCTCTGCAATCCGCACAACCCCGGCGGATTTGTATGGAGCCGCGAGGAGCTGGCACGTCTTGCCGACCTCTGCACCGAATACGGCGTGCTGGTGGCGAGCGACGAAATCCACGGCGACCTTGAGCTGTTTGGCAACCGCTACACCCCGTTTGCCTCCGTTTCCGACGCAGCGGCGCAATGCAGCGTCACGTTTGGCGCGCCGTCGAAGACATTCAACATCGCCGGCATCGTAAGTTCGTGGTGTGTGGTGAAAAATCCGGCACTCCGCCGCAAGTTCTTCACCTGGCTGACAGTCAATGAATACAACGTGCCCACATTCGTGCAGACCGTAGCCACCGAAGCCGCCTACACCAAAGCGGCGGGATGGCTCGACGAGGCGCTGCGCTACATCGAGGACAACATCCGCTACACGGAGCAATTTCTGGCGGAGCGGATACCGCAAATCCGCGCCATGCGCCCGCAGGCGTCGTTCCTCGTATGGCTCGACTGCTCGGCATTGGGCCTGAAAGGCAAGGACTTGGTCGACCTGTTTGTCGACAAGGCGCACCTGGCCCTCAACGACGGCGAGATGTTTGGCACCGGAGGCGAATGCCACATGCGGCTCAACGTGGGCTGCTGCCGCACAACGCTTGAAAAGGCGCTCCGCCAATTGGAGGACGCCGTCAATAAAAACTTAAAAAAAGGATGAAATATAACGACGAAGAAGACAAATGTTATGGCATCGCCGGAATGGCGATAGGTATTTCAATCTGGAACGGAGAGGACTTGCTCTACCAAATCGACATTGACGACGATGAGCACGGCTACATCTCGTTTACGCCCGACTATTATTTCTCTGGCAATCCCGCAGTGTCGCCCGTAGAGTCGTGGCACGCCACGCTCAAGCACTACCAGATGACCGTAGGCATGCTCATCGCCAACTTGTTCTGCCGCAATCTGCCGGCAGGCAAGCCGACGCAATACGCCGACGCCAAGAAAGCGATTTTCAGCACCGTGGCAGATGAGGGCAAACGCACCTGCCAATTGGATGACGATGAGATAAGAAGCATGTTTCAGGAAACGTTCAACTATCTGGAGCAGGTGTTCCGCAACCCGTCAGTGCGCAAAATAGCACACGAGTTTGCACAACATCTGAAAGACAGCCGACGGCTGTCGCACTATGAGGTGAAACAACTCCTCGGCATGATAAGCGAAGACTAAGATTCGGAACAAAAAACAACGACTAAGATTATGAAAATAAGGAATTTACTTCTAACCGCCGCAGCCGTGACAACAGCTGCGGTGGCGATGACGTCGGGCGGCAGCGCCGACGATGTGATGACACGCAGCGCCGACGGCACCTACGTGGTCAACACCACCACACTTGCGCCCACCGTCAAAGGCTACGCCGGCGCCACACCTCTGAAAATCCACATCAAGAACGACCGCGTTGTGAAAATCGAGGCACTTCCCAACCGCGAGTCGCACAACGTGTTTCTGCGCGCCGAGAAAGGGCTGTTCGGCAAATGGACAGGCAAGCATGTCGGCGAGGCATCGAAACAGAAAGTAGACGCCGTCAGCGGCGCCACCTACTCGAGCAACGCCATAAAAGAAAACGTGAAACGCGGTCTTTCCTACTACCGCAAGCACAAGAAATAACCAAAAATCACACCTTTTTTTGCAGAACAAGCGGTTTATGCGTAACTTTGCAAACTGCAACACCTTTATAAGGTGTGCTTACAACGTTTGATAATAACAAATTGAAAGATATATGAACGTATTGGAGTTAAGCGAACAAGAGATTGTGAGACGCAACAGTCTCGCCGAACTCAGAAAGATGGGAATAGAGCCTTATCCCGCTGAGGAATATGTAGTTACAGGACACACAAAAGAGATTAAGGAAAACTTCAAAGACGACGCCGAGCCACGCGAAGTGAGAATCGCCGGCCGCATCATGAGCCGCCGCATCATGGGCAAAGCCTCGTTTATGGAACTGCAGGACTCCGAAGGCCGTATCCAGGTTTACATCAGCCGCGACGACCTTTGTCCGGGAGAAGACAAGGACACCTACAACATTTTCTTCAAGAAACTGCTCGACATCGGCGACATTGTCGGCATCGAGGGATTTGTGTTCCGCACACAGATGGGCGAAATCACCGTTCACGCCAAGAACATCAAGATGCTCAGCAAGTCGCTGCGCCCACTTCCAATCGTCAAGATGAAAGACGGCAAGGCATACGACGCCTTCGAAGATCCAGAGCTCCGCTACCGCCAGCGCTATGTTGACCTCATTGTCAACGACGGCATCAAGGACATTTTCCTTCAGCGCGCCACCGTGCTCCGCACCCTTCGCAGCGTGCTCGACGAGGCAGGCTACACCGAGGTTGAGACCCCGACCCTTCAGAGCATCGCCGGCGGAGCAAGCGCCCGTCCGTTCATCACCCATTTCAACGCACTCGACGTTGACATGTACATGCGCATCGCAACCGAGCTCTATCTGAAACGCCTCATCGTCGGCGGTTTCGAGGGCGTTTATGAAATCGGCAAGAACTTCCGCAACGAGGGAATGGACCGCAACCACAACCCGGAGTTCACCTGCATGGAGCTTTACGTTCAGTATAAAGACTACAACTGGATGATGTCGTTCACAGAGAAGCTGCTCGAAACAATCTGTATCGCTGTCAACGGCAAGCCAGAGCGTGAGATTGATGGTAACATCATCAGCTTCAAGGCTCCATATCGCCGTCTGCCTATCCTCGACGCAATCAAGGAGAAGACAGGCTTCGACTGCAACGGCAAGACAGAGGAAGAAATCCGCGCATTCTGCAAGGAGAAGGGCATGGATGTAGATGAGACCATGGGTAAGGGCAAGTTGATCGACGAACTCTTCGGTGAGTTCTGCGAGGGTACTTTCCTCCAGCCAACCTTCATCACCGACTATCCAGTCGAGATGTCGCCGCTTACAAAGATGCACCGTTCAAAGCCGGGACTCACAGAGCGTTTCGAGCTTATGGTCAACGGCAAGGAGCTTGCCAATGCCTACTCAGAGCTTAACGACCCAATTGATCAGGAAGAACGCTTCGTAGAGCAGATGCGTCTTGCCGACAAGGGCGACGACGAGGCGATGATTATCGACAAGGACTTCCTCCGTGCCCTCCAGTACGGTATGCCTCCGACAAGCGGCATCGGCATCGGCATCGACCGTCTTGTGATGCTCATGACCGGACAGACCACAATCCAGGAAGTGCTGTTCTTCCCGCAGATGCGTCCGGAGAAAGTTGTGAAACGCGACCAGGAAGACTCCTACACCACCCTCGGCATCCCAGCAGAATGGGTAGCACCGCTGCAGAAGGCAGGCTATCTCACCGTTGACAGCCTCGACGGCGCCAATCCAGGCAAAGTGCATCAGGAAATTTGCGGACTCAACAAGAAATTCAAACTCGGCCTCACCAATCCGTCGGTCGACAACGTCGCCGCTTGGATTGACGCCGTGAAGAAATAAACAATCCATAATGGCTTTTCCAGGAAAGATTGCAGTGATGGGCGGCGGCAGCTGGGCCACCGCCCTCGCCAAACTTCTGTTGCAGAACTGCGACAGCATATATTGGTATATGCGCCGCGACGACCGCATAGCCGACTTCAAGCGCACGGGGCACAACCCTGTCTATCTGTCAGACATCGTGTTTGACACCGCGCGCATCAACTTTTCATCGGACATCAACGAGGTGTGCGGCAAAGCCGACACCTTGCTGCTCGCCGTACCGTCTCCCTATCTCAAGGGTCACTTGAAGAAAGTTACCGCCGATCTTTCTGACAAATATCTGGTAAGCGCCATCAAAGGCATCGTGCCCGAGGACAACACCATCGTCACGACCTATATGTCCGACCATTTCGGCATCAAGCCAGAGCGTCAGATAGTGATAGGCGGACCGTGCCACGCAGAAGAAGTGGCTCTCGGCCGCCGCTCCTACCTCACCGTTGGCAGCCTCGACCCGTCGCTTGCCTCCGCATTCGCCCCATGCCTTCAAGGTCCGGCGTTGCGCACCATAGTGTCGGGCGACGTTTCCGGCATTGAATACGGCGCCGTGCTTAAAAACGTTTACGGCATCTGCGGAGGCATCGTCTACGGCTTGAAAAACGGCGACAACTTCCTCGCCATGATCACAAGCAACGCCATCCGCGAGATGGAACGCTTCCTCGCCGCCACCAGCCCCGGCGAGCGCAACATCTGCGACTCCGTGTATCTTGGCGACCTTCTCGTCACGGCATACTCCAAATTCTCCCGCAACCACAATTTCGGCGCCTACATAGGCCGCGGCTATTCTGTCAAAGCGGCGATGATGGAGATGGAAATGGTTGCAGAAGGATACTACGGCACAAAGTGCATCTATGAAATAAACAAACGCTACGGCATCGACATGCCGATTCTCAACTGTGTCTACAGCATACTCTATGAGAAAGTGCCAGCACAGAAAGCCATCGACCGCCTCGCGTTTGAATTGAGATAACGACAACCAATCTATGATTAATAATAACGCTGATTATGAAGAATTTAGAACTAAACATCAAGCATGTGGCAGAATTTGTCACCAAATCGCAGATTGACGCTTTCAACAGCGCAGCTGCCAACGGACTTGAACAACTCGAAAAAGGCACAGGTGCCGGCAACGATTTCCTCGGATGGATGCATCTCCCCAGTGCAACACCGGAATCGCTTGTAGCCGACATCGAAAAGACCGCCGCCACCCTCCGCAACGACTGCGAATATGTAGTGGCAATCGGCATCGGCGGCAGCTATCTTGGCGCCAAAGCCGTTATTGAAGCCCTCAGCGACTCGTTTGCCGCCTACAAACCGGCAAGCGGCGCACGTGTGATTTTCGCCGGACAGAACATCGGCGAGGACTACACCCACGAGCTCGTAAGCCTTTTGAAAGGCAAGAAGTTCGGCATCATCGTGATTTCCAAATCAGGCACAACGACAGAGCCGGCAATCGCATTCCGCATCCTCAAGGAAATGCTTGAGGCACAGGAAGGCAAGGAGTTTGCCTCGAAACACATCGTTGCAGTCACCGACGCCAAGCGCGGCGCGCTCCGCTCGCTTGCCACAGAGGAAGGCTACGCAACCTACGTAATTGAGGACAACGTCGGCGGACGCTTCTCCGTTCTCACACCGGTAGGCCTTCTGCCTATCGCCGTTGCAGGCTTCGACATCCGCTCCCTTCTCGACGGAGCAAAGGCAATGGAGGCAGCCACCGCGGCATCCGACGACAGCAACCCCGCCTACCTCTACGCCAAGACCCGCAACGCACTCTATGCCGAAGGCAAGAAGACGGAGATTCTGGTGAACTACAATCCAAAACTCCACTACCTCGGCGAATGGTGGAAACAGCTTTACGGCGAGAGCGAAGGCAAGGAGCACAAAGGCATCTTCCCAGCCGCTGTCGACAACTCCACCGACCTTCACTCAATGGGCCAGTGGATTCAGGAAGGCGAACGCACCATCTTCGAGACCGTAATCTCCGTAGCCGAGCAACAGCACGAAATGGTGATTCCGAGCGACGCCGCCAACCTTGACGGACTCAACTACATCGCAGGCAAGCGCATCGACGAAGTGAACAAGATGGCAGAACTCGGCACCGTAATCGCCCACGTAGACGGCGGAGTGCCCAACATCCACATCACCCTCGGCTCGCTCACAGAGCGCTGCCTCGGCGAAATCATCTATTTCTTCGAGAAAGCGTGCGGCATCAGCGGCTACATCCTCGGCGTGAACCCATTCAACCAGCCGGGAGTAGAGGCCTACAAGAAGAATATGTTCGCACTGCTCAACAAGCCAGGCTACGAGGCAGAGAGCAAAGCCATCCAGGCGAAACTGAAATAACACGCAAACACCATAAGCAAAAGAGACCGTCACTTGGAATAAGTGGCGGTTTTTTTGTCTAAAGTTTTGCGAAATCAAGTATATTTTGTTTCTTTGTTGTTGCATCTCAGATGCGCCGAAAAAAGAGTATTAACTACAATTCCTACCGCTATGAACGCTTTCGTAGAGAAATGCAACAAGATTTTCGGAGAAACCACTCTCCACTATCATAAATTCGACAACATCGACGCAGTGCCGGAAAACCCATACGAGGCAGGCACCATCGACGATGTGCTGTTCAGAAAGAACTGGATCGACGCCGTGCAGTGGCACATGGAGGACATTATCCGCGACCCAGCCATCGACCCCGTCGAGGCACTCGCGCTGAAACGCCGCATCGACAAGTCGAACCAGGACCGCACCGACCTTGTGGAGGACATCGACACCTATTTCCGCGACCTTTACAGCAACGTCAAGCCCCTTGACGGCGCCACAATCAACACCGAAAGTCCGGCATGGGCAATCGACCGTCTGTCTATTCTCGCACTGAAAATCTACCACATGCGCCAAGAGGCAGAGCGCACCGACGCCACCCCCGAGCACATAGCCAAGTGCACAGCCAAACTGCGCGTGCTGCTGGAGCAGCAAGTAGACCTCTCAACCGCCATCGGCCAACTCCTTGACGACATCGCCGCCGGCCGCAAATATATGAAAGTCTACCGCCAGATGAAGATGTACAACGACGCAGACACCAATCCGGTGCTCTACGCCCAGAAAAAATAATCAAACCGGGAAGAGAGAATTGACAAAAGAATACAAAAACGTACTCATAGCGCGATTTTCCGCCCTCGGTGATGTCGCGATGACCGTCCCGGTGGTCTACTCCGCCTGCGAGGCATACCCCACGGTGCGGTTTGTCATCGCCACACAGCCCGTAGCGTCGTCGCTGTTTGTCAACCCGCCCCAAAACCTCACGGTTGTAGGAGTCGACGTCAAGCAGCGCTACAAAGGCACGCACGGCATCTGGCGTCTTATGGGCGACCTGCGGCGCGAATACGCCATTGACGCGTTTATCGACCTTCACGACGTAATCCGCACCCACATCATGGGCGTCTACTGCCGTATGCACGGCATCCCGATGAGCCGCATTGACAAAGGTCGCAGCGAGAAGCGCGAGCTGACACGCGAGACGGGCAAGAATCTGCATCCGCTGATTTCCACCCGTCAACGCTACTTCGACGCATTCAAGCGAATGGGATTCGACTTCGGCGAG
>UMDN01015548.1_pt1 | contig 16885 bp, 13 predicted proteins | sample 1964491 | NCBI WGS metagenome assembly UMDN01 (sample SAMEA4835994, study PRJEB28245) | human gut metagenome | biome: gut microbiome; material: fecal sample | place: Denmark | collected 2008 | reverse complement strand
CAGACACTTATATTTCGTCGAACTCACGTTATTTAGAATTGTTTATAAGCCATTCTTCAGCCATTTTTTTATTAGCAGAAGAATGCAATGAGAAGTCGGCAAACAGACATTTCAAGCAATATCGACAAGACACATAATCAAGAGGGACTCTTGTCTTAACCAAATCAGTCAGCTTCTTGTTTAGTTCCTTGCTTTGACAATATTGTTTTACACATTTTTCAAATTCTTTACGAATGCCCAAGAGGTCTGTCAACAATGACGATAGGTCGTAAATGCTAACACTATTCCACAAAGAAATGTTGTTGTTCTTCTTATATTCCTCTATCGTATCCAACAAAGCCATTCGCACCTTCGACGGCATATAAAAAGCCCTTACCGACTTTTCGATTCGAATGACATCAAAGGCTTTTTGGGTATTTTCAGTTTGACCCGCCAACAAAAACTCTATTATATTCTTAATGTCATTTTCTGAATTCAATTCAAGCATAGAGTCTTTTTGTTCATTGAAAATTACTCGTGAATCCTCCATTCTGTCTATCCTGCACAATACAGGACTTACCCAATCATTCTGATAGACAACAGCGACTCCTGTTGGCAGTTTGGCTATTTCGTCTATTTGCTTATCATTCATTCCGGCTGCCTTTCCTGACACTTTGCGGTCATCCTCGTCCGGCAGTCTCATCACGATTTTGGTGTTAGTGTTTTTTATTGCAGCCTTATCTACAGATGTCGGTGACTGGTCTACAATAACAAAACCTTCACCATAAGTACGCATTTCAGCAATAGCATTCGTTATCATCTCCACAGACTTGCCAGCCATGTTACTGCCTTCTTGTGATTGCTCTGTTGACACTCTTTTCAATATGTTGTGAGCTTCTTCAAGCACAGTCAAATGCTTCAAGGCTGAATTTGGAGTATTCGCCCCTGTCATTCTGTACTCACTTAACCGCATTATCAGGATACCCATTATCAATGATTTAGTTTCTTGCGAGCCCACACGACTCAGGTCAATGATACAGTTCTCGTCGAATAAGACCATATTAGATAGTTCATTTACAGAGAAAATTTCACCATTCAAACCATTCGTCAGCGACTCCACACGTGTTAACAGCGCACCAGAATAATTACTCTTCACTTCTTCAGAGTATGCTGATTCGGTAATTACCTTTTCCAAAGACAGGAACAAATCAAGGAAAGAAGGGTATACATCCTCACCTTGTGACAGTCTGTTAACGGACAAACGCAAATCCCAACCACAGCTTTCGTAAGCATCAAGCATCGCTTTTTTCAGAACAGCAGGCATTGCTGAATACATCGGCCAGCAAACATTGAAAATCTCGGTAAGACGGTCTATGTGCTCCAGTACATGAACACCAGTGGGAAAACTGAATGGATTGATGCGGAGCAATGGCATTATCAATGGATTGGTGCCAAATACGTTCACATCGCCAAACACGTTCTTGTATTCACCTTTGGCTGGTTCTATGACCAAAAATTTAGTACCAACTTGCTTGGTTTCGTTTATCAATTTATAAATAGTCTCGCTCTTTCCACAACCTGTAGAACCCGTAACAAATACGTGTTGAGTCAGACTTTTCACGTCAAGTTTGACACGATTCTCGGTATACGCCTTTCCCAAATCAAAAATGCAGCCTAAAGACACTTCACGCTTCATCAGACTCTCATTGTTACGTATCACTTCCTTTGCCAAAGAGACATGTTCTACGACAGGGAAGCCAGGTACCGACTTATGAGTCAGACTCAACAACATAGCCAATTCCTTACTGCTCAACAATGACGAATTTTCTACCTTTATGTTTTCACCATTCACTGTCAAGTTGTTCCAGAATACCGGATGCGATAAATGACAAACTGAATTGGTCAGCATTTTCATTTTCTGAGAATTATCAATCCATGAGTTTATGGCTGAAGTCTCTACTCCCGACTCCTCACCTTGCATGATAGACTTGAAAATCGTGGAGGCAGATTCAGCTGAAGCAAAATCATTATCATACGAGAAGAAATATGAAGCGACGGACCATAGACCAGTGCTTTCGGACATGGAAATTCTTTCCAGTTCCTGGTCGATACGTTTCATCAACTCCTCTATGTGTTTGTTGTGAATAGTCAGCGTATAGTTTTTGCTCGAGCCAATAGTTGCGGTTTTGCCCAACGAGTCCGTGAAAGTCTCAGAATGCGACTCTGCGTCAGACATGCTTCTGTTCTCCGTGTCGCTTTGCGATGTTCCATACGTGTCTGTTGTGCCACTTGTTTTACTTTTCCCTGCAGCACCAACCGCTGACATAGCACCACCTGCTGCCATAAGAGGTAAACCGATTGCTGCTCCAGCACCAGTAATCGTCAATCCGGTACCAACTGCAGCCAAAACCCCTCCCAATACACTACTGCCAACTGCAATTTTGCTTTTCTTCGTCTTACTATCGCTTTTGCTGTGCGAGTTGCTTGTTCCGTTTGTATGACTTTCACCAATGGTCTGTGTCTTGGTCTTTCCTTGTGTCACACCCTTGCTCCTATTAATGGCATTCGCCAAAGACTCGTTGGTAGAATATGCTAACTGTTGCGTGGACATTGGCGACAACTGGCTATAAATTGTTTCATAGCCATTTCTTATCTCCGTCACAACATCCGTCGTAAGATTAGAAGCAAGAATAATGGCAGTATACCGCTTACCCTGCATCGCTTGAGCCAGTTTCTCTGTACCCTGCACATAGTTTTTGTTGTCATACTTGCCGTCTTTATCCTTAAATGCTGGAATACCAACATACGAACTCAATGATGACGCATTTGATATTCGCCTTAACACCTGTTCCTGCAAAGATGATTTTTTACCCTTTTCGACAATAGAACAGTCATCTATGTCAATGCCTGGAAATTGCCCCACTAAAGAAGACTTGAATGTGTCGGCGACAGAAGCAGTTGTACGCTTAGGATCATTATTCTTTACTCCTAAATAGAAATCAGTCTTATCACGATAGCCGTCAATGACAAGGAACACAGAACAATCTGCATATGACATAGAACTTATGGCACTTATAAACTTCTCTGTTGCAAACTCGTCCTCCTCATACACCATTCTGTTTATTTTGAACAGAACAATACTATAGTCCACACCCTCCGCCTCTGGCATGGACGCTATATCCATGCTGTCCAAACGCTTCAGATAGCTTTTGAGAACTACATCATCTACCAAATTGAGAGCATTTTTTGCCGTGTCAATCTGCTGACGATATTCACGCAGATCCGAGGGAGAGGTTTCTATGACCTTCTGCACAGGCATTTCGGGACCTGCGTTTTTTATTTCCTCATACTTATCTGCAGAACGTCCGAAAACTTCATCCAAAGCAGACTTATCCTCGGAGCCGTTGCCCATGTTATCGTAAATTGTACTCATTTTCTCGAATCATTAATAGTAATCAATACTCCACCAATAAGCACTGCGCCACCAACCAAAGTCAATAGTGTCTTACCGACACAAAGTCCGACAATGGTCAAAACTGCACCACCTGTAGCGACAGACATAGAAACGGTCTTTTTGCTACGTTTTGCTTTTCCCTTTGGCTGATGAGAGCTCGATTTCTGTATCTTTGCATTCATCTCTTCCTCGTCCAAAGAAGCCATCTTATCTTTTCCAACAATTTCTATGACAGCCTGATAAAAGGCGAGCTTTTCAACAGAGAAGTTGGAATCCAAGTCACTCTTCACAATGAACAGGCAGTTCTCGTCCCATTGCTCTTTAGGCAAAACCTCATACCTCGCCTCTCGATTCTCCTCAAACAGATTGCTCAAGTTAGCCTTCGCATAATTCAGCATCTCTGCGAAGGCCTTGCCTCGGGGATCCAAAAGCAACTCGTTTGAAAGTGACAAGCGTACTTTTCTTACATCACCACTCTTTACTGATTCTATAAATTTCTGTTTCATTGTTTTCTTGATTTAGAAGTTTATCAATCCGTTTACTCTTTCTATTATTCCCTTCATCCATTCGAGGTCGCTCTCTTGTTTTGCAATCTCCGCCTTTGTCTGCAGGGAAGTCTCCGTACTCTGCTTTAGCTCATTCAGTTTGCTTTGCAGATTTTGGTCTATCTTTACCAGAAAGCCTTTCAGTTGTTCTTTTATTCGCACACTTTCTTTTTTAGCATGTTTTTCTGCAGCAATTCTGGCTTCTTCCAATTGGTCCTGTATCGGCTCAAAATAGTCGCAGACAACATTACTCATATTAACATACTCTACATAATTCGCCTCCCACTCAGTGACCTTCTTATCATACCAATTAGTCTCATATCTATCAGTACCCCAATTCCAAGGTTCCCAAAACCAATTAGTTTTTTTCTCCTTATATGAAACACGCTTTGTACGGGTCACATTTTTGCCTTCATCCACCGTTTGTGTTTGGCTTCGGAGCAATTTGTCCACATCAGCAATGTCTTCTGCAACAAAATCCAAAGGCTTAAGCGTCAGTTTTGAGTCAGTCATAGCCAGACCAAGATCCTTTATGTAACTTACATATTGTTCTATAATGTCCTCGTAGAGATCTCTATAGCCTCTTTCAAGAATAGAATTTGTATGTGAATCCAATTGGTTGAGTATAGACTGACTCTCTCTTTCCACCTCGGCTACTTGTCTTATCGCATCAGACTTTCGCACCTTCGTTGAGTGACTGTAACGGAAAATAATGCTGTTAATTTTATTCGTAGTAGCATCGACAAAATCATTAATGTCCTTAGTCACATTCTTTGCAAGTTCCTTCTTCTCTATAAGCTTCGACAAAGTTTTGGCAGACCTGCCAGACTCAATCTTATCTTGAATAACCTTTATCGCCTTGTCCAGCTCTTCCTTTTTCTTCACATTGTCACGTATATCAGCTTTCAGAGACGCAATGGCTTTAAGTTCGTTGAGCCGATTATTAAAAGTGTCAACCAAATCTCTCACCTTTTGGGTTCGCGCATACTTGTTCACATACAGACTAATAGCTTGTTCTATGGACACTATGCCACTATGAATCTCTATGCCCGTATCCTCATCCGCTTTAACCAGCAAAGTCTCCGTTCTTTTTTGGATAGATATTGGTAAATGACTATACTCATAGTAGTCATCAAACGCAAACTCTTTGAAGTTTCTCAAAATATTCGCGTATGAATCCTTTACGTTATGAATCAAAGGTTGTGTTCTTGCTTCCAATGCGGCCTGTGCCGAGACTGGGAATATGTTTGGATATAATATTCTGTTGTCCTCCAGCACATTCTTTGCCTGTTTGAGCGCATCTTCAGGAGATTCATCTTCAGGATTAAAGCTGTCCATCTTATTTATCGCAAAGATGTAGCGTTCGCGAGATTGCTTGCCACCTTTAGCCATACAATCACAAACATAATCCATGAAGTTCTTCTCGTCATTCACATTAAGCTGTGTTCCATTCATAACAAAAAGAACCAACGACTTGTCCGAGTTCTCCAACATTCTGTATGTCATTTGCTGATGATGAGGGTCATGCGAATTGTTAGGTCCTGGAGTATCCACAAGTACAAGTTTCATACCTGCGCTCTTCACACACGGAATTCTACCATATATATCTATCGAAGAAATAGATTCATCCGAATTCCATTCTTTCATTGTTTTGTATATGATGTTAGAATCCTCTCTGATAACTTTTCCATTTTTATCATATGCTTTAGCAGAAAAATTATCTTGCTCGGTGTCTATAATACGGACGATTGTTGCTGTCGTTGCCATATTGGCTACAGGCATCAGTTTTTTGTCAATGAGTGCGTTTATCAATGTAGATTTACCAGAACTCATAGTCGCCACGACATTAACCTCAAAAAGTTGGTTCTTTGATTTCTTAAATGCCTCTACGATAGAATTGTCACGCAACTTTTCGATAGGGCCCTTCTGTATATCAATAAGGATTCGGTTCACCTCATGCTCGACCTCTTCTACAGAAGGCTTTTCCTTGAAAAAGAACGATACTGAGACATCTTTTGCCTCAGAAATAGCAGCCTGCAAATCCTCGAAATCGGTTTCCAAGCCAACGAACTCAATTTGAAAATTCTTGTCGTGGCTTTCTTCCACCAATATGTCGGCTATGTTGTTCGCCCACTCCTGCAGACGTATTTTTCCAAAGTTCAACCGACTGTTGGGCTTTGGAGTTTTCCCTTCAATCAAGACGCTGGTCTTGATTAAATAGGGATTGTAGGTGATCTTTATATTTTTCATAAATCTATGTTGCTTAATAAATTTGTTAAACCGGAAAGGGCGCTGAGGTCATTTTTTTTCGACCTTGTACCAGTTCCATAAAGTCCTAAGTCGTAAAACATCGAACCGAACATTTTCAAATATTGTTCCTTCGTGAAACGTTCTTGCTTACTCAATCGCTCTTGAGGCGCACTGGCAAGATAAGCAGCCTTTGCGGATATTGGCACGACGGATATATTCTTGCCATTGACCATGCTGCGAACGTATATCTTCACTTCGTTTACGACCTGTTCTATGGAGTCATCGTCCATATTAAGTTGGTCCAATTGGTTCAATGCGATGACTATTCGCTTGCCATTTATCCCTGCGATTGTACTTAGAAACCTTTTCTCGTCGTTGCTCTCAAAATACAGCGCATTCATCACATATAGAATGATGTCGTAGTTTTTTGAGTTCAAGGCATTGGCTGTTATATTTAAGTGGGTACTCTCGTTGGCATAGTTCACACCTGGAGTGTCAATAAGTACACATCTTCTGTTTCTCGTTCTCGGCTTAAAGTGTAAAGCAATATGCATTGCATCCAACACAGATATATCAACTTTATCTGTCCAGGCATAGCTGAATCCATCTGTCATGGTTATTCCGTCTTCATACGGTTTGTTGTATATGTACTTCAATTGGCTTGTGCATACGGTGGACTTTACCCTCTCCACCTTACTGCCCACAATGGCATTTATCAACGTGGACTTTCCTGCGCTCATATTACCAACCACAAGAATGGAATATTCTTTTTGTTGCTTGAATAACTGGTCATTAAGATACAATCGTTCTATCTCGTTGTCTGTAAGTTTCTTAGAATCCAGGAAGAAATCATGGATTTTTCCTAATGTTTTTTTATCATAAAACCTTTGAAGATCGCAAAGTTTGTCAAAAAAAGAAGGCTGATTCAAAATCTTCTGCTCGCCAGATATAGAAATGATTCTAAAAATATCACTCCAAAAAGAACTTGACATAGTGAAAAGTTTCAGTCCTTCAAACTTCAAAGATATGGCACTTCTTGCTTTCTTTAAGGATATCGGCTTTTCCCAATCACCATTATATGTATCATTAAGCAAACACCGATACAACTGCTCAAAACAAAAACGAACCTTTACATTGGAAACAAAGAAAAAACATAATACTTCTTGAATACCAGAAAGATATTGCATCTTAAATTTCAGAGAGAATCGTGTTATTGGGTGTTCTGGGACCAAAAAGCTATTGATGATGAAACGTTCGACGCTTGTCCCATCCTCATCGTCTTGATTCACATTTTGCTTGAGAAGCCTATTTTTCAATATGTTACTCACATTATTTAAAAACCCTTTCATACTACAAAAATATTTCAACATCTTTGGCTACATAATTAAAAACTATTTGTTTATATCTATTTTATCTGTCACTGTGGCAATAAGGCTATAATAAAACGGTCTCGTTAATATTCCTTTGTTATTCGAACTTAAGGTTCCTTATTGTTTCTATATATTCTTTTATCTCTTTAATTGCTGTTTGGTTGTCTTTGCAGCATTTATAAAACCAATTCTTGTCACTATAAAAACACTTAAAATTCTCATCTATACAAACTTGAGAATTGTTTGACTTGACTAATTTACACCCCATTATAAGATTATTTTCCATGAGTGTTTTTAATTCGTCACTATTCTTTGTATTAATTTCTTCTCCATTTTGTCCTTTCAATGGATATTCTGCCCCAAACCAAACATACGGCTCCTTCTTTTTTAAGAAATCATATGTAAATCGCACTTTTGTTTTTTTTATTTGAATGTAGAATTCAATGTTGAGAGAGTCATTTAAAGACGAATCCTTTATTTTTGTTTCTTTTTGAAATTGCTTAAGGTAATTTTTGCATAAAGTATTCTCATAAAGCTTTATGCAATAATTTAAGTCATTTGTTTTTTCCCTTAACTTCATTGTTTCTTCAGCTAAAACAACAGGATCAACAGGGATGTCTGTCGAAACAGACATCTTCAACACCTCTTTTGTGAATTCTTTAATGTCATTTTCACTCATCTGTTCCATTTCTTTAAATAAATTCTCTATATAATTACGATATTGAACAAGTGCAGACTTTAGAAATACATTTTCATCGTTTGTTTCTTTTTCACATTTACGTAACCATTTCAATATGTGGGTTTGATAAGATATTTTTTTATAATTTCCTATCTTTACTAGCTCTTCCCTTCTTTCTGTTGACAAACTATTTTCAGAAGGATCTTTATCATTATCATACCTTACCAAATAAAATACATATATATTATTTTTACCTTTATCTAACGAATCTATATAATGTGCTAATTGCCTATCTTGGTCACAAGCGTGATTGACTTTGTTTTCTATAATGATACATTTTTTTCCATCACTAATGAGTACATCAATATGATTATACTCTACTTTAATCTCAACCTTATTTACATCAAGGATATTTGACAACTCAACTGATTCTAGAAACAACTTCAAGAACTGTCGTGCCCCTTGATTATGAGCACATAACAACTTATATAGAATTCTGCTATGTGCTGTCTCATGAATATTTGTTGAAAGGCGTAGCTCATTTATTAGTGATATATTATTGACCATATCAGAATTCCAATAAAACTTATTGAAATTCTCCAACAAAGTTTTTATTTCACACCATTTGTTACCCATATACAATTACTTTAAAAAGTAGACTAATGTTTATTTCTTAAAAGTCATATGTATAATAAAGGAAAGGCTGAATATATCATACGATAACTGATGACGCTTACAATCCTCATTTATATCGTCTCTATTATTTGTATTTCACTCGTATTCTAACTTTTTCATCAGATCCCAACACTGTGCCAATTTTAATACCTTCATCAATTGGTGCATCAAAATGGAGTCCCTTTTTATTGTCTAATGTGATTTCCATTTCATCTACACCTCTTTCCTTTCCTACTTTTATGAGGTCTTCCGCTATTTTTCCTTGCTTCTCCGCGCTGTTTGAGTCAAAAATCCATTTAGCAACTTTGTAAACCGTTAACATTGGAAAAAAAGTCATACTATATACATTCAAAAGAGCTATTGCTTTATCATATCCACTCTTTTTTGTCAAATCATATTTTTCCATTATAACAATTCTGTTTTTATATTATTTTTAGTCCAACTTCCTAAATTCAAAATCATTTTGGTTGCAGCATGCTTTTTTGTAGTCGAAGGCGTAGATGCGCATGTAGACTTCTTGGAGCTCTTTGGCGCCGTTGTAGAATGGGGTGGTGGTGTGCTGCTGAGTGGTTACCGTCACTACCATATCAGGGGTTAGTACGGTGCCGTTGGAACGCTTGATGCGCTTCGGCCTTACTTGAAAAACTTTACTCATAGGCTGTAAGTTTTAAGTTGTTTGACGTATCGATGTTGTGGGACAAGGAACGATATTATAAATATGTGCAAAGATAATCAGATGCCTTGACCCGTACAAGTTCATAATGGTTCATAGAGGAAAAGAAAGGCGTAGACTCCTTCTCTCGATATTCCCTTGTAAGTTAGGCTCTGGTAAAACCCGTAGAAAAGAGGATATGAAAGAGGAGCCTACACCATATCATGGTGCAGACTCGCTCAAACAAATTCCAGTTCTTTTCTACTTCAGTTCAAATTTACCAGATTTCAACTTACAGAACCGTCACGGTGCACACAAGTTATATTGGTACACCCTTATTTGCTTGCTCGCGTCCACAAGATTTCTTGCGTCATTTCCGGGGCTGCCAGCTTCAGGATTTTGTGCCTAACGCTGTTGCTGCCCTTCCATTTGCAAATGTAGTAAAAGTTTCGGATAATCCTCGTCTTTCCATTGAAAAATCTTGGGTGGCTCCTCTTTTTCTGGTTTCCGGTACTCTTGTCGCTGCGTGATGAGTCTCATTTTGTTGCTGATATAGTCGAAGCCATTGACTATCGTATTGGCAGGGGAGGGGATGTGGGCTATGATGCCGGCAACGGTCTTGTGGTAGTGGGAGTACATGATGTCGGCTCGTGGCCATCCTTTGTCATGTCCGATTTCGAAGTAGCATACGTTTGTGATTGCTGTCATGATAAAGAGGCAAAGGAATTTTATCACTTTTATGAGTATCTTGCGTAATATGGGTTTTATTGTCATGGTGGTGCTGTTTGGTGTCGCGACGGCAAAGGTATAGGTTATGAGTGCCAAAAGATGACATAGCTGGAGAAAAAATGATGGGCGGATAGAAATAATATTGATTTGCAGTGGCAGATATGAGTAAAAAATGCACATACATGCTGATTTTCAGTAAAAACAGGAATTTCGGTTCATCGTCAATTTAGGTGGTAATATCTCTTGCCAATCAGTCGACGCAAAGTAATTTTGCCCCCAAGACATCAGGTTACAGGCTGTTCAACATACTACTATCGGATACTAAATAATTACATAAATTTGTAACTTATAATATTACTCACTAATAAGCTGACAGAAAAGTATTTAGCACACTTTTAAGCATTGTTTTTACCACCTAAATTGACGAAGAACCGGAATTTCTCAAAAAACTGTCAGATTGTCTGGTTTTTCGCCGTAATATCCTGACAAACAGGTAGTTGACTGTCTTGCGATTGTCAGGCGATTGTCTGGATGGTTGGCTGATGAAAGGAAAAGCGTAAGGCAGCAAGCAGTTATAAAATATTACATTGAACTGCCGAATGACCGTTTGGTGTTAACTTATTGGGCAGACGTCTGACAGTAAATCTGCCCATCCGGGGTAAGCAGCTTGCCCACTTGGGGTAAGCACGTTGCCCAACATGGGCAAGCACGTTGCCCCACTTGGGCATGGTAGCTGCACGGATGTTGCCCATTTGTCCCCGATATGGCAAACTCCGTTTGGGCTTAAGCAGAATCCTGCTTGTCCACTTGTTTGAGACGAACCAAGACTATCTGTCCCTCCCCTTCGGGGGAGGCTAGGTGGGGGCTGATGTCGATATGCAGAGTGTCAACACCGATACCGCCAGGAAAGGAAGTGCTCCAGCACTTGCAAATCCAACTAAATCCATAACCAAAATCCAAGAATCATTAGCTCAATATTTCAAAAAATGAATCCGTGTAAAGACTGATCCGTGTAAAGTCAGTGCTATCCGTGTTTCTTTTTTTGATTTGTGTCCCTGCCGAAGGCTGGGGGCACAACGGCAACACGGAAAATAATATCTGTGATAATATAGTGTCCATGCGCCTTTGGCGATGGACAAAAATTTAAACGGATTTCACTCTACTTTGTCAAAGACTTCTTTAGCCAATCACTTCAGTCAATCACATCAGCCCCCTCTCGTTCTCCCCCGAAGGGGAGATGCGGATTACTCTGGTTCTGTGAAAGACTGGTTGATGCAGGTTACTCTGGTTCTGTCAAAGACTGGTTGGTGCAGATTATTCTGGTTAATGACAAATCGATGAAAATCAGTCTTCTGTGAGAAACACGGAATGACAATATCAGTGAGCGTATAGTGCCCGTCGACCTGCGGTGATGGATTCCGTTAAAAATATCAAGGATAGCTGAGAATCACGGATTAGTAATCACTCCTTAAAAGTCAAATTCCATTCAAGCCCTAATGATTGATAGGGGTTAAAAAGAATTAAGATGGAGAGGAAATGTGGGTGGGAAAGGCTTTCTTTGTAAATTATTGGGTATATTTGCAGTTCGTATTGTGGCGGACGGCGAGTGAAGACACGAGTCTGGGCGCTGCTGACGGAAAGACATAACGATATTCAAACTATATAATGAGCGACAGCGAGAATATAAAGCAGGAGAACAAGAGCGGGGGAATGGTGCTGCGCACCGAAGGCCTCGTGAAGCAGTATGGCAAGCGCACGGTGGTCAACGACGTGTCGATAAGCGTGAAGCAGGGCGAGATTGTGGGACTGCTCGGTCCGAACGGTGCCGGCAAGACCACCTCATTCTATATGACCACCGGACTCATTGTGCCCAATGCCGGTCATATCTATCTCGACGACAATGACATCACCTCCTATCCCGTGTATAAAAGAGCACGTGCCGGTGTGGGCTATCTGCCCCAGGAGGCGAGCGTGTTCAGAAAACTCAGTGTGGAAGACAATATCATGGCGGTGCTCGAGATGACCGACCTGACCCGCAAGGAGCAGCTTGCCAAACTGGAGACGCTGATAGACGAGTTCGACCTGCATAAGGTGCGCAAGAACCTCGGCGACCGTCTTTCGGGAGGAGAGCGCCGCCGCACGGAGATAGCCCGCTGTCTTGCCATCGACCCAAAGTTCATCATGCTCGACGAACCGTTTGCCGGCGTTGACCCGATCGCCGTGGAAGACATCCAGCATGTGGTGTGGCAGTTGAAATACCGTAACATCGGTATTCTCATCACCGACCACAACGTGCAGGAGACGCTCACCATCACCGACCGTGCCTATCTGCTCTTCGAGGGCAGGATCCTCTTCAAGGGCAGTCCGGAGGAACTTGCCGCCAACGACATCGTGAGGGAGAAATATCTCGGTGTGGATTTCGAACTTCGTCAGAAGAACTTCCAGGAGGTGGACGAGAGGAAGAGAGCGAGAAGGGAGTAAGTCCTGTGTTTGTTAAAAATTCCAAAACTTTAGGTCTTTACACCTTTTATAATTAATTTTGCAAGCCATTAGTGTGCGTGCCCCTCTTGTATCGACAGGTTGCGGGCTAAACATTATTATATATATGGAATCCATCAAGACCTGGAACCCATCCTAACCTTCCCCAAGGGAAGGAACTGGTGCCGGACGAAAGGGACGAGGGCGAATGGGCGAGGGCAATGAGAAGCTGCTGACAGGCGGCAGGTCTTGGTGACCTTCGGTATATAAAGCGATAGAGACAGAGAAAAATAATAATCATATAAAATACGAATAACGAAAAATGAAGATTTCTTTTGAGAATCCAGATAAGGTGAACGGACTGTTGACCTTGACAGTGGAGACTGCAGATTTCCAGGACAGAGTTGAGAAGACACTGAAAGACCTTCGCAAGAAGGCTCAGCTGCCAGGTTTCCGTCCGGGACAGGTGCCAATGGGCATGATAAAGAGACAGTACGGCGAGGGCGTTAAGGCTGAGGAGATCAACAAGATCATCGGCGAGGAGCTCTATAAGTATGTAAACGAGAACAAGATCAAGATGCTCGGCGAGCCAATGGCAAACGAGGGTCAGGAGCCTGTAGACCTGGAGAAGGACGCTCCATACGTGTTCAAGTTTGATATCGCCGTGGCTCCAGAGTTCAAGGTGGAACTCACCGACAAGGATACTCTCGACTACTACACAATCAAGGTTGACGACGACCTCGTGAACCGTCAGATCGATATGTTCGCTTCTCGTGCCGGCCACTACGACAAGGCAGAGGAGTATCAGGCAAACGATATGCTCAAGGGTGACATCCGCGAGCTCGACGAGAACGGCAACACCAAGGAAGGCGGCATCACCGTAGAGGGCGCAGTCCTCATGCCGGATTATATCAAGGTGGAAGACCAGAAGAAGCTCTTCGAGGGCTGCAAGCTCGGCGACATCATCACCTTCAACCCAAAGAAGGCATACCCGGAGAGCGACGTTGAGGTTTCTTCACTGCTCAAGATGAAGAAGGAAGAGGTGGCAGACCTCACATCAGACTTCAGCTTCCAGGTGACAGAGATTTCCCGCTTCGTAAAGGCAGAGGTGAACCAGGAGCTCTTCGACACCGTTTACGGCAAGGATGAGGTGAAGGACGAGAAGGCATTCCGCGAGAAGATCGCTGAGGGTCTGAAGGAGCAGCTCGCCAACGACGGCGACTTCAAGTTCCTCGTTGACCTGCGCAAGTATCTCGAGGAGAAGGTAGGTAAGCTGGAGTACCCGGACGCACTGCTCAAGCGCTTTATGCTCGCCCAGAACAAGGACAAGGGCGAGAAGTTCGTTGAGGACAACTACGAGCAGAGCATCAAGGAGCTGACATGGCACCTGGTTCGCGAGCAGCTCGTTGAGGCAAACGGCATCAAGATTGACGACGCCGACCTGAAGGAGACTGCCAAGGAGGCAGCCCGCGCTCAGTTTGCTCAGTATGGCATGACAAACGTCCCTGAGGAGTATCTCGAGAACTATGCCAACGATATGCTGAAGAAGAAGGAGTTCGTAGACTCACTCGTTGACCGCAGCATCGACCGCAAGCTCGTTGCAACACTCAAGAATGTAGTGAAGCTCACTCCGAAGGAGGCAACTCTCGACGAGTTAACGAGATGATGAAGGGCGAATAATAGATTTTGATTAAAAAAATCTCTGATATATATTAGAGGTTATCTACTTTTTTATTATCTTTGTATAAGAAAAGGTGGATAACCTCTTTTTTTATATCAGAACACATAAGAAATATATGAATAACGATTTTAGAAAATACGCTACCGGGCACCTCGGAATGAGTGGTATGGTGCTCGACGATGTGATGAAGGCACAGGCTCAATACATGAACCCCTACATTCTGGAGGAGCGCCAGCTCAACGTTACCCAGATGGACGTTTTCTCACGTCTCATGATGGACCGCATCATCTTCCTCGGCACTGAGGTGAACGACTACACCGCCAACACACTGCAGGCGCAGCTCCTGTATCTCGATTCGGTAGACTCAGGCAAGGATATTTCAATCTATATCAACAGTCCCGGCGGAAGCGTGACGGCAGGTCTCGGCATCTACGACACCATGCAGTTCATCTCCAGCGATGTTGCCACCATCTGCACCGGTATGGCAGCGTCGATGGCGGCAGTGCTCCTCGTTTCGGGAACCGAAGGCAAGCGTTCCGCTCTGCCCCACAGTCGCGTGATGATTCACCAGCCGCTGGGCGGAGTGCAGGGACAGGCATCCGACATCGAGATTGAGGCAAAGGAAATCATGAAGTTCAAGAAAGAACTCTACACTATAATCGCCAACCATTCACACACACCATACGACAAGGTGTGGAACGACTCCGACCGCAACTACTGGATGACGGCAGAAGAGGCCCGTGAATATGGAATGATTGACACGGTGCTTACAAGAAAATAAAAAGGTAGGGAGAAGATATGGCTGAAAGAAAAAAGAAGGTGTGTTCCTTCTGCGGCAGAGGGGAGCACGATGTGAAGCTCCTTATCTCGGGTATGAACGGCTACATCTGCGACCATTGCGTGGCACAGGCATTCGACATCCTCAAGGCGAACCATCTGCTGGACGACGACGGTGAGGATAAGCACGATTTCAGTTCCTGGGATTCCGTGGAAGTTCCAAAGCCCCATGAGATAAAAGACTACCTCGACCAATATGTCATCGGACAGGACGAGGCGAAGCGCTATCTCTCCGTGGCGGTATACAACCACTATAAGCGAATCAAGCAGGCACCCACCGACGACGGCGTGGAGATAGAGAAGAGCAACATCATCATGGTGGGAAGCACCGGTACGGGAAAGACCCTTCTTGCCCGCACCATAGCCAAGCTGCTCGATGTACCGTTCACCATCGTCGATGCCACGGTGTTCACCGAGGCAGGCTATGTGGGCGAAGATGTGGAGAGCATCCTCAGCCGGTTGCTGCAGGTGGCAGACTACAACGTGGAACTGGCAGAGCGGGGCATCGTGTTTATCGACGAAGTGGACAAGATAGCCCGCAAGAGCGACAACCCTTCGATTACCCGCGATGTCAGCGGCGAGGGAGTGCAGCAGAGTCTGCTGAAGCTCCTCGAGGGTTCGATGGTCAACGTTCCGCCAAAGGGAGGCCGCAAGCATCCCGACCAGGACTATGTGCATATCGACACGAAGAACATCCTCTTCATCTGTGGCGGTGCGTTCGACGGCATAGAGCGCAAGATAGCACAGCGACTGAACACACACGTGGTGGGATACAACTCCGTGCAGAACGTGAAGAAGATAGACAAGAAGGACATGATGAAGTATATCCTTCCGCAAGACCTCAAGTCGTTCGGACTGATTCCAGAGATTATCGGTCGTCTGCCGGTGCTCACATATCTCAACCCTCTCGACAAGGAAGCCCTTCGCTCTATTCTCGTGGAGCCAAAGAACTCCATCGTGAAGCAATACAAGAAGCTCTTCGAGATAGACGGCATAAAGCTGGAATTCGAAGACGGCGTGTTCGACTTTATCGTTGACAAGGCAAAGGAATATAAACTCGGTGCACGCGGACTCCGTTCTATTGTGGAGAGCGTGATGATGGATGCCATGTTCGACGTGCCGTCGGAGAACGTGAAGGAATTCACGGTCACCCTCGACTACGCCAAGTCACAGCTCGACAAGGCGCATCTGCAGAAGCTCGAGACAGACTAAAGGAACTATTCATAAAACACACGATGCCAACGGCAGGTGCGGACCACAGATGTCTGCATGTTGCCGCCGGCATTGGAATGAGACATAATAAGGAAACAGCTTGTTATATGACTAATGATGTTAATCTTACTGAAAAACTGAAGCACTATTTCGGTTTCAACAGCTTCAAGGGAGAACAGGAGGAGATAATCCGCAACCTGCTCGCCGGCAACGACACTTTCGTGCTCATGCCGACGGGAGGCGGCAAGTCGCTTTGCTACCAACTGCCCTCGCTCTTGATGGAAGGTACGGCGATTGTCGTGTCGCCGCTCATAGCGCTGATGAAAAACCAGGTGGACGTGATT
>UMDN01045314.1_pt1 | contig 16898 bp, 14 predicted proteins | sample 1964491 | NCBI WGS metagenome assembly UMDN01 (sample SAMEA4835994, study PRJEB28245) | human gut metagenome | biome: gut microbiome; material: fecal sample | place: Denmark | collected 2008 | reverse complement strand
ATTGTTTATTATGTGTTTACCTTTCGGCATTACTTAACATATACGAAGATAATGGGTTATATGGAGCAAAAGACCAAAATGGACAGATTGTTATTACCGCACAATATACGGAAATGTATCAATTTAGTTGTGGACTTTCATTGGTTAGAAATAGTCAATATCAGTATGCTTACATTGACTACGATAATAATATTGTTATTCCATTTGGTGTATATTCTTGGTGCGAACCTAGGTTTGTTTGTGGCTATGCCAGAGTGTTAAAAGATAAATGGGGGATCATAAATACAAGAGGAGATTTAATTATCCCATTAAAATACGATAAAATATGGGCTTTAAACGAAGAATACTTATGTTCCATAAAAGCATATGATGGTACACAAGAAACAAGCATCAACCTGTTAAAGCTAACATCAAACAACATGCTATTAGACGGACTTACCTATATAGCAACATATTCAGTAAACGATTTTAAAGAACTGTCTAATTGCAGTCATGTATACATTAAAAAAGATATAGAAACCAACCAATTATTTTTCACTTATGGAACAAATATTGGTGCTGTAGCTATAAATTCTATTCCAAAAGAACCAATGTTTTCAATTGTCAGCAATAGCAACGGAAAGATATTTGTTTTACTCACAGAAAAATGCGATGTAGGAAAGACCTCATTTCCACCTTCATCTATAGAAATAAATGATGACAGTAACAAAAAAGGAAAGAAACTGGCTTCAAATTATCATAAAACTTCATTTTGGGATTATGAAAACGAGAAAATGAATGATTACGATAATTGGAGTGACCCTTTTGGTGACGAGAGAGCGTTTTATGACGGTTGGTCTAGAGAGGACGTAGAATCAGGTTTGGCTGATGCCTATGAATAAATAAAAAGAATACATTAGTGTCCGTTAAGATTGAAGGTCTTATTTGTTCAGATGGGACTACATAAAAGGAACCGACTGATTTTAGGCTAAAGCCCAAGGTCAGTCGGATTGTCATTTTCCACAACTCTGTACAATCATCATTCCTACACCTCCTGCAACCACAAAAATACCGATAGTGAAGAAAAACCAAAAGGACCACTGGCCATAGTGACCGAGATAGCAGCCATCATATTCCTTGTATCGTTCACGGACTTTCTTCCGTTCATCAGCAAACATGGAATTGACCTCACGGATATGCATCTGCATCTGTGAGGTCATCCATTGGCGTTCTTTGGCAAACAGTTCTTGAATCTTCTGCCAGTCAGCATCATTGACATTTACAGATACCTTTAATTGTGTGGAGCATTTTCCAAAACTTTGTCTATGTGCTGATTGATAGTATCAACCTTTTTGCTGATAGTAGTCACAGCACCACCTAATTTTGCTTCTGCCCGTTGATACTGCTGAATGGCAGATTTCAGTTCAAGTGTGGCATTGATGAAGGTATTGGTTGCCTTGTCAATGTCCTCACTCAATTGCTTTAATTCAGGAACATGATTTACAGATCCGTCCTCGGCTTGCTGCTCCTTGACCTCGTTCTCAACATCATTCATCATCTTGTCGAAATCGGGTAAATGCTAAAATCTTCTCATCTGCGCATTATCATACGCCAAGAATATTGTTAGGAACACAGACACAGCAAGGAGGCAAGCCATGCAGATAACCAGGAACTGGCGGAAGTGCTCGCTTCGATACATTCTCTTTATCCAATACCAGGGATATGTCATGAATATAAATCGTGGCAAGGCTTTTATGGTTTGCGGTATGGGGGGCTCTATTGTCTTGGATTTCTTTGCTTGCATAAGTTCCATCATTGCTGTATATCGCTTTTCCGTCAGTTGGATATTGCGATTAAGAGCCTCTGCATTTTTATTGCAGTTTGCTGTGACGGTGTTATACATATTGGCAAGTTCTGTAAAGGAACCAACAATCTTATCCACATATTTCTCGTCATCATAAAGGCGAGACCGCAAGGCCACATCTATGGCTTGATATAAAAGCTCAGCCCGTTGGCGGAATTAATTCAATGGATATGAGTAAAAGTTGTTAATAACGCTGATTTTCAGTAAAAACAAGAATTTCAAAAAAAACTGTCAGATTGTCTGGTTTTTCGTTGTAATGTTCTGACAACCAGATAGATGACCGTCTTTCGATTGTCAGGCAATTGTCTGGATGGTTTGCTGATGAAAGTAATTGTCAGATGGAAGTAATTGACAGATGTGAGGAATTCAGACGACAGGAATCGTTTGTGTTGGCAGAATCTTGTAATACGGGTATTACAACATTAACTTATTGGGCAGATGTCTGACAGCAAATCTGCCCAACAGGGGCAAGCACGTTGCCCATGATGGGCAAGCACGTTACCCCAGTTGGGCAAGCACCGTGCCCAATTTCAACCCGAATCGGTCATTAGGCCGTTCAATGTGATATTATACAAGAAAAATTTCTTGTTTCTCTCTAAAATGGTTATCTTTGCAGCGAATTCAGGTTATATAGCCAAATTGTGAAATGAGCAAGAAAAGAAGAAAGTCCGGCAGACGCATTGGTCTGCAGGCGATAACGCTATGTATAAGTACCGCAATGGTACTGATTTTATTGGGAATGGTGGTAACCTCCGTGCTTACGGCGCAGAATCTCTCCTCTTATGTGAAGGAGAACCTCACTGTGACGATGGTGCTGAGCGAGGAAGTCACCGATCCGCAGGCAAGGCAGATGACCGTTGCCCTGCAGAAGCTGCCTTATGTACACCGTGTGACCTACGTCAGCAAGGAACAGGTGCTGAAGGAGCAGACTGCCGCCATGGGCACAGACCCGAGCGAGTTTATCGGTGAGAACCCCTTTGTCGGTTCCATGGAGCTGCAGCTCAAGGCGGATTATGCCAATAAGGACTCGCTGAAATGGATTACCAAGAATCTTAAGGCTGACAGCAAAGTGACCGACATCACTTATCCGCAAGACCTCATGGACAGTGTGAACGACAATCTGCAGCGCATCAATCTGGTGCTGCTGGTGCTTGCCGTACTGCTCACCTTTGTGTCGTTCTCGCTGATAAACAACACCGTGCGCCTCGCCATGTATGCCCGCCGTTTCCTGATCAACACGATGAAACTCGTGGGAGCGTCATGGGGATTCATACGCTGGCCGTTCGTCAGAAGCGCCATGTGGCAGGGACTGCTCGCTGCGGTGCTCGCCGATGCAGTGCTTGCCGGTGGAGTGTATGCCCTGTATATGTATGAGCCCGACGTGCTCGTGGTGCTCACATGGCAGGTGATGGCGATTACGGGAGTGTCGGTGCTGCTCTTCGGACTGCTCATCACGCTCTTCTGCTCATGGCTCTCGGTGAACAAGTTCCTGAGGATGAAAGCCGGAGACCTCTACAAGATTTAAGGCCCCTTGGCTGGCTCCAGCCTTAAGCGCCACTTCCCGGCCCTTGTGTAGAGATTAAATAAGAAATACATTAAAAACGTTACATAATAATGGACAAGAGAAATTTTGCATTTGACCGCGTGAACTTCATGCTTATCGGCATCAGCATGCTGATAGTGATAGTCGGCTTCATATTGATGAGCGGCGGCGGTTCGACCGAAGAAAAGTTCGACCCCGAGATATTCAACACTATGCACACTACCGTAGCGCCTATAGTATGCTTCATCGGTTTCGTGTCGATGATATACGGAGTGATGAGAAAACCTAAAGACGATTAAAGCATAACATAAGGAATAGAAATGAATTGGTTTGAAGCATTGATCCTCGGTCTCGTGCAGGGACTGACGGAATACCTGCCTGTGAGCAGCAGCGGCCATCTGGCTATCGGCGCCACACTCTTCGGAGTGAACGGTGAAGACAATCTCGCATTCACTGTAATGGTGCATGTGGCAACGGTGCTCAGCACCCTCGTGATACTGTGGAAGGAGATTGACTGGATCGTGAAGGGCGTGTTCAAGTTCAAGATGAACGAAGAGACGAAATATTTCCTCAATATCCTCATCTCAATGATACCGGTCGGCATCGTGGGCGTGTTCTTCAAAGACACCGTGGAGGAGATATACGGTTCCGGACTCCGCATCGTAGGCTGCATGTTGCTCGAAACAGCATTGCTGCTGATATTCTCATACTACGCCAAACCACGCCAGAAAGAGAAAATCAGCCTTAAAGATGCCTTCATAATCGGTCTCGCACAGGCAGTGGCAGTGATGCCGGGACTCTCACGTTCCGGCAGCACCATAGCTACAGGACTGCTGCTCGGCAACAAGAAAGAGAAGCTGGCACAGTTCTCCTTCCTTATGGTCATTCCTCCAATCCTCGGTGAGGCATTGCTCGACCTGCTCAAGGGACTCAAAGACGAGCAGGCCTTCGGCGGAGTAGACACACTGCCACTCGTGGTGGGCTTCTGCGCTGCATTCATATCCGGATGCTTCGCCTGCAAGTGGATGATAAATATCGTGAAGAAAGGCAAGCTCGTATATTTCGGAATATATTGCGCCATCGCCGGTGCGGTGACCATAATCTGCTCATTTGCATAACAGAAAAGAACAGACATACAGATGAACTTCAACAAGGGAGAGATAATCTGCATCGACAAGCCATACCGCATGTCGAGCTTCGGGGCACTTGCCCACATCCGTTTCCTGATTTCAAAGAGGATGGGAGTGAAGAGGGTGAAGACCGGACATGCCGGCACACTCGATCCGCTTGCCACCGGAGTACTCATCCTATGCACTGGCAAGGCTACCAAGCGCATCGACGAACTGCAGGCGCACACCAAGGAATATACCGCCACGCTGCAGCTCGGTGCCACGACGCCAAGCTTCGACATGGAGCACACCGTTGACCACACCTATCCCACGGCGCACATCACACGTGAATTGATAGAGGAGACGCTGCCTAAGTTCGTGGGAGAGATACAGCAGGTGCCGCCTGCATATTCGGCATGCAAGATAAACGGAGACCGCGCCTACAAGCTCATGCGCGAAGGCCAAGACGTGCCGCTCAAGGCAAAGACCCTGCGAGTGGACGAGATAGAGATGACCCACTTCGACGAAGAGGCAATGCAGCTGTCTATCAGAGTGGTATGCGGCAAGGGAACATATATCCGCGCCCTGGCACGCGACATCGGAGAAGCTCTCGGCAGCGGAGCCTATCTAACAGCCCTGCGGCGCACAAGGGTGGGCGACGTGAGAGTGGAAGACTGCATCACGCTGGATGACTTTCCGCAGTGGCTCGCTGAGCAGGACATAGAGGAGAACACAGAAGAAAATTGAAAATATATAAAGGTAAAGCAAGAATATGAAACTATCGCAATTCAAATTTAAACTTCCAGAGGAGCTTATCGCACTTGAACCGTCATACCATCGCGACGAGTGCAGGCTGATGGTGGTACACCGCAAGTCGGGCACCATCGACATGTTTCAGAAAGACGATAAGGGACAGGAGCTGAAGGATGCAGACGGCAACCCCGTGTACATGGACTTCCGCAACGTGCTCGACTATTTTGATGAGCACGACGCATTCATATTCAACGACACGAAAGTCTTCCCGGCACGTCTCTACGGCACGAAGGAGAAGACAGAGGCAAAGATCGAAGTGTTCTTGCTGCGTGAGCTAAACGAGGAGATGCGCCTGTGGGACGTGCTCGTGGAGCCGGCAAGAAAGATAAGAATAGGCAACAAGCTCTTCTTCGACGAGAGCAGTTCGATGGTGGCAGAGGTGATCGACAATACCACAAGCCGCGGACGCACACTGCGATTCCTCTACGATGCACCACACGATGAGTTCAAACGCGACCTCTTCGCACTCGGTGAGGCTCCGCTGCCACACTATATCGTGGACAGGAGAAAAGCCACCGACGAAGACCTGGACAGATTCCAGTGTATATTCGCAAAGAACGAGGGAGCTGTCACAGCACCGGCAAGCGGACTGCATTTCAGCCGTGAGCTGATGAAGAGGATGGAAATCAAGGGCGTGAACTTCGCATTCATCACCCTGCACTGCGCACTCGGCAACTTCCATAGCATAGAGGTTGAAGACCTCACCAAACACAAGATGGACTCGGAGCAGATGCACATCGGAGCCGAGGCATGCAGCGTGGTGAACGAGGCAAAGCGCAATGGCAGACACGTATGCGCCGTGGGTACAAGTGTGCTCAAGGCCACAGAGACCGCCATCGGTACAGACAAGATGCTGAAGGAATATGAGGGATGGACAAACAAGTTCATCTTCCCTCCATACGAATGCGGACTCGCCGACACTATGATTGCCAACTTCTATCAGCCGATGTCGCCGCTGCTCATGGCAACATGCGCTTTCGGAGGATACGAACTGATAATGGAGGCATACAAGAAGGCGGTGGAAAACGGCTACAAGTTCGGATGCTACGGTGACGCCATGCTGATTTTGAACGACTGACGCAGATGATAGCGTATCTTTCTTTGGGAACAAACCTCGGCGACAAACGCAAGAACATCGCCGAGGCAATAAAAAATATCGGAGAGCTGGTTGGCGACGTAGTGCGCCAGTCAGCTCTTTATGAAACGGAGCCTTGGGGCTTCAGGTCAGACAACCGCTTCGTCAACGCTGCCGTATGTGTGGACACACAGCTCTCACCCCGCCGGCTGCTCGAAGTGACACAGCGCATAGAGATGGAGATGGGACGCACGCTGAAATCCGCCGGCGGTGAATACCACGACCGCATCATAGATATCGACATACTGCTCTATGGCGACCTGCATATTGATGAACCCGACCTGAAGATACCGCATCCGCTGATGCACGAGAGAGACTTCGTGATGACGCCACTCAATGAAATAATGGAGGAATAACAAGAAATGGGTATAGAAAAAGGTATATTCAAGAGAATGGAACTGCTCGTCGGCGAGCGTGTGATGCAGAAAACCGCTGAGGCACGGGTGATAATCTTCGGCGTAGGCGGAGTGGGCAGTTGGTGTGCTGAGAGTCTTGTGAGGTCTGGAGTCAGACATCTCACCATCGTCGACTCCGACAGAGTCTGCATAACCAACGTGAACCGCCAGCTCATGGCAACCATCAAGACCATCGGACGGGTGAAGGTTGAGGTGCTCAAGGAACGACTGCTGGAGATAAACCCTACGGCAGAAATCGTTGCCCTGCAGAAAATCTACGACGAGACCACAGCCGACTCTTTCAATATCGGCAGCTACGACTATATCATCGACGCCATCGACAGTCTGAAAGACAAGGCATTGCTGATTCTGGAGGCTTGCAAGACCGATTCGGTGCTTCTCTCCTCTATGGGAGCAGCACTGAAGATGGATGCGAGCAAGATTGCCGTTGCTGAATTCTGGAAGGTGAAAGGCTGTCCGTTGGCACGTGCGTTGAGAAACAAGTTCCGCAAGATGAAGGTGCGTCCGGCACATAAGTTCAAATGTGTATACAGCGATGAGCTCCTGCATAATCTCGGCACCAGCTACACCTGTGGTACAGACCAGTGTGTATGCTCCAACAAAGAGGAGGTGTCCGGCGACCCGGCGCTTGCCGACCATAACTGGAACAATTCCAAAGCGCAGATAAACGGTACTGCGGCACATATCACGGCGATTTTCGGTTTCACCCTCGCCAGCCTCGTAGTAAACGACCTCTATCAGAAGGGACTTGCCGAGGCAAAAGACGCGGAATGATAGGTCTTGTTATCTTCGCCTTTGCGTGAACATTAGCGTGTCAGATTCTAATTTCCCCCCAGGATATAAAAACGAAAAAGCCACCCGCTTGGGTGGCTTCTGTATTTTGTATAACATTACTGACATTCACTTTCTTTTCTTTCTTTTTTGACCGTTACCCACGTGCCTGTTGCTGTATTTACAGCAAACAGGTGTGACTAACTAAAATCAAACAACTAATCTTACCTAAATCTATAATAACCTAACTAATAATCGTTTTCAATGCCCTTGGGCATCATTCAATCCTTGAAAAACAATCTTTTCTCTTTACCTTAATCCTTTTTCCCACCGCTTTTCGTAGCGGGGGAATCATACCTATCTTCTTCGTTATCCTTGCCGTCGAGTGGCTTTAAACAATCCTTTACCTCTAATTACCTATTTCACAATCTTTCATTACCTAATATTTCTATGGTCTTTCTGTTATCCTTATCTTTATTATCATCAATGACCAACTTTGTTATCCTCAATCTTCATTACCTGAAAAACTATCGTTTCCTTGTTTCTAATACCTTTCTGGTCATCTCTGCATCTTTGTTATCCTTCCTTCAATCTTTGTCTTTTACCTTTCTAATGACCTATTTCCAATCTTCTTTACCTTTCTAATAACCTATCTTCAATCTTTTTACCTCTAATAACCTATCTATTTGTTATTTCTTCTATTGGCGTTGTGGAGGTCTTCTTGTGTGCCTCCTTGTTTGTTTTGACGTTGCAAAGATAGTATTGTTTGCGTACACAACAAACAAAAACATGCTAAATAACATACTTTTCCTTGATATTTTGATGTAAATCAAAGTATTTCTGTTATCGTACACAAATGCAAACGATTTCTTCTTTTTTCCTGTTGTGTTCATTGGGTTAAAAGACAAACAAAATCCACTCTTCTAAAAAACAAAATCCAAGCAAGCCCTAATGTCCGATGTGGGTTAAACCAAAAATAGGAAGACAGCATGTAGTCATGCCGGCTCCCTATTTTATGTTTTTGTTATCCTTTGTCCTTTTTACCTGTTTATGTCGATGCAAAAGTATGAAATAAAGGTGGATGTTGTATCGCTTTCCGCCTTAAATCATACGTAAACGATTACATGTCAGACAGAGGCTTACTTGTCTACGCTCACCTTGTGGTTCATCCATTTCCCCCTGTAGATGCGTATGAGGAAGATGATTCCGCGGAACGTCAGTTCTATCGCCATTGCCGACCACACGCCCGCCAGTCCGTATTTCGGTGCCAGATAAGCGGCGAGCGAGAGGCGTATGAGCCACATGCTGCCGAAGTTCATCACCGACGGAATCTTCGTGTCGCCGGCTCCTATGCAGATGCAGTTGCCCACGATAGCTGCGGCGAACATCGGTTCGGCAAAAGCCTCTATGCGCAGCGCTCCGATGCCGAGCACTCTGATTTCCGTCACCGGTGTCATGATGCCTATCATTTCTGGTGCAAAGCAATACATTATAGCTCCCATCACCGCCATTATCATCATTCCCAGAGCCAGTGTCATATATGCGAACCGCTTCGTCAGGTCGTGTCGTTGCGCTCCCATGCTCTGTCCTATCAGCGTAGTGGCAGCCTCGCCGATGCCATATCCCGGCATGTAGCACAGGCTCTCTGCCGTGATGGCGAAGGTGTTGGCGGCGATGGCAAAGTTGCCAAGCGGAGCCACGATCATGGTGCTCACTATCTGTGCGCCGCTCATCAGCATATACTGTATCGCCATCGGGAAACTTATTCTCATGGCATTCTTGATATATCCGCGGCATGGCCTCCAAATCCATCTCTCCCCTTTGAGCGATATTATCGGAGCCTTCCTCACGGCAATCCATATCAGAATCAGTCCGGTGACGAGAAACGCCAATGCCGTTCCCACTGCAGCACCCGTCAGTCCGAGTCCCAGTCCGGGCATGTGTATCGTCGTTCCCAGTATCGTGATGTCTCTCGTCGGGAATATGGCGATGAAATTGAACATCACGTCGAGCAGACACATCAATACGCTCATCATGCTCGGTATCTTCATGTTGCCCGAGCTTTTCAGCATTGCCGACGCCATCATGCCCACCATATATATAGGTAGGGCGGTGCTGTAGACCAGGAAATAGCTTGTCGACAGCGGAGCGATGTCGCTTCCGCCTCCGAGCCAATAGGGCAGAGGCTTTGCTATTGCCGCTCCTAATGCCATGAACAGCAGCGACATGACGGTCATCGCCATCAGTCCCAGACGGAACACCTGCCGCGTCTTCTTCTCATCGTTGGCACCTATGAAATGTGCCGCCTGCACCGAGAATCCCATTATCGCCGCCGATGCCAGTCCGCCGAACAGCCATGTAGTGGTCTCTATCAGTCCTATTGCCGCCGAAGCCTTCGCTCCGAGCGAACCCACCATTGAAGCGTCGATGAAGAACATGAGTATCGACGACATCTGAGACAGTATCGACGGTATGCTGAGCTGCACGATGAGGCGCAGCTTGTCGCCGTCGGTCATCTCCTGTCCGTTGCGGATCATCGCCAACAACTTGTTCTCTTTAGCGTTCTTTTCTCTTTCCATGTCGCGTTTCGACTTGCTCTTTATCACGAGCCACACACCCAGACATACGAGCAATATGGCGATGCCCTTCTGCAGCGTCATCACACCCATGCCGGTCAGTATGCTGACCGTCACCGACACGGCAGGCTGCACATAGTTGTACACTCCCACCACCGTAGGGCGCAGCGTGCTCTGTCCTATCATCATGAGGATGTATCCGAGATACGTTCCGAAAACTACCACGAATGCCGATTCCCACAATGTCTTCGCCGGCACGCTGCCGAAGTCTATGCTTGCCACGTGTGGCATGGTGAACGGCAGGATGATGAGTGCAGCCCATGTGAACATCCATTTGTTCACCGTTATCACCGAGTATTTCCTCACCAGCTTGCTGAAGAGCGCCAGATAGAGGGCAAACGACAGCTGTGCCGCCATGCAGAGCAGGTCGCCACGCAGGTCGCCCACCTTGTCGCTCGTAGCCGCGGCGCTCGACATCACCAGTGCCACGGCTCCCGTGCATCCGAACAACACTCCCAGAGCCTTCTTTCCGGTGATAGGCTCCTTCAGTATTATCGCCGAGAGAATCATGGCGAAGATAGGCATCGAGGTGGTCACCACGCTGGAGTTGATGGGCGACGTGATGCTCAGTCCCACGGTATAGCAGCATTGGTTGGTCACGAGACCGAAGATACCGGCTGCTATGAACATCAGTTTGTCTTTTGTCGGCACGTGCTCACGTGTAGTGAACAGCGATGTTATCCAGAACAGGACTGCTCCTCCTGCCACACGGAACGACACCATGTCGAGTCCCGTCACACCATGCGTCATGGCATCCTTACCGAGCGGTGCCATCAGTCCCCAGAAAGCACAGGCAAGGAAGATGCTCAGGTGGGCAATCAAGATACGGCTATTGTTGCGTAAATTGTTCATTTTTTCCTTAATATCGTTAAATTGCGGCTGCAAAGGTACTTAATTATGATAGAAAACCTTATATTTGTAATTGATAAATCATTAAAATAGTTTGCTATGCAGAAATATGCGGATTACATACGTCAGATAGAGATAGACTCTCTGTGGAGCGGCAGAAAACACGTGATATGGAATCTCGACAGAAGGGTGAACATATTGAGTGGAGTTAACGGCGTGGGCAAGAGCACCATTATAAACAAGGTGGTGAAAGGACTCTCTGCAGGCGGAGAGTTTCCGAGCCATCTCCTCAAAGGCGTGCATCTCAAGGTGAGTCCCGAGGATGCCAAATGGATACGCTTCGACATCATCCGTTCCTTTGACAATCCTGTGGTCAACCAGGAACTGCTCAGCAAGGTGGGCATCAGCCTCGTCACCGAGCTCGACTGGCAGTTGTACGTGCTGCAGCGCAAATATCTCGACTATCAGGTGAACATCGGCAACCGCATCATCGCCGCCCTGCAGAGCGGAGAACCGGATGCCGCCGAGCGCGCCCAGAAACTCTCGGAGCCAAAGAAGAAATTCCAGGACCTCGTAGACGACCTCTTCGCCGACACCGGCAAGACCATCGTGCGCACGGCAAACGAGATATGTCTCACGCAGATAGGCGAGACCCTGCAGCCATACCAGCTGTCGAGCGGCGAGAAGCAGATGCTCGTCATACTGCTCACGGTGCTGATAGAAGACCAGAAGCCATACGTGCTCTTCATGGATGAACCCGAGGTGAGCCTGCATGTGGACTGGCAGCAACGCCTCATTGACATCATTATGGAACTGAACCCCAACGTCCAGATTATCCTCTCAACCCACGCCCCGGCGGTGATAATGAACGGTTGGATGGATAACGTGACAGAAGTCAGCGACATCACCGTGGACTGACCATCAGGAGGAAAGCTCTATGAACAAGCGACTTACCCATAACCTCACTTCTGCCTATATCGAGGCGGCAAACCGGCTCAACTCCAAGCGCTCCCGCAAGCGCATCGTGGCTTACGTGGAGAGCTACGACGACGTGTTCTTCTGGCGCACCGTGCTCAGCCGCTACGAAAACTCCACACGCTACTTCGAAGTGATGCTCCCCTCGCACACCACCCTGGAGCGGGGCAAGAAGTCGGTGCTCATGAATGAGCTCGGCGACCGCCTCGGCGAGTGTATGATAGCCTGTGTGGATGCCGACTACGACTATCTCATGAACGGAGCCACGCCAACCTCGCGTGCGGTGATATCCAATCCCTACGTGCTCCATACCTATGCCTATGCCATAGAGAGCTACCAGTGTTTTGCACCGTCGCTACACAACGTCTGCGTGATGGTAACCCTGAACGACCATTCCATCTTCGACTTCGAAGACTACATGCGGCAGCTCAGCGAGGCGATATTCCCACTCTTCGTATGGTCGATATGGCATTATCGCAGAAGCATATACGGACAGTTCACCATCACCGACCTCAACCGCATCGTGGAACTCGGCGGCTTCTCCATCCACAACCCGCAGTATTCCATCGACAACATGCGCCGCAAGGTGCACAACAAGGTGAGACAGCTGCAGCAGCGCCATCCTGAAGCCAAGGAGTCGTATCTCGCCCTGAAGAGCGAACTCATCAGGATGGGCGTCACGCCGCAGACCACATATATGTATATACAGGGTCATCACCTCTTCAACAAGATAGTGCTACCGATCCTGGGGCGCGTGTGCAACATCCTCGTGCAGGAGCGCGAAGGGGAGATACGCCGGCAGGCGGTACACGACACCCAGCGGCGCAACGAACTCTCGTGCTACACCAACAGCATTCAAGACATCACGCAGATGCTGAAGAAGAACATGGGATATATGGACTCCGAACCCTTCAGACGCATTCTTGCCGACGTGGAACGCATCTTGGGAGGTGCACACAATGAAGAGAATGTGCAAAAACAAGCACTCTAAACATTCAAAAACACAATAAAAAGTCATTTTTCTGCACATAATCCCTTGTTTATGTGCAGAAAATTATACCTTTGCACCGTTTTTTCAGCAAACTAAGCGGCATTTGCCGTATGCTTAAACACCGATAAGGCGCATAGGAGACGAGTCGTTCCGTCCGGAAAAGCGGTGGCTCGGCAAGCCGGAATCGGATTAATTTCAAACAAATCATAACAATAGAAAATTATGTCTTTTAATTTATTGAAAGGAAAGCGCGGTATTATCTTCGGCGCATTGAACGACGCGTCTATCGCGTGGAAAGTAGCAGAGCGTGCCGTAGAAGAAGGCGCTCAGATCGTGTTGACAAATACGGCAGTGGCTTGCCGCATGGGTACCATCGACGAGCTCGCCAAGAAGACCAACGCTACCGTCATCCCTGCTGATGCGACATCGGTGGAGGATCTCACAAACCTCTTTGAGAAAGCCCAGGAGGCAATGGGAGGCAAGATTGACTTCGTGCTGCACTCTTGTGCCATGAGCGTTAACATGCGCAAGAAGCGTACATACGACGATCTCGACTACTCTTTCCTGAACAAGACTCTCGACATCTCGGCTATATCATTCCACAAGATGCTGCAGGCTGCCAAGAAGCTCGACGCCCTGAGCGAAGGTGCTTCCGTGCTTGCCCTCACATACGTGGCTTCACACCGCACATTCTTCGGCTACAACGACATGGCAGACGCCAAGTCGCTGCTCGAATCCATCGCCCGCAGCTTCGGATATATCTATGGCCGTGAGAAGCACGTGCGCATCAACACCATCTCACAGTCGCCTACCTTCACCACTGCCGGCAGCGGCATCAAGGGTTTCGACGGACTCTACGACTTCTCCGACCGCATGTCGCCACTCGGTAACGCCAGCGCTGACGAGTGTGCTGACTACTGCGTGGTGATGTTCTCCGACCTCACCAGGAAAGTCACCATGCAGACCCTCTTCCACGACGGAGGATTCTCAAGCATGGGTATGTCGCTACGCGGCATGACGCAGTACAACAAGTCGTTCATCGACGACAACCGCGACGAGAACGGCAAGATCATCTACGGATAATCCGCTGCAATCAGCATAACCTCATAATCCCCAAACGGTCATTAGGCGGTCTAATGACCGATTTTGGATAAATACGACACACCCCATTCTCTCTGGCATTCCAGTTGAGGATGGGGTGTGTTTCATTATGTTTGTTGGCATATATCAGTTGTTTTCAAAGGCTGAAATACAGACTTTTGATTACTAAAATACAAGTTTCATTCCATGGAAACTTTGGGCACAGTTTTGGGCACCACCCGTGCCCACTTGGGGCAAGGTGCTTGCCCATGTTGAGAACGCTGCTTGCCCCACTCGGGCAAGCGTGCTGCCCATTTTCTCAAGTTTTGTTATCTTTTCCAATGATTGTGGCTTGGTGATTTGTATCTTTGCTCGTTAATAATGGTAAATATACTGCTTTTTATCCAATAATTGTGCTGTAGTGGATAAAAAAGCCGGTTTTTATCCACTACGATGCTGTTTAGTGATGGTAAAAGAATAACTTGGTACGATTTGAGTGAGAAATGGAAAAATTTCGTGCTGGCAAACCATCCAGACAATTGAAAACAATTGTCAGGTCTGTATTTGTCTGTATGCCAGTGTATTATGAGGTAAAACCAGACAATCTGACAGTTTTGGACGAAATTTTGTTTTTTTCTATTTTTAGACGAAATCAGTCAGCAGCCACTTCCATACAGGCACTACATCAATATACAGTTTGTCTTCGACGATGTGGTCCTTTTCGTCGTATTTGCATGATTTTATTTACCGCCAATAAATAAAAACAGGTGATTTTGTTTACTGTCAATAAATAAATTGTGGCTTTGTGCCGGGAATGTGGTATGGATATTCTTGTCAAAAAAAGCAAGAATCGGAATATGCCAGATACGTTTGACATATTCCGATTCTGTTGGTTGGGTCATGAGTATGCCGTCGCTATTGCGACAGGTCGCTCATTCTTTTGCAGCCCGGTCCTTGTCTTCAAGAGAAGGACGTGGCGGGTATTAGTTGTCTGCACCGAAGAGAGGATCCTCTGGCATTACCATTATAGGCTTCTGGTCGGCGAGCTTCAGGATTTTCTCAGAAGCATATTTTCTGTCCACTACGAGACGGAACATATACTCGTTGAACCACTCGTTGGTCATAATCAGACAGCCCTTGTGTCCCCACTCAGGTCCCCAGCTGTTCTCCACCTTCCACTTTGTAGGTTTGCCCTGAGCGTCGAGGTCGACAGCCACGAGAGTCATGGCGTGTGTAGAACCGCTGTCGAATGTGGCGATGCGGTCAGCCTTGTTCATTGGGAATGTTGTAGAGAAGAGCGAACCGTAGTCGAAGTTGTTGATGTCGCTGTATCCGCGCTTGCCGTCGAGGAACTTGCCCACGTCGTAAGAGCTGTACATCTTCTTGCCGTCCTTCAGAGATGCGATGGCGAGGTTGGCAATCTCGTCCATAGGCAGGTTGAGATACTTCCAGTTGTGTCCGTCGTATGTGTGGCGGTCGAAGTCCACCTCGTAAGTCTTGTAGTATTCGCGGCGAGGGTCGTTCATTACCATGATGAATGTGCCGTTGAGAGTCTCCTTGCCGGTCAGTTCCTTGAAGAACGACTTAGGAGTGTATTTCTTGGCCTCCAGCGCCTTGCCGTTCTTGTCTTTGAAAGCGAATGTGAACTCTGTCACAGGCTCGCCGAGAGTGAGTTTCAGCATGTGGTAGATAGTGCCGAGCATGTTGGTCTTCTCAGTCTGGATAGCCTGCTTGGATTTCTTCTCAGCCACCATCTTGCGCAGCTTCAGTCCGTATTCGCGCAGTTTTGAAGATACGAGAGCAGCCATCTTGCTGGTGTTCTCAGCAGAGTAAGTCTCCGGCATCACGCTTGTCGGCACCACGCCATACTTCTCAGTGAGGTCGGCAACACCGCAGAAGGTACCGCCGTCGTTGATTGGGTTCTTGAAGAAGAACTGCACTCTTGTGTCGTCCATAGGCTTGCCGGCGCAGTCGATCACTCCCTGCAAGAAGAGGTTAGCCTTCTCCAACTGGTCGTAGAAGAAGAGGTAGTCCTGTGAAAGCTCCACCTTGAGCGAGTCGCTCTCGTGTGCGAAGTTACCGCGGATCACGTTGAATCCGCTGAACATCCAGCATCTTCCGCTCTGCTTCTGGTTCATGATGCTCTGCGCCTTGGTCTCCACGCTAAAGTGAGTGTCGAACTCTCCTGCATTGGCGAAGTTCTTTGCCAGGTCGTTGATGTTGTTGGCTGCGATGGCGTTGAAGATAGCCTTGTCTGCCGCACCCTTCGACTGTGATCCCTTGATCTGCTGGAGCATCTGCTGCGAGATGCCGCCGTCTTTCTTCTGTGCCGATACGTTCATCGACATTGCTGCGAGCATCAGGCCCGCGAGGAAAATTTTCTTGTTCATTTTTCTTTTATCTGTTTATATTGTTTTTCTTTTGTCATTCTGTGTTTTGCATGTCTGCAATGTGCAGTCGGTTAACTGGTAAAACGCTTTGTCCGGTAGTTGCCTCTTCAGTTTTCTGCTTCTGAGGTGGTTTGCAGCAGATACTCTCGCCGCTCTGCGGCACTGGCGGTAAGGCATTGCAAATATAAGACAATTATTCGACAGAGCAATGAAAAGCATTGAAAAATAGTTCATTATCATTGATTTGTCGGGAATGTGGAAGATTGAAGGCACTGTGATGGGGCTTTTGAAAAATAAATTTGCCATTGTCGGGAAAAATCAGTACTTTTGAAGAAATTTTCCTTTTT
>UMDN01043692.1_pt1 | contig 16990 bp, 21 predicted proteins | sample 1964491 | NCBI WGS metagenome assembly UMDN01 (sample SAMEA4835994, study PRJEB28245) | human gut metagenome | biome: gut microbiome; material: fecal sample | place: Denmark | collected 2008 | reverse complement strand
GGTTACAAAGGGGATTCTCGGGTTACTATTTACCAATATAAATAAAAAAGAGGCTGTTTCCAGCCTCCCTAAAAGATTAATTATCTTTTATATATGTTTCAATTTTCTTAGATATTGCTCCGTTTGCAGCATCATCATTTGTGAATGATAATCTTACACTTACTGAATGTTTGAAAGCTTTTTCACTATCTTTATATTCTGTTAGTGTTACATAATATGGATCACTTGATGTTTTCGTTTTTGCTTCAAGTGGCATATAGAAATAATGTATAAATGGTCTTAAATAGCTGTTTCCAACTGCTGTCCAATTAGATACACTGATTTCTGTTGTAGCTTCTATGCTTGCTGCCATAGATAACATTTTCAATCTGCTCATTGGAATAATCTTTTGGAAAATATCTGCTGATCTTGTCTGCTTTGATGGTTACTTTCCGCTCTTTCGGTTTCGCTTCTGTCAGGATGAGCCTTACCATTGGCAATGTCAGCTCATCACTTTTTCCATGCTCCTTCAGCTTTGATGCCTGTGCTGTTGAAATGGTCACTCCGGTTTCTTCAAGAACAACCTGCACCCACTCCTGTTGCTGTTCTGTCAAAAATGACAACTCTACTCCTTGTACGATTCCAATTTTCTTTTTATCGACCATATCTAAAAGCGCATCCGATAAACGGGCAAGGTAAATATACCTTTGTACTGTTTTTGCACTTTCTCCGGCAGTTTCTCCAACCTCACCCAAAGTATTCTTACCTGATTTCTTTCCCTGATGCTTCATGGCTTCGTATTTCATCTTATAGGCTTTTGCCTTTTCACTCAGAAGAATATCCTCCCTCTGAATATTGCTGTCCACCATGATAATCGTAGCTTCATCATCAGAATAGTTTCGGACAATAACCGGCATTTCTGATTTTCCAGCTCTCTGTGAACCATGTTTTCTGCGATGTCCGGCAATCAGCTCATATCCTCCATCAGTTCTCGGTCTTGCAATTCCCGGTACAAGTACGCCATACTGACGGATACTCTCTGTAGTTTCCTCCATCTTTTCATCATCAACCACACGGAAAGGATGATTTTTGAAATCATGCAATTCGGCTAACGGAGCATTGATAATCTGTTCCGAACCTGCCGTCTGCATTTCACTACTGCCAAACAAATCATCAAAACTGTTCAACTTTACCTTTGCAGCACTTCCTGTCTTACTCATCGCCAAGCACCTCCTCCGTCAGTGATTGGTAGGCACTTGCTACCTTGCCATTCGGATCGTGCTTATAAATGCTCACACCTTCCGCAGAAATCTCCGCAGCTCTTACCGACATTGGAATACTGTTTTCAAATATCCGCACTCTGCTTCCATAATTTTCAATCAGCAGATTGCTGATATCTCTGGCATAATTGGTACGATTATCAACCATTGTAAGCAAAATTCCCTCAATCTCCAGTTTCGGATTGATCTGCCTCTTTACCTTTCCAATGGTTTTAATAAGCTGTTCCAGACCTTTTACTGGCAGATATGCCGCCTGTACCGGAATTAAGATACTGTCCGCACTGGTAAAAGCATTTATTGTAATCATGCCGAGTGATGGCATACAGTCAATCAGAATGTAATCATAGCGGTCTTTCTGCTGTTCTATGTAGGTACGAAGCACCGTCTCCCTGCTCATAACATTCACAAGTGAGGTTTCCAAACCGGAAAGCTCGATATTTCCCGGCATGAAATCCACACCTTCCTCATGTCTTAAAATGCCGTACTCCGGTTTTATTTCCTCATCATTGATAATGGCTGCCATAATGGTTGCAAGTGTAATTTCCAGTCTGTCCGGCTCCTGAATGCCAAGACTTGCCGTAAGACTGCCCTGCGCATCTGCATCTATCAACAAAACTTTCTTTCCCTGTTTTGCCAGTCCGATTCCTAAATTGCTTGTTGTGGTGGTTTTGCCAACTCCACCCTTCTGATTTGCGATTGCTATTACTTTACACATGATAAATTCTCCTATTCTCTACTATTTTGCTTTTATCTGCTGCTCTTTACATTGCTTTTCTGCACTTCCGCATAAGCTCTGTAATATTTGTTTGTCCCTTTATTGCTATAAAGCTCTGATATCTCCAGAACTTCTACTTTTGGATGACGCTGTAAGATTTTCTGAAACCACACAATGTCATTCTTCGTTCCCATCAATCTGACTTTTAACATTAGTCCGCTCCTCCAAATAAGGCATACAGTTCCCTGTTATAAGTCGCATACTCCGGATAGCGGATCTGAATCGCCTGCCAAAAGAAAGGTGCATAGGCACAGCAGAACAAGTCCTCCACTGTATACTGCCTGCACTCGTTTACCTGTTCCTCTGTTTTTGTGTAATCATCTACACTCGGTGTGCCGTTGCAATACAGGTTAAATGCCATTCGCACCACCTTCATACTGCCACTGGTCTGCCAGCCTTCATGCAGACACTCAGTTTTTACACATCCCGTCTTAAAATCATAGATGCTATCAACATTTCTTCTCGTATCATCGCTGATACCAAGGCAATAGCAAAGTGCCTTGTGGTACACATCCTGATAGCGTACCTCTTTTAATTTTTCATAGTAGAATTTTTCATGTGCTTCGCTGATAAAATTGATTGTCTGTTCCTTTTTGTTTTCTGCTCCTAACGCTGTGTTGTTCATAGTGAACCTCCTTTTAAATTGAATTGAAAAAGGCACTCCTAATGGAATGCCCTAATATAAAAAATAGGGACACTCTTTCAAGTATCCCTACGTTCTATCAACATATCTGATAGTTCTCTATTTACTTTCATATTCAGAATTCTTTGTGTTCCCACAATCGAGGTCTAACGCTACAACAACAGTCACCTTCCTCACAAGCTCTTTTTCCTTGTGATTTTCAGCAATCCTATTGAAGCTGAAAAACTCTACAAAGTGCGTAAATTCAAGGATTTCTACATATCCTTTCTGTGTAGTCCTACCAGTCTCCACATGCACCGTATTCGGAAACATATCCACGCACTGCACCTTATCCACGACATACCCCCGCGCCAGCAGCACCTCCAGATCCCGCGCCAGACTCGTCGGCTTACACGAAATATAAATCATATGATCCACACCATAATTGATAATCTTGGTTATCAGTTTATATAGGTGTAAACCCACTAAATTATTTATTTTGAGGTTATTCATATGTCAAAAGTACCTACTTCTCATAATTATAATTCATTAAAACTTGCACGCATTCGAGCCGGCATCTCACAAAAAGAACTCGCCTTGATATCTGGAGTGCCAGTAAAAACCATTGGTAACCTAGAACAAGGTCGACGTAATATCAATCGATGCAGAGTAGATATTGTATATCAACTTGCGTCTTCTCTTGGATGCGATATGTTAGATATTCTTAACTTCAAGAGTAATTCATTATCAGATAATTGATTGATTTCTCTTATCTTCCTCTCTTTCTATATGATAAACTTGCAAAATTTCGTTTATCATCCTCTCATGTCTAACAGGATCTTTGTCCTAGTTTGGCATATCCATAATCCAGGGGTCAGCTCAGCTCCTTCACAAATGCATAAATGCATATTTTTTCAGAAAAATAACAAATACTATCAAGCTGCACACAATAAGAACTACTTTTGCAGTGTAATTCATATGATTACATTGCCATACTACAACGCAAAGCACGCAAAATAATGCTATACACAGCACCACCAATAATAAATCCATTTTCGTCCTCTCTTCTCTTATAACTAACATTCAGGCTTGCATCTAACAATAACGTTACCTAGATGAATTTTTTACTCTCTTTCCAATTGTATGAATACATCCATATTTAATATCTTGTGCTAAAACAAGTTCATTTGTTCTATGTGCATCACATCCATAAACAACTCTTGCATTGTTCGGAACTAATTTCCAAAATTCTTCTCTAAATTGATTTTCTTGCCGTATAGAACGATAATTTTTTTCAATTCCAATATTATGATCTATTGCTTTCTGAATAATCTTATTTGATAGATCTGTAAGTTCCGAGGTCCACTCCTTAACTCTACGAAATGCCCGATCAGGATGTGCAATCACATCAAATAAGCCTGTATCCATCCCCTGCAACATAGCATTAACTATTCCTATATGTTCCATTGTTTTGTTATCCAACATATAACTATAGATATTCTTTCTCACTTCATAATGATGCTGACCAATCATGAGAAGATCTATTGAACTGTTATTTTTCAAATCTTTATAATAATTGATATACGAGGGCAAATATTCAATTTCAAGTCCAACATGTACCTCAATTTTGCCCCGGTACTTTTTTTTCAATGCATGTATAGAATCAATATACTCTTCTAGCTCCCCATAATCCATTCTATTTGTAAATGGATCTCCTGGAAAAGGAGCATGATCAGTATATACTATTTCATTTGCGCCAAGTTGTAATGCTCTGCGAATATACTCTTCATCATTTTCATCAGACGCATGTTTACACCTTCTAGTATGAACATGAAAAATATAATTACTATACATATTACCGTCCTCTTCTATGTCTTTGAGATTGCAGTACTTCCATTTTTGTATCAATAAAAGCATCCGCTGTTTCCTCAAACTTAGAATTCCATTTTTCAATGCCTATATGTTCTTTTAAAACTTCTGCTGCAGTTTTTGAAGAACATGGATACAATTCTTTACTATTGCGATCAACTACATGTATACCATCAAAACAAGACGATTTCTCTATTATATCTACATTTTCCACAAAATGATTTACAATAAAATTGTACTTATCAATAGGAACCAATCGTGGAATACTGCCAACTTCTCGTGACAGTTTTGCCCTGTTTATAGTAGATTCCCAAGAGGTAGCAGCATCAACTGCCATAACATACAAGTCTGCTCTGTATCCTTTTTCTTTTAGCATATTGCATGTGGAAATAGTTATTTCCGGATTTCTCAGTGTACCTTCTATAATAAGATTATAGCCGGCATTTGATAAATCCATAATAAGACGTTCAACACATTCGTTTACAAAACTCTGTGTACGTTCTGGCATATTATCAATATCGTAAGTAACAATATCTTTATAATGCGGGTGAAATTTTCTGTATTCATCTCCATTAATTCTAATATAATGAAGAAACACATCATCTTGTTCTACGAAGGTTGACTTTCCTGATCCTGGTTGACCTCCCAAAAAGATTACGCACCTCTTTTCCAGAGATACATTTTCTTTTATAAGAGATTCATAAATCATTCGATATTGTTTTTCAAATTCTTCTTTATTATATTCCATCGCATCACCTATATTTAAATCAGATAAAAATTTTAAAAAGCAAGACTATGATACCACAAATAAGTACTAATTTAATAACAGAGACGATCATTCTTCTAAGAAAATTCTTAGTATTAGTTCTACGATCCAATTTTTTTTGGCATTTAACAAAGCGATCAACATTTGCCACTCCACCCATAGTAGCGATCATCTCATCCGTATAAAAATTTTCTTTGTATACATCACCCATATATTTCTCCTTTCAATTTGATTTGTAAATCGTATAACGCTTCCAACGGAGTATTTCCTTTTCCTATAATATAGTTTTCCGCTTCGTATTCCCAAAAGTTAAGGCAACTCATATCACCTGCGTCTACGTCCAATTGAGCTACACAAAACGGATCCATATTAAATGCCAGATATTCTGCTCCAGAATAACATCCACCATACCGATCTTGAACAATGCACAAAGGTGCAACAAGTAATTCTTCTAAAATTTTGTTTTCTATTTCATGCATAATTATATCTCCCTAACCCTTACTCAAATTATAGGTTTCTACATAAATAGTAGCATTTTGTATTCGTTTTGTCAATTATTTTATTTCTGATATATTATCAAAATCCGTTGCCCTAATCTGATCTCCAGAAGTTGTGTAATTATACTTTCTTCGTGCATCATTAAAATAAATAACACGTACAATTAATAAGGAAAAAAATACTCCCACTATTATCATACCAATACAATATAATTTCATTTTCTTCATTGCTATTCCATTCCCATTATTATTTTTTTCACGAATTCAAACCTATTATCCTCTTGGCACATACGATGAACTGCACTTTCTCCCGTTTCCTCTTTACTTGCAACTCCAGTGATATATTCTAAGACTTTTTTATCATATTTATCACCTCTCGTTAAAATTTTGACCGCCTCTTTGGATGTTACCCCTCTATGATACGGTCGATCCGAAGTAAGTGCTTCAAACGCATCAATTGAATGTAACATAAGAGCTTTTGCATATATACTATCTTTATCATAGTGTCCAACATCCTGAATTGTTAACGGTTGCGGTCCATGATGATACAAAATGATCCTGCATATATCTTCATCTACCCCTAATTCAGACAATATAGAATATCCTATATAAGGATGTAAATCAATGATTTGCCTTTCTAGTTTCGTTAACCGAGTATTTTTATCAAGAATATTAAAAGGAATATATATTTTTCCTATATCATGAAGTATAGACGCATACATTAACTGATGATCTGTCATGCCTAAATATTCTTCTATTTCTGCCGAGATCATCATAACACGTACCGAATGATTATATGTCATTGAATCCAATCTTTTCATAATATCAATTATCTGGTTACTAAAATTCTGTTTCTTCATTGCGAAATCCATCTTCCCCCTCAATCTGAGTTTTCCATCAGTTCCTTTTGTTTTAAAAATTCTCTTTGTAGTTCCAATTTGTTTTTTTCACAATAATCTCTTAGATCTGGATGATTTATTTGAAGATATTGTAAATCAAAATATTTATATGAATCTCCAAAAACATGAAAAAAGCATCTATCCTCAGCAACAGATACAGTTATTTTTTTTCTCATATTACCGTCCTTTATGTCTGCTTGTTTTTAGTTCATTTTCTTTTGCATAGATTTCCTTAAGCTCTAAAGCAATTCTTTTGAAATCATCACATGTATTTATTTTGTCAGTTGACCACTCATAACAAATGTATTCACAAACATTATCTATAATTTGATTACACTCTTTTTCCATATTATCTTCCTCTATGTCTATTAACTAACAACAAATCACTTTCATTCTGAGCCTCCTGTGCTGCCTCAACATGCTTTTGTTGTTCTTCATTATCCACTTGTATTTGGTTTTCTGCATACTCACAAGTATTCATTCCATATTTTTCTGGTTCGTCCGAGATATCATTAAATAACCCATTTAATATAGTAATCCCCGCTTGTTCCGATTCAAGATTATAATGTCCATGATTAAGAGATTCTGTAACTGCATTCCAGGAACTCCAACAGGCATATGTTCCATCATCTTTAGCTGCTGTCACCATATAAAGATATTGGTCATCCGGATGATTAGATTTCCTATAAATATGACAAATTTTCATATTAGGTAACATGGTTGCAAAATAAGATTCAATAGATCCAATTACTTCATCCGAAATAGGCAAAACACATGATTGACGTGTTGTAATAAAATTCAAAATGTTTTCTTTTTCCAAGAAGCTATATACAGAAGATAATGCTTGTTCTATCTTCATGTCATCTGGAGTTTTGATCAATCCCTTATATACAATCGGCTCCAAATTATCCACAATGCGTTTTGTTAATATAAAATCCGGATGCGTTTTTTCATAATAGTTTTTAATTACCTCATTTACTTCATCCATTGTCACTCTCATTGCTTCTCCTTTTTTAGTTCTATGTCAATATCCGCTGCTTCAAAATGTAAAACAACATTATTTACATCATTTAAGCTTAAATAATACGATACCATAGCTGTTTTTTCTTCATTGTATATATGAAGAATAGGATTTCCTTCTTCATCAATTGCACATTGATATGTATAATTGCTAACATCATTCAATGTATTGTCAAAAAATCCACTATAAGAACCATCTTCTGTAAATTTAAACGTCATTCCTCGTGAAATATGCCAAATTCCAACAACTCTTTTTCTATATAGATCGAGGACATTGTCCTCCATAGTTCCTTGGAAATCATTTTCCATTCTTACCACTTGACTACTTGTTATAGCCTGATCTATCTGAGATGATTCCTTTACTATTGACATTTTGCGTTCTACACCTTTGCTGCTGTTCTTGCTTATAGAAGCATCGTTAATTGATAAAACTTTCAAAAACACTATTATAATAAAAATATCAATCATTGTAATTATGAACATAATCTTTTTCATACTGTCCTTATCCATACTCAATGCCTGTCTATATGACCAATTCTACATTGTTCAAATCGTTAAAATCACGTATTAATTCAAATTCATGTCTATCCAACAATAATAATGTTTCTTTATCCTTTTCCATTTTTCGCATAAAAAAGTACAATGCATTTGCTATCATGACAAAAGGTCTACCGCTTGGATTCACATTTGTAATCACATCATTTCTAAGCATTAACAATGAATAATTTGAAATAACACTACCAGATCTGCTAGATAAGGAATATGTTTCCTTGTCAATACAATAAATTCTATTTTTTTCAAAATCTAACTCATTAATTGGAATAATTTTCGCATCAAGAACACTTAGCACCATATTATTTTCATGAATCTGTTTAATATAATATTCTCTTTCCCTTACAAGAAAATCAGGAGCCAAAATAAAATCATTCTCTTTTTGTAATAAACCGCAGAAACGATAACTTGATGTAAATCCGTTCATCTTAACACTAACAACATCATTGACCTTCAAGTCAATTTTTCCAGCTCTAATCAAAAAAGAAATATCCTTAAGCACATCGCTTGGTGTGTCACTATTATAATCAGATACATATATCAAATTATACTGACAGCTGTTTGAAAAATCCGAAGCTCCATCTTCAGGATGAAAAATTCCAAACTGATTTTTGTATCCAAAAAACATCATGTAACGTTCATATGACATATTAAATTTTTCCATCATAGTTTCACTCAAAAAAGCACCTCCTTCCAACGATAAAATAATAATACCTTGGAAAAGGGTGCTTTTTGTTTCATATGAGGAAAAAAAACAAATATTTAATTGCTTTTTTCACAACTTTCAAACAATATTTTAAAATCCAACTTAAGCAAATAGCATAATTTTAATGCAGTATCAACATGAAGAGAACCATAATCATATTTGCCATTTATGTAATAATTCAAATTTTGTGAGGCAATTCCGCATATTTTTGATACATCTTTTATTTTATAACCTGATTGATAAAATGCAATCATTATACTGCGGGAAATATCATTCTCTGGTAAACCTCCACTCATATTCAATTTAATCTGATAAAGTATTGGATTTACAAATTTATTATACTCCTCCATAGAAATAGGAAAAAATTTTCTTTGTTCATTACAGAAAAAATCATCATACATATCATAAATCTGCTTCAATTTACTTTCCTCAATCGTCCCTCGGCTCTTAATTTGTGCTAATCGTGCATAAATTTTTTTCTTTACAATTTGGAAATCGCATTCTAAGGGATTATCACATCTCCATTTTACAATCTGCAAATCTATATCATGCTTATATGGATAATAACAATCAAAAAAATCTTCAATATCAATTTCTAAAACATCAAACATTTTGTTCATTTTATTTAAAGAGATATGTTCTATCGGCTTTTCCCCTGCTTCATAATAAGAAATCATCCGAGGAGTAATGTTTACTACTTTACCAAACTGGCGAATAGTATACCCTTTTTCTATTCGTTTTTGTTTAATATATTCATATCCTGTCATATGTTCACCTCGGATAAAGTGTAGCATTTTATATTGTGTATGTCAACATCAAAGACTCTCATTCTTTAATCTTAATTTTTTTCCATTCTTCATCAAGATAAGAAAAATCAAATGTCCCATTTTCCCGAATGTCTTCTGCTTCTGTCTCTGATAACTGGAAAGACTTTTCTTCACAATATCCATCTTCACAAATTGTCACTTTTAACACGTTCCCTGTTAGAGTAAATACTGCATTATGATCACTGATAAATTCTTTTAATATTTTCTGTCTTTCAAGTAATTTTTCAATATCAATTGTTTTATCATACCCGTATCGATTTTTCTTGTTTCTATCTATACATGGCGTACTGATTGGTATAATCCTGCATACAATATTTTTATATATTTTGCGAATTAGTATCGCTATTAGACATAATGCAATGCCAATAGCACTCATATAGCATATGTACGATAGTATATCGATTGAAAACTTCTTATAAACCCCTGCGCTTTTATAAATATCAAGGTTCATTATTTTCCTCATAACATTTCTATAAGCCAGCGGCTGTGAATAATCAAATATGTTAATGAGAAGGATATACTCACAAAATAAAAAATAAACTAAAAATGGAAAAGATCGTAATACAATTTTTATTTTTTCATGCGATGTACCAGGTTCATCAGATAACCATTTTCTTCTTGTATTGTGGACTTCTTCAAATGTATATTTAGAATAAATAATTTTCATAGTTTCTCCTTAAATGCATTTTGCAAGAATAATCTAATCTTTGGCTTTATGCAATACTGATTTCATATGTTTTTCCAGTTTTGGGATACATTAAAAGTAATTCCGGATTTTCCTCTGTTCCGCCATATACCAGTTTATATTGAACATACTTGGTTTTATCTTTGTTATAAACATTTACAATGGCAACCGCACCATCCTGATCCGCGTTGTCTTTGACTCCGATCACTTCATACTGATACCCATTTACATTAATTTCTTTCTCGTCAAAAAATCCTTCAAAATCTCCATCTGTACCAAAATGTAACTTTTTCCCTTTACCAATAGATACGTTCGTTCCTTTAATTAATGTAACATATACGTTAGTCAATGCATCATCTGCTTCATTAAAAGAAAACTCCGTATTTGTTGACGCAGCATTTGATGCTGGTACTTCTTTCCTGCCTATAAAAGCATGAAACAAATATACAAACATAAAAAGTATCAATATAACATTCAAGATACAAATAAAAATTTCGATTTTTTTAAATTTAAGCTTCATTTTCAATTCCTCCATGTCATTTTGTATAAACCAATATAGCATATTAAAAAAATGATTTTGTGTTGTAAATGATAAAACTTTTTTGAAAAGTTGTGAAAAAAGAAAATCAGGGAAGGTTATCTTTCCTTCCCTGACTAACTTTTTAACAATTTGTATTACTTTCTTGATACTCCGTCTTTTCTTCTCTTTGCAATGATAATCAGTGCAGCGGCACCTCCAAGAGCTACTACAATTAAGATATACATAACAATTTTAAATCCAGAATTATTTTTACCATTATTTGTAACTTCCTGTGGTGTTTCCTCTGTTGAAAGTTGTGTTGATGATGAACTAATGACATCTGAATCACCCACTGTAATCTTGGTAAGTGTTACCGGTGAAAGATCTGGCACGTTAATATCAATCTCATTACCAAAAGCTTGTGTCAAAAGTACATCAAAAGTATTTGGTCTCAAATCACTCTCATGAATAACAAGATATAATGCACCATCTTCAATGTCAGGTGAAGAAACCGTAAGATTAACATTCTGCTGATTATCAATTGCATTCTGTTGTTCATCACTTGGAGTGACATCGAAAGATGCAAGCATATCAAAAGTTACAGACTTTGTAGAATCTGTTGCAGCTTCTTTTACTTCAGGCGAACCAAGGTTTCCAAGTTCTTCCAAATTATTCATATACCAATTTACAATCTTTAATGCATTATTTTTCTGTTCATCAGTTACATTATTCGTATCCTTGGCATTTGTGGTTATATCAACAACCTTACTATCATCAATTTCATTTAATGAAACCGTTGCCTGCTGATTTTCAGCTTGCGTTGTTGTTGTCGGGAGCATAGTCTCAAGAACCTCTCCAAGCTGTCTCTCTGTTCCAACACTGGCATCTAAAGTAGCATTTCGAGTAATATTCTCACTTTCTATAGTATCATTAGCATTTGATTTTTTATTTTTCTTTTTAGCTGTATTACCCGTATCAGAAGATTTTTCTTCTGTTCCGTTTGATTGATTCGATACTGTTCCAATGTTTCCCTCACTTGTTCTATTTGACGGCTTAACACTAGCAGTATTTGATGTTGAGCCAGCATTATTGTTGCTTACGCTATTGTATCGATTAACATTTGAAGGAGCAGTTGAAGAAGCTTCTTTCACATTATTTACTCGATTTTTTAACGAAGAAACCTGAGATTTTAAGGTTTTTTCTGAAACAGACAATTTACTATTTGTTTCAGTCAAAGTTTTAATCTTAGCAGAAAGACTTTCATTACTATTCTTCAGCTTCTTATTTTCACTCTGCAAATTCTTATATTTAGATGAAGCCTTCTGGTTATCACTGATCAAATTACTGATTGCATTACCAATTCTTTGAATTTTACCAGATCCTGTATTTGATCCAGTAGAAGATAACATTGAAACATCTGCATTTGTAACCTGATCATAAAGATTATCAATGCCATTTGACAAAGTTTCATTTTCTGCTTTTAACGAAGCGTTTTCCTTAGTAAGTGCGCTATTGCTATTGGTTAATGATGTAATCTGCGTTGCAAGAGATCCAGCTGCATTGTCCTGTGCTGCCTTTGCATATCCTGCATTGTATCCACTTGTATAGCTTGCGGATGATCTGTTTACCTCAGTATCTTTGGTATATCCTTTTCCGGTATTTCCGGTTGTTACCCCGCCGGCCTTTAATTCTGCATTTTCCTTTTCCAGGGATGCAACCTGTGTTTTAAGGTTTACAATCGTCTGGATAATCTGTGCCGAATCTGTGATCCCAAGTGCCTGCATGATCTGGTTCAGCAAATCACTCTTCTCGTCAAGATCACTCTTCATGGTCTTAACCTGGTCAAGCAACTCTGTAAGCTGTTTTACATCACTGTCAGATACCTTTTCTCCAGTAATAGCTTCCTGCAGCTGCTTTGCAATCGCAGATGTATCTCCGGACAGGGAATCAATTGCTGCCAAAACTTCATCAACGGATTTGTTAGATACATCTACTGTATCATCTGCTCCGTAGATCTTCTTGACAATCTTGTTATAATTTTTTGTTACGGTATCATAATCTTTGGTAAGATCTGTCACTTTACTGATAATCTCGTCCATAAGATCACTGTCAGATTTTCCGGCTGTGTCAATGCCAAGCATTGCTGCAAGGGATGCTATTTTTTCATCCAATGCACCCAGTCTTGTATCCAGATCCGAAATGGATGCAAGGATCTCTGCATTGTCAGCTGCATCGGTAAGACCAAGTGCCTTTTTAATGCTGTTTAATACAGATTGGTAACCGGCAATTGTGTTTCTAAGGTTTTCAACTTCTGCATTGAGTGATGTAATCTCCTGCTGTGCCCCTGCCAGTGATGTATTGGCAGTATTCAGTGCTGTCTTCGTGGCTTCAAGTTCTGCCTGTGTGTCAGATAATGTTTTCTGGACATTTGCAAGATCACTTCGTGCAGATGTTAAATCTCCCTGCGCCTTTGCCAATGCTGCATTTGTAGATTCGATCAGTGCATTTGCCGCATCAAGATCGGTCTGTTTCTCTGCAAGTGCTTCCTGTGCTGTAGCAAGATCATTCTCTGTTTTCTGAAGATTTCCGGAAATTGTTGTGATCTGCTGCTGTGCATCGGAAAGGTTTCCTGTTGCAGTGTCAAGGTTTTTATTTGCAGTGTCAAGTGCTTTCTGTGTTTCCTGCAACTTACCATTGACTGCAGTGATCTGCTCATTCAATTTCTTAATCGTTGCATTTGCCTGTTCAATCGTGGCTGCCTGCTGTCCATTCTGCTCTTTCAGGGATTCAATAAGTTTATCCTTGGATGCTACCGTCTGCTCCAGATCGGATACCTTCTTATTTAATGCAGCAATTGCGGCCTTAATGGCTTCAACTTTTTCATCATCCGTTTTGCTGTCCAGGTCACCAATATCCAGTGATCCGGCTATTTCATCCAGCGCACTTTCCAGTTTTGTCAGCTGGTCTTTCATTGCCTGGAGCTGTGCCGCGATCTTTCGCTGCATTGCGGCTACAGTATCCGTGGACACATTATCAGATTCAACATTTTTTCCTGCTTCATCAAGGGTAACAACATGTACCCCATCGTCAGCAATGTAGAACTTAAAAGTATCACCACTTGCAAATGTTCCGGTATATACCGTTACTTTTTCACCATTAGGAAGAGTAACCTCGGTTGCAGAATTGATATCGTATTCTGCCTCTTCACCGTTTACAAAAACATAGTATTTTGTTACCCCGTCTTTTGTGACTGTATAGGTATAATCGGACTTATTCAGCTTTGTGGCATCAAGCAGTTTTGCATAGCTGTTGATTGTGTCTGTAAGTTTCTTCTCCGTTGCAGTAAGATCTTTTTTCAGCGATGCAATCTCAGCATCCTTAGCCTTAATCTGGGCATTCAGGTCATTTACCTGCTGTGTCAGATCTGTGTTATCCGCATTTGCCTTATCTTTATCCTTCTGTAACTGGTCTGCCTTCTCCTTTAAGGCATCGTATTCTTTTGTTTTGGCATCAAGATCTGATGTAAGTTTGGATACATCTTTGTTCAGATCGTCAATCTTGGATATTACGGTATCATAGGATCCGTAGTTTTCCAGGAAATCATCTTCTGCAGAGTATGCCTTTACCGGAACAGCAAGTGCATATGTATATGCCCTCACTTTATCCATGTTGCTGCCCTGCTCATGATGTACAAGGACATTTCCATTGCTGTCCTTGTGAAGAACAATAACCGTAAGGTCAATAGTACCGGCTTTGAGATCATCTTCACCTGCGGTTACGGAATCCTTATCGGAAAACCATTTCATAACCTCTTCGGAATTAACTGCATACCAGTCACTTGTACCGCTTATATTTTTCTGGTCAGTCACGCTCTTATTAAGCAGTGTCTGGGCATCTGTTGTACGGAGTACATAGAAATCCTCTGTTGCATACTTATCTTTCTGGGTTGTTCCAAACATTTTGTATACGGAAACCTTGTCCTTTTCCACATTTTTCCCTGTAAGGACAATATTTGTGCTGTATGCTTCAATTCCGGTCTGTGTCTTGGAAACAGACGATGTTACACCTTCATTTTCAGACGGATCGGTTTCTACGCTAATAGTGATGGAATCTGCAGTACCTTTGGCATATTTGTTAATATCAGAATTCGTTTTATAGTTGTCAGCAAGGTATGCTACTTTAGCAATAACCGGATCATTCGTATTATCATACTTATTCTCCCACTTGTTAAGATCGTGGTCTTTACCTACTACCGTAAGTTTTCCTTTGTAACCGAACGGTGATCCACCGGTTACTTTGCTCATTTTGAAAATGGTCTCAGCGTTAAGGACATAAGTTGATCTGTCTACGGTAGAAGAAAGTGTTGCCTGATTTCCTTCTGTTGCTGCTGTTCCGGACCAGTCATAATTAACATAATCAACATCGTCTCCGAAAATTACTCTCTTTAATGCCTTATTTCCGGAAAAGATATTGCTGTATACAGTATCAGTGTTGATTTTAATAAGTTCGAGTCCTGTTGTTCCTGCGAAAGCATAAGAATCGTTCTGGCTGGATTTTCCGAATGATGTACCATGTGGGATGTCAATGCTCGTAATACCGGTATCGTCCTTAAATGCGTAATGTCCGATAATAGCATGGCTGCCACGGATGGCTACATCTTTTAATGTCGGGATTCCTTCAAAAGCACTTTCGAATAATTCCATCGTTTCGCTGTCCGTGTTGATTGCAAGGGATGTGATCTTTGAACCCTTAAATGCACCAACACCAATCTGCTTAACTGTGCTTGGAATCACGATATCAGCAGATGCCTGGTTCCCGGCAAATGCTTCATCGTTGACGAACTGGACACTGGCCGGAATGTAAATACTTGTCCATGTGTTGTTTGACTTGCTGCCTGATGTCGGGATAAATGGGATTGTATCCTCATTTTTACGTCCACCACCAATACCAACTACCGGCACCCCACCAATAGATGATGGTACCAGAAGCACTTTACCCTTACTGATAATCTTTTCTACATTATCTTCTGTGTAAAGGAAACGGATGTTACCACTGTCATCATATTTGTAATTCCAGGTAATTCCCGTTGATTTATCTTCATACTTATGGAATCCTTTTCCATCCTCATATCCGTCACGGTCTGTATATCCGTTTGTGCCCGGTTTTACCTTAATCGTGAGTTTTCCGGCATATTCATCATCCTCGGATCCATACGTTTTTCCATCATATGATGTAGTTCCAATTGTCTGTCTTGCGGTAACTGTAAGAGTGATTGTTTTTGCATCCGTGACAGTTCCTGCGGTAAGGACATGTCCTGTTCCTGAGAACCCATCTCCTGTTACATCATAATCTGTAATGGTTCCATCATCGTTTCCGGCAGCATCTTTTGCTTTTACGGTAAGGTAATTGCTGAAATCAATCTGGTCCCCGGATGTAATTTCACTTGGATAATTTCCACCTTTCACAACATCAATTTTTCCGGCTGCGTTCGGTGCAAGATTAACCTGTACTGTAGATTTCCAACCGGCATTTCTTGTAGAGATAACTGTAAAGGTTACTTTATCATTGCTGCTTGTTACATTTGTCGGAGCTGTGTAAGTCGTACCACTTATAGTTCCTTTGTCGCATGTTACGGTGTAAGATGCCGTATGTCCATTTGCGGTACCTCCTGCATATGTAACGTTGCTGATTACGGAACTAAGATTTACGCTTTGGCCCTCTTTAATAGATTGGATAGATGATTTTGTGGCACTAATTCCAGTTGATTCGGAAAACGCTACGATATTGCTTCCACTTACAGTCACTTTGGATGTGTTTAGATTGAAAGCGGGGGCGACCACACAGTCGTCGCCCTGATCGTTGTAGTTGTAGACGTTGCCATTCGAGTAGACACACCACGCGTTGTCGCCACCGTAGACAGTACCAAGCCACGCATAGCTGCTGGGAGACCCGAACGAACTGTAATTCGTCGCAGCCTCTTTTAATGCCGTCCA
>UMDN01023170.1_pt1 | contig 17243 bp, 10 predicted proteins | sample 1964491 | NCBI WGS metagenome assembly UMDN01 (sample SAMEA4835994, study PRJEB28245) | human gut metagenome | biome: gut microbiome; material: fecal sample | place: Denmark | collected 2008 | reverse complement strand
CGGAATAGTGGCCCTGTGGCTGCGTGGTCTTCCCTTCAGTATTTCTGCCGGTGTAGGCTTCATAGCACTCTTCGGTGTGGCTGTGCTCAACGGTATTCTTATGATCAACCATTTCAACGACCTCAGGACAAGTGGAAAATATCACATGTGTACCAACAGAATTATCCAGAACGGATGTCCGCATCTGTTGCGCCCTGTGTTCCTTACAGGTCTTGTAGCCTCTCTCGGCTTTGTGCCCATGGCTGTGGCCACATCTGCCGGAGCCGAGGTTCAGCGTCCGTTGGCAACAGTGGTTATCGGCGGTCTTATCGTGTCTACAATCCTTACACTGGTAATAATTCCTGTTTTCTATAAACTTGTAAATTCAATAACACGCTTTGTTATGAGAAAGAGACATATAACGATGATACTTGTCGCTCTGCTGACATTTGCCGGCACTGACCTGTATGCACAAACGCCCGACACTGTTTCACTGAACGAGGCTGTAAACATAGCCATACAAAACCATCCGCGACTGAAGATGGCCAATGCCGACATAGAGCGCATAAAGGCCAGCAAAGGCGAGATATGGGACGGCGGAAGCACTAACGTTCAATATTCGTGGGGACAGCTCAACAGCGACTATAAGAAAGACTACGAACTGAGCATCGAACAGTCGCTGGGCTCTTTCCTTACGCCGGTATACAAGAACGCGCTTGTAAAATCGCAGATTGCCACAGGCCGGAGCTATATGGAGATGGTTAAGAAGGAGATTACGGCAGAAGTGACGCGTGCATGGGCTTACTACCAGTATGCAAGATCTGCCTACGACCTTTACAACGAGCAGGAAGAAATAGCAAACAAGCTGAAAGCAAGTGCCGAACTGCGCTATGAGCAAGGCGACATCGACAAGGTGCAGAAGGACATGATTTCAACGATGGCAGCCAACATACACGCCTCCGCACTGCAATGGCGTGAGGAAGTGGCTCTGGCTGAAAAAAGATTTACATGGGTGTGCTATTCTGACACTAAGATTGTGCCTCAGTATGAAACAGGACGCGCCCCCGGTCTGCTCAGGAGCATCAACGAGCTTGACGCTGAGTCGGCCATCCCGTCTCTTGCCCACATGAGCTATTTTGCAGGTCAGGTAAACGAGAAGAAAGACATGCTGAAGATAGAGAAGAGCAAGTTCTTCCCCGAATTCTCCATAGGCTACAGCCGACAGAAGATTATGCCGCTGAAGAATCTTAACGCATGGACGGTGGGCGTTTCGTTCCCTATCCTGTTCTTCCCGCAGAGCAGCAGAAACAAGCAGGCCAAGATGGAGCTGCAGAAGGCACAGTGGGAGGAGCTTGACAACAAGAAACAAATAAACAACAAGATAGAGGAGCTGAAGACAAAGATAAGACAACAGAACGAGACTCTTGACTTCTATCATAAAGCGGCACTCAAAGAGGCCGAGTCGCTGCAAAGCAGTTCGCTGCTGAAATTCAATGCCAACGACATTGACATCACCGAATTTGTGCAGGGCATCAACTCTGCCGTCGACATAAAGAAGCAGTATCTCGAAGCCGTCTACAACTATAACGTGTCTGTTCTGGAGTTTGACCTCTACACAGAATAAAAACTTTATTAAACAAATGACAAACAAAAAACATATAACAGGAATATGAAACAGATATTATCTTTAATCGCCTTTTCATCAGCATTAATAATTGCATGCACAGGAATCACATCATGCTCCAATAAAGCCAACGCACCTGAGAAGCAGGCACCTGCACAGGCAAAGGCAAAGGAAGACACCACTGATACGGCCGGACAGCCTGAAGATATATTCAGCAACAAGAATCAGATAGGCCTGAACGGAATGATAACCACGTCGCCGCAGAACAACGTAACCATAACGCCTACCATGGCAGGCTCGATACAAAACATATATGTCTTTACAGGCGACTATGTAAAGAAGGGCCAGACGATTGTAACGCTAAAGAATCCTGAGTTTATCAGTCTGCAGCAAGAGTATCTTACGGCTTCTGCCCAGGTTGAATATCTTCAGCAGGAGTATCTGCGCCAGAAGACGCTTGCATCACGCGAAGCTGCATCACAGAAAAAATTGCAGCAGTGTAAGGCTGAATATCTGTCGCAGAAGAGCACACTCGAAGGCGCAAGGGCACAGCTCCGACTGCTCAACGTAAACACTGCCCGACTCAGAAAGAGCGGCATAAGTCCGTATCTTAACATAACGGCTCCGGAAAGCGGATATGTCACTAACATGAACATCAACAAGGGACAGTATATCAATACGGGAGAAACAATATGCAACATCCTCAACAAGGCTGAAACCATGATTCAGCTGACGGCATACGAAAAGGATCTGCCATACATCAAGAAGGGCGACCTGATAACGTTTACCGTCAACGGCATTTCTGACAGAACTTTCTCTGCCGTAATTTATGCCATCGACCAGATGGTCGACCAGAAGAAAGGCTCTATCAGCGTGTATGCCAAGGCGAAAGAGTCAGACAAGTTGTTCAGACAAGGTATGTATGTCAACGCAATAATCAAAAAAAATAGTAACTTTGCAGAGCATACAACTGACAAGTAATGATCAAAAGCAAATACATACTCTTTAAGAATGCCATCAGCCTGCTGGTGGCATTCGCCACTAACCTTCCAGAACTCATCGCACCTAATAATGTAAAATGGACATACGTGGCAAACGAAATACTGTTCACTTACATATCAATACTGATTCTGTTTATCATCAACGAAAAGATATTCAGGCCCAACAGCTCTGCTACAAATCTAAGCAAGACTAAGATTTTAGCATCGTTCGTCGTCGCATGGATATGCAACGACATTCTCGGACAATGCTTTGTCTTTATAAACAAGTATTATGGCCTGCCTGCGCTCGAATCAACGATGCATGTGTACACTCACCCGATAAGAGACTTTATCATTTCGAGCATCGTGGTGACTGCGGGATATCTTATCAACCAGAATCTGAAAAACCAGAAGATAATGGTTGAGAACCAGCAGCTAAAGACTGAAAACCTGAAAAACCAGTATGAGACCCTGAAAAACCAGCTTAACCCGCACATGCTGTTCAACTCTCTTAACACGCTCTATGCCCTGGTGAGAGAGAACCCCGACAAGGCACAAGACTATATCAGTCAGCTGTCCAAGGTGATGAGATACACCCTGAAACAGGACTCTGACTTTGAGCGGAGTACGATAAGTCTGCAGGAGGAGCTAAACTTCATCAACTCTTACATCTACTTGCTGAAGATGAGATTTGAAGACAACATCTCTTTCATGTTCGACATCGACAATTCGCTCTTAATGAAGAAAATACCGCGCATGGCCATACAGCTGCTGGTTGAAAACGCGGTGAAGCACAACGAGATAAGCAACAGAAATCCGCTGCACATAACGATCAGGACAATTGACGACGAGACTCTTGAAGTGGCCAACAACCTGCAGCCGCGCAGAGGGGCAACCACAAGCACCGGCATAGGCCTCAGCAACCTGAGAAAAAGATACCGGCTGCTCTTCAACAAGGACATCGAGATACAGGAAAAAGAGAATAATCTCTTCAGCGTAAAAATACCCCTAACATAAAACATCACGCAAATGAAAATATTCATCGTAGAAGACGAGAAAGCTGCACTGAACAACCTGAAAGCCTTAATATCTGAAATCAACCCGAAGGCTGAAATCATTGGCGAGTCGGACACTGTATGCAACACCATAGAGTGGTTTAAGGGCAACGCCATGCCCGACCTTGTCATCATGGACATACATCTGGCTGACGGATCGGCTTTTGAGATTTTTGATTATGTCGACATCACCTGCCCCATAATATTTACCACTGCCTATGACGAATATGCCCTGAGGGCATTTAAGGTTAGCAGCATCGACTATCTGCTGAAGCCAATCAACAAGGAAGAACTTAGAAACGCCTTTGCCAAATACGACCTGCTCTTTAACGGCAACAAGACTACTAAAGATGAAGACGACTCACTGATAAAAAAGATTATCAAAGAGATAAAGAAGGAAAACAACTACAAGACACATTTCCTCATACCCGTAAAGGGCGACAAGTTCATTCCGCTTGAAGTAGAGTCAATCATGCTGATATACATATCCGAGGGAGTTGTAAAGGCCGTAGACAACGACAACAATCAGTATGCATTCTCGCAAACGCTCGACGAGCTGACCGAAATGCTCAACCCCAAACTGTTCTTCAGGGCCAACAGGCAGTTTCTCGTCTCTAAGAAAGCCATAAGGGATGTCAGCATATGGTTCAACGGACGCCTCGTGCTGAACCTGAAAAACAAGGCTCTGGTAGACGAAAGGATTATAGTGAGCAAGGCCAGAGCCGCTGACTTTAAGGAATGGTTCTGAACACATCATAATCTTAATAATTTGTTATCTTTTCTATCTGTTCCTCCCGTCGACATCCCCAAGCGGACGTTGGCGGGATTTTTATTTTATAATCTGCCGACACACCGCCATGCACTCCTCTGCCCTACCGTCCGCGGCATAATTGTCCGTCAGCAGCCAACCGCTCACCAGTTCTGCTAATTCCTCAAAAAAACTCTATTGTTTTCGGTTAAAAACTCAGCCACTTTTGATGCAAAAGTGGCCCATTTACGAGTCGTAAACCTATCATTAACAGTTTGAAAGCTGCAAGACTGATTTTGCTTAACAAATAGCTCCATTGCAAACAATTTCAAAGCGGACTATAAGAAAAACAACATAAAAATGTTTCAGATTTTCGAGGCATTTTCATCATGGCTGCATTTTGTGGATAAAAAACATTGGACGCACCTTGAAACTATGCCGTTCCGAGGTGCGTCCAACATCAAGATTATTATTTCTTCAATTATTCTTCTGAACCGATTTTTACATCAATACAGCAATGATATTTTTCAGTTCGCTGTCGATGCCTTCGAGATACGACACCACATATTTATCTTCGCCAGATCCCTTGTATTGCTGCCACGGGTCTTCATCAATATAAGCATCCATGTTTTGGTATGCATTAGGGTGCTTGGAATAATGAAAATTTGACGAATACTGCTCTATGAAATATATTAAGGCGTTGTTGTAACGTTATTATATCTCTTCAATGCCAATACTACGAAGATAATTATAAATACCATCATACCATTCAGGTTTTCTTGTTTCGTCAGGAGGAACTCCATTATCACCATTCGGTACAACTATAATCATACCTTGACGGGCTCTAGTTAATAGTACCCTATATGCATTAATTTGGTACTGCTGGTTGATAGGTTTGTTTATATTCTGCCATTTCGTGCCAGAACGCAACTGGTAGTGTTGCCATGCTGTTTGATCTTCATTAAGACGAAGATCTGCATCCCATGCCACACATGCCCAATCAATTTCTAAACCTTGGACTTTGAATTCCGTTAAAGTATCTTCAAGAGCATTTGATGAACGGATATCTGTATCATCTTCAAGAAACCAATGAACAAAATCTGGTTGATAACGGACATTAATGCTGATAGCTTTTAGACGCTCTGCCTTACTACTAGCCAACAATCCATAACGTTCACTTCCTCTGGCATGATCACGTAACCACTGTTTTGCTTTATCCAATGAACGTGTGATAACGATGGGATAGTTTTCAAGTTCCTTCAATGTCTCAGCTACTTCATCTCTCTGCAACGCAAGAAGTTGATTTACAAAGATACTAACCTTCTCTGATCGAAACGAACGCATAGACATCTTCAAATGAAGATCTTCTCTCGGTTTGAGTTGTTGTTCTATTAATTCTAATTCTGCTTTCTTTATATCTCCGGATTCAAGTAGGTATTTAGACATATATACATCCCAATCCTTAAAGCTTCTACTAATTGATTCTATCCATTCCGTTAGTCCTGCTTCTCCCTTGTTTATAGCTTGTCCATTACCCACCAAGCAAATAACTACGCCCCAATCTAATTGCCTATTCATACAAGAAATCAAGTATTCTGGTTCGCTATATGGAAAATCTCGTATGCCCTTTTTCTCTCTCATGAAACGTTTCAACTCATCACCGGTCCATGCCCTTTGAGCTTCATCAAAGATTGCTACGTGTTCTGCAGGAATATATGCTTTGTCAGCATGACTCTGAAAATAACCTTCAATAGGTTTTATTTCATTATCAACTACTTCTGTTCCTTCTAGATAAAGATCACGATAGTGATGTATCATCTGAATAAAAGCCTTTACTCTACTCTTAGCTTCCTCTTTTGTACATGCTCTTCGGCTTTCTATTCTAGCCTTGATTCTGTCTCTTCTTATATAATCGCGTGTAAGAGCCTCTTGCAATACTTCTACAAGCGGGAAATTTCCTGAAAGGTACACAGCTTTTTCACCTCGATTGAATTGATCAATAGCCGTATTTAATCCTATAAGAGTTTTACCTGCCCCAGGAACACCAGTAATAAAACAAATAGCCTTCCGATTATTCTTTCTACAATAATTTATAATATTACATAATTCTGCAGAGGCCTTGTCAATATCACCACCATGCTTGGTTATATCTTCTACTGTGTTTTCTTCATAAAGCGCTATAGCAGCCTCAATAATTGTCGGAGTTGGCTCATATCCACTTTTGGCCCATTGGTCATCTCTGTCGTCAGAGTGTTCAATTTTTGGGTGAGGTATATTTTCTAATGAAATAGAAAAGGCATCACAAAGTCTATTTGCATTAGTTCTTAATGGCTCATAAACATTATCCTTGAAAGGATTAAGACTAAAATCACAATTATTATTCCTCTCCAATGTAGCCACAAGAACTGGTACGATAATACGTTCCAGACTTCCTTCTTGAAAATTTTTCAGATCAAGAGCATAGTCCCAGACTTGTGTAATTGCATCATGAGTAAATTTGCTACCTGCTGTTTTGAATTCAAGAATAAAGACAATTTCATCTATTACAACTATAACGTCAGCACGTCTCCCCATACGCGGGATGTTATATTCAAAATACAAACTTCCTCTTTCATTATAAGGCGTCAATACATTTTTTAATATCTCAACTTCTTCAAGCCAAGAGTTTGACGTGTCATCATTAATATCATGCTGACTAGCAAGTGTAAGTTTTCCTATTATTTCCTCATTACTCCTGTTTAAGAAGTTTGAGATTGTGTCTGAATAGTAATATCTTTGTGCAGCCATACAAACCATTATTAAGGCATTATATATCCTTTATCTTCAACGTTGTGAACTATTTTCAACAGTCGCTTGCATTGTGACGCCGAAGGAAGAACATTTTTTGATATAATACGAGTTGCGATTGACTTAATGAAGTCTAAATCGCCGTATGAAAGAACATTTTCTTTTGAAAGATCGTTATAAACTTTCATCCAATAGTCTGTGCCTAGATTAAAAACCTCAACACTTACATCAATATTTGAATTAAACTTGTGAGCTCGTTTTGCTGTTGCTTCTGTTGCTTTCGTCTCCTCTTTAGAAATAAGTGACGCAATGAATGTATCAGACATTTCAAACGGTATTCTTTTATAGGAGTCCCAAACTGCAAGCGTTCTGGAAATAGTTCTGACAAGACCACCTCCAGCCTGCTCCGTTAAAAAATGTTGCGTAACAAAAGCTAAACGTATCAATTCATTTGCCAAAGCAGGGTACATCGTCTGTTTATTCCAAATCGTCTTCCAGTCAAGGTCAGCATCTTTTGGTAAGAGATACATCAACTTGGCAATTGTATATGGCACAATCTGAGCTTTGTCACCACCTTTCGGATACCATTCAGACTTGTTAACCATCACATCAAGTTCATCAAACATAATGACTGAACAAATTCCTTTTTTAAAAAACTCCTCGTTGATACTGTCTTTTGATTTATCGTAAAGGTCTTCAACGTAATCTGCAAAGCGATTGAAATTAATAGCTGAACTCTGACAAACTTGATGAGGATTCATCTTAATTGTATTCAAACACTTTGCCAACTTCTCCTTCTTAACAACCTGATTTTTCGGACTTTTTTCACAAAAAGTCTTGCGTTGTGCTTGTGTCAATTTCATCTGCTCCTGTTCCCACTTGCCACGCGAACGTTCATAAAACCAACGAGTCTGGTATGGTCTGCCTGCAACAGGCGGAGCGAGTACCTTTTGCGACAACTTTTCCATCATCACATGGAACGGATGATTAGAGAAGAAATCGGCATCCGAGACAGGATTCTGGCAGTTGGCACATTTTGAAATGGTCTTTGTGATGTCATTGTATCGCTCAACATCTTCCTCCGACATATCATTCTCCACATTCAGAACAGTTAACTTCATCGGCACAAACAGATTTTTCATTCCCTTTTTGTCCTCCTTACGAATAATTGCATTTGCCAATGAAGCAGTTGTCTGACCACCATTAATTATCTGCAAATCTTTAAAATGAGTAATTCGAGTTCTATCAGCAGAAAAATCTATCGAACGAGCTACAATAGCGATACCATTATTATAGGTAAAAAAATTCTCGGGATTATTGATAATTGTACTTCTAATTCCCTTGTTAACCTTTCCTCGAACACTAAGAAAAGCACGCACGTTACCTTGTAGTAACTTGCTTCCATATTTCAAATAAATATCAGCCAAGAATTTTCCTGGAACAATTCCAAGATATGCATCATATTCACTATTATCACCCAAATCTGCTTTCAGATACTTGATCCCGTCGCAATCAAAATCCTTCGTATCAAACTCCACGATCTCACTTGCATCGGAAGTAAACGTTTGGAACATCCGTTCAAGAGTCCAGATGTTAAGTTCAACAGGTCTCTCAAGAAAATCTTCCTGTGCAACATTCTTAACCTGTTTACTGAGAACCGAATTAGAAAGTATATAAAACTTAAATCGAAGAATTTCTGTGTCCAACATTCCTTTGCCAATTTTCTTCCGAAACTCTTTTGCCAAAATTATAGCAGGGTCAGAATCGTCACAATAATCGCCCATATTGCCATTAACAGCTTCATCAAGGAAATTGCGCATGCGAGTGTATAAATCCGTAATGCGAGTATTTGTCAGCGTGTTTGTCACATCACGTTTATTAGTAAAATCACTAGCAATCAGTATAAGCGCACTGTCTGCTTCATCATATGCATAAGCATCAAGAGCCATTATACGACCACGTTTGCCACGTATCTCAATAGACATAGGCATCGGATCGTTCAATTCTCCTATAGTTTCCAATTCTTCCAGAGTCTTTAAGATGAATTGTGTCTCAGGTTCCGTGCCTTCATGGTCTGCATCAAACCTAAGTTGATCTATGAATTGCTCTCTGTATTCTTCAATTTCCATAGTATTAAAAGTTTTAAAGTTTATATTCTTCTAATTCTGAAAGAAAAATCTCGTATTGAATTTTATTGATTGCGTTTGGTATATTTTTTCTGCAAAGACGAGGGAAATCATCACAGATACGATATATAGAGAATTCAACATTTGTAAATACGAAGTTGTCATATTCAACAGAGAAATCAAAGTCATACATACTTAATTTCGACATGAATATTTCTCTATTCTGAACCGTCCCCATTTTTGTTATAAGATTTTTAACTAGCTCGTTCAACTTTATTCCGCTGAAAGTCGGGCTCATTTTTTCCAAGCAATACACAGCGAGAAAACCTTCATCATCTCCATCCAGTTGTTCAAGAGATGAAATCTTTATTGACTCCTTACCAACACTTATGGTTTTTATTTCGTACCAGACGCTCCCAATAGAATAATCCTTATGATTTTTTTCTGGTCCCATCCAGCTATCCAAAGCCGTTTCAACATCATAATGCGGAATCATGTAATCCTGCATAAATAGTAGCTCTCCGATTAATCCCATAACCTCGTTGTCATTCATTCTGCTTTTATTCGGACGGAACAATTTCTTCCAAGAAAAATATCTTGAACAAAGAGTCTTATAGGCATCCGCATCACTCTTAGTATATTCGGTAGAATCTATTAAATCTTGGCAGAACGTGCTGAAATACTCCAGCAATTCATTGTTACAAAGCGAAAAACGAAGAATACAGTACTCTCCACTTTTACCTTGTTGCACAGTAATGACATCTGACTGGGCTATTCTGACAGGAACATATGAACCTCTAAAGTCAAAGGCATAGTTTCCTTTCTCATCCTTCCCTACAAAAAGACTAAGGTCACGATTTTCTCCAACACGGATAAACTCTCCACTTTGGAAACCTTGTGAGAAAGTTGCTGATAGTTTATTCTTCATCGTCTTCTATTTCATCTGGCTCATCAAGCATGTTAAGCTGATAATATGTTTTGTTAACCTTATATTTCTTTGTTTTTCCAGTATCTTTTAATCCAGGAAATCCAATAGCGAATGCTATCATCTTGTTACCATTAAGATTCTTAATGTATTCAATGGCTTTCTTATTTACCTCTTTATTTTCCGGTTCAATTGGTTCAATTAGCATTATTATTAATACGGGTTTTCTATACGGAAGATGTTCAAAATAAGCTTTAAGAGGAATATTTCTACCTTGCACATTTGAACCTTCCTTTTCCCAGACTTCTCTGCATCGCTTTTCAGCCAATTCAATATCTTTTTGAGTCAAGCAGAATTTACCTTCTCGCAAACCTAGAATTCTACGGCGACTCGAAATCTGAATGACATGGTCATGTTCTTCTATTTGACGTTTCGGGCAACGAATCATCTCAAGTCCTTGTATGTCATAAAAGCTTTGTCCATCACCGCCTTCAAATACAATATCCCACTTATCTACACCTTCTGTTTCTTTATCACAAATGAAATCTATTAAGTTCTGCTTATTAAATTTCATATTGACTAAAGAACATTTTATCTTGGTCAAAAAATCAACGACTAATTCTTTTGGTACATCTGCAAAATATCTAGACTTATCGATATTTGAATAAACATCTTTATCTTTGTATTTATTGATGTTTGCAAAACTAAATTTATACCCATCTTTAAATAGATGTGCAACAAAAGATTTTACCTGTTCCCTGTTATCCTTATTGTGTTCTGCCTTTACACTAAGATAAGGGGTATCAAAGATATTGCCATAGTAAGACTCCATCATCAATAGTTCGTATGCAGTTCGCATCTTATTGTTAGCAGTTATCTGTAACTCATCACAATAGTCACGTACCTTAATTCCAAAATCTTTCGGAGTAAGGTGTTGCTCGAACATTTTCCTAATATCCGTCTTCAGTTCGGAAGCAGCTATAGCAACCTCTCTATACCATGTCGCACTTGCTTGACTTATCCATATTTGGAATAAATCATCATAATGCGGTCTATAGCCGAACCAGCGTCCCATCTGCATCAATACATCAAATGTTGCGGTATTACGATAGAAATAGCTAACAAGCAAACCTTCTAATGTCAGACCTCTTGAAAGTGCAAGTCCACCAATAGCTATTACCCTTAACGATGGGTTAGATTTATAATCCAGCTTACTAGAACTGCTACCATTGACGACAATTATTTCCATTTTTGGTATTTTTGCCTCAATGTCATAAACTGCTCCTAACAAATTTTTTTTCTTTATTACATCCGTAAAGCAAACATCAGTAACATTATTAAAATGCTTATTCCAAAGTTGTTCCAACTTTTTATATAAAGACAATTTAACGTTCTTAGAGCTATCATCGTCAAAATCGAATTTTATTGTTCTGATAAACTCATTCTGTATCTTATCTACATGTTCCTTAATAACACTTTGCACCTTTACAAAACGAGACATGTTAATCAACATACTTCTTGGTTTAGCACCATGTCCTCTTAAATCTCTAACCACATTTGCAAGATAATAGCAATATATGGATTCTTTCAATGAATCCGGCAATACGCCATTCCATTCTTTTGTATGACGATAGTAGAATGTCCCTCTATTTAGTTCATCAATATTTTTTAAATATTCTCTGTATTCGTCAGATGTGTAATCTGGCTCCTCTATATCTGTTATAAATCGTAGATTACGGTAGTACTTCTTATCCTTATAGAAAATTTTATCAGCTCCAATGTATGAAGAAGGTGTTGGCAATGTGTAAATAAAATGTTCTGGAAACAAATCTGCATTTTTCATGCTGTCCACAGAATCCGGGTCAATAAAGACGTTCGCAAATGGAGTAGCCGTAAAGCCAACATAGTTAGCTGTTTGGAAAAGATTACAAATCTTACGAATTATCGCATTTGTCTTTGTTGGATCTGTATTGTCTTTCTTTGTATTTACAGATGCATTATCTGCTTCATCGTCAATGAGGAGCATAGGGTGGTTTATGCTATTTGTGCGAACATCCATATTTTGATTCTTTAACCAATCATGCAATTTTGTCAGTACAGATACGTTTTTCTTAACAACAAACAATACGAGAGAGTTATGGTCAGATAATGTCGTTGATATCAAGTTGCTACCTCTGACAAAGTCTTTAACGCATGTTGTGAAAGAACTTGCTCTACGTTGTTTATTATCCTTACCGACACCAACCCGTCCTTCGCGAATTTGTTTATTAACCTTGCGAATAGTATAACCAACAATTCCCTCGTCAATACGTTCTTGTGTTTGCTGACGAAGACTTTCTGTTATACCTGCCAAAAGAATTACGACTTTATATCCTGCATCTGCAGCCTTGCAAATCAAGCCAGAATATGTTGCCGTTTTACCGGACTGTACATCACCAATTATCAAACCTCTCTTTAAACGTTTGCCATCAAAATCTTCTTTAGGATTATAAAGACAATTCATAATATCTGGCAAAGTTTTTTCATGCAAAAGATTGATACTTTTGTCGTCTATGGAACCTTGTTCTTTTAAGTATCGATAATATCTTTCCCAAAAATAATTATCCTCAATATTTTCATTGAAGTACCATTTTTTCAATTCATAGTCATCGTATATAACATCACCCAATACGTGAGTGATTTTTTCTCTATACTCTATTTCTTCCAGTAGTTTCTTTTTATCATCTTCATCACACTCAATTCCCAAAAATGTTATAATGTTTTCAATTTTGGGTTTGATGTTTTCCAGTGTTGGGACAAAGCCTGATGTCTCCTTCATGATTTCCAAATTAGCGGAAATCATGAGTAACATGTTATTATATTGTTCGTTATTTAATTTCATCCTTATAGTTTTCTAAAAGTTGCTTTTCAATGACTTTATATTTGCAGAAAGGTTCTGTCTTCATCAGGTCTGATACAATTTCTGGTATTGACTTCTTACCAAATGATTTCGCCAAGCTTACCATATAAGCACCAAGTTGGTAAACCTCATTCAAACGATTATCTGGTTCCTCTTGGCTTATCACATCATTAGATTTGTCAATGTAAATTTGTTGAGTTGGCACATTTTGTTCTATCTCTTTCACAAGTATCTCAAGCAAAGTATAATCATCTTCCGACATTCGTTCTCTAACCATTTGAAACACTTTGTTCTCACGATTGATTTGGTAATAGAAAGTTTTATCACGACCTTCTATTCTATCCCAAATATAATCAATATCGTCAACGTTTTCTCGTCGACCACGATGTGTCTGCTTTTTAACAGAAATTTCCATTGCCTCAAACACTGTCTGTCTTAGCTGACGTTGGATTTGCTTAGGGATAGATGCTATTTGTTTCTTAATGTCAATACTCCATATGTCATCAAGGGAATTTGGTATATCAACTCTAACTCGCGCATTCTTTGTAAGTTCACTACGAGGTTTCATACCAAACCACGTTCCCCAAATTATTAATCTATTGTTTCTGTAGACATAGAAACCTTGTTTTACTCTCAATGTCTCTATTCCGCCTATCAGTCTGCGGTGTTCTGCGTTCAAATCAGTTGCAAATGGCAAAATATATGGCTTTACCCAAATTTGACGTTCATTCCCTTTGCTATCTCTAATTGCTATAGAACGTTCTTTCTTTGTTGTTGTTTTAGGGTGTGATTCAAGAAAAGGATCCATTGGTTTTATCTTTTCTTTATTCACGTACATTTTAACTTTATCTCTCCCTCTTGCTGATAAAAAGTTATGAAATATAAGAGCCAGGTTGTTAGCAACAATATCTTTCAAATCAACAAGTGCATCATATACAAGTCCGCCACTTGATTTCTCCAACACATCAAAATCCTGCCAAAGCACTAATGTGCCATGTGGAAATTCCAGAAGCGAATCAACATGAGGAAGCGCTTTTATTTCTTCTTGTGATAGTTCCTTTACAATCCACTTTTTACTCTTTTGTATACAATTAAAATCCCATGAATAACTACAAAGCAATCCTTCGTGTAAACTTACAACTGTTAAGATTCTACACTGAGACAGAGAGGCAGCCTTCATTCCTAAACCAAATCGGCCTAAATCATTTGCTTGCCTTTCAAGTTCAGAATCAGTACTTCCATATCGCATCGCTTCAAAAAGTTCATCAGCAGACATACCGTCTCCATCATCTAAAATTCCAACTACAAGTTCATCTGTTGGCTCTAACGGGAAAAATAGTTTGACCACGCTGCAATTTGCACTAATACTATTATCTATGACATCTGCAACAGCAGCTTCAAAAGAATAACCCATTGAACGCATAGAACCCATAAGGGCATCTGCCTGTGGAATACTTTGCTTATATGTGCTCATAGTTTAGATCTCGTAAGTTAAAATTTGTTGCATGACAGCTTTTGACAACAGTGGAGGAACTGCATTCCCAATTTGTTGCTGAATATGTGACAAACATCCTTCAAAAACAAAGCTATCTGGAAAACTTTGAAGTCGTGCAGCTTCTCGAACAGAAATGCCTCGATGTTCAAAAGGATGTATTAGCATACTCTTACGATAATTCGAAATAACTACAGATGGAGCATCTGAAATTAAACGTTTATATATTCCACTATGACATCTTTTTTTATCTGCATAATTTTGCATTAAATATTCTGGAATAGACCTCCAATTTTCTCCTTGTTTAATATGCTTGTATCTTTCTATAACCAAATCGTTATTTCTTGATACATAATTTTGTGTTGCAAAAATAGATTCTCCCCTCATAAGTTTTATATAATCACTAGTTTCAGAGAGTGGTTTTGTATATGGAGCTTTATCCAACATTTCACCATTATTTAATGATGGTAAATCTGATATTGCATCATTTACTGATACTTTTATATCTGTTTTTTCAGGAAAATTAAAATCAATATTTAGGCAATTCCCAACCATAAAAAAACGATGTCGATTTTGAGGAACCCCATAATCAGATGCACATAACACTTTTGATTTAACCGTGTATCCAAGCTCTCTAAAACAATCTTCAATAAGAAGCTGAGTATTACCATGGTTGATACTTGTAATACCTTTAACATTCTCAAGAACGAACCAAATAGGCTTTAATACCTTGACGAATCTGACAAACTCTTTAAATAAGAAATTTTTAGGATTCTCCATATTTCTTGAAATCGTGTTAGATAGCGAAAATCCTTGACAAGGAGGCCCCCCCATAATTATAAAAAATGGATGGTCTTCTTTTAAATCTATTGGATTAATCTTTTGAATATCCTCACAAATTACTTCTGCGTCAGGATGATTTTTTTTATATGTTTTAGCTGCGTCTGAATCTATTTCTATAGCATATCTTACAGATATACCTGCCATCTCTGCCCCGAGACTAAGCCCCCCTGCACCAGAAAAAATATCTATCCCTATTTTTTTATCTATAGTTTTCATATTAGATGCTTTTATTTAATGGACCATAGTAGATCTTTAATATTTACATCAAGAATTTTAGCTATTAAAATGCATCAAGATTCGGTTATCGAATTCATATACCATTTAGAAATAGTCCCTGGGCATTCCGTAGTTGTTCTGCAAACCATTTTTGAGGACGTTTTTTCAACAAGAACTATTTTTAATCGATTAATATCATTATTCATATTTATTATCTTTGAATACCGCTTACAAAAGTACGTAAAATAGATAAGATAAGAGATATATTTAGAGATCAAATTTGACATATTATTGAAATATATTTCAATTCCAATTAAATTATCCAATTGAAATAATTAGTTGATAAGTTTTATACATTCTTCAATAAAGAAAAAAATTCATATTTCTAATTTTAAGTTCCTATAAGTTGAATAATTACATTACTTAAATCCATGCACCATATGAATTCTTAATATTTACAGTTCAATAACTGTATTGTCTTAAATTCAAACGACACAATATAAATATCGAAATAATAAATCATTCATTCTTTATTTATTATTCACTATCAAAAGATATAAATTTCACTCCATAAATCCGTTCGTTTCACTTTCCATCAATAATTCCAAATAATCTCCCAAATATTCACTACCTTTGTATGCCGAAGACAACATTTGCGGAAAGATGTATAGCGTTCACGACACGTTTTTTGACGAGGTAAGGCATGAGGGATATGAAACCGTGATGCCATGCGATGAGGTTACGGTGTTCAGCACTAAGGCCGGCATGGGCACGGGATATAAGGTTGCGCCCATGCTCAGCGACTCGTTCAGCATAATGCTGGTGAAGAGCGGAACGGTGAAGCTCTCGGTAAACTACAGCACGGAGACACTAAAGAAGAACTCTATGGCTTTTCTGACGCCAAACATGGTGGTGTCGCTTAGCGATGCCGACGAGGACTTCATGATGGAAGGCGTGAGCTTTATGCCGGCATACTTTGACGACCTGTCGGCCTATGCGCCCGTGTATAACCAGATGATTTCGTTTGCCAACGAGAACGCGCTGCCAATAAGGAGTCTGAACGAAAGCGAAATGGAATGTATGCAGACGATGCTGGGGCTTTATTCTGACATCAACACGGAGCAGCTGCACTACAACGGTCTGATGCTGCATCTGTCTAACCTGCTGCTGTTGCGCTTTGCCGAGATACTGAGGGCGGGATGCGCTGCAGATCCATCGAAGGTGCCGCACACCGTGGAGATTTACCGCGAGTTCAGAAAACTGCTAATCGGCAATTACCTTAAAGAGCACTACATATTGTTTTATTCGTCGCAGCTTAACGTGTCGTCAACCTACCTGTCGCGCATAGTGCGCAAGGTGTCGGGACGATCGGTTAACGAGCACATAGCGCACATGCTGACAACCGAAGCGCGACGGCTGCTCGACTGCACCGACCTGCCCGTGAAACAGATAGCCTACAGACTGGGCTTCGCCGACCAGGCCTCGTTCGGCAAATTCTTCAGAAAACAGTTCGGCGTCTCGCCTACGGAATATAGAGCAGGCGCAGAACGTAAGTAAAAGTAATCAAGG
>UMDN01007557.1_pt1 | contig 17498 bp, 10 predicted proteins | sample 1964491 | NCBI WGS metagenome assembly UMDN01 (sample SAMEA4835994, study PRJEB28245) | human gut metagenome | biome: gut microbiome; material: fecal sample | place: Denmark | collected 2008 | reverse complement strand
AAAAGTGACTGTGTGGATTCTGTTTAGATACGAAAGGGTAATAATTTAACGTCTTTAACTTTCGCTTACATTAAAAATTACCAAATAGTGTTTGGATGGGAACGTTTCAACCGAACTCAAAATGTGACAACCAAAGTTATCAAATGATATTTTAGAGAGGTAGGGGTGAAACGACTTCCCTTAAAGGATATGATTGCCAATCATCCCCTTTTATTCTATAAGAACCAATAGAAAAGTAGTATATCATACTGTTTTTCGCATAGAATCGTTGTAAGCAGTCCGAAGAAAAGGCAGAGAGTCTACAAGTACTCTCTGCCGTCAGTCTCGCTTCTTTTTCTTTTTGGGTAAGGCATCGCAGGTAAAAGAGTTTCAATAATCTCAATTGCCTTGTCACTATGCTCTATATCAAGAATATAGTGTTCTTTGGCACCATCCAAAATCAAATATGCCCTTTCGCTATCATCCTAATGTTTCTTTGTTCCAATATGCCTGTAGGTTCTCTTTGATGCACTTCATCACAACAGAGAAGTCTGTCGGCTCTTTCCAACGTATCTTTTTCAAAAATGCTTTCCACCAGATATTGCGTGTGGCATCCGTTGCAAACTTGTCTGTGAAAAGGGCAAGGTTCTCTCGGTAAGGAGTATTCCTGTTCTTAAACGTACCGACAATGGCTTCCGCAAGAAGTTCCTTGTCTATCTCATGGTTGGTGAACAACTGATACACATCAAAGAAATCTTTCATGCGGCTATTGCTTTCGTCACGGTCAACCATTGCATGAAACTTCTCTGCTATCAAAGTTTCCAATGAATAGGCATACAGTTCCACGGCAGGAACATCTGGTAACAACAACGGATAGTCTAATGACAGAGGATAAGGTGTTACCACATCACCGAAGCCTATGTCAACTGACACTTGTTGCACTATTGTATCTAAGTGTGCCACCACTTTTACACAAGTGCCTGGGTATTTCTTTTCAACGGCTATTGGCTCCAATTCAAGTGAAGTTGCATCGAATCTAACTCCATCGTCCTCACATTCAATGGCGCACACTTTTTGAAAAACCTCTTTTAGGTTATCTCTATCATTGCTGATGCGTTCTCCCAACAGGTCAATATCAATGGTTGGACGAGCCTTGAACCCATCCAAGGCAAACAACAGCGAACTGCCTTTCAGAAGAAAGTGGCTCTTGTAAGGACTTGCAGAGATACGGAACAACAAGCGTTTATGCAAGTATCTAACCAATACTTTCATATACTCTTGCTTCTCTTCTTTGGCGAGGTTCAGCAAGCGTGTCCTAATGGACTTCCCTATATTCTTTGTCATAGTCTTGTCTCCAAATATGTAGTCAATATATTTTTCACTCTTAGTTTCTGTGCGTATTCATGGAGTAGAGATATATTGCGGTTCTCCTTTTTGAGATAGTTGTCTATCACCTCACCGCACACATCAAGCCCTATCTTGTTTCGGTACTTTACAGCATCACAGACCGTTCGCTCCATATCTGTAATGAGTACATCATAGCCAGATATACTCTTTTTGATTATACCAAACTCCAAATTCTCCTTTTTCCAATAATAGAGGTCAATAGGAGGATAGTCTGGCACACGCACCTTTCGCTTGGCTTCAATGGCTATGCAAGTAGCGGAAGGCACTTGTGTGGAAAGTCCATAATGAGCAAAAGCACTATACAAGCAAAGCACCCCATGCGGAACTATACGTTCCACATCTATCATGTTGTTTGCCAACGCTGACATTTCCACATAGACACCATTACGAAGCCGCATAAGCGTTCCATCTTCTATTGCACGGCGAAGCTGTTCATATTCACCACGGCTTTTCACTTCACCCGTGGTTATGAATCCACCTTGCTGTTGTAGCGTGTCAATGACTGTTTTTTTATCCATGTTATTCTTATTTGCGTTCAAAGATACAACTACTTGTTGAGAATAAAGAACGTTTTGCGTTAAAAGTTACGGAGAATGCAAATGATATCCGTAACATTTTACATTTTTGCCAAACTTTGACCGTTTGCCTTACAAGTCACCTTACATTCATAAATGTGTTAATCAAATCTTAATTCCATGTCAACAAGTTCTTATATTCATTATTTTAACTTACATTATTCATAGCCTTGCATAAAAGACCGATAAGTTTCAGACCCAGCATCAAGTTACGCATACTTTCGTGTGTAAGTCTCCGCAATATTCAGTCAGCCCCCCCCAAAAAAAAAACAATGCAGATGCGAGAAATGACATGGTCCGTTCAGAAAAAGGCATGAAATATCAGTCCTCACAGCTTGCAAGGACACCTATATATATAAGTCAAACGTTTTACGATGCTTTTCGGAGTGCCATCCTCATTATGGCTCTTATGGGGTGATCTCTGACAAACTCGACTTTGATTTTTGTCTTGAACTCTTTGATACGTACAGCGGTAAGGTTATCCTTTCAACCACGCACTGATTCCTTCTTCAGAAGTACCAAAATCCACTAAAAAACCAACGGACGTTTTGTGTTGAAAACTGATACGGATTCTGCCCACTTGGGGCAACGTGCTTGCCCCAAGTGTGAAAGCAGCTTACCCACATTGGGCACGCTACTTGCCCCAAAACAGGTATATAATGGTACAGAAATCGGGTGTTTATGTTCTCCTGACTTCGTCACTCAAGAAACACTTATTTTATAAGTGATTGATAAACAATATTTTTATCTTTGCGTCACCTGATTTTGGGTGACGCAATGACGAAGTCAGGAAAAAGTTGACACAGTCGGCTTGTCATCAGTTGGCAAATACAAGGGCAGCTGATGCAAGCAATCCGAATATAAACATATTGCGTGCCGTCATTCCAAGCACACGGTTAAGCTCGGCACCTTTCCTTATATATCGCATCTCGTTGAACGCCCATGTATGGAATGGTGTGTATATAATTAATAGCGATTGTGTCCATTGTCCGTCGTGCCAATCGAGTAACACAACACCTACAATAGCCAGAATGGTGCCTACAAGTCCGAGCATAAGATACAAAACCAGTCCGCCGCGCTCGCCAATGCGCACAATAAGCGTAAGCTTTCCTGCACGCCTATCGTTCTCGATGTCACGATAGTTGTTCACCACGAGCAATGTGTCAATAATCAGTCCGCAAGCTATCGACATCAATACCACGGCAAACGGAATAGACGTAAGCGCGGTAGGAGGAGCCGTGAGCCAATAGGTCATGCAAACAGGCACAATACCAAAGAATACGAGCACAAGCAAATCGCCAAGTCCGATGTACGAGAACGATATGGTATACAGAAAGCAGAAGACAACGCATGCCAGTCCAACCATTATCATCTCCCAACCACCATAATATACCAGAGGCAGTCCGACGATGCAAGCCAAGAGAGTAGTAACGAATAAACCACTACGCATAGCCGATGCCGTTATCCATCCTTGCGCGCAGGCACGCTTCGGACCAAGACGTTGTTCGTCGTCAGTACCTTTCATAAAGTCGAAGTAGTCGTTAATAAAGTTGGCATCCACCTGCATTATCAAAGCAAACAGCATGCACAACACAGCTGGCACAACCCTTATTCCACACCATCCATACATAGCCACGGCACAGGCAATACCTATCATAACGGGCACGGCAGCACCGGTGAGCGTCTTGGGGCGTGCGGCAAGAATCCAAGCCTTAAGAGAATTAACCCTTACATTTGTTTCATCCATTATATTTGTTTTAATCTGTTATTGGTCTTTTTATCAATTGTTTCTTGCAAATTTAGCCATAATAAACTGATTTTGCAAGTTAATATCTATATCATTCAATTATGGATACACGAAACGTAAGCCTCGACCTCATGGAGCTTGTCGAGCAAAACATACTGCCAAGGTCCGTCAATTTGCAAAAGCCAATTACAAGAACTTCATTGAAATTAACTTTGAACAAATGCCTTTGGCACGTCTGGCGTTTGATGGAAATTCATAGAATGATATTCCCGTCGCATCATCTCTTGCTCCCCAAATAGGCACCCAATGCCCATCAAGCCTCATTGTCAATCACCTTGTCTATCATTCCTACATAATAGAATGGTAGGTTTATCAGTCTGAATGTCTTGCCTTTGGGGGTAGTGACTTCGTCGATTCCGTATTTGCCGGGCCATATTCTGATGGCTACATCAGTGGAGTCTGCCGTGTCCATAAACGAATGCAGCGACCGCAGGTGGGCATTGGTGCCGGATTTCACTTCGATAGGTATGATAGAGGTGTTGTGCTGCCATACGAAATCCACTTCAGCCGTGGCCCCCTTCTTGTCTCTGACCCAGAAAAACTGCTCGTTCCTGTAGTTGCGGTCGAGGGCGATGCGCAGTTCCTGGGCAACAATCTGTTCGGCGGCATGTCCTTTCCACACGTCTGTTAGCGACCGGTTCTGCAGGTATTCGGTCTGTATGTCAACTGAGAAGTTCATGATGCCGGAGTCGAGCCAAATAAGTTTAGGCTGTCTTGTGAGGGCAGGGATGGCAGGTGCCTTTACCGTCGTTATCGGATAGTCCAGACTGAGCAGGAATGCCTTCTGCAACACCTCGAGAGCCTCGTGCACCACTTTGCTCGTATAGTTGCTTCCGCCAAACCGGCTGAATGTGATGGTTTGTCCGGCTTCCGCCCAACCATGCGTGAGCAGATGACGTATCACATTGGTCTGATTGGTGTTCCTGGCATATTTTTCAACGTCCTCGTTGTATCCGTTTATCAGCGACCTGTATATCGGCGACAGCCTTGTTATGTCCTCGTGGGCGGCATATTCAGCAAGAGCCTCAGGCATTCCTCCAACGAGAGTATATCGGTTGAAAAGACTTGTCAGCATATCGTGATATACGGGCGAAACGTTTAGCTGGCGTATCATTTCAGCCAGAGGCTCGTTTCCTGTGGCGTTCAGAAATTCGAGAAACGAACAAGGTCTTAGCGACATGTATTCCACTCTTCCCACCGGAAACGATATGCGTTGTTTTATGAGCGTCTGAAGTCTCGACCCGGCTGCGATGATGTGCAGCCACGGCATTTCCTCATAGAAATAGCGCAGCAGCCCCACTGCTTTCGGCTCATTCTGTATCTCGTCGATAAAGAGCAGAGTGCGCTTGTTTTTGTCGACAACTATTTTCTTTTGCAGACACAGATATTGGAATAACTCAGCCACATCATCGGATATGCTGAATGCTTTGGCATCGGCGCTCTGTTCGAGATTCAGCCTTATATAGCAGTCGTACTGTTTGCTGAATTCATCAACGAGAGTGGTCTTGCCCACCTGGCGTGCCCCGCGCAGAACGAGCGGTTTGCGGTTTCTGCGTCTGCTCCATTCTGTCAAATCTTCAATTAATTGCCTGTATATCATGATAGTTACAACGTTGTTTCACTTTGCAAAGATAAGGATTATTTCCCAAAACATAGGCAAAACCAGGCAGAAACTTTCCTAAAACATAGGCAAAACCGTGATATTTCTTGCCTAAAACATAGGCAAAACCATGGCAGTTCTTTCCTAAAACATAGGCAAAAGCGGAAGGGAACAGTCTCAGAGCATGGGCAATATAACGAAAAAAGTCTACAGACCATCGGGCTTCATCGCTTGCCGGTCTGTAGACTTATAGCGGAAAGAGGGGGATTCGAACCCCCGATACGCTTTTGACGTATACACGCTTTCCAGGCGTGCCTCTTCAGCCACTCGAGCACCTTTCCTTTTTTCTTTTTGAGGCTGATGTAGACTCCAATACGGTCTGGAGTCGCTTTTCTGCTGCAAAGGTAATAATTTTGCATGACATAACCGCATTTTGCGTTCACATTTTTTCTTCATGCCACTGCCGTGGATGGGTTGGGAGAGGGCATAAAAGGTTTTCGGAGTATAAGAGGCGGCAGATGATTTCTGACTGCTTTTCCAATTTTTTTCAGGAAAAAACTTGATAATCATTTACAAACATCGTATCTTTGCCCTGTATAAACCCTGAACGGCAAAATTACCGTTCTGGGCTGTATCTAATGAAAGAAAAACGCGACACTACAGGTGACAGAACCAGTCTCCTCACTTCAAGACATGCACACACTTGATACCATCGGCATTTTGCGGCAGATGGCTGACAGAGACAAGGCTGCACGCAGTTATATAATATCACATCGAACGGCGTGATGACCGTTTGGGATTTAATATCAAATATCATAAAAAACAAAAAAGATATGAGTAAAGTATCAATGCGCGGACAAGAGATGCCTGAATCTCCAATCAGCAAGCTGGTTCCACTGGCTGCCGCAGCGAAAGAAAGAGGAACGAAGGTGTATCACCTCAATATCGGACAGCCAGACCTGCCTACACCGCAGGTGGGACTCGACGCTCTGAAAAACATCGACAGGACGCTCCTGGAATATTCCACTCCGGAGGGCTATCTGAGCTACAGAAAGAAGCTCGCCGGATACTACAAGAAGTACGACATCAATGTGGAGCCCGACGACATCGTGATAACTTGCGGCGGAAGCGAGGCGGTGCAGATAGCATTCATGGCTTGTCTCGACCCGGGCGACGAGATAATTCTCACCGAACCTCTATATGCCAACTATCTCGGCTTCGCCATCCCGGCAGGAATCAAGGTGCGCACGATAACCACCAAGATTGAAGACGGATTCGCACTGCCGGCAGTAGAGAAATTCGAGGAACTCATCAACGAGAAGACCAAGGCTATCCTCATCTGCAACCCCAACAACCCCACCGGAAGCCTCTATACCCCAGAGGAGATGGACCAGATAAGAGACATGGTGAAGAAACACGACCTGTTGCTCTTCTCCGACGAGGTGTACCGCGAGTTCGTATATACTGAGAACCCGTATATCAGCGCAGGCAGTCTGGAGGGAATAGAGCAGAACGTGGTGATTCTCGACTCCGTGAGCAAGCGCTACAGTGAGTGTGGAGTGAGAATAGGAGCTCTCGTCACCAGAAACAAGGAAATCAGAGACACGGCGATAAAATTCTGCCAGGCCCGCGTGTCGCCTCCTCTCGTAGGCCAGATTGTCGCCGAGGCATCGGTAGACACTCCCGACGAGTATTTCCGTGAGGTGTACGACGAATATGTGGAGCGCCGCAACTGTCTCGTTGAAGGACTCAATGAAATCCCCGGAGTCTTCACACCAATGCCGATGGGCGCCTTCTACACCGTGGCGAAGCTGCCCGTTGACGATGCCGACAAGTTCTGCAGCTGGTGTCTCTCATCGTTCAGCTATGAGGGCGAGACGGTGATGATGGCACCTGCCAGCGGATTCTACATCACCCCCGGTGCCGGTCGCAACCAGGTGAGAATCGCCTACGTATTGAAGAAGGAAGACATGGAGCGTGCGATCATCGTATTGCGCAAGGCTCTCGAGGCTTATCCGGGCAGAGTGGAGGAATAATACCCCAAACTGCCATTAGGCCGTTCTCTTTTAATACTAATATATATAATCCCCCATAATCCCCTCTCCATAGCCGTGAGGGAATTATGGGGGATACCGATTATCCCAAATTGGGCATTAGAGTTATTCTATATTCAGTCTGCCCTGGTCATTACTTCACAACCACCTTGAAGCTCTCCTTTCCTACCTTCACGATTACCACCTCGCCCGGCAGAGCCTTCAGAGTGGCGATGCCGTCAGTGGCGTTCTCACTGTCGAGCAGCTTGCCGTCGAGAGACACCAGCTGAACAGTGGCGTTGCCGCTGAGACCAGACACAGAGATTTGTCCGTCCATAGTTGTGATTACAGGCTTCTCGACGATCTTTGTCTTTTCGATGCCAGTGGTGAGAGCCTTGATGTTGCCGAATCCGCTCCATGGGTCGGTAGTATTGTATGCATTCATCGACTCGCTCGGCACATAGAGAGTCATGTTTTCTATCGGTGTTTTATCAAATATGTCCTTTTCCGTGATTGGAACATTTACCGCTTGACAATAGACATCGGTCATTGATGTACATTTATTGAATGCATACCAACCGATTTCTGTCACAGAACTTGGAATTATTATAGATTCGAGGGATTTACAATAACCGAACGCAGATTCCCCTATATTTTTCAATTTTCCAGGAAGATAGATTGGTTCCAGACTCTTACAATTGTAAAACGCATAACGACCTATAGAAGTCACCCTAGGTAAATTGACATAAGTAAGGTTATGACATTTGTCAAACGCATAGTCATCGATGTAGGTTACATCGTAAGCTTCATTTACCGACGTAAGGTCTTCACAATTTTGAAACGCTTTTTTACCGATTCCAACCACTGTTCTCTGTTTGCCCTTAATTTTGACATAATTAGGAATTTCGATTTTGCCACTGTACTTCTTGTCGCCATAAGTCACTACAGCATTGCCGTCGTTGTCCAGATTGTAGTAGATGCCATCCACCACAAAGTCGTAGGCATAACCTGCCACGGCAATTATCGCAAATAATAAAGCCGTGAAAATTCGTTTAGTGTTGATCATAATCATTTAGTTTTTGCTGCCACCAGCTCCTCGATGGCAAATTTGGTCTGATATGGTTCTGTTGCGTATGGTCGGAGGCTGTGGAGCTCGTCTCGCAGTTGGCGTCGGGTATGCAAGACACCGCCTCGTATATACACAAAATCCCCTTGCCACACAATAACCGTTAATATTGCATGGAAGGGGGATCGCTGCAAATATACACATTATTATAATAAGCTCCAAATGAAATGTTTGTTTTCTAATCCAAAGTGGTCGTTAGGCCGTTTGATGGAATATTTTTAAAAATCAAAATCCAAGCAAGCCATAACGACTGATTGGGAATAAAATGTTATATTTGCAAACGAACTAATGGAATGACAAAAACACATTGCTAAAGAAAAAGGAAAAATGGGAAAGCACCGATATCCACAGATATTCGCCAGTCGCCTGGTACTGGCACTATTCGTTACGTTCGCCCTATGTGCCTGTCGTGAACAGTCAGTGCCTGCACTGAAGACAAGCGAGGTGTTCTTCGACGAAACGCTGGCTTCGATATCCCCCGACTGCAGTAATCCCGACATATTCTATGTAGGCACGGAAGACGGACTGGTATATGTCTACGACGCCTCCAATGCTACGGCACATCGTTGGAACACTCCCTTCGACCGCATATACAAAGTGGTAGGCGACACCTGTGAAACGACGTACGACAACGCCCCCACTGAACATAATGCCCATGCCACAACCACTCACGATGGCGCCACATATTGGGTGGGCACGCGCAATATGGGAGTGGTGAGATGCCGACTGCAAGGCGATTCTCTCGTGATGCAGCAGCAGTATCCGCTGCCATCCTCGCCCAAAGGCACACGGTATTCCACATACGACATCCTCGTTTCAGCCTCTGGTATCTATGCCGCCACAAGCCACGGATTGTTTCATATCTCCCGACAAGGGAATATGACTCCGGTTTTTAACGACAAGTCATGCAGCAGAGGCAGTATAAAATACAGGCCTTTCGTGGTGAGCGACCTTCGGGAACTGAAAGGCGGTGACATCGTATGCGTCACTCCGAGGGGTGTGATACGCATCAATGCCGACACACGTAAAACTCGTCTGCTGACCCATTCGGCGGCAAGTTCCATTTCACTCAGAAACGACACCATCACCTGTCTGTGCGCCGACACACTCATCACTCTGGGCGGCGACGGACGGGAGATACACCGTCGGCACCTCCCCTATACATCGGGTATTCTATACGACGAACCGTCAACGAAGATGAATTATCTCATCGATGGCTCCACCGTGCAGCTGCTTCCCTACGACGACGGTTCTGAAACCCTCTGCCGGGCTACGATACCCCGCCATGTGAGAACATTCTGCCACAACATCATTGCCAACGACATGAGGCGCAGCCAATCGCTGCTCGTCACCGAACACGCGCTATTGCGCATCGGTCATCATCAGGACATTCTCAGCAACATAGGCAACGTGAAGCATGCGTTCAGCGACGGCAAATCAGTATATTATCTCGTCGGTAAACAACTCTTCCGTCAGGATTCCGGCGAGAACAAGGCGGTGCAGCTGAAAGACCTCACCCGCGGTTCTGATGATGTGCGTTTCATCACGATTCTCAAAGACACTCTATATTATGCCGACAGCAACAACCGCATATTCAAATCGCCACTATACTCAGACTATCTCCTGAACAGCATACTGTCGTGGGACAGAAAGATCAAGAACATGCCAGACTGCGAGATAACGGCGATGGGCAACGACGGACGCCACGTCTATGTGGGTATCCGCGACGGTATCATGCAGCTCGACAACGGCAAAGACCTGAAACTCAACTCACGTGCCCAAGATGCGGCGGCAGACTCAGAACCGTTTGTCACAGCCATCTCACTCCCTTCTGCCGATGGCAGCATATATCTCGCCACTCTCAACGACGGGATTTTCAAGGGGAAGAACGGCACGTTCTCACAATTGCCAGCCTCTGTTGACCTGGCGTTTGTCAGAGACGTGGCAGTGGTTTCCGGCAAAGACGGCAGAGACAGTCTCTTCGTGCTCACCAACCATCGTCTGCTTTGCGGCACGGCAGACTCCCTGCAGGTCTGCAACACGCTTACGGCAATGCGCCGGCTTGCCGTTGCCGGCAGCAGACACATCTATGGCTTTCCCGACTACGGCGTGATTGACCTGAACTCCAGCCGGCGATATATGGCAGACATTCATTTCAATCCCAAGGCATGCATTGTAGTGGACGGGCGCGTATATGCCGGTTCGTCGGCTGGAGTATACACCTTCGGGCCGAACCTCGATGAATCTGCCGACAAGCAGCAAGGCTATACCACCGTGACATTCGATAGGCGGGTCCTCTTCTCAAGATTCAACATCGGATTGCTATTTGTCCTCATACTCATAGGCATTGCCATCGGATGGTATTCCGCTATTCTCCACCATGCCAAGCGTTGTCTTCTTACCCGCGTGGACAAACTGGATGAAAAATTGGAGAAAATAGGCGACTTCAACTTGGATAGCCTGCTGAAAGACTCTTCCGAAGATATGGGCGAGGCTGCCGTTGCCGAACATATAAAAGATTTAAGAGATGAAATAGAACACCTGTCGCTTGCTACAATAAGGACAAATTCATCGCGCATAAACAAGCTCAACGTCGAGATACAGAATATGACGCTCAAATTGCCGTCGCTCGTAAACATCTGTTTGACGCAGCAGACTAACATAATGCGTGAAAACAAATGGGAAGGCTATCAGAAAATGATAAACGATACAGAGAGTCTGATGAACGATAGCATCGAGATAAAGGCGGAAAGAATGAAGATCAACAATGAGTGGATAGCCGAATCACGGGAAACAAAACGCAAGTATGACCTCTATTTGCTGATGCCAGAAATAGAAGGTGTGGCAAAGGTCATCCATAAAAGCTTGACTGACTTCCAAAAATCGAATTCCAGAAAGGCAACAGTTGCCGACATTGTGGAGAATGCCGATAAATTGATGAAAGATGCCAATACAGAGGGACTGGCACAGAAAATGGCTATCAAAGCCGATGAACTGGTATGCAGCGCAAAGGATATATACAACGGAATGCCAGACGATGTAGCTCGTTCTATGCAGAAGAAACTCCTGGGCGACTGTCTGAGCCGGACCGTTGAGATGTCTGCCTCGTTGCACGCCATCGGCAGCCAGCCCCTTCCCGGTGATGCTTTGCTGGCGCTCGTAGCCTTCAGCAATACATTCTATCGGCTTAAGGCTGCTATGGCGGTATGCGAAACGAGGAACTTCATCGATAATATTCTGAGAAGCGGCCAACCGATAAACAAGGCTTCTGTATATAAGGATTTGACAACGTTCGTATCTGATTTTGTAGAAGCCATAGGCCAATGCCAAGACAAGGCGATATTCAAGGCAATAGGATTGTCACAGAAGAAGGATCTGACAAATGGCCATTATGTGAACGAAAACATGCTCGTCTTGCTGCTTGCCATGGTGGAACCGACTGCCGGCAATAATGGTGAGGCTGGTATGAAAATCGGAATATCAGACCAAATGACAAATGAAGTCCTGTCATTCAGCGATCGCGCCATAATGCGGTCGAGACGGCAGTTCTGCAACCTGACGGCTGCGAAACTTGACGGTGACCCGAAAGGTGGTGCCGGCAAGACGGAACAGCCTCCTGTCAAATTCCTCGAACAGTATTCCGCCAATCATCCGGAGAGCTTCGGATGGCTACTCTTGCATGCTGTAAAGGCATTGAACATAAATCGGTAATTTGACAGTGTTATATAATATCTAACTCAGGATGAAACATCTTATATCGTCAAGTGTCTGAGCGCAGATGTTTGGCGGTTCTTTTTAACCAAAATCGGTTATTTGGTCGTTTGGGGGATTAGTGCCCCCCAAGACAATGTTTTAGTTTTATATGTTGTAACCCATTGATTATCAGAGCGACATTTTCAAAATGTCTATTCCTTATCCATAGGGTGAGCTGACTTCAGATGCCATTTTGAATTTGTCAGCCCATTCTGAAGTCTGTCTCATGGATAATCGCTATATTTGCCTGCGGGAAACTCACCGGAATCAATGGCAATGCCACCGGTTGCGAGAGTAATAACATTGTTTGATAATCAAAAAAAATGTGGTATGGATAAGGAGTATATACAAAAGGTAGTCGCTGAATTTCCAGAAGACGTGAAGCAGGTAATGACAGTTGCCTCGGTAGTGTGTGTCGAGGGCTTGGACCTTGAGGTTCTGTGTAATATCTGTGAGCCGAATTGTCCACAGGCGTTATGCGACGTGGCGGACGCCCTGTGTCGGAGCAATTGGCTGCTTCGTGAACACAAGTGCGTTCATTGCGATCCTGTCATTGCCGGTGCCGTATTGGAGCAGAATGCCATTGGCGGGAGTCGCATGAAGAGTATGCTGATAAATCTGAAGGATTATCTGGAGATAAATCCATTGGATGATTATCTCTCCAGAAGGCAGTATTTCGTTGCAGCCAGATTGCTCTTGGGCTATGCCATTGAGAAATGGGAGGAATTTCCGGAGAAGGACCTGCAGTTTGTCTCGGCTTTCCAGACGGATGTCATTCTGTTTGCATCAAATGCGGAACTCTCGTTTCACAGGAGTCCCCGTCAGGCGGTGGGCAGACTGGAACAGCGTTTCGACTTCAAGCTTCTCCTCTCAACCTTCAATATCACCGGAAACCAGAGACTCTTCGACATGATGGGAGCATTGTATTCCAGAATCTTCAGATACGATGAGGCTACGGTGTGCTTCGAGACGGCAGAACCTTCTCCTCTGTCGCATCAGTACCAGCTCATGTATCTCTCGGAGATGTGCTGGAATCTAGGCCTTCTCGCAAAGTCATTCGCATACGCATACAATGCCTTCCGCAAAAACGAGATGGAGGAAGAAGCAGACCAGAACATCATGGTCTGTCTGTACATCTCCCGCCTGTGTGCATTAAACGACAGTATGGACAGTAGCAGGATGTGGCTCGAAAAGGGCAAGGCGCTCATCGGCAAGAGGCGTGTTCCGGAGATTCATCCGATACGGATCATGTATCTTGAGATAGAAGCGCTGTTGGCTAACGACAACTATTCCAAGGCGAATGAATATCTCGAGAAGTCAGAGCTTATGGCGATAAGACTGTATGGTGAGAATTCGCCGGCGCTGAGCATGATTTCCTACATACGCTATGAAATGTATGTAAGGCTGGGAATGTCGCGCAAATCCATAGAAGCATATAGGGACTACGTTGACTGCACGCATTTCAATTATGGATTCTCGCCGGCAGACCTGTCGGTCTTGTATTCCTCCATTGTCGATTCCTGCAATGAGAGAGGAAGCTACTCTACCGCCGCCATCTACGAGGAGCGGATGCAAGACCTGCATTCTGACTCTGATAATGCCTCTTTTGCTCCCGGTGTGCGCTTCTTCAAGGCTCTCACCGAGGCATCCAACAGTCTGACGCATTATGATTATGAGTTGTGTGCCGCTCACATTGAAGACGCTCGAGGCATCTTCTTAGGCGAGATAAAGCCGGACGAAGAAACGCTTGAAGCTATCCGGCCGGTTTTCGAGGGAAGCGACATACCCGATGTCGTGATGGGAACGACATACCGGAGAGCACTTGCCGACTGGGATTTTGAGACCAGACTGAAGCGTGGGGATTATGCTGAGGCCAGGACGTTGATAGAGGAAGAGCTTGCTGATGAGCAGAATGCCAAAGAACGCCTGCTCCTCTCTGTGCAGCAAGGCAGGATTGACATAAAAGAAGGTGATACCCAGACGGGCATCGCACTCTGGTGGGATGTGGTAAGACAAGCCGATGCGTCATGGCGGTTTGAAATCGCCAAGTATATCGCCGGATGCGCCGATGAACTTGAACTGCAATCAGAAGCTATCCAATTCTATGAAACTGCTTTGCAGGCTGAATCCATGATATATGCAAAGACGAAGGATCTGGCTGTGGCATTGCGCTCTTATGCGGAAATCCTGCAGACATACGGTAGGCAGCAGAAGTCCGACGAACTGTTCCAGCAGGCAATAGAACTCCTGAAGGCTACCCATGACCGTGACGGAGTGGCATTGGCCTTCTGGTATTGGGGATCGATGAAGCAAGACCATGAGGCGGAATTCCTGATGTCGCGCGCCATTAAATATTGGGACAGAGAGGGCGTCTTTGATGAAACGTTGAGCCACATGAACAGGGAGTATGCCTTGGCGTTAGGACAGCAAGGCAAGATGAATGAGGCACGAACGGCTGCAAGACGGGCTGTGGATTTCTATCCGGGCTGCTACCCGGATTATCTGGAAGAGGAAATCGAGGAGTATCTGTAGCTCCTTGGTTTGTGATAGTGATAAACAATAACATCAACATTCAAAAAAACTTATTGTCATGAAAACTTTATCTGTAATCATTGATGCCTTATTGGTTCTGCTGATAGTGGGAGGTGTAGCGGTTTGTATAGTGGGCGGCGCAATGTTTTGCGAGCTGCAGCTGTTCTCTGGTGTCGGAATCCTTGCAAGTATAGCCTGCCTGATTATAGGTCACATGCTGCCTGATAGGTTCACCGACATTAAGTATTGGGAGGGAGGCTGGACTCTGGTTGCCATAATCCTATATGCTACCAGCCTGGTAGGCATCTCCACTGGTCTGCGTGTGGTTCATGATGGGGATGAACTGAAAATCGTCACTCCGTTTTATCCCATAGGAAAAGAACTGTGCTCTGGCCATCGCATCGACACTCTGAAGCATATACCATATTGCTATGAACGAGACCAGTCGGGTTATTACGTGAACTATTGCGACGTGTTTCTGCTTCAAGGGAAAACCAGCAGTTCGCTTTTCACCAAGACCTCCATTATCGCCCAGGGCCACAGATTCTCGTTTGCCAAGAGGAATTTTGGCCATGGAGAGCTGTGCGTATGTTCGTTTACCGACATGAATGGAGTGAGAAAGACGATTGATATGTATGGGCACAACGTGAACGACAGTGTTTACAAGCCACATGTCATCGACAACATTCCCGATTACGGTATAGCAGATATTTGACAAATTGAACCCCAAACGGTCGTTAGGCCGTATGGGGTTAAAAGCCAAATATAATCCACACTTCTAAAAGCTCAAAATCCAGGCAAGCCCTAACGACCGATTGGAGTTAAAAAGGATTACCCCTTTGCTATTCACATCGTTAATTTCAGTATTCCTTATCGGCTGCCGAAACTCTTAAACTGCATGAGCCACAGGTTGCGTTGCTCAAATGCCGGGTCATACTCTTCATACGAGTCTACATCTAAAATGAGTTGCGTGGGCCGCTCCTTGCCTGTGATTGAAGTCCAGTCAGCAAGTCCAAGACCGTTGGGGTTGCCAGTCTTTATAAAGTTGGCATAGTAGTTTATGAATTGGTCTGACACGCAGTAGTCGTCAGGTTGCCAGTCATACACACGATTGGTGGGCAAGGTGCCCATAGCATATTCGATATCGGCCGAGTGGACAGCACCCTTGAACTCATCATATTCGGGAATGGTCATCACGTCGCCATCGCCTTTCTTTTGCACACCGCCAGCCAGACCTGCGACCAGCTCGTTGTTGCGCATCGCGGGACGCGGACGTGAGAAATAGTAGCGATAGACCGGTTGACCAGAGGTTTTGGCATGCAGATAGCCAAAAAGCCACGTGCCATAGGCAATGAACTGATCGGAGGCGAAGTCGACGCCAGGCTTGCCCAACACATCGCGGTCGGTATTCAGACCATACATACGCATGGCCTCATCGGTCTTGTCGCCAAAGGCGGCCTCAAGGGCGGGGCGAAAGTTTTCAAGTGTGGGGGCCTTTCCGCCAAGATAGGCTTGCGGCGACATCTCTAAACTATTGCGACCTACGAGCAACGGCACTTTCTGTTGGTGCCCATTGAGATAAGCATCGGTGGGGTCTTCGGTAAAGAAGTAGCCGTCAAGACAATAAGATGCCAGTCCGCCAGACTGCGTCTTAGCCAACAGTTCGTCGGCAGACATCTTGCGGGCATCGGCAATATTTTTCAACCCCAACTCTTTCAGTTTCTCGACGCCTTGCTTCTCGGCATCTTTAAGTGAAAGCAAGCGTCGGCCACACACGGCTCCTGACGATGCCATAGCACGAGCAATCATGCCACGCGTAAGAGTCGATACCAGCAACGCGCTGACCGACATAGAGCCTGCCGACTCGCCAACAATGGTTATTTGCTTGGGGTCGCCACCAAAGGCAGCAATGTTTTCATACACCCACTTGATGGCTGCCGCTTGATCCATAAAACCATAGTTGCCAGAACCTTTATACGATGTTTCCTTCGACAACTGCGGATGTGAGAAGAACCCGAATATGCCTTCGCGGTAGTTGGCAGTAACAGCCACAATGCCGTGGCGTGCCATCTGACGTCCCGAGTATCGCGGTTCGCTGCCCGAACCGGCAATCAGTCCGCCACCATTGAAGTAGATTACCACCGGCAGACGGTCGGTCAAGGTCTTGGAAGGCGTCCATATGTTAAGATACAGACAGTCCTCACTTTTCTTTTCGGCATCGAAGCCCATATCACCGAAAGGGTTGCCTTGCATGGGGTCGTTGCCAAACTTCTTAGCACTGCGCACCCCTTGCCACGACTGCAACGGTTGTGGCGCACGCCAACGGTTTTCGCCCATGGGTGGTGCTGCAAAGGGCACACCTTTAAACACGTTTACACCCGACTCGCACACGCCTTCAAGCACACCATATTGTGTGGTGGCCAGAGGCCCTTGCTGCGCATAGCCTGCTACGGCGCATAACACACAGGCTATCAGAAACATCATTTTTTTCATTGCACTCTTGTTACGATTTTAGTTATTATTCAGTTGCAGAAAAATCTACATATTACCCGTTGGCGGAATTAATTTAAGTTGATAAATATGAGTAAAAAGTTGTACATGTCGCTGATTATAGCAACTTGGTGATGATCAAAACATTAAGTTTTAATCACCGTATGTACAACCTTTATACAAAATTCGTCAAAAT
>UMDN01000755.1_pt1 | contig 17676 bp, 11 predicted proteins | sample 1964491 | NCBI WGS metagenome assembly UMDN01 (sample SAMEA4835994, study PRJEB28245) | human gut metagenome | biome: gut microbiome; material: fecal sample | place: Denmark | collected 2008 | reverse complement strand
CCATGCGTGCATATTAGTGAAAGAATGTATAAATGGAGGGGCGAAGTGTCGCCCTGAGTGCTTTCGGCTTTTACCAAACGAGAAAAAAATAAGAAAAAAATTATAATTATTAATTAATAAACTTGAAACAAACAAGGATGAGAAGATTAACTCTTTTACTTGTCTCACTTGTATTGTTGTCTATCCAATCGGTCTTGGCGCAGAGTTTCAGCGTCAAGGGTACAGTCGTGTCTGCTGAAGACAACGAACCGATGATTGGTGTGACCATTATGCAAGAGGGAACATCAAATGGCGTAGTGACCGATATTGACGGTAACTATACCATCGAAATTAAGGGTGCTTCGAAGGCTACGCTTGTCTACTCTTATGTGGGTTGCGTTACGCAGAAGCACGTTGTGAAAGCGCAGACAAATACGCTCAACATCACCCTTGCTTCGGATTCCAAGATGATGGATGAAGTGGTTGTGGTGGCGTATGGCGTGAGAAAGAAGGGAACCATTGCGGGTTCCGTGTCTGCCGTAAAGTCTGAAAAGATAGAAAATGTGCCGGCGGCAAGCTTCGACCAAGCTTTGCAGGGACAGAGTACTGGTTTGCAGGTCATCTCTTCTTCGGGTGAACCTAGCAAGGCGGCTACCTTCCAAATCCGTGGTACCAACTCTATCAACTCCGGAAAGTCGCCACTCTTTATCCTCGACGGCGTGCCAATCTCAAGTTCTGATTTCAATACTTTGAGTCCTAACGACATCGAAAGTATCTCTGTATTGAAAGATGCCTCTTCTACCTCTATCTATGGTGCACGTGCTGCCAATGGTGTGGTTGTCATCACTTCCAAGCGAGGCTTGTCAATGGACAAGGCGAAGATTACGCTCCGTGCACAGTATGGTTTCTCTGAGTTGGCACAGACCAACTGGAAAATGATGAATACCGATGAGCGTATCCAGTTTGAGAAAGAAGTAGGTCTGGATACAGGTAAGGATTACAATCTCCTTTCAAGAGTAAACGTAAACTGGCTGGACGAGGTGTTTAACGACCGCGCTCCGCTGCAGAGCTACGAACTCTCTATCAACCGTGCTACCGACCGCTTGAACTACTATGTTTCTGGTGGTTTCTACGATCAGGACGGTATCGCACAGAGTTCAACCTTCCGCCGTTACAACATCCGCACCAATGCAGATGTAAAGGCTAGCAAGTGGTTGAAGGTAGGTACCAACACCATGGCTGCCTATGAGGAGGCTCAGCAGGCTGACGACGGTAGCTATACTACCGTTACTCCTATCTCAGCATGCCGATTCATGCTGCCTTACTGGAATCCATACGCAAAGGATGGCAGTCTGGCTTCACTTTCAGCAGGCAACTGGGCTGGAACCAGCGAGAACCCTATCGTTTACATGGGCTTGAATCCTATCAAGAACAAGAAATATAAGGTGCTCTCTACCATGTATGCTGAAATCTATCCGATAGAGAATCTGACTATCCGTACTCAGTTTGGTGTCGATTTCACCCATTCTACAGCATTCCTCCAGTCGTTCCCAAGTCTCTCTTCAAATCACGGACAGGGTACTGCGGCACGCCAGAGCAGCGATGCCATCAACCTGACAGAGACTACTACGGCTAACTACCGTTTCACTCTGAACGATATCCATTCGTTCAACGTGATGCTGGGTCAGGAGGCTGTCAATTTCCACTCAGATGGTTTCCAGGTATATTCCAAGGGTCAGACCAGCGATCTCCTGACCAACGTATCATCAGGTACACGTGCCAGCCGCTGGGCAGATTCATCTTCTGATTATTCTTACCTGTCATTCTTCATGCGTGGCGAGTATAACTATAAGGAGCTCTACTATGCCGATTTCTCTCTGCGTACTGATGCTTCTTCACGTTTCGGTAAGGATCATCGCTGGGGTACATTCTGGTCGCTCGGTTTCATGTACAACGTGAAGTCGACCGACTGGCTGAAGGATATGAAGTGGCTCAGCACAGCCCAGATTGCCGTAAGTACCGGTACATCGGGTAACTCTGAGATTCCTAACTATTATCACCTGGCTCTGGTATCGGGTGGTGCCAACTACGATAATACTGCCGGTTTCTATCCATCACAGAGTGGTAACGAGGAATTGGGTTGGGAGTCAACATGGGCAAACAACTTCGCCCTCCGTTTGGGCTTCCTCGACAGAATCAACTTCAGCTTCGAGGCTTACTACAAGCGTACCTCTAATATGCTGATGCGCGTTCCTGAGTCTTATACCGTAACCGGCGAGGGCTATCGCTGGAAGAACGTAGGTGTGATGGCTAACAAGGGTATCGAGCTGAGTGCTGACGGTGATGTAATCCGCACACGCGACTTCACCTGGAATGTAAGTGCCAACGTATCTTACAACCAGAACCGATTGAAGGAACTCTATAACGGTGTAACCGAGTATGTAAACTCAACCACCGGTTTGAAGTATGTGGTAGGTCACTCAGTAAGCGAGTTCTTCCTGAACCGTTATGCCGGTGTGAACCCAGCGAATGGTGAGCAGCTCTGGTATGACAAGAACGGCAACGTGACCAACGAGTTCCGTGAGAGCGACAAGGTGATGACAGGCAAGACCTATGATGCACCTTGGATGGGCGGTTTCGGTACAAGCTTCCGTTGGAAGGGCTTGCAGCTTTCTGCCCAGTTCAGCTGGATTGGTACACGCTACGTGATTAACAACGACCGTTACTTCGAGGAGAGCGGTATAACCTTCGGTACTGCTTACAACCAGTCAAACCGTCTGTTGTACGACCGCTGGAAGCAGCCAGGCGACATTACCGATATCCCACGTTGGGGCGAGGTAACCCAGCTCGACGATCGCTTCTTGGAGAATGCATCGTTCCTCCGTCTGAAGAATCTCAGTCTGTCCTATTCATTGCCACAGAGTCTGTTGCGCAAGACCAACTTCTTCTCTATGGTCAGAATCTATGGTCAGGCACAGAACCTCTTCACCGTAACCGGTTTCAACGGTCTGGATCCTGAGGTTTCATCCAATATTTACCAGGCACAGTATCCGGCATCACGCCAGTTTACTCTGGGTGTTGAATTGCAATTCTAACCAAGAAAGGAAAAAAAATGAATATCAAAAATATAAAGACATACATCCTGTCGGGAATCCTAGCCCTCTCTATGTCTTCCTGTCTTGATAAGTATCCTGAGGATTCTATCCTCATGGACCAGGCTATCAACACGGTGGACGACATGGACAAGCTGGTGTACGGTATCTACGACAGTTTCAAGAGCAGCGCCCTCTATTCGGGCAATCTGACAATCCTGCCAGATCTGCAGGCAGACTTCGTGTACTGCGTGAAGGGCTACTCTAATGCCTATGGCGATATCTACCGTTGGAAAGATATCAAGGCTACCAACACCGACATCAAGGCGGTATATGCCGACCTTTATGATGTGATCAACCGATGCAATTTCCTGCTCGATAATGTTGAAAAGGTAAAGGCTGCAACCAATGATGATAAGCAGCTTGATAAGTTGGAGCAGTATGAGGGCGAGGCTTACTTCGCCCGTGCCCTGGCTTACTCAGAACTGATCAAGTGTTTCTGCAAGGCTTACGATAGCGATGAGCAGGCTGCGAAGGAACTCGGCGTTGTACTCACAGAGCACTATTACGGCAATGAGCCACAGAAGAGAGCCACTCTGAAGGAATCATACGATTTCGTATTGAGAGATCTTGACAAGGCTGCTGAATATCTGAAAGTAGACGAAGACTTCACAGGAAGTCTCTACAACGAGATTTACTTCAACGAGTATACCTGTCATGCCTTGCGTGCGCGCGTATCCTTATATATGCACAAGTATGATGATGCCATCAAGTATGCATCTAAGGTAATCGGCAGTAAGTATTATACATTAGAGAAGGCTTCTTCCAACACCTATTCAAACCAGGTGAACGATTATAAGTATATCTGGACCTATGGTGATTCGCGTGAGGCTATCTGGAAGGTAGGTTTTACCGTGAACAGCTATGGCGGTGCTCTGGGTACCATCTTCGATAACTACAACTTCGTAACTTATCGTCCAGACTATGTGCCTGAGACATGGGTCATCAACTCATTCGACAGCAAGGACCTCCGTGCTGCAGCCATCTTCACAACCCGTGTAACAGGTTATGAGCATGGTTTGCAGTGGCCTTTGCTGAGCAAGTATTTCGGCGATGCAGAATTCCTGAACAGCAATATCCTGCATGTTCACCAGCCAATGGTATTCCGTCTCTCAGAGCAGTATCTGATTCGTGCTGAGGCTTACGCCATGAAGGAGGACTATGGTAAGGCAGGTAAGGACATCTCTACCTTGCGTACAGCCCGCTACTCTTCATATGGTGGTAACACCTCGATGAGCGAGAACAACGCCATGAAGATAATCGAGGCAGAGCGCGTGAAGGAACTCTATATGGAAGGCTTCCGTCTGAACGACCTTAAGCGCTGGCACAAGGGATTTGAGCGTAAGGCTGCCGACCAGCCTGCTGCCAACTTCGTGCAGAGCAGTCTGAAGGTTGAAAAGGATGACCCTCTCTTTGTCTGGCCAATTCCTCAGCATGAGCTTGAGGCACCAGGTTCTGAGATTCAGCCTAATGAAAGTAACAAATAAAATAAGGAGACGATCATGAAGAAAATAATGATGGGATGTTTGGCAGCCGTAGCTGCACTCATCGCTCTTGTGAGTTGTTCACAGGATTATACCACTTATGCTGGTTCAAGTCATATCATGTTCTCTGATACGCTCTATCAGTATGCTGTACAGGAAAGCAATGAGGTTTTCAATGTGCCTGTATCTGCAACCGAAAAAGCTGACTACGACCGCACCTTCGGCGTAGAGGTAGTAGACAAGCAGAGCAATGCCATCGAGGGTAAGCATTACCGCATCCTCAACAACACCGTTACAATCAAGGCGGGCGAGATGGTAGGAAATGTGAAGGTTCAGGGTATCTATGATAACATCGGCAAGACCGATTCGCTCGGCTTCACCCTGAAACTGGTGATTCCGGAGAAGTATAACTGGACAGATCTCTATAAGGACTATACCCACGTGGTAATGCAGAAGTCTTGTCCTTTCGATATCCACAACTTCTCTGGCTGGTGCATGGTTACATCTACCTTCTACAGTCAGTATCTGAACAACGTAACCAACCGTCTGATCAAGACTGAGGTAGTGGAAGGCGAGGAGAATACCGTTCTCTTGAAGGATGTTTACTATAAGGGCTACAACCTGAAGTTGAAGTTCAATACCAAGAACATTCTTGAGCCAAAGGTAGAGATGGACGACCAGATAGCTGGTGAAACCGGCGAGGCGTTCGGTACCATCTATGGAGACGGCAAGTTGCGCATCAGCCAGCCTTCTCTCTATACCTCTTATTATAACACCTGCCAGAACTATGTATTGCAGTATGTTGTTATGAGTGTAAACAACAAAGATGGTTCATTATTCGGCAACGTAGGAACCTTCATCACCATGTATGAATGGATCAGCGATGCAGAGGCAGAGAAATTGAAAGAACAAGGATATTAATCGTAGAATAAAAAGAAAATGAAAACATTGATTTCAAAATATTGGCTCGTATTGATGGCGCTGGTATCAGTGACTCTGTTCACAGCTTGTTCCAGCGATGACGATGCCGTAACTCCTGTGTTCCCACAGGTACAGACTATCGGCGGTGCAGCTGGTGCTGAGTTGGACTTCACCTTCGATGCCAACGAGAGCTGGAGCCTTTCTTCAGACAAAATCTGGTGTAAACTGGTGCAGGGCGAGAAAACAGACGCCTTCGTACTCAATGGTACTGCAGGCAAGCAGACCATCAAGGTTAAGATTACTGATGATGATGCCAGCAAGGATATGAGCGTGGCTCAGCTCTTCCTGAATATGGGTGGTCAGAAGGTTGCCATCGCTGAGGTTAAGCGTTCGGCTGCCGACCATAAGTTGCAGGTATTCGATGCGGCTGGCAATAATATCACCGAGACAGGTATCACTGTAGGTTACAATGTATACACCAAGTTTACCGTAAAGTCAAACTTCCGTTTTGCTGTTACCAATACTCCAGCTTGGGTAGACTTGGAAGGCGGCTTCCTGGTAGGTACACCTAACAAGGATGCTGTAGGCGGAGTTTCCTTCAAGGAGAATCAGGGCGTAAGTGCTAAGTATGCCATCGCTAAGGACCGCAACTACACCATAACCTTCACTTCTGAGGATGGCAAGGCTGCTGTAACCATACCTGTTATCTATAATGGTATGACCACCAGCACCATGGATGTTACTTATCCAACCTCTTCACAGTGGGCAGTATGGAATGTATCTCTCGATGGTAAGGTGTTCACTCAGAATGGTTCTAGCCTGAATGGCGGTGATACCAACGATTTCACCTTCTACAACTTCGTTCCTTTCACCCTCAAGACATTGGGTGATGCTTACCAGCTGGTAGTCTTCAAGAACACGGAGAATGGTTTGCTCGAGGATGGAACTGGTGCTGTGAAGCTGCAGGGTGAGAAGGGTGATGTGAAGCTCACAGTCGCTCCATTAGGCAGCGGAAGCCGTGAGTTCCTGGTCTATGCATTGCCACAGAGCGTATTCGAGAGTCTGGAGAATGGACCCGACGGAATGCTGGAGGAAGACTTCATGACAGTGAAGAGCGATTACGACCGTTACTTCCTGATGAATGTTGTACAGAAGGAGGCCAACTCTTCTGCTGATGATCAGTCTGCAGCGCCTACAATCTTGGAGATGAACTACTTGCCAGTAGAGTGCAAGAAGGATAAATCAACGTATGGTTCTATCATATCAGAAAAATTTGGCTACAATGGTGACGAAATATATGTTGCTCAGTCAGGAGTAGGAAGCTCTCTTACAGTTAATCCTAATATCAAGGATTGGGACCCTAACACTATGATGGAGACAGGCTATCTTACAGTTAAGGATAACAACGGAAATGATGTTTATCCAGAGCTTAGTATGGATATGAATAATAACAGTATATTCTTCGTAGATGTTCCTGCTGCTACTCCAATGTTTATGGTATTCAAGGACAACGGAACTCCTGTAAAGGTTCTTGTTGTTGAATCTCCTGGTGAGGGAATGAGTAAGAAACATACTTCTATCAGAAAAATTAGAAAGTAATGAACAGAATGAAAATATTTTCAAAGGCACTCTTGTTGCTCTTGGTCTCTCTCCTGACCTTTGCAGCAACAAGTTGCTCGGATGATGAAACCGGAGGCTGGGACGGCACATACGGATATGTGCAGTTCAAACTCAGCAAGAAGGTTTCTTCTAGAGCTACCCGTGCTGCTGCCCTTGACAAACTTGAGAAACTGGATGATGCCAAGAAAATCAAGGTGGTCATGGAGCACAACGGTACAACTGTCTCTCAGACACTGGTGCTCAATTCTTATAATTCAGAGAATGCAGAGTATGGTCTGAGAAGTGAAAAACTGCAACTCGCTTCGGGTACTTACACCGTTATCGGTTTCTATCTCTATGATGCGGTAGACGAGGAGTTGCTGGCTTCTTCTGCCGGCGAAACATTCACTGTAGTAGGTGGCGGTCTGGAAGTACAGAACCTTATGGTGGAGACTGTGGAGCGTGGTAAGGTGAAGTTCAATCTCGTGAAGGAGTGGGAGAAGACCCGTGCCGGTGGTACTGAGTATCTCTTCTCTAACATCCGTCTCGTTGACGTCAGCGTAACCAACCTCTTTACCCGTGAGACCTATACCTTTCCTGAACTGAAGGTGAAATATAAGGAGTCTAGCGAAGAGCATCAGAATCCTGACAATGAGAACGATAAGTATATGGATACAGGTACAGCTTACTGCGATTCTACCGTATGGTTGCCTGCCGGTACTTATCAGGTTACCTCTTATACCACCTACGGGAAGACAGGTGCGGTGAAGACCAAGTACGAAACCCAGCCTGTAAAGGGTGAGGCGTTTATCGTAGAGGATAATCAACTGAATGATACGGCTCAGGTGCCTATCCTCCTTTCCAAGACAAAGGAGTATATCAAGGACTATGAGGCTTTGAAGGCTATCTGGGAATCTCTCCATGGTAAGGAGTGGAGCTTCTATGGCGATGCTACCTTCAAGGGAGCTAACTGGAACTTCAACAAGGAACTCGATATGTGGGGCGAACAGCCGGGCGTAACGCTCAACAGCAACGGCCGTGTCATCGGTCTCGTTATCGCCGGTTTCGGTGCAAAGGGAATCGTACCTGATGCCATCGGACAGCTGACAGAACTCCAGGTGCTCAACCTCGGTTCTCACGATGAGAAGATTGGTGCCAACATCTTCAATAATTATGATGCCAACAGTCTGACTGCAGCAAAGAAGAGCAGCATGCGTCACGACTATGAGAACAAGTTCCTGAAGTATGACCCACGTGCCAACATGTCGGATATGATTGTAGAAAGCTACAACTCTGATCCTAAGGTGGCACCGAAGAACAGAATTAAGAAGGACAGTCGCATCAACCTGAAGGATGCGCAGATCGGTACATTGACCAACAAGATTACAGGTGTATCTAAGGCCATCTATCGCCTGACTAAGTTGCAGCAGTTCTATATCGGTAACTCTTCTATCACATCCGACTCGGTTTGTGCGAATTTCTACAAGCCTGACGATCCTGTTTATGGTAAGTTTGCACAGGAGTTTAAGGAAGAGGATTGGGACAAGATGGAAAATCTGACCGATATCGAACTTTACAACTGTCCGAAGATCAGTCGCATTCCAGACTTCTACTATAAGCTCCCTAAATTGCAGGCGATGAACCTGGCGCGATGCAAGGGAATCTCTGCTAATCAGTTGAGAAAAGATTGGACTCGCTTAGCTGAGGAGAAGACAGGTAAGACACTCCAGATTCTCTATATGAGTTACAATAACCTGGAGGAGTTCCCTGAGTCTTCTGCATTGAGAAAGATGGTAAATCTCGGTTTGCTCGACCTGGCTTACAATAATATCAAGAAGGTACATCCGTTTGGTTCTGAGGTAGCTCTCTCTTCTCTCTATCTGAACAACAACCAGATTGAAGAGATTCCTGCTAATCTCTGTGCCTTTACAGATGATGTGGAAAGTCTGACTTTCGCTCATAACAAGTTGAAGAAGATTCCGAATATCTTCGATGCAAGTTCTGTTCGCGAGATGGGTTCTGTAGACTTCTCTTACAATGAGATTACAGGTGTAGATAATAGTCATGGTACCTACAAGGGTATTAATGCAGCTTCAGTCAGTCTGTCAAACAATAAGATAGAGAAGTTCCCTTCAGAGCTGTTTACTGCCGGTTCGCCAATCACAACCATCGATTTGAGCGGCAATCTGATGCGCACCATCCCTAAGGGTTCCATCAAGGGCAAGAAGGCTTATCTGCTGCAGGTTATCGACTTCCGATTCAACAAGTTGACATCCCTCTCTGATGACTTCCTCTCAACCACATTGCCATACATTACCAATATGGACTTGAGCTACAACTGCTTCACCGAGGTGCCAACCCAGCCATTGAACAGTGCCGTGCTCCGTGCCTTTGCCATCAACCACCAGCGTGATGAGAAGACCGACCAGCGTTGCCTGCGTACATGGCCTACAGGAATCACAACCTGTCCGAGCCTGATCCAGTTCCAGATTGGTTCCAACGATATCCGTAAGGTAGAAGAGACACTGACCTCTCACCTTTATATCCTGAATATCGCAGACAACCCTAACATCTCTATCGATGTAACGAGCGTCTGCGCATACATCAAGGCAGGTATGTATATGCTGTTCTACAACAAGAATCAGGACATCCGCGGTTGCGATGCTTTGGATCTCGAAAATTAAACCCTATAAGAAAGTAGTAATATGAAATATATGAATAAACTGACATTAGGTATCGTTCTCGCTGCCGGGCTTTTCACAGCCTGCAGCGATAAGGATGATGTCGATATCCCAGGAGGACTGGCGCTCGATAAAAAGGAGATAGCCATAGGCCCTCAGGGTGGAACAGAGCAGATAGCCATCGCTGCCTCACAGGACTGGGTAGCTAATACCTCTGAGCCTTGGCTGACGCTTTCGCCTGCCAACGGCGTGGGTTCTGTTGAGGGTACCATCAAGGTGGATTCTACTCTTTCCAACACGCTCCGCAGCACAGAACTCAGTTTCCAGGGTGCCAACGGACAGAGTCGCAAGCTTACCATCACCCAGTTCGGTTATGGCAAGCAGATCTTCCTGAAGGATTCTGTTGTAGAAATCGAAAACTCCGATTCTTACGATAACCGTGCTTTCGAGAGTCTGATTTCTGCCAACGTGGAATGCAAGATTGGTAAGATAGAGTATTCTTTTGAGGGTGATCTGACCGATGCCGAGAAGGCAGAGAACGAGAGCGAGCGTGAGGGCTGGCTCCTGAACAGTAAGGATGAAGATAAGCTGACAGGTACTAACCTGGGTATCGTGCTGGACAGAAAGTACCGTCCTCGCACCGTGAACTTCAAGTTCCGCTGGGCGATGAACGTGGTTCCTGCCGTTCGTGTGGCTAAGGTTCATCTCGTGCCAATCAAGGCTGAAGACCAGCTGGTAGATGCAGATGGCAATCCTACAGATGATGTTATCCTGACCGTTCGTCAGAAGGCAGCACCAAAGATTGAGGACAACCGTGCCGGTGACTCTCTCTCTGTCATCATGATCAACCAGAAACTGGGTAGCATTGCTACCTTCGATTCCAGCGATAACATGCGCAACTGGAGCGGCGTAACGCTCTGGGAAGCTACTGATGATTTAGTGAAAAAACATCCTGAGGCTTTAGGACGTGTACGTTCTGTCAAGTTCAGCATGTTCAACCTCAAGAGTGGCGAAACTCTTCCTAAGGAAGTGGGCAACCTCAAGTTCCTGGAGTCATTCTCTGTTACTTCCAACGAGAACAACCAGATTCGTGAGGTGAACCTCGGTGATGAAATCTGCTCGCTGAAGTATCTGAAGAATCTTACCGTTCAGGCTTACGGTCTGACTCAGTTGCCTGCTAACTTTATTAATCTGGGCAAGAGTCTTGAATCGCTCAACCTGGTAAGTAACAACTTCAACAAGTTGTCAGATATCACCGATATCGTCAACGAGAAGAACTTCCCTAAGTTGCGTAATCTCATTCTCTACGCACAGCGCCGTACGGATGTTCTCTTCGACATTGCTTCGCTGGGCGAAAAGAATGCATCAGGCGTCTATGTTTATAATAACTATCCTATCGGACTGTATGGTAAGGTAAATGCCGGAACCCCAGACCGCCAGGCGCTTCTCAAGCTCCTGACATGGGATAAGTTGAATACACTGGAGTTGTCTTACTGCTTCCTGGAGGGTGAACTTCCTACCGATGAAGAGATGACTGAGGCACTGGAGGCTGCCGGCAAGGCTACCCGATACACCAAGTCTGACTTCTCTACCAACAAGGAAGATTATCTCGACAAGCTGGTAGGCGATACCTGCAAGTGGTTGCTCTCAGGCTGGGATAATCCTGTAACCTGCAAACACAAGGATGGTTCTGTAGTTAGTGCGGATGTTTATCCTCTTCAGGTGCCACGTGTATTGCCAAACTGCCGTCAGTTGTCACTCAACCTGAACTTCTTTACAGGAAAGGTGCCAAACTGGATTCTCTTCCATCCACACCTGGTAGAATGGAATGCACCAACGATGGTGTTCAACCAGCAGCCTAAGGGTAAGAATAGCGATGGCGCTGCCGTTGGTTTCTCTAATATGACAGACGACAGCTACAGCTACGACTACTATTACGGAACCAGCGACCCAGGCAGCAACTGGGAGGTTCCGGGTGTAGCTTATCCGCTCTACTACCGCACATACGTGGCAGCAGGCGATATTGATGAAGCTGCGCTGATGGCTAAGTACAGGAGAACTAAGAAAAAGTAAGATAAACATAAAAACAATATAGAAGCAAACAATGAAGAAAAAGTTTTTCTATATAGCAATGGTCGCATTGGCATTGACGGGCTGTTCTGACAGCCTGTCAACCATCGGCTCTTCTGACGGCAATTCAGAAATCACCATTCCTGCAGATGCTGAGGCGGGTGAGTTGCTGATTAAGTTCAGTCCGGAGATGAGCGATATCCTCGACCAGGCACAACTGAGCAAGACCCGCGCCGGAAAGGCTACCCGTTCGGGTATTCCTTCTACCGATGAGGTGCTCGACATCCTGGGAAGCTACAGCTTCGAGCGTGTGTTCCCGGTAGATGCAAATACTGAGGCAAGAACCCGCGAGGCGGGACTCCACCTCTGGTATACGGTGAAGTTTAATAAGGGAACCGACCTGAAGACGGCTGCCGAGCGCCTGAAGCAGTTGGGCGAAATCTCAAAGGTTCAGACCAACGGCCGCATCAAGCGTGCTTACAATACCGACAGCAAGCGCATCTATCTCAGCGATAAGGCACTTCAGCAGAAGTCTACCCGCTCAGCAGCCAATGGCGAGCCAAACGATCCGGGCTTTACCAGCCAGTGGCATTACCGTAACCTGGGCGAGGGCAACTATGATTTTGAGAACCTCAACAACAACAAGGTAGGCGCTAAGGCAGGATGTGATGTGAATGCACTTGAGGCATGGAAGACCTGTAAAGGCGATCCTTCTATCATCGTGGCTATTCTTGATGAGGGCGTGATGTATACGCACCCTGATCTGGCAGCCAACATGTGGTGCAACCCGGGCGAAAGTGTTCAGGGTGCCCAGACTGACGGCGACGGAAACGGTTATGAGGGCGACCTTCATGGCTACAACTTCGTTACTGAGAGCGGCGATATTACCTGGACTGATGCCAATGACACCGGTCATGGTACTCACGTAGCTGGTACCATTGCAGCCGTAAATAATAATGGTATCGGTGTATCTGGTGTTGCCGGTGGTGACGGAACTCCTAACTCTGGTGTCAAGATTATGTCTTGTCAGGTATTCTCCGGTCAGAACAGTGTAACCTTGGCAGGCGAGGCGAGAGCCATCAAGTATGCTGCCGATAATGGTGCAGTCATCCTGCAGTGCAGTTGGGGTTACAACTCTTCAGAGTCTAGTATCATCAACGGTTATACTCCGGGCCCTGCTACCGAGAAGGAATGGGCTGAGACCTATCCGCTGGAGAAGGAAGCTCTGGATTACTTCATCAACAATGCCGGTTCGCCTAATGGTGTCATCGACGGTGGTATTCCAGTCTTCGCAGCCGGTAACGAGTATGCTGGCAATCCTGCTTTCCCAGGTGCTTACTCTAAGTGCGTCTGCGTATCTTCATTAGCTGCCGACTTTACTCCAGCCTGCTACACCGATTTCGGTTCGCTCGTAACCCTGAGCGCTCCTGGTGGCGACTTGGAATATTACAGCAAGATTGGCGAGCAGGAAGATGAATACTGGGCAGAGACCACCGAGCAGAAAGGTGCTGTGCTCTCTACGATGATCAAGAACGGTCAGCCTGCTTACGGCTACATGGAGGGAACCTCTATGGCTTGTCCTCATGTTTCGGGTGTGGCTGCCTTGGGTCTCGCTTATGCTGCCAAGACGAACCGTCATTATCGTGCTGCCGACTTCGTAGCCCTGATGAAGAAATCTGTGAAGGATTTGGATAGTCATTATCAGAATGGTGCAACTAAGACCTACTATATGAACCATACTACCGTAGGTGCTTCGCCAGAGATTGTACAGCTCTCTAAGTACATCGGCAAGATGGGTGCTGGTCTGATTGATGCAGCTCAGCTCTTGAATAAAATCACGAACAAGGAATTCAGTTCTGATATGAAGTTGCCTAACGTGTATGTAGGCATCGAGAAGACAGTTTCTCTCAACCTCGCTGCATATTTCGCAGGTCAGACAGGGGGATTTTCTTGCTCTGTAGCGAAGAACGGCGTAGCTTCTGCTTCGGTAGATGGCAAGACGCTCATCGTGAAGGGACTCGCTGCCGGAAGTACATCGCTCACCGTAACAGCTGCCGATGGTACCAGCCAGACCGTAGTTGTGACCGTTAGAAAGAGTGCCGGTAACAATGGTTGGATGTAATATGAAGATATTTGCTTTCCTATCGCTTTTCTTCCTGGCTTTGCCTGTTACGGTGAATGCGCAGGAGGAACTGCTGAAGTTTGAGCATCCGCTTATCGATGCAGGTACGATGACCGAGGACGATGCGCCTCGCACCTTCACCTTCGTAGGTAAGAATGTGAGCAAGAAGATACTGCACATCACACAGGTGAGAACCACCTGTGGATGTACCAGTTCTTATGTCAGGGGCGATGTGATGAAGCCTGGCGATACCTGTCAGGTGCAGATCACCTTCACGCCTAACCGCTATCCGGGCACCATCAATACGGGTGCTTATCTCTATCTGAAAGAGGTAGAGGGACAGCCTGCCGTTAAGCTCGCCTTAACGGGAAAGGTGCTGCCGGGTGCTGACCAGTGGGCACGCTATCCGCACAAGATGGGCGTACTCAGACTGAAACAGGCGAAGGCAAGTATCACAGAGGTAAAGCCGGGCACAGAGCCTGAGGCACGTATTCTCTGCGGAAACAGCGGCGACAAGCCGCTCCGTATATCCAGCCTCCTTCTTCCTCCTTATGCCCGTCTTACGACAGAGCCTGAGGTGATAGAACCGGGTGATGAGGCTGACCTCGTCATCACCATCATAGCCGATAAGATTCCGGCTACGATGCCCGAATCCTTCACCTTCCCTGTTATTCTGGAGGGCTTGGACGCCCGTCCGTCTGACAGAACGATACAGGTTGTTGTAAAGTTAGAAAGGTAAAAGGGTAAAAAAGTAAAAAAGAAAAAAATACCAAGACAATGAAATATTTGAAAAAACTCTTCACCCTCCTGGTGATTGCTTTGTTTGCCTGCGGCTTTGCAGCCTGCAGCAGCGATGATGAAGAACCGGAGGAGCCTTCTCTGGAAGTTACACCTGCCAATCTTCATGGCACATGGGAGTTGGCTGAGTGGAACGGTGAACCTCTTGCTGAGGGCACATACTGCTACATCGTTTTCAACCGCAAGGACCAGACTTTCGAGATGTATCAGAAGTTTGACAGTATGTATGGTCGCCATATCACCGGTTCGTTCGCTATCAAGAACGATCCATACCAGGGCTACATCATCAGCGGTAGCTATGATAACGGTAAGGGCGACTGGAACCAGAGTTATCTCGTAACCCGTCTCCTGGCTTCCGGTTCCATGATATGGACCGCCAAGGACGATGTTACCGATATCTGCCGCTACAAGCGTTGCGATGAGGTACCTGCCGAGATACTCAAGGAATGTAAAGATCTCACTGAAGAATAAAAAAAAGAGCGAATTATCTGCAAATTCTGCGGATTATTCGCTCTTTTTTTGTATCTTTGCCCTCAAACTTATCATCGGGTTCAAAGTTTAAGGATATGATATTAACGATTACAGGTTCAGACAGCACCGGAGGCTCTGGTGTACAGGCGGACATCAGGACGATTTCCGAGTTGGGCGGTTATGCTGTTTCGGCGATAACCAGCATCACTGTGCAGAATACGCTCGGTATTCAGGAGTTCTTCGATATTCCTGCCGAGATTGTTTCGGGGCAGATAGAGGCTATCATGAACGATATGCAGCCTGATATAGTGAAGATTGGTATGATACGCAGGGTGGAGACGCTGAATGTGGTCATCGATGCGTTGACCAAATACCGTCCTGCCCATATCATCTATGCCCCTGCCATCTGGTCGAGCCAGGGCGATGCGCTGATGACGGAAGATGTGGTGAGCCAGATCAAATACCGTCTGCTGCCGCTCTGTTCTGTCGTCGTGTCACGCAAGAAGGAGAGCGACATCATTCTGCAGAATTCCAAGCTGCTGCGCCTTGCCGAGAAGCAGGGACTCCGAATCTACCGCCTCGATAATGCCAATTCACATGGTCTCATCAACCGTTTCTCTTCTGCCCTTGCCGTTTATCTGAATCAGGGCAAGAAGATGGAGGAGGCGCTGGCGATGGCGCAGGATTTCATCAATGTAGAACTCGTGCGCCAGAGCAATCTGCAGGGCAGGAGTTCCGAGCTTTACAACCAGTTTATCTCGCAGGTGAATAACTTCTGCCGCACCTATAGCGATGTTCATTTCTATGCCGACCAGCTGAATGTGAGTGGCCGTTATCTGGCTCAGGTTACCCGCCGCATCTCCGGCAAGACGCCGAAGGCAATCATCGATGAATACATTGTGAAGGAGATAGAGCGCGAACTTTCTACCACCACGCATACGGTTCAGGAGATAGCCAATACCTTCGGCTTCTCATCCCAGGCGCATCTCACCAAGTTCTTCAAGAAGATGCGAGGGGTAACGCCTTCTGCCTTTAGGCAACTAAAGATTGTTGATTAAAATGAGTCCAGCCAACTGCGGAAATGAAAAACGGCCAACTGCGGAAATGAAATTCGGCCAACTGAGGAAATATCGAAAAAAAAGTAGTTCCTATCGGGTGTTTGAAAGATTAAAACAAGGCTTATTCTACTTCTTGCCTGGTAATGGTACTAAGTTGCATCTGTGTTGTTTATGAACGAATAAAAGTTAAAATAATTAAGTTAAATTGGGAACACGGACAAATTGAATTTGTCCGGCTCTTTTGTCTGGATGCTTGTAAAGGGTTAAATATTAGCAATTTATAAACTGCTGGACAATTTGTCCGGACAAATTGAATTTGTCCGTGTTGTTTTTTTCTTTGCTTTTTAACTCTATGTTTTCCTTCTCGGAACTCATAGACTTAGAAGCCATAAAACTATGAGTTGGTTTTGTTAACATTATGCTTCCTGGCAACCAAAGCGCAAGATTCTGTTACCTGATGCAGAATGGTTGGCAATACGAAAATACTACTATTATTTAGACCCCCTTTTGTTATAAATATAATATATATACCTGATAATCAGTTCAGTTGTGTTTTTCTGCAGATTTTGTATTTTAGACCATATTTAGTACTATTATTGAAAAATATTTTGTATTTTTGCGCCCAGAATGTAATTATACAAAATATGAGAAGAAGTATTTCATTTACGATATTGTTTTTTATGATGCTTTCGGTATTGGTATCATGTTATCAAAGTCATAAGAGAGAGTTAGACTTAGCTTATACGTTGGCAGAGTCTAAGCCAGATAGTGCCTTGGTCTTTTTGAACCGTATCAATCAAGGTAAACTCTCTGATGAAGATATGGCGAAGTATGCCCTCATTTATTATATGGCGCAGGATAAGTCGGGTTTGGATGTGGATAACGATTCCTTGATTCGCATAGCGTATGATTGGTATGGGAACCACCAAGACGATTCTCTTTATGCTTCATCCTTGTATTATATGGGAAAATGTTTCTTGCTGAATGATAGCATAGAGCAGGCAAAGGCTTGTTTGGAGAAATCTTATTTTATTTCAGACAGTCTTCATAATCTTAGCCTGAAATGTCTGGCTTTGGATAAGCTGATTGAAGTAGAAGAACAGCTGGCACCTTACAAAGCTTTGAACTATGCTAAAGATTTGGTGAAGATGTATGACTCGATGCCAAATGTTAGTATATATAATAAGGTGGCAGCGCATTTGAGGTTAGGGGAAAACTTCTTTTATGTTGATAGTTTGAAACAAGCTTTGAACGAAGAGAAAAAGGCATATAGTTTGGCGATGTCTGTAGGCGAAAAAGGATTATTATCTTATGTAAGTCAAGATTTAGCTAGTGTATATG
>UMDN01047216.1_pt1 | contig 17865 bp, 16 predicted proteins | sample 1964491 | NCBI WGS metagenome assembly UMDN01 (sample SAMEA4835994, study PRJEB28245) | human gut metagenome | biome: gut microbiome; material: fecal sample | place: Denmark | collected 2008 | reverse complement strand
CCGCGGCTGAGATATTCGATATTGTGCTTGCGCCCTACGGCCAGGGCCTTCATGAAGAGCTTGCGTCTCACGGGGTTGGCCCTGTCTATCTTGTCCTTTACGCCGGCATACACTTTCTCCCAGAATCTTGGCACGGAGCTCATACACGTAGGATGAGTCTCGCGCATAGACTGCTGTATCTCCTTCGGGTTGGTGTTGATTACAATCTCTGCACCCTCGCTAAGACAGAGGAACAGCCATCCGCGCTCAAAGATGTGCGTGATGGGCAGGAAGTTCATTATGCGGTCTTTATCAGTTACCGGCACAACCTCGTCGTTAGCCTTAAGCGCGGCATGAAACTGACCGTAAGAAAGCATCACGCCCTTGCTGTCGCCGGTGGTTCCGCTGGTGTAGAGTATGTTGCAGAGGTCGTCTTCATTGGCCTCGGCATACAGCTTTTCCACTTCCGACTGCCGCGGACTGTTCTCGCCGAGCGTCAGGAAATCGTCAAAATATATTGAGTTTTTATCGTTCGGACTGATGACAACACGCTTGTCGAAGACTATTACGCGCTCGAGCGAAGGACAGTGGGAGAACACCCTGAAGGCCTTGTCGTACTGCTCCTGCTCGCCGACAAAGAGCACGCGCACCTGTGCGTCGTCTATCATATACTGTATCTGCTGCTCGCTGCTGGTGGCATAGAAGGGCACGCTGACGGCCCTTATGCCGAACGCTCCGAAGTCGGTGTAGAGATACTGGAGGGAGTTCTGCGAGAACACGCCGATGTTCTCCTGTACCTTGACGCCGATGTTCAGCAGGGCGTTAGACACATGTCTCACCTTACGCGAGAATTCTTTCCACGACACCGACTTCCACTGCGTGTCGCCAAAGTCACGGTAAATAAGTACGCGCTTGTTTCCATACTTCTTTGCTTGTTCGTGGATTAGAACCGAAAGATGACATCTTGTCTGCATAAGCGTATTGTTTTTTGTTAGATGCAAAGTTATATTAAATTATAATAAAAACAAAATAAAAACGGCTTTTTTACTTTAAAAGGAAATCTAAAACACGCCACTTTAACTGACAAAACGGACAATGCGGCGCCGGCTGCACGCAAACACGCCTCTGAGACCGCCCGGCGCAGCACCTGACATGGCATGACACTTGTGCCGGCATTATTTTGTTTTTACGTCATATTGAATTAACTTTGCAGCAAATAATTGCATTATGAACAGCCAGACGGTCTGTTGCAGGCCATCTGGCGACAACATTTTTTGAATGATTATGACACAGAAAGAATATCTCAACGACGCCATAGAACTGCTTAAGGAACTGATAGCCACGCCGTCGGTGAGCCGCGACGAGAGCGCTGCGGCAGACGTAATGGCACGCGCGATAAGCGGATATGGCCACGAATACAGCCGCGAAGGCAACAACATATGGATTAAGAGCAGCGGATTTGACAGCGCGAAGCCAACGCTGCTGCTCAACGCACACATCGACACGGTGAAGCCGGTGAGCTCGTGGACGCGCAATCCATTCAGCCCTGACGTATGCGGCGGAAGGCTGTACGGACTGGGCAGCAACGACTGCGGCGGCGGACTCGTTGCCCTGCTGCAGGCCTTCAGGCACATAACGTCGCGCCCGCAGAGCTACAACACCATATGGCTTGCATCGGCCGAAGAGGAAGTGTCGGGCGAGAACGGCATAAGGCGCGCCCTGCCGCTGCTGCCTGCCGCAGACGTGGCCATCGTGGGCGAGCCCACGGGCATGCAGCCCGCCATAGCCGAGAAGGGACTGATGGTGATAGACGCCACGGCCAGGGGCAAGTCGGGACATGCCGCCAGGGGCGAAGGCATCAACGCCATATATGAGGCTCTCGACGACATCTGCTGGCTGCGCGGCTACAAGTTCGAGAAGGTGAGCCCGCTGCTGGGCCCCACGGTGATGAACGTAACGATAATAAACGCCGGCACGCAGCACAACGTGATACCCGACGAATGCAGGTTTACGATAGACATAAGGACCAACGAATTCTACAGAAACGAAGACGTGTTCAGCTTTCTGTCATCCAAGATGAAGAGCGAGCTGAAGGCGCGCTCGTTCCGCCTGTCGTCGTCGCACATAAGCGAGGGCAACCCTCTGATACAGAGGTGCAAGGCCATGGGCATGACGCCGTTCGGCTCGCCCACGCTGTCAGACCAGGCGCTGATGCCCTTCCCCTCGTTCAAGCTCGGTCCGGGGCAGTCGGCACGCTCACATTCTGCCGACGAATACATAGGCATCGACGAGATAGAAGATGCCATAAACACATACATCAGCCTGCTCGACGGAGCCGACATTCTGCCCGCCGCAGCGCCTGCGGACAGCAGTCGCATAACGCTTTGACTTTCAGTAAGTTGCAAAAGGCCACCTTTTAGCGTGCGATTTGCCGTCTTTTACACGCCAAAAGGTGGCCTTTTGCAGCCCGAAAGCATACCTTTTGCACGGCAGCAATACAGCCGCGCCACAATCACCATGAAGCACCTACATTCAGGTCATCTGACACAAAAAGACTACACAACAACATTCAGACATGTTAAATTAAACTACAAACCATAAATTTTATTTGGAAATAAAAACCAAATTCGTTACATTTGCAAGCTAAATAATCCCAATAAAAATATGAAAAAACTTTTTTTTACCTTATCGATGGCACTGATGTCAACATTGGTGCTCGCCGTACCGGCCAAACGAGGCATGTGGAAAACGGTGAAAATGGCTGACGGCACTGAAGTCAGAGTAGAACTACGCGGTGACGAATTCTGCAGCTACTGGCAGGCAGCTGACGGCCGCAAACTAGTACAGAACAACACTACAGGCTTTTACGAGCTTGCCGACATGAAGGCAATGACCGAAAGAGCCGACCAGATGAGGCAATCGGCACGCCGCAGCAAGAACAACATACAGACAAGAGGCTCGCTCGGAGGCGACCACCAGCCATACGTTGGTATGAAAAAAGGTCTTATCATACTCGTGCAGTTTGCCGACACCAAATTCTGGGCCGACCATACTCCTGCACTCTATCAGCGCATTGCCAACGAGGAAGGCTTCAAAGAGCTCGACTTCAACGGTAGTGTGAAAGACTACTTCAAGGCACAGAGCTACGGACAGTTTGAGCTCGACTTCGACATCGCCGGCCCTGTAACTCTGCCTAACGGATATGCATACTACGGCAAGCCTACAAACGGACAGAACGACAACAACACTGCACTCGGCGAAATGGTTATGGACGCCTGCAAGGCTGTTGACGAAAGCATAGACTTCACTAACTACGACTGGGACGGCGACGGAGAGGTTGACCAGGTGTTCATCCTTTACGCAGGACACGGCGAGGCTTCTTGGGACGACAGAAACACTATCTGGCCTCACGAGTGGGACTTGCACTCAGCTCTCGGCAGAACACTCACACTCGACGGCGTAACCATCGACACTTATGCCTGCAGCTGCGAGCTCGGCGTCAAGACAAGCCAGGGTTATGCTGAATGTATCGACGGTATCGGTACTATCTGCCACGAGTTCTCTCACTGTCTCGGACTTGCCGACATGTATGACACATCTTACAGCGGCAACTACGGCATGGGCGACTGGGACATCATGGACCAGGGAAGCTACAACGGCGACAGCTATCTGCCGGCCAACTACACCAGCTACGAGCGTATGTACGCAGGATGGATCGAGCCCACTGAGCTTACAGAAAACTGCCAGATAGACAACATGAAGGCTCTGGCTGAAACAGGCGAGGCTTACATCATATATAACGACAACGACAAAGACGAGTATTATCTGCTCGAGAACAGACAGGTGAGCGGATGGGATGCAGGTCTGCCTAACTCAGGACTGCTCATCCTGCACGTTGACTTCGACGCCAAAGTATGGCAGCAGAACCTCGTGAACAGCACATCACGCCAGCGCTGCACCATATTCATCGCTGACAACGACCCTGAAAACAACGACGCAGGCGACATCTATCCTTATCAATACAACAACAGCCTGACTAACACTTCTACACCGGCCGCTACACTTAACAACATGAACAAGGACGGTTCTAAGTTCATGAACAAGTCGGTAAGAAACATCACAAAGAACAATGACGGCACAGTGTCATTCTCATTCGAGAACGAGAACAATTCTGACTCTGACTTCGATCTGCCGCAGTCATACATCTTCTATGAGTCATTCGACAAGTGCAACGGCACCGGAGGTAACGACGGAAACTTCAGCGCAACGACATCAGGCTCTGTACAGTATGACAACACAGGATGGTCTTCAACAAGTTCTCGCAGCGCTTACCAGTGCGCACAGTACGGCTCAAGCATGATGGCAGGTAACGTTACAACACCTGAAATAACCGTAGACGGAACATACACACTGCAGTTCAAGGCTGCTCCTTACGCAAGCGAGGCTAACACTATCTACGTTGAGGTTAAGGAAGGCAACGGAACACTGTCTAAGCCTTCATTCGTACTGAAGAACAACAAGTGGTCTGCATTCAGCACAGAGCTGACAGCTAACGGACCGGTTAAACTCAGATTCTACGTTAACTCAGGCCGCTTCTATCTCGACAAGGTTTGTCTGAGCAACACATCTACAGGCATCAGCAACACCGTTACTGACAATGAGGTTAAGGACAACCGCATATTCAGCATCGACGGACGCTACATGGGCAAAGACCTTAACAGCCTGAAGAAGGGCATCTATATCATCAACGGAAAGAAGATTATCAAATAATCGTCATAACCTTCACCAAAAGGGCGGGCCAAGGCCTGCCCTTTTTTATTACCGCCACAGCCGCGGCCGGCAGCCACAAGACAGCCGGAAACGAGCTAAAAGCAACAGCATTCAACAACAAAACAAAGATATCATGAAGCTATATTACATCTTCCACAGCTGCTTTATGCTTGAGGCCGAGCAGTGTGTCATCATCTTCGACTACTGGAAAGACTCGCCCGACGGCGACGTCAAACACATGCTTGAGCACACAGACAAGCGCGTCTACTTCATGGCAAGTCATTTTCACGAAGACCACTTCAACCCCGAAATCTTTAGTCTGAACGTGCCAAACGGACAGAAACGTATAATTCTGTCGCGCGACATAGTTAGGCGCCGCAGAGCGAAAGAAACCGACGCTGACGTGCTTCTGCGCAGAGGCGACACCTACAGCGACGACATGATAAGCGTAAAAGCCTTCGGATCTACTGACGCCGGAGTGTCGTTTATGGTAGAAACAGACGGAAAGAAGGTGTTTCACGCCGGCGACCTGAACAACTGGCACTGGGAAGATGAGTCTACTCCACAGGAAGTCAAAAAGATGGAGGGCGACTTCATGGCAGTGCTGCGCGACATAAAAGCAGAATACCCGGCAGTCGACCTTGCCATGTTCCCCGTCGACCCGCGGCTCGGCACCGACTTTGCACGCGGCGCACGGCAGTGGATTCAGACGATAAAGACAACCTATATGGCACCTATGCACTTCCCGCCGGCAAGAGAGAAGGCCATGACCTTCGGCAAAGAGGCAGAATTCCGCGGCACTAAGTTTTTCTACATACACCGCGAAGGCGAAGAGATAGGAACACTGTAATATACACGCAAGAAAAATAAGCGCCTCAAACTGTATTATTGACAGCTTGAGGCGCAGTGATTATGAATAAAAAGGTTGGTTATAAAAACACATTAATGTTTCACCTGGAACTTCATTGTCTTACGTGCATTTCCGGCCTGAATCTCCAGCACATAGATACCATTCTTAACCGAAGATATGTTTACGACATTGCTTGTGTCTGTCACCTTGCTGCTATAAACCTTACGGCCGGTAAGATCGTATAGATTAACATGGGCGTTGCCGTCACTAAGCATATCAATATGAAGTTCGTCCGTTGCGGGGTTAGGATATACGGTAACGTCAGCTATACCTGTACCCTGCTCACGATCCTCAAGCCACTGCTTAAGATCAAGCATATAACCGAATACATTCTGGCCTTCCATACCATAACCTATCACAAAGCGTCCGTTAGGCGACATGTCGTAAGCCGAGCACAACGTACCGGTATACTCTGCACCAAGCACATTTCTTGCAAAGTCATTGATATCCATGATACCGTCTTCCTTTGTCCATATCCAGCCGCTCTCGCCTGTGCCATACCAGCCAATAGCGATATCACCTTCATTATTAATGTCAGACACAGTTCCGCCGACACCATTGTCTGTAAGCTCTACAATACCGGTTTCTATACTATAAATATACGGATTCTTTATCAGAGAACGCTCTCCACCTTTACCTCCCAGCCATTTACCATCTGAAGATACACATCTCAGTTCAAGGGCAAGATTCTGCATCAGGTTATTATCATCATTAAAATCCAAGTCCTCCTCTGATACACCTTCATGACTATATATAAATTCCTGAGTATACCCGTCTGCTCCTTTGCGCCATACAGAAGCATACCAAGGACCATTAAAATCCTGCCATCCTACAACGACACTTCCGTCATAACTTGCACCATTAGCGCGGGTTGCCTTGCCTTCAACACGTGTTCCAAGGTCAACAGGCACACCAGTTTCTGTACTCCATACCGTAGCATGACTACGGAATCCTCCATCAGACTCTTTCCACGGCGCCAAACCTACTACATATTTACCATCTCCAGAAATATCATACGCTGAACCGAAAGAAATATCACTCATATAACCCGTACTCTTCAGCGGTGTCCATTCTTGTGTTTCCATGTCATAAAGAGAGGATATTGCGCCATTCTTTGTTTCTGCCACAGGCTTGCGCATAAGGCATCCGTCAGTACCTCCTACCATTAAGGCTGTAGATGTTTGATTAATAGCATAAATGTCTGAACTTACTCCTAGATCTTCTCCTTCATTCACCCAGGTCTCTCCATAGTCTTCTGAAGAATAAATTTGCCCGTTGGCTCCTGCCACAACAAGTTTCTCTCCATCAAAAGCTACGGTATACCACTTATAATCTCCGCTTCCGTCGTCTACGCGCCTACGTTCCCAATAAGAGCTTCCGTCTGTACAAATATAGACATTGCCATTACCACACACAGCTGCAAGTTTTCCTTCACCTGAAACGGCTATTTTGGTAAACTTGACATTACTTCCACCATAATAGATACTTTCCCAAGTCTTGCCGTTGTCTGTAGACTTATATACACTACCGTCATTCGTTGCCATATAGAAATTTGTACCGTCATTGACTATGCTCGTTGGCATACCTGTGAGGCCTTTGACACCTTCTGTTACATCCGTAAACGAAATATCCATAGTATAAATGCCCTCACCATTATCGCATTGCCATACTCCTGCCGTTCCGTCTTCATACTCAACGGCAATAACTCCGCAATAAGGTGCCGCATCAATAAAGTTGATAGCATGATAACTCTTCACGTTTTTAGTAAGGCCTTCAGGACGCGGATCTACTTCATTCAACCACTGGTTGCCCAGGTTGCCCTGATAGCACAATCCGTTATCACCACCCAAGAGAATACTTCCTCTATAAAATACAGAGAAAGTATTTATTGCTCCCTGCTTCAGACCGTTCTGTATACAACTATTATCGTATATATACCAAACCTCACCTTCGTTAACGGTACGCAACACAACGCTGTTACCTGTCTCTGTGTCAACACCCACAGCAACACCATAGAACAAAACGTCCGGAGTAGTAAGATACATATCTTTTATTTGAACTGTAGGCATATCAATAGTTTTAGTCCATCCCTTACGTACTAATACATCAGCAAGAGTCACAGCAGAAATAATCTTTCCGTCATCTGAAAAGCGGCCATGTCCTCCAATACCATCACCTGGTCCGATACCGCCAATAAGCTCAAGATCTTCAGCACTCTGGTTTGGTCCTTTCTCAACTGCTCTCCACAGATAATAAGGAGTATTAAGGTCCGGAAAACCAACGGCAACACCGTCATTGTTAACACCCGTAAGGTTCATTTGTGTGTTCACCTTATAAATTGTCTGACCGACAACAGGTACACAACATGCAGAAAGAGCTGCTGCAAGTGTAACAATAGTAATACTTTTTTTCATAATATAAATATTTAGTTTAACTTACGAATCTGTGCGTAAAATTACAAATCTAAATAATATCTTTATACTTTTTCTACAGGACAATACGCCGGACACGAATGTTAAAAAAATTAAGATATAATATAACATTCTGATTTACAACACAATAAAGGGACCGGACAAATTTCAAAAAAAGTAAAAACCAATCATTATGAATTCTGACAAAACATTGTTTTGCAAAAAAGATTGTCGCCGCTTTTATGTAAACATGACAACCATGGCAATAAAAAAAGAAACAAGAAAAAGAACAAATAAGAATCTATACAACAGCAGAAACCATAAATCTGCCGATTAAAATCTAATCAGTCATAGACCTGCCAAAATATGATTTTGCAAAACAAGTACGTTGATGTTTCTGTCTTCTTTATGTTTTCTATTTCCATCAACCCTTTCTTTACATATCCATCATGGCAGCGAAAAAGCATGCAACGATTCTCTTTTAAATTCTGTAGGATTCTAATTACAGTTTAGAAAGACAGATATAATGACAGATTAGGAATAAAAAAATCCGCACGTAAAATCTAATTACGTACGGATTATATCTGAATATTTATTATTACGCCTTAAGCATCGATGTTTGCGTATGTGGCGTTCTGCTCGATAAACTGGCGTCGAGGTTCAACATCGTCACCCATAAGCATTGAGAATATCTCGTCGGCCTCGGCGGCATTCTCTATCGTAACCTGTTTCAGCAGACGTGTCTCGGGATTCATTGTCGTCTCCCAAAGCTGCTCCGGGTTCATCTCACCCAAACCTTTATATCGCTGAGTGTGTATGCTCTTGCCGTCGTCAACGCCGTTGCCGTACTTGTCGAGGAATGCCTGACGCTGCTGGTCGGTATAGCAATACTCCTTCACCTTGTTCTTATATGTGCAGAGATAAAGCGGCGGAGTGGCTATATAGAGATGTCCGTCCTGAATAACCTTAGGCATGAAGCGGTAGAACAGAGTCATTATAAGGGTGTCGATGTGTGAACCATCGACGTCGGCATCGGTCATTATGATAATCTTGTCATAGCGCAACTTTTCGATGTTTGCCTCCTTGTCGTCCTCGCCGTCAACGCCGAAGCGCACGCCTATACTCTGTATGATGTTCATAACCGACTCGCTCTCGAACACCTTGTGCCACATAACCTTCTCCACGTTAAGAATCTTTCCGCGCAGCGGCAGTATGGCCTGTGTGTAGCGGTCGCGTCCCTGCTTGGCAGAACCGCCGGCCGAGTCTCCCTCGACGAGGAATATCTCGCACTCCTTCGGGTCTTTGTTTGAGCAGTCAGCAAGCTTTCCGGGCAGACCGCCTCCGGTCATAGGATTCTTGCGCTGAACGCTCTCGCGCGCCTTGCGTGCCGCGATACGTGCCGTTGCAGCCAGTATCACCTTGTCGCATATCTGCTTTGCCTCCTTCGGATGTTCCTCGAGATAATATGTCAGAGCCTCTGACACAGCCTGCTGAACGGCTCCGGTAACTTCGCTGTTGCCTAGCTTTGTCTTTGTCTGACCTTCAAACTGCGGCTCAGCCACCTTTATCGAGATAACGGCCGTAAGTCCTTCGCGGAAGTCCTCGCCTGCAATCTCTATCTTTGCCTTCTCGATCTGCTTTGATATAACAGGGTCGTTGTCGGCATATTTCTTCAAAGTACGTGTCAGCGCCATGCGGAAACCTACGAGATGCGTACCGCCTTCGATGGTGTTGATGTTGTTCACGTATGAATGGATGTTCTCGCTGTAGTCAGTGTTATACATCACAGCCACCTCGATAGGTATGCCCTGCTTCTCTGTCTTCAGATAGATAACGTCATCGAACAGATGTGTGCGGTGACGGTCGATATAGCGCACAAACTCCTTCAGTCCGTCCTTGGCATGGAACACTTCCTGCCTTGTCTTGCCTTCCTCGTCGGGACGAAGGTCTGTAAGCGTAATCTTTATGCCGGCGTTAAGATATGCCAGCTCGCGCATACGCTTGGCTATTATGTCGTATTTATACAGTGTCGTGGTGAATATTGTAGGGTCCGGCCAGAACTGCTGGCGTGTACCGCGCAGCTCAGTCTCGCCAACCACCTTTACAGGATACAGCGGCTTACCCTTCTCATACTCCTGCTGATATATCTTTCCGTCGCGGAACACCTGTGACAGCATGTGTGTAGAAAGCGCGTTGACGCACGACACACCCACACCGTGCAGACCTCCTGACACCTTGTATGAGCCTTTGTCGAACTTACCACCCGCATGCAGCACGGTCATTACCACTTCAAGAGCCGACTTATGCAGTTTTTCGTGTTCATCCACAGGGATACCACGACCGTTGTCCTGCACGGTTATAGAGTTGTCTTCGTTTATCGTAACTTCAATATGGGTGCAGTATCCGGCCATGGCCTCATCGATAGAGTTGTCCACTGTCTCGTTCACCAGGTGGTGAAGACCCTTCTCGCTGATGTCGCCTATGTACATTGCCGGACGCTTGCGCACGGCCTCAAGGCCTTCAAGCACCTGTATGTTACTGGCTGAATAATTATTCTCGTTGATTTGATTTTCTGCCATTTCGCTTCAATGTAAATTAACGTGCAAATATACAAAAAATCTGCGACACGGCGAAGGCTTTTAACTATAAAAAAGTGAAATGACGGTGTTTAACTACACCATAAGCACCTTTGCCCACAATATTACGGCAAAAGCCCGAAACGGCAGCCAAAGCGGTGCCACACGCCGTCATGCGCCATGCTTCATGACGCTCATGACAACAATAAAAACGCAAGAAAGAAAAGGAGCAAACCGGCAAGCAACAAAAAAGGCTGCAATCTTTGTTGATCACAGCCCTTATTGTCTCTTATTTATAATTTAATTTATCCCAATTTGCTGATGTGGCACGCCAGCTTTGACTTAAGATTAGAAGCCTTGTTCTTGTGGATGATATTGGTCTTAGCCAGCTTATCAAGCATCTTCTGTACACTAGGATACAGCTTCAGAGCTTCTTCCTTGTCTGTTATAGCGCGCAGCTTACGCACTGCATTACGCATTGTCTTTGCATAATATCTATTGTGCAATGTTCTTTTCTTCTCCTGACGGATTCTCTTAACTGATGATTTGTGGTTTGCCATCTTTGTTATTATTCCTTTTTATTTTGTTAGTAGTCCCTAGGAGAGTCGAACTCCTCTTTAGAGAATGAAAATCTCTCGTCCTAGCCGATAGACGAAGGGACCATTTGATAAATTTGCGGTGCAAAGGTAGTGGTTTTATTTTAAACCTCCAAATTTTTCTGCAACTTTTTTCTCAAAAACCATAAAATTCTTGTATTTTTGCAGATATGATAACAAAAACAAGGGCTTTAGTGCTGCATTCGTTCAAATATGGAGAGCAACAGATGATTGTTGACTTTCTCACCGAAACATGCGGCAGAACGTCGTGCATTATAAAGATTCCGACATCGGCAAGGGGCAAGCTCAAGAAGCAATACTTCCAGCCGCTGTTCATTCTCGACACCGACATCGACATAAGACAGAACGCCAGACTGCAGCGGCTGAAGGACGCACGCATAGCGGTGCCCTTCACGTCGATACCGTTTAACCCATACAAAACGGCCATCTCGCTCTTCATGGCCGAATTTCTGCGCTGCACCACACGCCGCGAGCAGACCGACCCAACCACATTCTCATATATAGAGAACAGCATCAGATGGCTCGACGGATGCGGCGAGGGCTTTGCCAACTTCCACATTGTGTTCATGATGCGCCTGTCGAGATTTCTCGGATTTTATCCCAATACTGACAACTACGAGCCGGGCGACTGGTTCGACATGAGGAGCAGCTGCTTCTGCCGTCAGAGACCGATGCACGCCGACGTGCTCAGTCCTGACGACGCGCGCAAGATAGGACTGCTGCTGCGCATGAACTATGCCACGATGCACCTTTACCGCATGTCGCACTTTGACCGCAACAGGATGGTAGACACCATAATAAGCTATTACCGCATACACATGCCCGAACTGCCAGAGCTGAAGTCGCTGCAGGTGCTTAAGGAGCTGTTTGCTGATTGACAAGCCAAATCAGACATAGATTTAAATCATACGACACCTTTAGATTCTTCACTTACTGAACATCACTTCGTGGTAAAAACTTAGGACAAAATATTTTTCCAATCTAGAAAAGCAGAGTATAACGGATGTTAATTAATTCAGACAAAAGCGGCGGAGCATTAACATACGTTCACGGACAAGACTGAATAAAAGGCTTAAACATGAACTTTTTGAGACGTAAAAGCATGGTCTACGGATAAAAAACAGGCATGTCTTGCAACGGAAACGGGCCACTTTTGCACCGTAAACGGCAAAGTAATATTTTTTAACTGTTAAGCTTTTGTCTTTAAAACAGCATAAAGCACTGAACGACAACAGGTTAGCAAAAACACGCATTTTTCGCCGTTTTTCACGCCAAATCACGGATTCGTGACGAGCACCGCCATTCTGAGAGCGTTAAGCGTACTGGATCATGTAAGAAAAGCTGACAAAAGACCATAATGAAGCTGAGCGGAAAGAACTAAAGAACAATGTGCGGCATTGCACTAACAGGAATTATGAATTGCGAAACGAAGTTAGGCGAAAGCCGATCGTGAATTATGAATTATGAATTGTTAATTATGAATTATAAATTAAGATTCGTATATTTGCATGCTCCCCTGCCCTGCCTCGCCATACGGCACGAAGAAGACAGGCATGAGAAAGCCGACATGCAGACGGAAAGATGCTTGCGGACATAACGGCTGAAACATCACTATGCACAAATAATATAATACAATGGAAAAACATTTTAAAAGGACTTTTATGGCATTATGCCTGGCAGCATTGCTCATGCCGGGCATGGCGCATGCGCAAAAGACAGGCTACGTGCCGGCGCCCGAAAACCTGAAGGCGCGCAAAGAGTTTAGCGACAACAAGTTCGGGATATTCCTCCACTGGGGCATCTACAGCCTTTTCGGACAGGGTGAGTGGTATCTCAACAGCGGCGGGCTCAACTGCCACGAGTATGCCAAGGCCGCATCGGCTTTCTACCCCTCGCGCTTCAACGCGAGCGAATGGGTTAAGGCCATCAAGGAGGCAGGAGCGCGGTATATATGCATCACCACACGCCACCACGACGGCTTCTCGATGTTCGACACAAAATATTCCGACTATAACATTGTTGACGCCACGCCCTTCGGACGCGACGTGATAAAGGAGCTGGCAGACGAGTGCCACAAGCAGGGCATAAAGCTTCATCTGTATTACTCTCACCTCGACTGGACGCGCGAAGACTACTATCCGCTGGGCAACACGGGCCACAGGACGGGCAGAAAGAACCACGGCAATTGGGAGAGCTACTATGAGTTTATGAACAACCAGCTGACCGAGCTGCTGACCAACTACGGCGAAATAGGCGCAATATGGTTTGACGGAGTGTGGGACAAGCCCGACTTCGACTGGCGACTTGGCGAGCAGTATGCCATGATACACCGCCTGCAGCCGGCATGCCTCATAGGCAACAACCACCACAGGGCGCCGGTTGAGGGCGAAGACTTCCAGATGTTTGAGCGCGACCTGCCGGGCGAGAACACCGCGGGCCTTTCTGACGAAAGCGAGATAGGCAGTCTGCCGCTGGAAACATGTCAGACGATGAACGGAATGTGGGGATATAAGGTGAGCGACCAGAACTACAAGTCGGACACAACGCTCGTAAGACTGCTCGTAAGGGCTGCCGGCAAGGGTGCCAACCTGCTTATGAACATAGGGCCGCAGCCTGACGGACAACTGCCGGCAGTGGCTCTTGAGCGCCTTAAGAGCATGGGCAAGTGGCTGTCTGAATATGGCGAAACGGTGTATGCCACCACGGCGGGCGACGTGATGACTGCCGAATGGGGCACCACGACGCGCAGCGGCAACAAGCTTTATGTGCACATCCTTGCCGACGACATGCCGAAGATGATATTGCTGCCGCTGAAAGGCAAAGTGAAGAGCGCCGTATTATTTGATACAGGCAAAAAGATAAGTCATGAAAACGTAAGCGGCGGCGTAGTGCTGCACACTGCCGACCTTACGCCGGCGATAGACCGAATAATAACACTGACTGTGAAATAAGTGAAGAGGAAAAAATTAAATGAAGAGTGAAGAACGAAGAGTGAAGAATTCAATAGTCTGTTTTGTGTTATAGGACGTCGTCAATGCTATAATGCTATTCAGTTTTATATGCTATTGAATTCTTCACTCTTCGTTCTTCACTTATACTTATATTCCCACTCCCAAAGTAAAGAATGCGCCGTTGTATGAACCTATTCCGGCTGTGCGCGAACTCATGTGGCGGAAACTTACGCCGAAATCAAACTTCAGAGGACCTCGCCCAACCCTGAACATTACGCCAAGATCGTAAGCAACATTCTTCCAGTCGGCATGACCGACGCTCGTCGACACCGTGCCGCGAAGGTCTATGGCCGTAACGTCGTCCTTATAGAACGTATAGCCCAAACCTCCACCAAGATTCTGCGAAGTGACGTAAGTCTTCAGTCCGTCGGCATCACAATGGCCGTAAATGCTCTCGCCATGAACAAAGGCATACATACGCGGAATAAACCTGTAGCCTATGTCGGCATTGAGGGTAAGCGGATGCATGTTGTTGCAGCTTGTTCCTGCACTCACTCCGAGATTGATAACAATTTTATCGAAAAAACACTTTTCGTTCGACGCGTTCTGCGCTCCGGCTGTAGCCATGGCCATAAGAAGGGCCAACAAGAACAATAATTTCTTCATAGTAAAAAACATTTTTAGTTTGTGCTTTTTACTTTAACACGTACAACACGCCGTATTGTGACATCGTTTTTAGTAAATTAACATTAACGGCAAAAAAGATTCACAACATTTTTTCATCTTGAACACGTAGGGACTACGAAAATGAAAAGTGAAGAACGAAGTATGAAGAATTCAATAGTATATAAAAGCTGAGCAATCACAATATTGACAATCTTGATTGCGCCTTACAATATAAAACCGGCTATTGAATTCTTCACTCTTCGTTCTTCACTCTTCACTTATTTCGCTCCTTTGGGCGCCGGCAGGAAATATGCAATGACTGTAAGGACAAGCATTAAGATCCAGAAGCTGCTCATACCGGCATCTACCGCATAGCTCACAGCCACGCCTATCAGGCAGATAACGATGTCTAAGACCGAAAGGACCGACCTTGACGTATAACGCGAAAGGAAGCCGCGCGCATCCTTAACCAAATCTTTTATCATCAGCACAACCATCAGCACAAGACACAGAACTATTAATCCCCAGACGGCATAATCTGCCGCAGGCACGCTGCCAAACAGCGGTTCAAGTGCAAACAGAAGAAGAAAGATGCTGAAAACAATTTCAAGCTTGCCGGTCTTTAAATCTACTTTTCTCATAGGCTTGTTGTTTAAAAAAATATTTATAGGTTTAAATCACAAAACATCAAACTTAAACAGCTTTTTCCGCATGGAGGAATATCTAACACTCGACACGAAGATTATCAGCGACAAAGCCGTCAGCACTATCATGCCGGCACAAACAGACATTCTGCAATGCCGCATCATAACGTGCAGATACGGTTCGGCAGCTCTTGTAGCCTTATGTTCACAAAGTTAGGAAAAATCCTGGACATTTTCAACTTTCTATAAGTTTATTTCGGTTCATCACCGATATCCATTGAAATATAAGCGTTCAGAGCAGCACGACAGACACAACGCAATAACCCGGCCGAATAATAACCGGTCGGGTTATCACATTAAATTATTAATACTGCTCAAATTTTTCACAACGCTTTTCCGTAACTGTCAAAAAGGAAGCAGCATGAAAACAGTAAAATACACCATAGCCAGCAGAGCCAACACCTCTAATGCCAGTTCCAGCTTGTCAAAGCGGGTGCTTTCATTGTTTTTCAATAAAGACGTCAGTGTTACAAGCACCAGCGGCAAAATCATAAAGGAATACCTCAGTTCGATTCCAAACAGCACAAAGCCCCACCATACAAGACCTATAAGGAGTATGAGGGAAAGAATTATTACTTTTGCTTTTTTCATAAGGCACTAAAATTAAATTTAACCACCATAATCATTAAAAACTTCAACGAATCTAAAGAGAGAGAGTAAAGCAACAAATGTAATTTTCTACAGATTTATACTCACAAGAAGATGCGCAACAAACCATTATCATGCCTAAGCACGCAGGGACGTCCCCCAGGTACGTCCACCTTTACATCAATCATATATAACTCTTTCGGACGCACCTGGGGTACGCCCCTGCAATATCACGTTGTTTTCGTTCCTTTTGGTGTCGGCAGAAAATATACAGCAACAAAACAGATAAACAGAAAAATCCACCAGCTACCTGAATTTGAGCTGAACGCATAGCCTACAGCCAGGCCTATAAGACATATTACGGCATCAACAATCCAAAAGACCGACCTCGATGTATAACTCGAAATGAAGCCGCGCGCATCCTTAATCAGATCTTTCACCAAGAACACAAGCATCAACACAGCGCACACTGCCATCAACCCATAAATTAGATAATCTATCACAAGTATGTCTCCAAACACAGGCTCTACGGCATATAAAAGCAGAAGAGTGCTGAAAAGGATATCTAACCTGTCTTTCCTAAAACTTATTCTACTCATAGCTTTAATGATTTAAAAACTTTCCATTCTCAAAATTAAATTATCATTTAAATATCTCCAAATTTCGATACAATTATTATTCTGCAGTGTCACAATTGCAAAACAGGCCTAAACCATTATATTACAGATATTTAGCTTACTTTTAGTTATCCCGTAACAACGAAAATTGTGACGTTTTAAATAAGCACAAGGATAAAAAACCTCTTAAATGCATATGCTTTTCAACATAAATTGATTAACTTTGAAACAACAAAAAACACAACTTTAATGAAAAGACTTTTACTATTCTCCATAGCAATAATACTCATTCTTTGCAGCTGCAACTACAACAGAGAAACACGAAAAAAACTCGTTTTGGCAGATACATTGCTGTATCATACAAAAAACGATTCGGCAATGAAAGTACTTAAAGGCATCAATGCTGAGGATCTAAAGGACGAAAGCGACAAAGCATATTACAAGCTTTTAACAACACAAGCGCAACTTGTACTTTACCAAAGACCTATCCTCGACTCTACACTTAATGAGTGTATCAAATTTTACACAAAACATTATGATGCAGAAAAACTCGCTAAAGCTTATTATTACAATGGTGCAATATTATCTAAGGTAAGGAAGATAAAAAAAGCGATAAAACTCTTAAAAGCAGGAGAGGTGCACGCAAAAAAATCAAAAAGTTTAATTCTTATACACCACATAGAAGAACAACTTTCTATAGTAAACGCAAAAACAGGAAATTTTAATACTGCTTTAAAATATGCAAATACAGCACTTCAACACTCAAAAAAACTAAACAGAAAATCATGGATTATAGAAGACATGAATAGACTTGCCGCTATTTATGACGAACTTGGGATACTTGATAGTTCCGATTATTATATAACAGGAGCATTAAACTATACCAAGTTTTTATCCAAGCCACTTAAAGCCGACTTCTATGCTAACGCCGGTGCCTATTATTATAATTCCAACAAGCTAGACTCTGCCGAGAAATATATATTAATGTCCATAAAAGCCAAGCCTACGGCAAGGGCTAACTATATACTCGGAGTGATATACATGGAAAAGGGACGAAAAGCCGAGGCATGGAAACT